>Ga0307505_10001476_pt1 | contig 18865 bp, 17 predicted proteins | sample 23_S_MG_FD_202183 | JGI IMG/M metagenome (GOLD analysis project Ga0307505, IMG submission 202183) | Soil microbial communities from Populus trichocarpa stands in riparian zone in the Pacific Northwest, United States - 23_S | ecosystem: Environmental > Terrestrial > Soil > Riparian zone > Trees...
ATGGGCCTGCAGTTTGCGCGCGTCTACACGAGGCGAGGCTGGGTGTCCGTGGCGTCTGACGCAGCGCACTTCTACGAGGGATACCTGTGCTGCCGACCGCTGCCGCTGGTGTTCCATGTCGGCGACATGGTGCGCGGGTTCGCGCGCATCCGCGAGCTTGCCGACAGCGACGATCATGTCGTGCCCGGACATGACGCGCTGGTGATGAAGAAATATCCCGCGGCAAGCCCGCAGCTGGAAGGCATCGCGGTGCGCCTGGATGAAGCGCCGCGCCAGATCGACGAGCCGGTTCGCCATGCAAGTGCAGACCATTGACGACGGGATGGAAATCGGCCTGGGTCTCGTGGCGCTGGTGGCCACGGTCATGGGCACGCTCGCGGTGATCTCCCGCTACTTCTTCGCGCTGCCCATCAGCTTTTCCGACGAGATCGTCACCTACCTCGTGGTCTGGGGGCTGCTGATCGGCGTCGGCGTCGGCGAGCGCCAGAACATCCACATCCGCGCGACCATCATCGTGGAGCGGCTGAGTCCGCGCGTGCAGTTGTGGCTCGCCCGCACGACGCTCGTGCTCACGCTGGTGTTCGGGCTGATCATGATCTGGTTCGGCGGCCTCATCACCTGGCAGCGCTACTCGCTGCATGAGGTGTCGCCAACGATCCTGCAGTTCCCCCAGTGGATTGCACGCGCCTGCATACCTGTTGGATTCCTGCTGGTGGCATGTGCTGCGGTGGCGCACTTCAGACGGCCCACCGAAGCCAAGACGGAGGCCGTGTGACCGACTATCTGCCGATCGGCGTGATGATCGCGCTGCTGGCCGCAGGTGCGCCGATATACCTGTCGCTCGGCCTGAGCGCCTTGCTCGGCTTCTGGATCGCGGACGTGCCGCTGCTCGCCTCTGCGGAGATCGCCTACAACAGCCTGACGCCGTTCTCTCTGATGGCGGTCCCATTCTTCGTGATCACCGCGAACCTCATGAGCGTGGGTGGCATTTCGGATTCGCTCGTGCGGTTCGCACGCGCCTGGGTCGGCCACTTCTGGGGCGGTTTGGGTATCGCCACCGTGCTGGCGTGCTCTGTCTTCTCGGCGATTTCCGGCTCGAGCGTCGCGACCGCGCTGGCCGTCGGCGCCGTCACGATCCCGGCGATGGTCGCTGCTGGCTACCATCGCGGATACGCAATGGGCGTCACCGCTGCCGGCGGCACTTTAGGCATCCTGATCCCGCCGAGCATCCCTCTGATCCTGTATGGCTTCATTACGAACCAGTCGGTGGTCGACCTGTTCTCCGCCGCGATGCTGCCTGGCATCCTGGCTTCGGTGAGCATGCTGGTCTGCGCGGTAATTGTCGCGCGCGTGCGCAAGTACCCGCGCCTGCCGAAGGAATCGGCGAAGGACCGTTGGGCCGCCACGCGCCACGCGTTGCCAAGCCTGCTCCTGCCCGTCCTCATCCTCGGCGGCATCTACAGCGGCGCCTATACGCCGACCGAGGCGGCGATCATCTCCGTGGGCTACTCGCTCGCTATCAGTCGAATCTTCTACGAGCGCATCTCGCTCCAGCAAGTGCTGCGCAGTATGGGCAAGTCGATGGTGGACACGAGCCTGATCATGGTCATTCTCGCGTCGGCAATGCTGCTGGGCCACTACCTAAGCATGGTGGACCTTGGTGGCCGTATCGCCGCCGCCATCCAGGCAGTTGGACTGGGCAGGACGAGTTTTCTGTTCATGATCATGGGCGTGCTGTTCGTCCTCGGTACCTTCATGGAGGTGACGAGCATGTTGCTCATCATGCTTCCGATGCTGCTGCCCACCATGGCAGCGCTTGACGTCAATCCGGTGCACTTTGCCGTGCTGTTCGTCATTGCAATGGAGGTCGGCCTGCTCACGCCGCCGGTGGGCATGAACCTGTACGTCGTCGCGCGCGCTGGAAAGGGCAAGCTGCAGGACGCGATCGTGGGCAGCCTGCCGTACGTCTTGGCGCTTTCGGTGCTCGCAGTGGTGATCCTTCTCTTCCCCAGCGTGGCCTTGTGGCTGCCCGCGGCCCTGCGCTGAGACGAGGCCATGCTGCTGCATTCCACATTCCACGATGCGCCACGGCCGATGCCCGGGTTCGATCCGCCCGCAGCAGGACAGACCAAGCGGCGCCAAGTCGCAGAGATCCTGGAGCGCGAGATTGCTGGTGGCCGCTGGCCGGTGCAGACGCCGCTGCCTTCGGAGAACCAGTTCGTCGCGCATTTCGGCGTGAGCCGGCAGACCGTGCGCTCCGCGATTTCGACCTTGCAGAAAAAAGGCCTGGTCGTCACGCGCCAGGGTCTGGGCACTATCGTGCTGCGCAAGCACCCTTCGCCGGAATACACGCAGTCGCTGGAGAGCATTCCCGCGCTCGCCTACTACGCACGCAACACGACAGTGACGGTGGTGAGCACCGTGGACGTGGAGATGACCGAGGAACTCGCCGAGGCCGTGGGCGCACGGCCCGGCAGTCTGTGGACGAATGCCATCACGTTGCGCTCGGCCGCGGGGCAGAAGCTGCCGGTGGGGCTGTCCTCGGTCTGGGTGCCGGCTGTTCATCGGCAGGTGATCCAACAACTCGCTAAGACCGGCACGGCGGTGTTCCTGAGCATGCAGAAGGCGGCCAAGCAGATGGTCACCGAGGTCAAGCAGGTGATCGGCGCGACGACGCCCGCGCGCGCGCAGGCGAAGCTCCTGCAGTGCGAGACCCGGGAGGCGATGTTGCGCATCCAGCGCTGGTACTACACGGCCGACGGTACGGTGCTGACGATGACGGACACGCTTCATCCGCCGTCGCGCTTCCAGTACGTGATGACGCTGCGGCATTCCGCCCGCGGCGAGGGCAGCTGATGCGCGCCGTCTAGATCGCCAGCGCGCCCTCCGTCAGCTGACGGGGCACGAAGCTGGGCTTGCTGTACCGGATGCCAGGGATCGAGGCAAACTTCGGCGGCGAGGCCGAGGCCTCCTTACATCCAAGACGGTCATTGAGAAGGTGATGATCAGGTCGGCCAACGTCCCCGTCGTCAACTGCGTACCCAAAGCGTCGCTGCATGAGGGTGCCCAACAACTGCGCGCGACCCGCATCAGTCAAAGCACAATACGAGCGGACCACGTATACTTGTACGCACAGGCAGACAGCAATAGGTTCTATTCTTCACGATGAAGCCACTTCACGGACAGCGTGTCATTGACCTAACGCAGAACGTCGCCGGCCCTTATTGCACGCAAGTCCTTGCCGATCTTGGCGCCGAGGTCATCAAGATCGAACGGCCCGGTGCCGGCGACGACACCCGCCACTGGACGCCACAACTGGGCGATGCCATGTCAGCCACCTACGCCACGCTGAACCGGGGCAAGCGCAGCTTGGCGATGGACCTGGACGATCCGCAGGGGCAGGCGCTGCTGCGGCGGATGCTGCGCCCCGCGGACGTCGTCGTGCATTCGCTCAAGCCCGGCAGCGCCGAACAGCGTGGCCTGGGTTACGACGATCTGCTGCCGCTCTGCCCAGGGCTGATCTACTGCGCGCTCAGCGCCTTCGGCAACGTCGGCCCGCTGTCGGCATTGCCGGGGTATGACCCGCTGATCCAGGCCTACGCTGGCATCATGTCGGTCAACGGCCACGAAGGCCAGCCGCCGGCCCGTGTCGGCGTGTCGATGGTGGACATGGGCACCGGGCTCTGGTCGGTCATCGGCATCCTGGCGGCGCTGGCGCAGCGCAGCAGCAGCGGACAGGGCGTGCGCGTGGACACGTCGTTGCTGGAAACCGGCTTGGCCTGGATGACCAATCCGATCGCCAACTACAGCGCCAGTGGCAGACTGCCGCGCCGCATGGGGTCGGCCACGGCCATGCTGGCGCCCTACGAGGTATTCGAAACGGCCGACGCCCATGTTTTCATCGGCTGCGGCGCCGACCGCATGTTCCGTAAGCTGGCGGCCGCACTGGGCAGCCACGAACTGGCCCAGGACGCCAGGTTCACTCGCAACGCCGACCGCGTGACCCACCGCGATGCCTTGCACGAAGCGATCGCCACGCTGACGCGGGCGCAGACCACCGCGGCCGTGGTGCAACGCCTGCGCGCCGCCGGCGTGCCGGTGAGCGCGGTGAACGACCTGTCCCGATTGCTGCAGGACCCGCAGGTCGAGACGCTGGCACTGCATCAGCCGCTGGCAGCAGGCGACAAGCCCGTCACCGCGGTCGGTACGCCGATTCGCTTCGATGGGGAACGCTCCTTCGACCCGCGTCTCAGCACCCGCATCGGCGAAGACAGCCGCGCCGTGCTGCAGGAAGCCGGCCTGACAGCCGACGAGATCGACGCACTGCTGGCACGTGGCGCCGTCCAGCAGGCTTGAAGCAGCCCCGCAGAACCAGCATAGAGGCACTGCAGGCGTTGATTGGCATTGACAGGCGCTGAAACCCGACAGATCTACTTGCTCGGCTCGCTGCGCTGCAGCTGCACGCGCATGGCGTACTTGAAAACTTCGCTGGGGTGCACAGACCGGGCCACCTCCAGAACCTGCCCGTCTGTGCCGAGATAGCGGCGGGTGATTTGCATGCCCGGCGAATGGGGCGGCACCCGCAGATGCGCTGCCTCTTCGTCGCTCATCGCGGAAATGCAGGTGATCTCCTGTTGGATCTCGGTGATGGTTTGCCCGAATCTGGCGGCGATCAAAGCGAAGATGGGCTGACGGCTGCGCGCGATGTTCTTCAGCACCGAGCCCAACGCCAGCGGAATGTGAATCTCCGAATAGGCCACCACCGCACTACCGGTCGGCTCCTTCCGCACAGTGCGCACGCGCCACCAGTGCTCGCCGGGCTTGCAACCGAACTGCAGGGCCATCGGCTTGTCGACGATGACCTCCTCCTTGTTGAGAACGCGCACCCGCGTCGTCGTGGCGTACTGCAGCAGATCTTCGGCCGACGTGAAACCATGGCTGTAGCGCGAAACCGGCTTGGGCTCCTGCACATGGCTGCCGACACCCTTCTGGCTGGAGACCAGGCCCATGTGATGCAGCGAACGCAGCGCTGCCCGCACCGTGTGGCGGCTGACGCCGAAGCGCTGGCTGAGATCGGGTTCCGACGGCAGCAGGTCGCCCACCTTGTAGCGCCCGGCCTCGATCTCGCTTGACAGCGCCTCGCTGATCAGGCCGTGCTTGGTCTGGGGAGGGGCTGGTCTTCTCGTCATGGAATTTGCCCGCATTCTAGGTCTGTGGCCGCGCTCGGATCCTAAGGCAGCGAGTGTGCACCTCGACGCTTCAGCGCTCAGGACAACTACCGTGTACTTTGCGCTGACCGTTTGTTATCCTGTACGCCTGTGCAGACATCAATGGCAGACGACGAAGCCCAGATCGCGGCCAGGCAACCTGTGAGCCGGTTGGGGCGGCCTGAGGACGTCGCCAAACTCGTATTGTTTCTGGCGTCGCCACGCGCCGCTTTCGTCATCGGCGCCTACTACCCCGGCGATGGTCGCCATCTCGCGCAGTAGGGCCCGTCCACCCTGCCCCCTTCGACCTTCCAGAGACCACCATGCACTTCGGCTACTCCGACACCCAGCAAGAAATCGCCGCCGCCGTGCGTGGCCTGTGCGCCCGTTTCCCCGCCGAATACTGGCGCCGCTGCGACGCGGAACTCGCCTACCCTGACGAGTTCGTCAACTCGATGACCGAAGCCGGCTGGCTAGCAGCACTGATCCCGTCTGCGTACGGCGGCTCGGGCCTGGGCCTGCTGGACGCCTGCGTCATCCTGCAGGAAATCAACGCCCAGGGCGGCAACGCGGCCACCTGCCACGCGCAGATGTATACGATGGCCGCGGTGCTACAGCATGGCAGCGCCGCACAAAAGGACGCCATCCTGCCTGGCATAGCCAACGGCTCGCTGCGCCTGCAGGCTTTTGGCGTCACCGAACCCACCGCGGGTTCGAACACACTGCGCATCAAGACCTTCGCGAAGAAGGTGCCTGGCGGATACGTCATCAATGGCCAAAAGATCTGGACCTCGCGTTTCCGCCAGTCCGACTACTACCTGCTACTGACGCGCACCACGCCGTATGAGGACGTGAAGAAGAAGACCGACGGCCTGAGCCTGTTCCTGGTGGACATCAAGAAGGCCGGCAGGGCGCTGCAACCCCGCACGATCGACACCATGCTGAACCACCACACCAACGAGGTGTTCATCGAGAACCTGGAGGTCGGCGACGAATGGCGGGTGGGCGAAGACGGCCAGGGCTTCAAGTACCTGCTGAGCTCACTGAACGCAGAACGCCTGCTGGTCGCCAGCGAATGCGTGGGCGACGGCAAGTGGTTCATCGACAAAGCCCGTGGCTACGCCACCGAACGCATCGTCTTCGACAAGCCCATCGGCGCCAACCAGGGCGTGGCGTTTCCCATCGCCAAGGCTTACATGAACGTCAGCGCCGGCGAGTTGATGCGCAACCAGGCCGCCACATTGTTCGATACTGGCGCGCCCTGCGGTGACCAAGCCAACATGGCCAAGTACCTGTGCAGCGAAGCCTCATGGGAAGCCGCCGAGGCCGCGATGACCACCTTCGGCGGCTTCGGCGTGGCTACCGAATACGACATCGAACGCAAGTGGAAGGAGACGCGACTGTTCCGTACCGCACCCATCTCCAACAACCTGGTGCTGGCCTACGTCGCGCAGCATGTGCTGGACATGCCGCGTTCCTATTGAAGCGAGGAAAGGACACTTGCCGTGACTGAACACACGTCGCTCCCGCCGTTCCTGATCGCCTGGGACGAGGCTGCCCGCCGCGCCGCCGGTGCCCTGCCCGCCAACGTGCTGGACGCGGCACGGCGCAGTTGGTTCGACACCGTCGCCGTCACCGCCGCCGGCGTCCACGAGAACTGCACGCAGGCAGCGCTGCAAGCCTGCGCACCCATCGCCGCCGAGGCACTGCCGCCGGCCGACGCCGCACTGGCGCTAGGCGCCGCGTCGCATGCCCTGGACTACGACGATGTCTGCATGCTGGCCACCTGCCACCCCAGTGCGCCGGTGGTCGCCGCGATGTTGGCCCTGCTGCCGGTGTTGCGGCAGCAACGGCCCGGTCTGTCCTGGGGCGAGTTGCTGGGCGCCTACACGCTGGGCACGGAGACCAGCCTGCGGCTGGGCGCATGGCTGGGCTTCAGGCACTACGGGCTGGGCTTCCACGCTACCGACACGCTGGGCGTCGTGGGCGTCGCGGCTACGGTGTCGCAGCTGTTAGGCCTGGCCACTCCGCAGTCGCACGCGGCGCTGGCCATCGCCGCCAGCAACTCCAGCGGCCTGCGTGCGAACTTCGGCACCGACACTAAGCCGCTGCACGTGGGCTTCGCCGCCGCCGCGGGCTTGCGCGCGGCGCTGCTGGCACGCGCTGGCGCCGACGCCAGCAACGATGTCTGGGGACCGTCAGGCTTCTTCCTGGCCTATGGCGGCGGCGAGGCGATGACGCCGCTGCAGTGGTCAGCAGACACCGACTGGGCGCTGGTGCAGCCCGGCTTCGAGCACAAGCGCTTTCCCAGCTGCTATCTGACGCACCGGCTCATCGCCGGCATCCTGGCATTGCGGACCCGGCATGCGCACTATGCCGGCGACCCGATGCGAATCGACATAGAAGTGCCATGCAACGGCCTGACGGCGCTGAAGTATCCGGAACCCGTCAACGGCCTGCAGGGTAAGTTCAGCGGACCCTATTGCGCCGCAGTGGCGTGGATTGATGGCCGAGCTGAACTGCCGTCCTTCTCGGATGCAGCGGTGCAGCGCCCGGCGCTGCGGGCCCAGATGCGTGATGTGTCCCTTCGCGAGCGCAGCGAAGCTGGCGAACGTCTGGACACCGCGCCGGTGCATGTCACCGTGCGGGGCGACGGCTGGTCCGACAGCATCAACGTGGACTGGGCCCCGGGCTCACCTGCCGACCCGATGACGCGTGAACAGTTGCAGGCAAAGTGGCGCGACTGCACCGCCCGTAGCGGTCTTCCTGCAGACGCCGCCGCGGTGACAGCGCTGCTCGACGCGCCGCTGGACACACCTGCCAGCGCTCTGCTGCAACCGTTGCGGACCCTGCTGCTGTCCGCGATGTCCAGTGACGCTGCGGGAAGAACGCGAGGCGACATGAAGAACACCACGCACATGACCCATGCCGCATAGTGACGCCGGCCCGCTTGTCGGCGCCAGCGCCGCAGTCGCCGCAACGTCCCTGCTTGCCCAGGAGCGCTGGCCCACCAAGCCGGTGAAGTTCGTGATCCCGTTCCCGCCTAGCTACCAAGGGAGGCCCCTCGGCTCTGCCGGAGAGGCAGTAGGAGTTTGACGTCTCAGGGGTTGTCCACCGTAAAGACTTCTGGCTGTGAGCCGCCAAGCACACGAAAGGAAAAATCACGATGGACAAGTTCGAAAGTTTGTGTCACACGGCATGGGACTGCAAGTATCACGTTGTCTTCATCCCGAAGTGAAGTTGGAGTTGACTGCTTGTCGCGGACGGTCACGGGCTGAAGTCTTCTGAGGATTCGAGGGTAGCAGTCGCAGGGTTGTCCACCAGCGGCGCGACGCATCCCACGCAGGCGTCGACGATGGGCAACCCGTGTTCGACGCTCAGGTCTTTCGTATCGGCGTGTCGCCTTTCGTAGTTCACGGGTGAGAGATAGTCCAGCGCGCTGTGCCACCGCCTGGGGTTGTACAAGTCAACAACGGAACACCCATAGTACCGAGTCGCGAGTAGTCCTCTACCGCTGGCATCGTAGGCGCGGCCTCAAGGCCCTCTTGACGCCGGCCGATGCGTGAGGCGGACGAAGCTCAGATGTCGAGCACGTGCCGCAACAAGTGGAAGGCTACGCGCCACGTACCGCCGTCGGCCGTGTCGGTACCGATCGTGGCGGTGCGTTGGTTGATGCGCACGACCACGCCGGTGATGGCCCTGCCGTCGCGATCATCGAACGTGACGGTGTCGCCGCGTTGGAACTCGCGTGCCTTGGCTGCCGTGGTGACGGGCTGCGGCGGCGGTTCGTACGGCGTCTGCTCGCCTCGACGATCGGCGTCGGTATAGCCCTGCATCGCCACGCACGGGATCTTCCAGGTTCGCTTGGTGCCTTCCTCCAGCACCGTGGCCTGCATGTCCTTCATCGCGATGATCTTGCCGCGACGCATCTGACCGTCGCGGAAGTCGACGAACTGCACGGCCTGTCCAAGATGCAGGCTCGCGCGGGCGGCGATGCCGCGGCGCGGGTCGGCCAGCATGTCTTCGATCAGCGCCTTGAGCTGGTACAGCTGCAGGCTGCTCGCGCCCTCCAGGGCGTCAATCATCGGTGGGTTGGTGGCTTGCGAGTTCACGCCTTCGGCCTCTTGCGTTGCGGCGCTCGGGTGCGTTGACCTCAGGCTGCCAGTCGTTGCTCTTCATTGCGCGGCCCGATGTTCCAGGGCAGCAGCTCGTCGATGCGGTTGATCGGATGTTCGGCAATGCGCGTCAGCACCTCCCGCAGGTACGCCTGCGGATCGAGCCCGTTGAGCTTGGCCGTCTCCACCAGACTGTAGATCGACGCCGCACGCTCGCCCCCGGGGTCCGAGCCCATGAACAGGTAGTTGCCTGTTCCAAGAGCAACTCCGCGCAGGGCGCGCTCGGCGGCGTTGTTGTCGATCTCGATGCGACCGTCATCGCAGTAACGCGTCAACGCCCGCCATCGCGTGAGCGAGTAGCCGATCGCCTTGGCCAGCTCCGACTTCGCCGACACCCGCCCGACCATGCCGGTGAGCCACGCGCGCAGTTCCTCGAGCAGCGGCCCGGCGCGGGCCTGTCGTTCGCGACGCCGCACGTCGGGAGGCTGTCCACGGATCTGCGCCTCAACCGCGTAGAGCGCCGCGATGCGCTGCAGGGCCTGCTCCGCGATGGAGCCGGCAACGCGGCCCTGGTTCTCGTATATCTCCCAGAACGGTCGTCGTGCGTGCGCCCAACAAGCCGCCTCTTCAACACCGTCGCGTAGATCTTCCCGTAGCCGCCGTAGGCGTCGGCTTGCAGGATGCCGCGGTAGTCCTTCAGGTGATCTTGCGGATGCTCGCCCTTGCGGTTGGGCGAGTACCGGTACCAGGCTGCGGGTGGCTCGGCGCTTCCGGCGGGACGGTCATCACGAACGTAGACCCACAGCCGCCCGGTCTTGGTCCTGCCGCGGCCGGGATCGAGCACCGGCACCTGGAAGATCGACTGGCAGGCGACGCACGCCAGCTTGGGTCGCACATGACGGATCACCTTGAAGCGGGCCGGCACGTACTCGAGCTGTTCCGACACGTCGGCGCCGATCTGACGCAGGCGACCGCCGCACGCGGTGCAGCCACAGGCGTTGCCGGTCGCATCAACCGCAGCAAGCGAGTGGTAAAAGCGTGGCTGTCGAAACAGCCCTGCCGTTCAACTTCGCGCGACCCCAGATCGACGCGGGTGAGGTCGAGGAGGTTCACGTGCGGCCGCCGAGCCCCAAGCAGCCGCTCAGCCTGTTTCGGCCCGTTGGCAGTTCAACAGGTGCCGCGGAACTCCTGAGCCGGTACCTGCAGGGGCACTTCGCTCGGGCGCGACGAGGTCTCGGTGGCTCCGTGGCGTGCTGAGCGAGGAGGAGATCCGCTGGATGCCGAGGCGCGTGCGTTCATGAGCAGGCTGCTCACGCTGACAGCCGAAGCCGACGCCGACGAACGCGCGATTCCGGAGCGCCGTCCACGCTGTCCCGCTCAGGAAGATTCCCTGGCCGCCAAGCAGACAACAGACAAGCCCTCGCACTACGATCGGTGACGTGGCCGATCCCACCGTCACCTGCCCCCGCGTCTTCCTATCCTATGGCCGACGGGATACCCGTCAACTGGCAGATCTGCTGGTGGCCTCACTGCCTACCCTAGGCTACGAGGTCTAGCGCGGCACCGCGCAGCTGCGTGGCGGGCGGGCCTGGGAGGAACAGATCGTCGGGGCGCTACGGGAAAGCGACGTGGTGCTTGCCCTGCTGAGCCCCGCACGTGGTCGCCACGCTCGCGCGCCGCAAGCCGAGTTTTTCAACAGAATCCGCCAACAGCCGCCATTCGGGGCTTGATCGCGAGTAACTGAGTCCAGTCTGAAGCGGGTTCACGGTCGCCCGACATCCCGGCCATCTCGGCGTAACCGGTGCGCGACTGCATGGTTCGAGCTGCAACCAGCACCGCCCATATCGTCAACCAGACCCGCAGCGCATGTATGTCTCCTGGTGATATGGTGCGGGGCCGGGAAGGCCGGATGCCACCTGCTCTCGCGCATAGGGGCGCAGCCTCGGTCGCCGAGGTGCGGCGCTCAAGATATATTCTTGAATGCGGCCAGCATCAGCCGCACACAGCACGCCGCGGTTCAGGCCGCGCCCAGCCCCTGCGGAATCGGCTCGCCGGAGAAGAACCGCCGCGGATTGTCTTCCAGCAGGACCTTGAGCACGGCGTCATCGATGCCGCGCTCCTTCAGCATGGGAATGAAGACGTCGAACAGGTGCGTCATCGGGCGCGGCCCGCTTGCGCCGGACATCGCCTTCTGGTCCTCGGCGCTCAGCGTCACCAGCTTGCCGCGGAAGGCGCAGAGGCAGTCCTGGCTGACCATCGCATGCCCCCCAAAACCGCGACGGATCAGCTGGGCGAGATTCTCCGCCCGCACTTCGTCCGTCTGCTCGCGCACCTTGCCGACGCGGTCGAAGCCCACATACGAGCCGCCCTGGGCGATCCGCAGGTGGTACGCCAGGTCGGGATTAGCACAGCTGTGTCCGATCAGGCACCGCGCGGGGTCCACACCACCAGCGCGGAACAGCGCCTGCTGTTCCGGGCCCATGATGCCGTCGTTCGTATGCGTCAGGATGGGCGCGCCCGTCGCCTTCTGGGCGATGCACGCAGCCTCGATGAAGCGAGCCTCCAGCGGCGTGATCTCCGGTGCGCCGGTCGCCACTTTGATCAGGCCGGCGCGGATGCCCGTGCCACCGATGCCATCCTGCAACTCGCGGATGTACAGCTTCGCGATGTCGGCGGCACTCTGCTTGCGCCAGTAGGGCGGAATGCCCATGTCTTCGTAGTAGAAACCGGTTGCGCAGATCATGTTCATGCTTGAGCGCTCGGCCACTTCGCGCAGCAGGTCGACATCGCGGCCCGTCTCGATGGGGCACGGGTCGACGAAGGTGCGCACCTTGCAGCGCTTGCGCAGCTCGGTTAGGCGCTTCACGGCCTCGTCGGCGACCTTGTGCCGGTCGTACGGGGCGTCGGGGTCGAATTCGGCGCCCGGGAACGCGACGAACACGTGCTCGTGCATGAGCGTTCGCCCCATGGCGTTCACATCGATAGGGCCGGTGACCGTCTGGACTTGCATGTTCGATCGTGCTGGAAAGTGAATCTGGGGGTGTGAAGCAGGGCTTGCGCCCCACCCTCAACGCGCGTGCTGCGGACCGCGGACGAGCCTTCCGGGCAGTGCGCCGGTGGGTTCGCCATCGACGTAGGTGGTGACGCCGCTCACGACCGTGGCGCGGTAGCCGTGCGCCTTCTGCAGCAGCCGGTTGCCGCCGGTCGGGAGGTCGAACGCCATGTAGGGCCGCTGCACCGCGATGCGATCCATGTCGATCACGTTCAGGTCGGCCTTGAGCCCGGGGCGGACGAAGCCGCGATCGAAGAGGCCGACGAACTTCGCGTTGTCGGAGGTGTGGCGCTTCACCAGCCAGCCGAGATCGAGCCGTCCGCGTGCGCGGTCGCGACCCCAATGTGCGAGCAGGTAGGTCGGGAAGCTCGCGTCCGAGATGATGCTAACGTGGGCACCGCCATCGCCAAGCCCGACCAGCGTGTTCTCGTCCTCCATCATTGCTCGGCACACATCGAGGTTGAACTCGGCGTAGTTGGCGATCGGCCCGAACAGGAAGTTGCGGCCGCCATCGGCCAGCATGTAGTCGTACACCACCTCCTTGACTTCGCGGTTCTGGCGCATGGCCACTTGGGCGATCGAGGCCTCGCGAGGGGGCTCGTAGTCCGGCGGGTCGCCGAGCGGGAAGAGGTATTCGAAGTTGCGCAGGCGGTTCGCGATCGGGAGGGCGCCCGACGCCGGCCCTTCCGACAGCAGCTGCCGCCGGAACACTGGGTCGGCCAAGATGGCGAGCCGCTCGGCTAGGCTCTTGTGGGCGATGGCCATGTACGAGGGATAGTCGGAGAACGGGTTCATGCTCCCCTGCAGGCCCAGCAGCACGCCGACCGGGCGCGGCGCGGCCTGCCCCCGAATCGTCAGGCCCTCGGCGGCGGCGGCGCGCGCGCAGGCCAGCAGTTCCTTCCAGACGTTGGGCGTTGCGTGCCGCTGCCCGAGCGAGAAAGACACGGGCCTGCCGGACTTCGCGGCGAGGTCGCGGAGCATGCCGAACTCGACGTGCAGGTCATCCCAGTCCGAGATCAGCTCGAACACGCCGGTGCCCGCGTCCCGCATGCCCAGCGCGATGCCGAGCAGCTCTTCGTGGCTGGCGCGCAGGCCGAGCGTGGGGCCGCCGGTCGACGAGCGATGGTTTAGGGTGCGCGACGTGGAGAAGCCGACCGCGCCCGCCTGCATCGCGTCCCGGGTGATGGTTCGCATCGCCGCGATGTCCTCTGGCGTTGCCGCCTCCATGCGGGTCGCGCGCTCGCCCATCACGTAGAGGCGCAGCGGCCCGTGCGCAAGCTGCGCGCAGAGGTCCATGTCGCGGTTCATGCGCCCGAGCACGTCCATGTAGTCGCCGAAGCTTTCCCAGTTCCATGCGAGGCCCTCGTCGAGCACAGCACCGGGGATGTCCTCCACTCCTTCCATGAGCTCGACCAGTTGGCGGTGGTCCTGTGGCCGCACGGGCGCGAAGCCGACGCCGCAGTTGCCCATGACGGCGGTGGTCACGCCATGCCAGCTCGACGGCATCAGCCGCTGGTCCCACATGGCCTGGCCGTCGTAGTGGGTATGGATGTCGACGAAGCCGGGCGTCACGTGAAGACCTTTCGCGTCGATCTCCTGGGCGCCCGCCCCGGCAACGTCGCTCACTGCGACGATCACGCCGTCATCGACAGCCACGTCGCCCTCGAAAGGCGTGCCGCCGGAGCCGTCGAGAATGCATCCGTTGCGGATGACGAGGTCGTGTCTTGCTTTCAATGTTGTCTCCGCGGTGCCGTGCGTAACCAGACGCCACGCATCATGCAAGTCGGGCATGGTATGCGAGCGCGTGCAGGAAGCGAAATACATTGTTTCGCTGGCGATCATCGCGATCGGTTATGGTCCGCACGCAGCCGGCTATTGCGTTTTGGCATCGCGGACAGAACAAGTCTCTATTTCGCAGCGACAGTCGGCGCACTTAGCATTGCCCTCTGCCCTGCGCGGACCACTGCCTGCGTCGCCGCCGTCCCGTCGCAGCCCACCCGTGAAATCGATGCAATGTGCGGCCGACAAGGTGCCCCGTCTCGGCCTCTAACAGAGCCCCCACAGGAGACAAGCATGCACGCCTACCAGCACTACATCGATGGCCAGTACGTGGATCCCGCGGAGGGCCGCTGGTTCGACACCGTCAACCCGTACACCGGCCAGGCCTGGGCACGGATCCCACGCGGGTCCACGGCTGACGTCGACCGCGCCGTGGCCGCCGCGCACCGGGCCATGCACGAGGGCCCGTGGTCGAAGATGACGGCCACGGAGCGCGGCAAGCTAATGGTGCGCCTCGCGGACCTGGTTTCGAAGAACGCCGATCGACTGGCCGAGATCGAAGTGCAGGACAACGGCAAGCTCATGGCCGAGATGCGCGGCCAGATGAACTACCACCCCGAATGGTGGCGCTACTTCGGTGGCCTGGCCGACAAGGTCGAGGGCAGCGTGATGCCCATCGACAAGGCCGACATGTTCGCCTTCACGCGCCACGAGCCGGTGGGCGTCGTCGCCGCGCTGACCGCGTGGAATTCGCCGCTGCTGTTCATCGCGTGGAAGTGCGCCGCCGCGTTGGCCGCGGGCTGCAGCGTGGTCGTGAAGCCGTCAGAATACGCATCGGCTTCCACGCTCGAATACGCGGCACTCACGAAGGAAGCGGGCTTCCCGGACGGCGTCTTCAATGTGGTGGCCGGCTACGGGCAGGAGGCCGGCGCCGCGCTGGTCGACCACCCCGACGTCGCCAAGGTCACCTTCACCGGCTCGGACGCGACCGGCGCGCGCATCTACGCTCAGGCCGCCCGCACGATGAAGCGCGTGTCGCTCGAACTCGGCGGCAAGTCGCCCAACATCGTGTTCGAGGACGCCGACCTCGACCAAGCAGCCTCCGGCGTCATCTCGGGCATCTTCGCGGCCACCGGCCAGACCTGCATCGCAGGCTCGCGCCTGCTGGTGCAGGCCTCGATCCGTGACCGCTTCGTCGACCGCGTGCGGGAACTCGGTGCCTCCGCGCGCAAGGGCAACCCCATGCTGGCGGACACGAACATCGGCCCGGTGACCACCCCCGAGCAGTACAAGAAAATCCTGGACTACATGGAGACGGCGAAGGCGGAGGGCGCGCGGTGCATTCTCGGCGGCGGTCCCGCAGTCGACATGCCGGGGGGACAGTTCGTCGAGCCGACAATCTACGTCGACGTGAAGCCGGAGATGCGGATCGCGCGCGAGGAAGTGTTCGGCCCCGTGCTGTCAGTCCTGAGTTTCGAGGACGAGGCCCAAGCGATCGCCATGGGCAACGACACACTCTACGGCCTGGCTGCCGGCGTGTGGACCAGCGACATCGGCCGGGCCATGCGCATGTCGCGTGCGCTCAAGGCTGGCACCGTGTGGGTGAACACCTACCGTGCCGTCAGCTACATGATGCCCTTCGGCGGCATGAAGCGCTCGGGCATTGGCCGCGAGAGCGGCCTCGCGGCCATCAAGGAGTTCCTGGAGACGAAGAGCACCTGGATCTCCTACGCCAGGGGCGGCCCGGCCAATCCGTTCGTGCTTCGGTAATCTCGGGGGCAGTTGACTCCAACACTGCACGCAGTCGGCGCCGCCCGATGAAGCGCTGTCCGTTTCAGAAAAGGCGACCATGCAAGTGAGAAGGATCGCAGGCGCTCTGGGTGCCGAAGTCTCCGGGATCGACCTCGCCGGCGGCCTCGATGCACGGCAAGCCGCCGAGGTACGCGGTACGTTCCTGGAACATGGAGTGATTTTCCTGCACGGGCAGGATCTCGACTCCGGCCAGTTCCTGGCGTTCGCCGAGGCGATGGGCCAGCCGGTGGAGTATCCGTTCATTCGCGGCCTAGAAGGCTATCCGCACATCATCGAGGTGAAGAAGTTGGAGCACGAGAGGACAAACTTCGGCGGCATCTGGCATTCGGACACGACGTACCTGGACGAGCCGCCGATGGGGTCGATGCTGCTGGCACGCGTGGTGCCGCCCTACGGTGGCGACACCTTGTTCGCGAACCAGTACCTGGCCTACGAAGCGTTGTCGTCGGAGATGAAACGAATCGTCGACCCGCTGGTGGGGATCAGCAGTTCGGCCCTGGCGGATGTCAGCAAGACCCGAGAGGACCGCCTCCGGACCGATGGCGCCGCCGAGCCGCTGCGGGAGTATCGCGCCGAGCATCCGGTGGTCCGGACGCATCCGGAAACGGGCCGCAAGGCACTGTTTGTCAACATCGCGCACACCGCCGGGATCAAGGGAATGACGCAGGAGGAGAGTGCGCTGCTCTTGCACTTCCTGTTCCAGCACCAGGTCAAGCCTGAATTCACCTGCCGCTTCGCATGGGACGTCCATGCGATCGCTTTCTGGGACAACCGCTGCGTCCAGCACAACCCGGTGAATGACTACCACGGCTTCCGCCGCGTGATGCATCGCATCACGCTAAAGGGCGACCGGCCGGCCTAGGCTGAAGCGCTCGCCGGCATGGCCGGACCCTGACGCTTCGGACCACTGAAAAGGGCCGAGCAGCGGCCTTTTTTGGTCGGCCACTTAGTAGTCATTTTCAGAAATACGATCACGTATATGGTTGCCAAGTCCGGGCACGTATGGCATCGTGGATCCTCCCATTGCGGAGGATCACGTTATGCCGAGGAGGAGTCCGTTTCTCATCGAGCTATCGAGCGCCGAGTTCCAGGAGTTGCATCGACGTGCAACGCGATATACGTTGCCGTACTTCGAGGTTGTGCGAGCCAAGATGATCTTGATGGCCGCCGACGGTCTGGACAACGACCAGATTGCGGTCCGCCTCGACACGCGTCGCGAGGTGGTCAGCGAATGGCGCAAGCGCTTCTTCCAGGATCGAATAGCGGGGCTCGACGAGAGACCACGCCCGGGACGCCCTCGGGCTTTTCCCCCCAGAGCTGGTCGTTGAGATCAAGGCCCTCGCCTGCGAGATTCCGGCCAACCTCGGTTTGCCGCTCTCGCGATTCAGTTCTACCGACATTGCGCTGCACGCACAGCGCTCGGGGCTTGTCGCCAGCATCAGCGGCAGCACGATCTGGCGCTGGCTGCACGAGGACGCGATACGTCCCTGGCAGCATCGCTGCTGGATCTTCCCGCGCGACCCGGACTTCCAGCGCAAGGCCGAGCGCATCCTCGACCTGTACGAGCGTCGCTGGGAGGGAAGGCCGCTACGCAAGGACGAGTTCGTCATTTCGACTGACGAGAAGACCAGCATCCAGGCGCGGCTTCGAATTCATCCGAGCCTGCCAGTCGCGCCGAAAGTGCCGATGCGCGTCGAGCATGAGTATCAACGTGGCGGCGCTTGGGCCTACCTGGCTGCGCTCGACGTGCATCGGGTCAAACTGTTCGGACGCTGCGAGGCAACAACCGGCATCGAGCCCTTCGAGCGATTGGTCAAGCATGTCATGAGCCAGCCACCGTACAACACAGCAAGTCGCGTGTTCTGGGTCATGGACAACGGCTCCTCGCATCGCGGACAGACCTGTGTGCGACGATTGACGCGCGCTCATCCGACACTCGTACCAGTTCATGGGCCTATCCACGCAAGCTGGCTCAATCAGATCGAGATCTACTTCTCGATCATCCAGCGCAAGGTGCTCACGCCCAACGACTTCCCCGGTCTCGCCGCCGTCGCCGAGCGACTCGAAGCGTTCGAGCGCTACTTCGAAAGCATCGGCCGACCATTCAAGTGGAAGTTCACCCGCACAGACCTGAACGAACTCATCGCCCGAATCCGCGCTCGATACTGGGAAGGTCAGCATCTGAAAATGGCTGCCTGAATACGTGCGCGAATTTATGAAAAGCAGTACTTAGCCGCGATCATCCGGTAGATGGTCGAACGGCCAAGCCCGGTGAACCGTACGACGCTGGGTAGGCGGGCGAACTTTGGTCGCTGTTCGGGCAAGTACGCGTCGAGCGCCTTGATGTCGTTGCGCAGCATGGAAACTTTTCTGTCGAGTGTTACCTGCTGTCAGCCTACGCCCTGGCTCGCTGCGTTGGACCGATGGATTTTGTGCGTTTTCATGCGCGCGCCGGCTTGTCCGCATCGCACCGGCCGATCACGGTGATCACCCATAGGTCTCCGGTGAGTACGGTGGACTCCGTGACCACAGCGTGATGTGGCTGACTGCTGGGCTGGTCCAGAAGCTCGTCGACCCAAGCGCGAGGGCCGGAAACCACGACTTGAATCTTCGCCGCCACCACCTGGCGCTCGACGTCTTTGGCGAATAGCAGCTGGCCACCCTTCGTGGCGCAGCGGATTCCGTTAACCCGTGTGGCAATGTTGCGCGCCAGCATCGCACTCCACAGACCTTCCTCGTTGTCCACGGATGGAGTGGGAAGGCGCATCGCCGACGCATATTCGACGAGCTTGGTCTTCAGCAAGGACGCGTTGATGCTGTCGAGGGATAGCTTTGATGGCAGAAGGTCGTGGACGTGAATCGCTTCGGCAGTCTCGGGTAACGCGGCTCCGTCTCCCCAG
>Ga0307505_10001477_pt1 | contig 18860 bp, 15 predicted proteins | sample 23_S_MG_FD_202183 | JGI IMG/M metagenome (GOLD analysis project Ga0307505, IMG submission 202183) | Soil microbial communities from Populus trichocarpa stands in riparian zone in the Pacific Northwest, United States - 23_S | ecosystem: Environmental > Terrestrial > Soil > Riparian zone > Trees...
GGGCGAGTACCTCGCGGCCAACGGCATCGCGCACAACGCCCATGTGGCCGGCCGCTACGCCTTCATCTCGCACTACGGAGCCGGCGTGGTGGTCGTCGACATCGCCGATCCCGCCAACCCCGTCGAGGTCGCCCGGTTCGACACGTACCCGTCGAACGACGACGGCGGCTTCCACGGCAGCTGGGGCACCATACCGCCCACGCCCGGCGGCTACGTCTATGGCAGCGACATTGAGGGCCAGCTGACGGTGATGAGGTTCAGGGCGGTGGAGCTGTGAGGTGGAGGGGTCTTGCGCAGGGAGGTTGAAATCATGAGTGGCGTGTTGCAAGTTGCGTGTTGAACGACAATTGGGCCATCGTCATTAACACGCAATACGCAACACGAAACACTCCGCCCAACTCCAACTACCGCTGCACCACGCGAATCCCCAGCTCTACGAGCTGCGTCGGATCCACCTCGTCCGGCGCGCCGGACATTGGCTCGGTGGCGGCCTGGGTCTTCGGGAACGCGATCACGTCGCGGAGGGAGGAAGCGCCGGTGAGGAGCATCACCATGCGGTCGAGCCCTAGAGCGATGCCGCCATGGGGCGGGGCGCCGTAGCGGAAGGCGTCGAGGATGAACCCGAAGCGGCGTTGCGCCTCGTCGGCGTCGATCCCGAGCAGCTCGAACATGCGGGCCTGGACGTCGCGCTGGTGTATGCGGATGGAGCCGCCGCCGAGCTCGGTGCCGTTGAGCACCAGGTCGTAGGCGCGCGCGCGCGCGGCGCCGGGGTCCTCGTCGAGAAGCGGGATGTCCTCCCCACGGGGCGAAGTGAACGGGTGGTGCACGGCGTAGAGGCGCCGATCCTCCTCCGAGTACTCGAACAGGGGAAAGTCCGTCACCCACAGGAAGCGCCAGGGGCCGTCGGCGCCGGCCGGCACTAGGCCCATCTCGCCGGCGACGTGGAGACGTAGCCCTCCGGCCTGCTCGAGCACGCGCGGCGTGGGCCCGGCGAGGATCAGCAGGAGATCGCCCGCGCCGGCGCCGGCCTCGGCGACCATGTGCTCCACGATCTCGGGCGCCAGCACCTCCGGTTTCACCGAGGCCGCGGGCGCGGACCCGTCGGCAGGTACCCGCACGTAGATGAGTCCGCCGGCGCCGAGCTTCTGGCGCACGATCTCCTTGTCGAGGCGGTCCATCGCGCCGCGCCCGCGCTCCGCCTCGCCGGCGGCGACGACGCCCACGACGGCGCCGGCGTCGTCGAACACGCGGAAGCCGGATCCGCGGGCGGCGTCCGAGAGATCGACGAGCTCCATCCCGAAGCGGAGGTCCGGCTTGTCGGAGCCGTAGCGGCGCAGGGCGCTGGCGTGAGTCATCCGCGGGAAGGGCGCCTCGATGTCTATCCCGCGCGTCTCTCGCCACACAGCCTGGATGAGCCCCTCGATGAGCTCGAAGACGATCTCCTCCGTGGCGAACGTCATCTCGACGTCGATCTGGGTGAACTCCGGCTGGCGGTCCGCGCGGAGGTCCTCGTCGCGGAAGCACTTCGTTATCTGCACGTACCGGTCCAGGCCGGCCACCATGAGGATCTGCTTGTAGGTCTGCGGGCTCTGCGGTAGCGCGTAGAACTTGCCGGGGTGGACACGGCTCGGCACGAGGTAGTCGCGCGCGCCCTCGGGCGTGCTCTTCATCAGGATCGGCGTCTCGATCTCGATGAACGAGTGCTCGTCGAAGTAGCGCCGAGCAGCCTGGTAGAGCCGATGGCGGAGGAGCAGGTTGTGCTGCAGCGCCGGCCGGCGCAGGTCGAGATAGCGGTACTGCAGGCGCAGGTCCTCGCCCGTGTTCTGCCGGCGCTCCTCGCGCGCGGAGACGACGAACGGCAGCGGCTCGGCGACGTTCAGCACCTCTATGTCGTCCACGAACACCTCAACGTCGCCCGTCGGCATGGCCGGGTTCTTCTGCTGGCGTTCGCGGACGATACCGGTGACAGATATGACGTCCTCGCTGCGCAGGCGCGCGGCCGTCTCGGCCGGCGCGGCTGCGTGCTCCGGCGCGAAGACGAGCTGCGTGAGCCCGTAGCGGTCGCGCAAGTCCACGAACTCGAGCCCGCCCATATTCCGGACGGTATCCGCCCAGCCCTTCAGCGTGACCGCCTGCCCCGCATGTTCGAGCCGGAGCTCCCCGCAGGTATGCGTCCGGACGCCATGGGCCGGCGCGGTGGTGGGAGAGAGACGAGCGTCGGACATAACGCCGGCGCGCCGGCAAGGCAGGGGTGCGGAAGTTAGGGTGAGGGCGGAGCGACGGGGATGGGTGATGGGGGATGGGTGAACCGTGATTCGTGATTGGTGATTCGTGATTCGGGGGCGTCGGTGGTCGTGCGCGCTCTAACGTCCAGAGCTTTCACCGCAAACCGCAAACCGCAAACCGCAAACCGCAAACCCCCTGCACCACCGCAACCCCCCTGCACCACCGCAACCCCCTCACCCCCCTCGTCCTCTCCGGCGACCGGCGTGCGATCGCGCGTGCGATATCCGTCGTCGAGAACGACCTCGCCGGCGCCGGCGCGCTCGCCGACGAGCTCTACCCGCACACAGGCAGGGCGTGGCGCATCGGCGTCACGGGGCCGCCGGGCGCCGGGAAGTCGACGCTGGTGGACCGGCTGATCGCGGACTTCCGCGCGGCCGGCGCGACGACCGGCGTGGTCGCGGTGGATCCGTCGAGCCCGTTCACCGGCGGCGCCATCCTGGGAGACCGCGTGCGGCTGGCGGACCGCGCCGGCGACGCCGGCCTGTTCGTGCGCTCGCTCGCCGCGAGGGCCGCCGGCGGCGGCCTGGCTGCCGCGGCGGAGGCGGCGGCCGACGTCCTCGACGCCGCTGGGTTCGACGTGGTGATCATCGAGACCGTCGGCGTGGGGCAGGGCGAACTCGACGTGGCGGACGCGGCCGACACCGTGCTCGTTGTGCTGGTGCCGGAGAGCGGCGACGTCGTCCAGGCGATGAAGGCCGGTCTGACGGAGGTGGCCGACGTGTTCTGCGTTAACAAGTCCGACCACCCGGAAGCCAACCTCGTGGTCCGCGCCCTTCGGCAGGCGCTTTCGATGCGGCCCGAGGTGGAAGGCGCCTGGACCGTGCCGGTCGTCACGACGAGCGCGACGACGGGGGAGGGGATCGGGGCGCTGATGGAGCGACTGCAGGAGCACCGCGATCACCTCCAGCCGAGATGGCCCGAGGTGCGGACGATCCGACTGCGCCGGCGCGTCCGCCGGATCGTCGATGCCGCGCGCCGGCGCGATTACTGGACGCCGGAGAGGGAGGCGGCTCTCTCGGCGGCCGTGGCCCATCCGGACGCTTCACCGCACCGCGCGGCTGAGGAGGTCGTTCGGACGGCGTGATGCGTGACGCTAGCTGATAGCTGAAAAGCCTGATTTCCACCAGCTAGCTGCCAGCGGCCAGCTACTATCTTCGCCCGTTCTGCACGTCCGGCGAGCGCCGGCCCTCCCATTATCGTTCTCCCTGATGCCGCAAGATCCCGCTTCTGAGACTACGAATCCGCAGGCAGCCGGCGCCGCCATGGCGGCCGACCTCACGGCCTACACGGACAACCGCGGATTCTTCGGCCACCCGCGCGGGCTGGCAACGTTGTTCTTTACGGAGATGTGGGAGCGCTTCTCGTACTACGGGTTGCGCCCGCTGCTGGTACTCTTCATGGCCGCCGCCCTCATGGACGGCGGCTTCGGCTTCGACAGGAGCCAGGCGTCGGCCATTGTCGGCATCTACGCGGCCTTCGTGTACCTGATGTCGCTTCCCGGCGGCTGGGTGGCTGACCGCCTCCTGGGCCTCCGGCGCGCCATCTTTGTCGGCGCGGTGCTGATATCCCTCGGGCACTTCTGCATCGGCCTATCGGGCCTCGCGGGCCCGGGTGGCGGTAAGGTCCCGTTCTTCCTGGGGCTGATCCTGATCGTCCTCGGCACGGGCCTGTTGAAGCCCAACATCTCGGCGATCGTCGGCGACTTGTATCCCGAGGGCGGGGCGCGGCGCGACGCGGGCTTCTCGCTCTTCTACATGGGGATCAACATCGGCGCCTTCGCGGGGCAGCTGATCACGGGGTACCTCGGCGAGGCGGTGAACTGGCACCTGGGCTTCGGCGCGGCCGGCGTTGGCATGCTCTTCGGCCTCGCGATCTACTGGTTCAGCGCCCACAAGACGCTCGGCCCGATCGGCATGGCGCCCTCCCGCCACCCCGATCCCGCGGTCCAGGCGAAGCAGGAGCGCACGGTCAAGGTGGCTATCGGTGGCTTCCTGGCGGTGGTCGCAGTCGTGTTTGCGATGGCCGCGACCGGCGTCATCATCATCGACGCCCAGATATACGGCCGCTACATGACGGGCCTGATGATTGGCATGGCAGCCGTCTTCTTCGGATACGTCCTTCTCTTCGGGCGCCTCACGAAGGACGAGATGAAGCGGGTCGCGGTCATCATCGTGCTCTTCGTTTTCGCCGCCATCTTCTGGTCGGCTTTCGAGCAGGCCCCGACATCGCTGAACCTCTTCGCGGCCGACTTCACGAACCGCACCATCGGCACTTTCGAGGTACCGGCAACCTGGTTCCAGTCGGTCAACGCCGCTTTCATCATCCTTCTGGCGCCGCTCTTCGCCGCGCTGTGGGTGGCGCTGGGGCGCCGCAAGCAGGGAGACCTCTCCGCGCCGGCGAAGTTCGCTCTCGGCCTCGCCTTCGCCGGCGTGGGCTTCCTTCTGATGATCCCGGCGGCCAACGCGGTGGTCGGGTCCGACGGCGGGCGGGTAGTGGCCTGGTGGCTGATCGGCTCGTACTTCTTCCAGACCATCGGCGAGCTCTGTCTGAGTCCCGTCGGTTTGTCCTCGATGACCAAGCTGTCGCCGCGGAAGTACGTGGGCCAGATGATGGGCATCTGGTTCCTTGCCTCCGCGCTGGGCAACCTCATCGGCGGCCTCGTCGGCGGGCACGTCGACCCGGAGAACCTCGCCCAGATGCCGCGCCTGTTCACGATCACGACGATCTCCCTCTTCGCGGCCGCCGTAATCCTCGCGCTCCTGATCGTGCCCATTCGCAAGATGATGGCGTCACGCGACGAGGCCGCCGGGTTGGCGAGCGGGCACTAGTCTGCTAGCAGCTAGCAGCTAGCAGCTGGCAGCTTGCACGGTCGGGCGAGTCGCTCTACCCGCAAGCTGCCAGCTGCAGGCCAGCCGCGACTCACCGCCTCGCCATGCCGCTAGCTGTCCCCACCACGACCCTCCCCCACGGCGAGGGCCTGCAGTTGCCGGCGCACGCCACGGACGCGTCGGCCGGCGTGGACCTCCGCGCGGCGGTTCCGGAGGACGCGCCGCTGGTGCTCGCGCCCGGCGCCTTCGCCGCGGTGCCCACGGGCCTGCAGATCGCGCTGCCCGTGGGCACCGAGGGCCAGGTGCGCCCCCGGAGCGGGCTGGCGGCCAAGTACGGCGTCACCGTGCTCAACAGCCCGGGCACGGTGGACGCCGACTACCGCGGCGAGGTGCGCGTCCTGCTCATCAATCACGGCCCCGAGCCCTTCGAGATCCGGCGCGGCGAGCGCATCGCCCAGCTCGTGGTCGCCCGCCACGAGCGGGTCGAGTTCGAGCCTGCCGGCGCGCTGGAGGAGACCGCGCGGGGCGCCGGCGGGTTCGGGTCGACCGGGCGCGGCTAGTACTCAGGGCGAATACGTTCGAAGAGCGCGTCCATCTGGACGATCTCCCGGCCGGGCCCCTGCAGCACCTCCACGGGGCGCAGGAATCGGAAACCGGCCGCCCGCATGAAATCGTACAGCGCCTCGAAAGGGGGCTCTCCTACGTAAGCGGGCCGCAGGGCGATTTCGAGCAGCACGTGGCGCATACGATCGAGCGTCGCCGGCCCGCCGCGAAGCGCTTCCAGCTCGTAGCCCTGAAGGTCCAGCTTCAGCAGTGCCGAGGGAGGGAACTCGACGTCGCGCATTACCGCGTCGAGCGTCGACAGTCGCACCTCGAGCTGCTCCACCGGCTGGTCGCCCGACGCAGAGGGCAGTGCCGACGAGGCGAGCGTGTAGTCGTTGCGGAAAAAAGGGATCGTCCCCTCGCTAGCGCCCAGCGCGGTTTCGTGCAAAGTCACCCGCGGATGGTCGCCGAGATGACGTCGGAATTCAGCGGCCACGTCTGGTAGCGGCTCGAACGAGTGCACGTGAGCCTCGGGGAACGTCTCCACCATCGCGCGGGCGAACTGGCCCACGTTGGCACCGCCGTCTATGATCAGGGTTGGTGCGAGCCCCTGCCGGCGCAGGGCGCGCGCCATATCGAACGAGGTTATCGAGAACGGTCGCCACGTCGCCAGCGCGCGGACCGCACCCGGGTGTCGGCGGACGAGGCGAGCGAGCGCCATAGCGCGGTCGAGCAGGGGCACGTGATCAGTGGTGCGCGCGGCGGGCGGCCTCCAGCACCACCTCGAAGCGATCGGTTATGGGATCGATATCGAAGGCGCGCTCGGCGTACGAGCGGCCTGCGGCGCCCATGGTCGCCCGCGCCGGAGCGTCGTCCAACAGCTGCCGTCCGGAGGCCACGAACCCCTCCACGTCGTCTGGAGCGACGACGACGCCAGCGCCCTCGCGCGCCACGATGCGCGACGCCAGGTTCTCGAGCGGCATTGCCGTAAGGAGCGGGCGCCCGGCGCACAGGTATGCCAGGACCTTCGACGGGACCGAGAACGCGCCGGCGTCGGGTTCGAGAATGGCGGTCAGGACGTCCGCCGCCCCCAGAACGTCAGGCATGCGCTCGAACGATTCGTAGCCGCGGACGACAAGCCCGTCGAGTCCCCGCCGGCCGCGCTCGGCGGCCAGGAAATCCGCTCCAGGCCCCTGGGAGAGCACCAACACACACACGTCCGGCCGATCGCGCAATGCCTCCGCGAGGCCCGCGATGAGCTCCGGGTTGTGCTTCATGCCCATCGTGCCCGCGTAGAGGAACACGAAGCGATCGGCCACGCCGGCCTCGCGGGCCCAGGCGTTGTCTTTGGGGCGGACGGGGAGCTCCGCTAGCGGAGCCCAGTTCTCAATTACCGTGATCCGGTCGGATTCGACTCCCCATTCCTGTAGTAGAGGGCGGAAGTCGTCGGTGATTGCGACGACCGCGTCGCTGCGGCGGAGCAAGCGAGCCTCCAGCGCCAGGTAGTGGCGTCCTACGATCTCGCCGGCCAACGGGAGCCTCCTTCGGAGAAGACGGTGGGTGGCGATGCCGATCACGTCCTGCAGCCAGAAGACGAACGGAATGTCGAGCCGACGACACGTCGTCAGGAGTGCGGCCTGCGCGTCGAGGGGCATGTTGGCGGAAAGCACAACGTCGGGGCGCTCGCGAGCAGTCAAGGCAGACGCGAGGCGCCCGTATCGTCTTTCCTGTCGCCATCGTCGAACGAAGTTGTACTTGGCGAGGGGCTCCCCGAGGTCCAGCGCCTCGAAGTTGAGGCGATCGGAGTCGTCCTCGCGAAGAACGAAGCCTCCGCCCGGTGTGGTGACGAGCGAGGGACAGTAGGCGTGCGTCACCCGGTGTCCTCGGCGCGCCAGCGACCGGCTTAACTCGGCCGGGTAGGGGTACCCGCCAAAGTCGTGATGCAGCACCCTCAGCGCACCGCCGGGGCTCACGAGGCCCACGTCTGCGAGCGGGTGCGCCCCACTACCGGCGTACCAGGTTTAGAAGCACGTACTGGTTCATGGACTCGAACCGAGTGCCCAGGGCCCTCTCGGCGCGGTCTGCCGCGCGTCCGAGTACGTTGTTTGGGAAGGGGCGCAGGAGGAGCGAGGTTAGGACGGCCATCGGCGCCCCGAGCACTCCGCAGTACTCGCTCTCGACGCTCCACAACTCGGATCGCTCGAACTTCTTCAGGTCATCGGCAGAGAAGGGTCTTTCGTCCTCGGTGCGCACGCGCGGCGTCAGCAGCCGGAAGCCCTTGAGCAGCGGGTTGTCGAGCAGCGGCTCGCGGAAGACGGCCCTGCCCCCGGGCTTGAGCACGCGGTGGATCTCCGACATCGCGAGGTCGAGATCAAGGTGGTGCAGGATTCCCTCGCCAATTACGAGGTCGAACGTGCCGTCGTCGTAAGGCGTGGCATGGGCATCCCCGGCGACGAAGGAGAACCGAGCGGGGTCGTGCCCGGCGGCCAGGGCCTGTTCCTCGGCCTCGGAGATATAAACCGGCGAGATGTCGATGCCGTCGACGCGGGCGCCATGCGCCAGCATGAGCAGGCTGCGCTCGCCCCGGCCACATCCGAAGTCGAGTACGCGCAAGCCCTTCACATCGCGTCCGTACGCCTCAAACGAGCTGAGGAGGCGGCGCAGGCCGGGATAGTTGAAGATGTGCGGGAACCACCGCTCTTTCAGGCGAATGTTGTCACCCAGGACGTCATCCTCGGTGTGCGCGGCCCGCTCCCGCTCGACGCGTGCCTGAATGTCTTCCGTGGCGCTCATGTCGGCGATCGTTGGCAATAAGGTACGGGCGTTGCTCAGGGCCCCGGGCACGGTTAGCGCACCCAGGTCTGCAGTCCCTGGTCCGTGAAGCCAAAGTGGACGACCTCTGCACCTTCGGCCGCCAGCGCCTCGACAACGCGATGGCGGCGGTCGAACTCGGTAAAGAAGAACATGAAACCGCCGCCGCCGGCGCCGCTGATCTTGCCGCCTAGCGCGCCTGCTGCGCGCGCGGCGTCGTAGATCGCGTCGATGTGGGGGTTCGAGATCTTGCCCGACATGCGCTTCTTGACCATCCACGCGTCGTGAAGAGCCTCGCCGAAGGCACGAAACTCCCCCTTGAGCAAGAGACGCTTCATCTCGAACGCGGCTTCCTTCGTGGCCTCCATCGCGGCCAGGGGGTCGGTGGCGCCCTCCTCGAAGTTGCGGATCTGGTCCTCGATGATCGCGGAGGATGCGCGGCTCGTGCCGGTGTATGCGAGCACCATCGAGTACTCCAACTCGCTGATCCACTCTAGCGGGATTCTCAATGGGTTCACGAGCGAGTCGCCGGCCGTGAACTCCATGAAATTGAAACCGCCGAACGCCGCGCAGTAGTGGTCCTGCCGGCCGCCCCTGATACCCAGATCGTCGCGTTCGATCTCCAGCGCGATACGCGCGATGTCGTACCTACCGAGGCCGAGTCGCAGCCAACGATCGAAGGCACCCACGAGGGCTACGACCATGGTGGACGACGCGCCGAGCCCGGAACCGGGGGGGCAGTCGGCGTGCGTGAAGAGCTCGAATCCAAGACGTTGACGCTCTACCCCCAGGCGGCGAATCACGCCTTGAGCGAGCGCCATCTGATAATCGGACGCGGGGGGCTGGTCGTCGATGTGAAACGACAGCTCGTCCCCATAGTCGAGTGAGCGCAGGGTCACCTCCTGCGAGTCGCGTGGCGCGATCGTGACGTAGGCGTAGCGGTTGATCGTGGCGTTGAGGACCGCACCTCCCCGCTCCTCGACAAACGGTGGTACGTCCGTTCCTCCCCCCCCAAAAGAGATGCGGAGGGGGGCGCGCGCTCGGATGACGGAACTCACGATGCGTTGCGGGGCTGCAGGACGTTCCCGGCGCGCGCGTAGTCGTCCGGGGTGCCGATGTCGAGGAATGTCGCCTCTGGATAGGGCACGGCCGTCACGCCGCGGTCTACGAGCGCCGGTAGCACGTCGTGTTCTAGCGACGCTACGACGCCAGCAGCAACGCCCGATAGGGCGGCCGGCGAAAGGCCATACACGCCTGCATTGATCCAGCCCGGGCCTGACGTACCCTTCTCTTCGAAGGTTGTTACGTCTCCGCTCGACTCGTCGAATCGTACGGTGCCGTACCGCCGCGCGTCGGGAACGCGAACGACAGCGAGCGTCGCCACCCTACCCGTCGCGGCATGCCGATCGGCCAGGAGACGCAGGGAGCCGGAGAAGAAGGTGTCTCCGTTGAGGGCCAGGACGTTGCCGGCAGCGCCGGCCGTGTCGATTGCAAAGCGGATCGCGCCTGCGGTCCCCCGTGGTGTGGGCTCGATCACGACTCGGAGGTCGAGGCCGGGGAACGCCTCGGCGCGTACAAACGCTTCCAGCTGGTCCCCGAGATGGCCGGCACTAAGAATTACCTGGTTGGCGGCCTGGCCGGCCAAGTGATCTAGCAGATGGGCCAGAAAGGGGCGACCGCCGACGTCGGCGAGGACTTTCGGACGGTCCGCCACAACGTCGCGCAGACGCGTGCCGCGTCCGCCGCAGAGGACGACAATCGGGGGGAGTTTGCGGGTCACCGGCCGTGTCATCGACGCTTGGGATCGTCAAGACGAGACCGCGTGGAACGATCGGGCGTGGGGAGACGCGATTCGCAGGCCCTGGATGACGAGTGTCGCGCCGGGGGACGGACCGCGGTCGGCGGCGGCGGCGCCGGCGCGCGCCGCGGCGAGGAGGCCCTCGCCGAACAACCGAAGGGGCCACCGCCCGATGATCGCGAGGGAACGCCGGCCGAAGGCATCCAGGTCGACGTCGTGGGCCAGCGCGTGCATGGCCTTGGCGAGGCCCTCGGCGTCGCGTGGGGCGAAGGTGAATCCGTTCTCACCCTCCTCGACCAGGTCGGCCGCGCAGCCGGCGCCAGTGGATACCGCCACCGGCAGGCCGACCGCCATCGCCTCATTCACAACGAGGCCCCACTGATCGACGAGGGCCGTATGCACGAACGCCGACGCCCTCGCGTAGTAGGCCGGAATAGTGTCGATCTGCTGCCAGCCGGCAAGCGTCACACCCTGGATGGACTCGGCCTCAATGATCGACTCGAGCGCGGCTCGCCCCGGGCCATCGCCTAGCAGAACGAGGCGCCACGGGGCGCTACTGCGCCGACGGTACGATCCGTACGCCCGAACGAGGGTCGAGAGGTCCTTTCTCTCGACGAACCTGGCCGACGCGAAGAAGTAGGGTGTCGCGCCGTCCAAGCCCGGCAATCCCCGCACGGAGGCGGGGTCGGCCCGTACGCGCTCGGCCGCCCTCGCGAAGTAGTCGTTGTCCACGACGCTATACCCGATCGCGATGCGCTCCGCGGGTATGCCAAGCGCGGCCGCATAGCGCTTGGCCAGGGTACCAGAGGCCAGGGCGGCGTCGAACTGACCCGCGAGGGTGCGCTTCACGGCCTCCCTCCACGCGGGCCGCGGCGCATCGCTCTCCGTGCTCTCCGCGGTTAGCACGGCAACACGGCGACGGCGACGGCACCACCAGAGACACGCCCGGGCGTCAGGCTGGCTGTAGCTATGCACGAGAACGGCGTCGGGGTTCAGGCGGTCCAGTGCCTCGACCACCGCCCGGTGCATCGCCCGCGGAGAAATCTCGTGGTAGTTGAGGCCCGGGAAGAGTGTCTCGCGTGCGTAGGGCGTAGCGCCCTGTTCCACCCGCCAGTCGTACACGGCGTCGGTGCTCGCGATCTCCAGCGCGACGGTCTCGACCCCCTCCGCCCCCAGCACTTCGTGCGCGGCGCGCGTCCTGTTGAGGTGCAACGGCCCGAAGCGCGGAAAGTGCACGCACACCCTGTCGATCTGCATATGGGGGACTGTGCTCAGAAAGGAATGCGCCGCCCGCGCCCGGCCACGGAAAACTACTCGTGCGGGGGACCGGCCGTGGACGGCGACGCTCTAGCAGGGCCTCCAGTGGTCGGTATCTTGCGTTTCTTCCTACCTGTAAAGCCATCAAGCTCCTCGTCACAGGTTCGTCCGGCCTGATCGGATCTGAGGCCGTCCAGCACTTCGATGCGGCCGGGCATGAGGTCGTCGGTGTTGACAACAACATGCGCGAAGTGTTCTTCGGCCCCGCCGGCGACACGTCGTGGAACACGCGACGTCTGCAAGAAACCACCAGCAACTTCCGGCACGTGGCGCTGGACATCCGGGACCGCGACGGGGTCCTCGCGCTGTTCGAGCGAGAACGCTTCGATGCGGTGCTCCACGCGGCCGCGCAGCCCAGCCACGATCGTGCGGCCGCCATCCCGTTCCTCGACTTCGAGGTCAACGCCGTCGGGACCCTGAACCTCCTGGAAGCGAATCGGCAGTACTCAAGAGAGGCCCCGTTCGTCCACCTATCGACCAACAAGGTCTACGGCGACGCGCCGAACGAACTGGACCTCGTGGAGAGCGAGACCCGTTTCGACTACGCCGACCCAGCCTACGTGAACGGGATTCCGGAGGAGTTCCGGATAGACCGCTCGAAGCACTCACTTTTCGGCGCGAGTAAGGTCGCGGCGGACATCATGGTCCAGGAGTACGGGCGGTATTTCGACATGCCTACCGTGTGCCTTCGCGGGGGCTGCCTCACGGGTCCGCAGCACTCGGGCGTGGAGCTGCACGGCTTCTTGAGCTACCTCATCAAGTGTAATGTCGAGGGCCGGCCGTATACGGTGTTTGGCTACAAGGCGAAGCAGGTCCGCGACAACATTCACTGTTACGACGTCGTCAGCTTCGCTGAGCGCTTCATCGAGGCGCCGCGCGCTGGCGCGGTCTACAACCTTGGCGGTGGCAAGGACAACGCGATCTCCATGCTGGAGGCCTTCGCGCTCGTCGAGTCGCTTACCGGCAAGCCGATGCAGTGGTCCTACGACGAGCGCAACCGAGAGGGCGACCACATCTGCTACTACTCCGACCTCGGTCGCATGAAGGCGGATTACCCGGGGTGGGGCATCACCAGGGGCCTGCGGACAATCTTCGAGGAGATCGTTGAGAACTGGGAGTCCCGGCTGAGCGAGGCCGCCTGAGCCCCGTCCGGGACGGCCTCGAGCCGGGCGGGTTACCTTCGGCCGTTCGGAGTCGCCCCGGTGGGGCTAGGCCGGCGCCCCGAACACGCGAACGCATCGATGCTGCCCACGACCTCCAGTCCGGACGCGGCGGGGTTCCGGGGGATCGTGCGGAACATCTCTTGGCTGACGGGGGCGAGCCTGATCGTAAAGCCCGCCTGGCTCGTCTTCATGGTGGCCGCCTGCCCGCGAATTCTGGGCGTCGAGGGTTATGGTGTGTTCGCGGCGGCGCTCGCGCTGGCTGCCATCGCCACCTCGTTCTCCGACCTCGGCGCCTCTCACCTGACCGTCCGCGAGGTGGCGCAGCGGCGTGACCGCGCGGGTCGGTACTTTTCCAACATCCTCGCATACCGGGGCGTTCTCCTCGCGCTGACGTGGGTGGGCGCGGTGCTCGCTGCGCTCGTGCTCGGGTACGAAGGAGCGGCACTGACTGCAGTGGTTGTCGCCGGGTTTTATTGGGTCGCGCAGCACGTCGTTTTCTACGAGCGCACGTTTTTCAGGGCCTTCGAAGACCTGCGCTACGACGCGGTGTCAAACGTGGTCGAGAAGTCGCTGGTGATTGGGCTAGGCGTTGCACTACTGGTTGCAACCGGGACGGCGACGGGCACCCTCGCGGGCATGGCGGCCGGCATGGTGCTCGTGGCGCTCGGACAGGGCGCCTGGCTCTCGCGGCGCCTCGCGCCGCTGAGTTCGCGCTTGCTGAGCCGCGATTTCATCCGAGGGACTGCTATACGCGCGCTCCCGCTCGGCATGGCGGACCTGTTGACCGTGCTATACCTCCGCGTAGACCAGTTGATGATCGAAGCCTTCATGGGCCCGGCGGCCGTGGGGCCCTACGGGCAGGCCTACCGCATCCTGGAGGCGCTTAGCATCATCCCGGTAATCGTGGCCCAGAGCACCCTCTTTCCGCGCCTGTCCGTGCTCACGCACGCGGGCCAGGAAGCGCTCTTCCGGCGAATTACCGCCGTAGGGAGCCTCGCGCTGCTTGCCACGGGGCTGGTGATTGCCGGTGCACTCTTCGTTATCGGCCCTGCCATGATGCGTGCGTTCGCGCCCGACCCCGCGTTCGCGCCGGCCGGCGATGTCATCCGTGTACTGTGCTGGACTTTTCCGTTCACTGTAGTCAAGGACATGCTTTTCGTAGCGTTCCTGGCGAAGGGGCGGATTCGGTTTCCGGTGGTCGTATATGCGATCGTCACTGCTCTGAACATCGCGCTCAACGCCCTCCTGATTCCGATCCACGGCATACTCGGCGCCGCGTGGACGACCGTGGCGTGCGAGTCACTCGTCGTCATGCTGTACGTAGCCTACTTGATCGTCCTGGTCCGTCGGCCGGCGAGGGCTGGCGCTTCCCTCTAACCCGCTGATGCGAGTCCTGACCGTCGTCGAAAACCTCGGGCCGGGGGGCACGCAACGTGCCGCGCAGAACTACGCGCTGGGCTACCTCGAGGCTGGGCGCGGCTCGGCCGTGCTGACGCTGCGAGGAGGCGGCCCGCGCGTGGACGCCATATCGCGGGCGGGCGTCGAGGTGTTCGTGGGCGCAGGTGGAGCCCCGGACCCCGCGTGGGAGGGGGCGATTGCGTGGGGGCCGGACGTAGTCCACATCCATCGTTTTGGGAGGGCCGATGCCCTGAGCGGCGGATTCCTGCGCCGCGTCAAGGCGAGCCGGCCGAACTGTCGAGTGGTCGAAACCAACGTCTTTGCTCGGGTGGACTACTCCGCCGACCGCGACTTGATCGACCTCCACCTCCACTTAAGCCGATGGTGCCTGTGGAAATGGACCCGGTGGAGCCGGCCGCTGCGGCCGGCGCCGCTGGGCGCCATAGTGCCCTACGCTGTCGATACAGAGGCGTTCTTCCACTCGCGCGAGGAAGGCGCGGCGTTCCGGCATGCGCACGGCCTGCCGCCGGACGCGTTCGTGTTCACGCGTGTCGGGCAGCCCATCGAATGGAAATGGCACCCGGCAATTTTCCCAGCATTCGCCGACGCTGCCCGCCGGCTACCGGCCGCGCGCCTCCTCCTCGCGGGCCTGCCCGCGGAGCTGCGCGGTGGGCTGGAGGCCATGGATGAGGAGGTCCGGAGCCGTGTCGTCGAGATCCCGTTCCTCCAGGGCGACGATGCACTCCGCGCATGCTACAGCGCCTCGGACGCATTCGTCCACGCCGCCGCCATCGGTGAGACCTTCGGGATGGTGCTCGCCGAGACGATGCTCTGTGAGTGCCCCGTGGTCACGTTGAGCCGCGCTGCACGCGACAATAGCCAGCTCGAGGTGGTCGGCCACGGCCTGGGCGGGATCGTCGTCGCGCGCGCGTCAAACCTCGCGGATGCAATGGTCCAACTGGCGGAGTCCCCGCGGCGGCTGGAGTTCGGCAAAGTGGGGGCGGCGAGCGTCCGTGCTCGGTTCTCGATGGACGTGGTGATGTCGCTGCTGCTCCGAGCGGTCGATTTGGTGGTAGCGAGTGCCGACCGCGACGCACTGCGGCGAGCCCTCCGGGACAGTCCCGAGCTTGTCACGGACGTGGCGGACGAAGAGATTGAGTCGCTTCTGGCGCTGTCGCTCGGAGCGCCGTCTCGCCTCGATCGCCTCATGATGCGCCTGGTGCATCAGCCGGACCTGTACCGCGCCTTCCACCGGATCAAGCACGGCTGAGGGCCTCGGCCTCTGGCGCGGTGCCCGCCGCCCACCGGCGGCCGGCGAGGCCGTTGGCGAGTCCACAGAGGATGGTAAACGTCATCGTGGTGTCCCCCGTGGTGAACGTAGCAGCGGAGAAGTGCGACGGGATGATCGCTATCAGCAGGACGCCTGTCGCCAGGGCGAGGCGCCTGTGGTTCGCCTCGACTAAGACCAGGCGGCTCCGCAGTCCCCGCGCGATCGCCTGCACCCACACTATGAGCACGGCAGCGAGCCCGACGATGCCGAATTTGAACCACAGCATGACGAACCCGTTGTGCACGTAGGGCTTCACCCACGTAGCGTCCGAGATGGCATCGTAGAAACCGAAGGTCGTCCCGATGCCATAGCCGACGATAGGATTGGCCCGCACGAGCTCCCACGCGGCGCGCGTTTCGGAGAACCTGTTGATTAGCGAAATGTCGTCCGACGTGGCCGTGCCGATGCTGAGAGCGCGGTCGAGCAGCCCGAGGCCCACGAGACTCGCGTAGTCCCGGAACAGGAGGAACGCAAGTGCGACAAGACCGCCGACTCCGACCAGGATGCCGGCAGTGAGCCGCGCTCGCTGGCCTCTCCCGGCAAACGCGACCAGGAGCACGAGTGCCAGTACGAAGTCGACGTAGTACGCCCTGCTCTGGGCGATTATCAGGGCGCCAACGAGCACGCTGAATACGACGATAAGTGCGAGCCTGGCGGGTATCGAGCGGACTGTCAGCGCGCCGGTGAGCGCGACGATCGCGCCGGCCAGGAGCGGCATCTCGTTCATTGGCACGCGGCCGCGGGCCACCTGCCACGCCTGCGTCGCGTCGGAGTACGCCTGGTTCAGCATGATGAGATTCTGAACCGCCGCGAACACACCGAGAACGACCAGGATCGCGGCTACCACCCATGGGCCGCTGCGTTCACGTTCGCACGCCTCGCGAATCGGGAAGTAGAAGGCGAAGTACGAGAAATTGATCCAGTCCGAGAACGCCGCCGATGGGTCACCCCTGAACACCACGGTCAGTACGACCGAGCAGGTGACATACACCAGGAAGAAAGCGAGTGCGGCGTCGCCGACATTTCGAACGATTCTTTCCCGGTATACAAACAGACGCGTGCCATACCAGTGCGCGAGGAAAGTCGCGTAGTAGATCGCGAACACGAGTTCGAGTGGCTGCACCCCCTCCTCGTAACCGATGCTCAGCGCAAACACCGTCATCACGGCGCAGAGATGACCGTATGGGCTGCGGCTGAGCGCGCCCAACGCCAGCCCGCCGATCGCGATGCCAGCCGGCACCAAGGGCGCCCAGACCGGGCCGAAGGCCGCGAGAAGGATCGCTAGCGCTATCCCTGCGGCAAGTCCAGCGGCCAGTACGGCACGACCCCACCACCAAACCCGCGCGACGTCGGCGCCGAGCTCCATCGGGCCAGTGTAGGCGGTCGGGTCAGCCCGCGCCAAGTTGCGACGCCAGGTATGCCCGGTTGCGGCGCAGCCACGCGAACGCCAGGGCCGCCAGCATTGCGAGCAACGTAACCGACAGCGTGGTGACCACAACGATGACAGTCCGCTGGGGCTGCGCCTTTAGCACTGGCGGCGTGGCGACGTCTAACACCTGCACGGCAATCCGCTCCTGCTCCTCAGCGAAACGCGCCTGCTCCAGAATCGGGCGCGTGGCTTCCAGGATCTTCGTGTGCGTCAGTACGGCCTGATAAATCCGGCCGTACTCCGCTGCGAGCGCCGGCAGTCGGCGCAGCGCCACGGGCATACCCTGATCCTGGCCGGCAATGAGGCGCTCTTGCGCGCTACGCGCGGCGGCCGCGACGTCACGGGCGGCCGCCACCTGCGGATTCTCGTCACCATACTGCGCACGCATCGCCTGGAACTCCACCTCTGCCCGCACGACCTCTGCACGGGCATCGGCGAGCGACGTCATGATGGCCTCCGCCATCGCGGGCACCTCGACAACGCCGTTCGTCTCCTGGAATACCCGCATCTCGGCGCGCGCGGAGTCGAGCGCTAGCTCCGCCTCGGCGTAGCGCTCCTCGATGTAGCGTCGCTGCCCGCTCGCGTTCTGGGCCGACAGCAGCTCGTTACGCCTGTTGAGTTCCTCAACGTAGAAGTTCACGATCGAGGCCGAGACTTCGGGGCTGCCGTCGAGGACCGAGATGCTGAGGAAATCGTACTTCAGGTCGACCGCGAACTTGGTGCGACTACTCAGCTCGGCGCGCGCCTCGCCGCGCGGATCTGGCCTGTCCGCCATGCGATAGCGACGCACGAGTCCAAACCGGTCTACGACGGCGTCCTGCACGGAGCGGCTGGTCAGGATCGCCAAGTACCGGTTGTAGTCCTTGGCGCCGCCCCCAAGCAAGGCCCCTCCTACGGGCGAAAGGTCGCCGATAAGCGCGCTAAGGCCGCCGCCTCCCGAGCCGGGAAGGAGCACTCGCGCCTCGGCGGCGTAGCGAACCGGGAGCAACAGCGATACGCCGGCCGCGATCAGCGCCGCGAGGACCGACACGCCCGCGATCGGCCAGCGTGCGTCGCGCAGCGTGCGGACGACGTACCAGAACAACGAGCCGCCATCGCCTGCGTCGGCGTCGGCGGCCAGCCAATCGTCGGTTGCTACGAAGGGGAGCATGGCGCCATCGCCCTCCTCGGAGGGGTGGATGCCAGGGGTCGGATCGACTTTCATCTCGACGTACGGGAAGCGTCCTCAGTTTGTCCGGTCGAGCGTCACGATGAGCGCCACGGCCGAAACCACGGTCCCGGCCACTCCCAGGACGGTAGAAATGAGTCTATACCTCGAGTCCGCCCGGTCGCGGCGGGCCTGGGCATCGAACTGTTGCCTCTGCAACAGAAGGCTCTGCTGGGTCTCGCTGATGGCCGCGGGTTCGCGATCCACGAAGACGACATCGCCGGAGCGCACATCCGCACCGCTGGCGGGTCGCACGGCACCGCTGGCCGCCTCGCGGAGATAGGCATGCGTCGCGGCGGGCCCGCGGCCGCCGGCGAGCGTTACATAATCCTCGGCGTCCGCGCCAGGCCTGAAGGGAACGAGTCCGGGCCGCTCGACCTGGCCGACTACGAGTACGCCGCCGGGATCTCGCGGGACAACGAGCCGGTCGCCATCACGAAGGACCACGTCGTCGGCCGACCCGGCGAGAACGGCCGGTAGGTCGATGGAGAGGCGCTGGAAGGTCAGCAGTTCGCGGGCCATGAACTGCCGACTCTCGAAAGGCAATCCGCTAAGGCGGCTTGCGTCGTAGGCCTGCGCCTCAATGAACCGCGCGCGGTCCTCGATCGCTATGTCCGCGAGCGTCGGTTCGTAGCCCGTCTCGAACTCAGGGTTGGGCCAGTTGGCGCCGCGACGCTCGAGGTAGGCGCCGCGGGGCAACGCGTTGGGCCCGACTCCTCCGGCGAGATCGACCAGTTGACGGAGAGTCGT
>Ga0307505_10001478_pt1 | contig 18857 bp, 18 predicted proteins | sample 23_S_MG_FD_202183 | JGI IMG/M metagenome (GOLD analysis project Ga0307505, IMG submission 202183) | Soil microbial communities from Populus trichocarpa stands in riparian zone in the Pacific Northwest, United States - 23_S | ecosystem: Environmental > Terrestrial > Soil > Riparian zone > Trees...
CGACGCGAACGAATGGTTCTTCCTCGGTGTCGCGTCGGTTCTCTTTTATCTCGGCGTTGCCTACACCTATGACGCCTATCGGGGCAGCGACCTGTCGGTCGTGGCGCCGTTCCGCTACTGGTATCTTCTGGTTGCGATTGCCGCCGGTTATATCGGCTTCGGTGAAATCCCCGGTCTACAATCATTGCTCGGCACGGCCATCATCGTCGCCGCCGGCGCGATCGTTCTGTGGCACCAGTACGGCCGGAAGAAAGTATAATGTCCGACCACGCGGCCAACTATCGCGGCATTCTCGCCATGGTCGGCGGCTGCGCCTGCTTCTCCGCGAACGACGCCGCGACCAAGATTGCCGCGCAGTACATTCCCGTCTCGCAGGTCGTGTTCACGCGCGCCGTCTTTGCGCTCGCCTTCGCACTCCTCATCATTCTCTGGCGCAGCGAAGTGTACGCCATTCGGCATGTGCGCAATCCGTATCTGTTGCTGCGCGCCTTCATCGAAGCGTTCACCGGCCTGCTCGTCATCTTTTCGCTGACGCATATGCCGATCGCCAACATGACGGCGATCCTGCTGATCCAGCCGTTCCTGATGACCGCGATCGGCGTGCTCTTCCTGCGCGAGCAGGCGGGCTGGCGGCGATGGGTTGCGATCTTCGCGGGCTTTGCCGGCATGCTGCTCGTGATGAAGCCCGGCACCGAGGGGTTCAACTGGGTATCGCTGCTCGTGCTGTTCAGCGCCTGCATTGCAATCGGCCGCGACCTGCTGGTCCGCAAGATTGGCAACGACGTACCGACAACCGTCATTTCATTTTCGACGGCGCTGCTCGCCGTGCCGATCGGATTTCTCGGGTCATTCGTTGAGGACTGGCAGGTGCCGTCTGCGGTGCCGCTCATCGCCATCGCGATATCGGCTTTCTTCCTCGTCATCGCTTTCATCTTCATGGTGATCGCGTTCCGCGGAACCGACGTTTCGGTCGTGAGCCCGTTCCGCTATTCGATCGTGATCTTCGCCGTCTTCTTCGGGCTGACTGTGTTCGGCGAGATACCGGACGCACTCTCCATCTTTGGCATCGCGATCATCGTGGGCGCGGGGCTCTATATGCTGCATCGGGAGACGGTGCGGCGGAGAGCCGCCGCCAACACTGCGCCTTAAGTCGCATTCGCTGCCCAACATATTGGCGGCCGAACAACCTTTAGGCCCGAACCTTCGGTTGATCGCCTTCCCCTTTCGGCTAAGCTGGTTGCGGTCCGTCCAGACGCCAATCTTGCGGGCCGCATAAAAAGCCGCTCAAAGCGGCAGCGGCGGGGCGCCGCGGTTGGGGAGGAATAGATTTGGACGGCCTGCTGACGCTCAGCCGCGTCATCGACGCGGTCAATACGCGCATCGGCAAGTGGGTGGCGTGGCTCATCGTTGTCGCGGTCGCGATCTCCGCCACTAACGCAACAGTCCGAAAAGTTTTCGACACCAGCTCGAACGCCTGGCTCGAACTGCAATGGGTGCTGTTCGCGGTCGTGTTCCTGCTGTGCGCGTCGTGGACCTTGCTCGCCAACGAGCATATCCGAATCGATATCGTGAACAGCTTCTTCTCCCAACGGGTGCGAAGCTGGATCGACCTGATCGGTCATCTGTTCTTTCTAATTCCGTTCACGCTGGTGATGATCGTCACGGGGTGGCCGTTCTTCATCGCCTCCTGGTCGATCGGCGAGCAATCGAGCAATGCGGGCGGCCTGCCGCAGTGGCCGGCAAAATTTCTCGTGCCGCTCGGCTTCGTGCTGCTGTTCTTTCAGGGTGTTTCGGAACTGATCAAACGTATCGCGGTCATGCGAGGAAGAATTCCCGATCCTCATGTCGGCGGCGGGCATTCTGCGGAAGCGGAAGCCGAAGAACTGATCCGCGTCATGAAAACGAAATAGCGGATCGGCGGGGCGTATCATGCTTGCCTTCTTCATTCACAACATGGCGCCGATCATGTTCGCGTCATTGGTTGTGTTCCTGCTGCTCGGATACCCGGTTGCGTTCGCACTGGCGGCGAACGGCCTGATCTTCGCCCTGATCGGCATCGAGCTAGGCCTCTTCACACCCGACTTCCTGCAGGCGCTGCCTGAGCGCGTTTACGGCACGATGAGTAACGACGTGCTGCTGGCCATTCCGTTTTTCACCTTCATGGGACTGGTGCTCGAACGCAGCGGCATGGCGGAAGACCTGCTCGACACGATCGGGCAGCTGTTCGGAACGGTGCGCGGCGGTCTTGCCTATGCGGTGGTCTTTGTCGGCGCGCTGCTGGCCGCCACGACCGGCGTCGTTGCCGCGTCAGTGATCGCGATGGGCCTGATCTCGCTGCCGATCATGCTGCGATATGGCTACGACCGCCGCCTCGCCTCGGGCGTGATCGCGGCGTCCGGCACGCTTGCGCAGATCATCCCGCCGTCGCTCGTTCTCATCGTCATGGCCGACCAGCTCGGCCGCTCGGTCGGCGACATGTATGCGGGCGCATTCATTCCTGGCCTCGTGCTTTCGGCACTCTATGCAGCCTATGTATTCGGCGTGGCGACGTTCTTTCCCAAGGCCGCGCCCGGTCTGCCGGCGGAAGCCCAGAAGTTGAAGGACGCAGACGGCAAGGTGCATCGGCTTTCCCTGTTGGTGCTGGCGGTTATCGCCGCCGTTTTTTCCTATTTCGTGATGCAGCAGACGAATGTCGCGGGCGGACCGGACTTCGTGGTCCTGATGATGTCGATCGGCATCGTTTTCGCGCTGGCCGTCGCGGTGATCAATCATGTGTTCAAGCTCAACATGCTGTCGGTCATCGCGGCGCAAACAGTCTTCGTACTCGTGCCGCCGCTGGCGCTGATCTTTCTCGTCCTCGGTACGATCTTCATCGGCGTTGCAACGCCGACGGAAGGCGGCGCCATGGGCGCTGCCGGCGCGGTATTTCTTGCCATCCTGAAGCGCAGGCTGAGTTGGGATCTCGTGCGGCAGGCTACCGAATCCACGGCCAAGCTTTCCGCCTTTGTCGTATTCATCCTTCTCGGCGCGCGGACCTTTTCGCTCACGTTCTATGGCGTTGATGGCCACCGATGGGTGGAGGAATTGCTCGTCTCATTGCCCGGCGGGCAGACGGGCTTTCTCGTCTTCATCAACATCTTCGTCTTCGTGCTCGCCTTCTTCCTCGATTTCTTTGAGATCGCGTTCATCGTCATCCCGTTGATCGGACCGGCGGCAGAGCGACTGGGAATCGATCTCATCTGGTTCGGGGTGATGCTCGGCGTCAACATGCAGACGGCGTTCATGCATCCGCCATTCGGCTTCGCGCTGTTTTACCTGCGGTCGGTCGCACCGCGCGAAAGCTATCTCGATCGCGTCACGGGCATACGCACCGAGGGCATTACGACGGGACAGATTTACTGGGGTGCTATCCCGTTCGTGGTCATCCAGTGCATCATGGTTGCGCTCGTGATCATGTTTCCGCAGATGGTCATGCACTACAAAGGCGTCGGAACGGGCGTCGATCCGAACAAGGTCAAGATCGAGATACAGTTGCCGGACGCCATGCCGCCGCTCGATTTCGGGCCGCCGAAAATCAATTGATGTCCGCAAAGAAGAACGCCCCGGCGAGAACCGCCGGGGCGTTCTTCTTTGTCCTGCGACTACAACTACGAGCGCAGCGCGCGGATCATGAAGCTGTCGTAGCTGTACTCGCCGACCTGCCACCAGAGATACTGGTTGCCGCGGAACGCGATCATCGCGTCATACACTTTCTTGAAGTCGGCGTTGGCGGCTGACGTCTCGGCATAGACTTCATTCGACGCCTTGTAGCAGGCTTCGAGAACCGGCTGCGAGAACGGCCGCAGTTGCGCGCCGCCCGCCACGAGCCGGCGCAGCGCCTGCGGATTGACCGCGTCGTACTTGCCGACCATCCAGTCGTAGGAGTAGTGCGAAGCCGCGTTGAGGATGGCCTGATACGATTTCGGCAGCTCGTTCCACTTGGGGAGATTGATGAAGTGGTGGGCCATCGTGCCGCCCTCCCACCAGCCGGGGTAGTAATAGAACTTCGCAACCTTGGCGAAGCCGAGCTTCTCGTCGTCATACGGGCCAACCCACTCGGCCGCGTCGATCGTGCCTTTTTCGAGCGCCGGATAGATTTCGCCGCCGGCGATCTGCTGCGGCACGACGCCGAGCTTGGCGAGCACGCGACCGGCGAAGCCGCCGATGCGGAATTTCAGACCGCTCAGGTCCTGGACCGTGTTGATCTCTTTCCGGAACCACCCGCCCATCTGACAATTCGTGTTGCCGCACTGCACCGCATGGATGTTGAACTTCTTGTAGAAGTCATTCATCAGCTCGGCGCCGCCGCCATGCGTCATCCACGCATTCTGCATGCGCGAGTTGAGGCCGAAGGGAACGGCGCAGGCGAGCGCAAAGGTCGGGTCCTTGCCGAAGTAGTAATAAGACGCGGTCTGGCACATCTCGACCGTGCCGTTCGTCACCGCATCGGCCGCCTGCAGGCCGGGCACGATCTCGCCCGCGGCGAAAACCTGGATCTGGAACTTGTTGTCGGTCGCTTCCGCAACCGCCTTCGAGAATACTTCGGCTGCACCGAACAGCGTGTCGAGCGATTTCGGAAAGCTGGAGGTCAAGCGCCATTTGATCTCGGGCGCCGACTGGGCAATGGCCGGCGCGGCCAGCGTCGAAGCAGCAAGGCCCGCGCCTGCGGTCTTCAAAAATTGTCTGCGTCTCATGGCGTTTCCCCTTGGTTGCGCCGGTTCGTCCGGACGCTCTGTGGGTTCCGGCCGAACCGAGAGGAAACGAACTCGTGCGAGTACGAGCACCCTCGCCGACCGCAGATATCCTAGAGCGCGCTGGCGGCAGATGGAAGCAGCCGGCCCAACGCCGGTCCCACTGCGCGCGCGATGGGCAAAGAAAAAACCCCGGAGCGGGAGCTCCGGGGCCAAATCAAAACCGTGATCGCGTCGACGGCTCAGCCGCGCGCGCGAGCGCGGATCATGTAGGTGTCGAAAGAATATTCGGCGACCTGCCACCACAGATACTGGTCGTTGCGGAAGGCCATATAGGAGTCATGGATTTTCTTGAAGTCGGCGTTGGCTTTTGTCGTCTCATCGTAGACTTCCTGCGCCGCCTTGTATGAAGCGTCGAGGATCGCCGCCGAGAACGGCTGCAGCTTGGCGCCGCCGGCCACGAGACGGCGCAGCGCCGCCGGGTTCTGCGCGTCGTACTTCGCCATCATCCAGGTGTTGGCGACTTCGGAGGCGGCCTTCACGATCGCCTGATAGTTCTTCGGCAACTCGTTCCACTTGCCGATGTTGATGAAGTTGTGAAGCAACGGGCCGCCTTCCCACCAACCGGGGTAGTAGTAGAACGGCGCAACCTTCTGGAAGCCGAGCTTCTCGTCGTCATAAGGACCGACCCATTCGCAAGCGTCGAGCGTGCCCTTTTCGAGCGCCGGATAGATGTCGCCACCGGCGAGCTGCTGCGGCACGACGCCGAGCTTCGCCATTGTGCGTCCGGCGAAGCCGCCGATGCGCATCTTCAGGCCCTTGAGATCGTCGACGCTCTTGATCTCCTTGCGGAACCAGCCGCCCATTTGCGCGCCGGTATTGCCGGCCGGGATCGCGTGGATGTTGAACTTCTTGTAGAAGTCGTTCATCAGGTCGAGACCGCCGCCGAAATGGTTCCAGGCGTCGACACCGCGCTGGTTCATGCCGAACGGAACGGCGGTGCCGAAGGCGAAGGTCGGGTCCTTGCCGAAATAGTAATACGAAGCCGTGTGGCACATCTCGACCGTGCCGTTCGTCACGGCGTCGGCGGCCTGCAGGCCCGGCACGATTTCGCCGGCGGCGAAGACCTGGATCTGGAATTTGTTGTCGGTCGCTTCGGCAACCGCCTTCGCGAAGGTTTCGGCAGCGCCAAAGATCGTGTCGAGCGACTTCGGAAAACTCGACGTCAGACGCCATTTGATCTCGGGCGTGGATTGCGCGATCGCAGGAGCCGCGATCGCGGTAGCGGCAGCGCCCGCGCCTGCCACTTTCAGAAATTGACGACGCTTCATTGACTTCCTCCCCTTAAGATTTTCCGGACCCGGTAGGCCGAAATCCGGTTGTTATGGCGCTAGCATGGTGCGGCGTCAGGCGTCTGTCACGCACTAGCCTTCTCGCCAGAAATTTTCCCGATTTTTCAATGCATTGACGAAAGTCGAAGGATTTCATGGGGCTACCTCCCTATGTCCCTCGGCTAGGTCCCGCGGGCAAGGCGGTCTTGTCGGCTATCCGCCGGGATTTGGAATGCCGCTCACTCGATGACGATCTTCGGGGCGGCACGCACCCCCTGCTTCTTCTGCAAGGCGGCACTCACGCGCGTTGCGATGTCGCGATAAATCTTCGCATGCGGACTGTCGGGCCGGGTGGCGACGATAGGCAAACCCGCGTCGGAGGTCTCGCGAATTTCGAGTTCGAGCGGCACCTCGCCGAGGAACGGCACGCCAAGGCGCTCTGCTTCGCGCCGCGCACCGCCGTGACTGAAGATGTCAGAGCGCCCACCGCAATGCGGGCAGAGGAAGTAGCTCATATTCTCGACGACACCGAGCACCGGCACGTCGACCTTGCGGAACATGGCGATGCCGCGCCGCGCATCGATGAGCGCCAGATCCTGCGGCGTCGAAACGATGACGGCGCCCGCGAGCGGTACCTGCTGCGCGAGTGTCAGTTGCGCGTCGCCGGTGCCGGGCGGCATGTCGACGACAAGAATATCGAGTTCGCCCCACTGCACTTCGCGCAGCATCTGCGTGATCGCGGACATCACCATCGGCCCGCGCCAGATCATCGGCGTCTCTTCCTCGATGAGGAAACCGATCGACATGGCTTTCATGCCGTAGGCTTCCATCGGGCGCAGCATCCGGCCGCCGATCGTCTCCGGCCGGCCTTTGATCGCGAGGAGCCGCGGCATCGACGGGCCGTAAATATCGGCGTCGAGGATGCCGACATTCATGCCGACATCGCGCAGGCCGAGCGCCAGATTGACCGCGGTCGTGGATTTGCCGACGCCGCCCTTACCGGATGCGACTGCGATCACCGCTTCGATACCCGGCACGCCGGGAACGGCACGCGAGGCGCCGCCCGCCTGCTGCGCGGGCGCGGCACGTTGCGGCGCGGCGCCACCTGCTCGTTCAGCGGTGAGCGCGATCAGCGCAGATGAGATGCCGGGGATCGATTTGACGGCGTCTTCCGCGACCTTCCGGATCGGTTCCCATTGCTTGACGGCGCTCGCATCGACCGTAAGCGAAAGAAATACCTTGCCGTTCGTGACGGCGATTTCCGACAGCTTGCCCGAACTGACGAGGTCGGCACCATCGGGCCCCGCAATCGTCTTCAGCTTCGCGCGTACGTCGTCGGCAGTAACGGTCATGTTGTCGCTCGTTTCTTGTCAGCTAGGGCTCGCACTTGAAGGCTTCAAGCGTCGGCGTCACTTGCCCTCATAGCGCGGCAGGCGCTTTTCGAGAAACGCCTTCACGCCCTCGCGGAAGTCCTGCGACTGGCCGGCCTGTTTCTGCAATTTGGCCTCGAGATCGAGCTGGGCGCTGAGGTCGTTGGTGAAGCTCGCATAGAGCGCCTCTTTCATCAGGCGGTAGGCGAAGGTCGGCCCCATGGCGAGCAAGGCCGCGGCCTTGGCGACGTCAGACTGGAAATTCGCGTCCTCGAACACTTTATAGGCAATGCCGATGCGCTGGCATTCTTCCGCCGGGACTTGCTCGGCGGTCAGGCACATGGCGATGGCGCGCTTCAGGCCGACGATGCGCGGCAGCAGCCAGGTTCCGCCCGCGTCCGGCACAAGACCGATGCGCGCGAAGGCTTCCTGCAAATACGCAGAACGAGAAAAGATGAGGATGTCGCAGGCGAGCGCGAGATTGGCGCCTGCGCCCACGGCAGGGCCGTTCACGGCTGCAATCGTCGGAATCGGGAACGACACCAGCCGGCGAACGAGCGGATTGTAATCGCGGTCGAGCGACGAGCCGACATCGACCTTCGCGGTCTCGCTCATCACACGCTCGGTGAGATCCTGACCCGAGCAGAATGCTCTGCCCTCACCCGTGATGACAAGGCAGCGGAGCGCGGAATTGCTTTCAACCGCGCTCAGCGCATCGCGGATCTCGGCGTGCACGGTCGCGTTCAGCGCGTTAAGCCGCTCGGGCCTGTTGAGCGCGAGCGTCGCCACCGCGCCGTTGACCGAATATTTGATCGTCTTGAAATCCATTTTCGCCCCTTATTCTTTCTTGAGCATGATCTTTTCCGAAAACCGGTTCCCACTTTTCGGGATCATGCTCTGGCGCTCGGCCGCGCTGATACTTCCTCATGCCAGCGCTTCACATTCTTCATGTCGGCAGGCAATTCGATCTTCGGCGCGCGCATGAAGTCGACCGTGCAGAGCGTTGTGATGTCGGCAACGGTAAAGCGGTCGCCCGCGACGAACTGCCGGGTGCCGAGCTCGCGGTCGAGAATGGCGAGAAAGGCGAGCGCCTTGGCCTTATTCGCCTCGCCCCATTCGGCGATCTGCGGCTGCTCGCTCGGCGCCATCGCCGGGCTCAGATGCCGGAACGCCGACGACACCGCGCCGTAAAAATTCAGCTCCACGCGCCGGTTCCACATTTCAATGATGGCCGTCTCGCGCGCGTCGCGGCCGAGCAGGTTCGGGTCTGGATAGAGCGCATCGAAGTAGCGGCAAATCGCCATGGTCTCGGAGATCGCGGTCCCGTCATCGAGGAGCAAAACCGGCACGCGCTGCATCGGGTTGATCGTCCGGAAAGCATCGCTCATTTGCTCCCAGTTGGAGAAGTCGATCTGGCGCCGGGGCACGTCGATGCCCTTTTCGGCCAGAAAAATGCGTACGCGGCGCGGACTCGGCGCGCGGCCGCCGTCGATCAGCTCCATGGGTGTTCCTCCCCATTCACTCCAACATGGGCGGCGACGGGCGGCAAGGCGGAGCGATGCAGGCGAAATGGCGAAGCCGATCGAGACTCGGGGCCGATTTCATTTGTCATCGCCGGGCCGCGCCGTCCCTACTCGTCATGCCCGGGCTTGTCCCGGGCATCCACGCCTTCCGGCTTTCAAGGCGTGGATCACCGGGGATCGCCGCGTCAAGGTCGGCGCTTTCGCGCCGGGACGCGGCGGCCCGGTGATGACGGACGGGGCAAAAAACAAAAGCCCCGGACGATGCCGGGGCGTTTGCGTCGGCGCGCTCGGCGCGATCAGTAACGCGCGACGACCGGGGCCTTGCCGGTGGCGAATTGATAGTTCAGTCCGAACCGGAAGACGTGGAAGCGATTGTCGAAGCGCATGGTCGTGCCGCCGCCGAGTGCCGAATTGAAGACATCCTGATGGCCCGCGTCGATATAGAGATATTCGGTTTTCGCGGTCCAGTTAGGAGCGAGTACCGCCTCGATGCCGCCGCCCACGGTCCAGCCGGCCGCCGTCTCCGACTCCGACGCAGCAACGCCGCCGAAGTTAACGCCGTTCTGCACCTTCACCCACGCCGCGCCGCCGGTGACATAGAGCAGCGCGGGCCCCGCGCTGTAGCCGAGGCGCCCGCGGATGGTGCCGTACCAGTCGGTCTTCACACCGAGCACAGCAGACTGATCCCAGTTCAGAAACGAGCGATCGATTGCGAGGTAGCCTATATCGCCCTCGATGCCGGCGACCCAATGCGGATGGAACTGCCAGTTATAGCCGCCTTGTACGCCGCCGGTGAAACCGGCGCCGGCGATATCGAGCCCCTCGGAGGGGTTCGGGTAGGCATGAACCTGCGAAAGCCCACCGCCCGCAAACACGCCGACGTAGAATCCAGTCCAGTTATAAGCAGGCAACCTCGTTACCGGACCGCCGAACCTGTGGTTCAGGCCGTACCTGAAAACATGGAAGCGGTTTTCATATTGCGCAGTTCTAGCCGTGCCGAAAATTTCCGGATTGAAGACATCCTGGCTTCCGGCATCGATATAGAGATATTCGGCCTTGGCCGACCAGTTGCCGCCGAGCATGGTCTCAATGCCGCCGCCCACGGTCCAGCCGGCCGCAATCTCCGACCTTGAGGCAGAGGTGGGAGTCCCGCCCCTATCGTCGAAGTTGTTCTTCACGTTCACGAAGGCCGCACCGCCGGTGACATAGAGCAGCGCGGGGCCGGTGCTGTAGCCGAGGCGCCCGCGGATCGTGCCGTACCAGTCGGTCTTCACGCCGAACGCAGTGTCGTTATCCCAGTTCGAAAACGAGCGGTTGATTCCGAGGTAGCCAATATCGCCCTCGATGCCGGCAACCCAATGCGGAGAGAACTGCCAGTTATATCCGCCCTGCACGCCGCCGGCGAAACCGGCGCCGCCTCGGTCGAACGAGCCGAAATCTTCGGGAGTCACGCCGCGGGTCTGCGAAACGCCGACGCCCGCGTTCACGCCGCCGTACCATCCGGTCCAGTCGAAGATCGGCGCGGCGACCGGCGCTTTGTGAACCGGGCGCGGCGTGGGAGCGTCGGCCGCTGCGACGGGCTGCGCCGCAGTCGCCAGTGCGAACAGGCCAACGCCTGCCAACAGAACGCGCTTCATCGGGGGAGCCCCTGGGAATCGGCCGAAGCTAAGTCGCTACGAGATTACCGCAGCCTGCAACCCTTACTAGTGCAGGAAAGCAACACCAGCGGTACTCGTAAGCCTTTACAGGTGCTCCATTTTGCTGCGATGGCCAATCCAGGCGCCGCCGCAAGACTTCCTTAAGCAAGAAATTGAGCCCGCCATTAACCATTCAGTTGCGATTGTCCTTTCGCCTTCAAGCAGCGGCGGGGCCATGACCGGTAACGATCCCCGGGGGGATGAATATGCGGCAGACGCGGCGCGCGCAGCACATGCGCGGCGCCTGCGGCTGACGCGCAGCGTCCGCGAAGCGCGCGAGACACTGACCTCGTCGAGCGGCATGCGCCCGGCGCTCGATTACGAGTTGCTGCGCGTCTATGCCGACCACCGCATCGCGGCTTCACTCGCCTTGTTCCTGCTGATCGCGCTGGTCGGCCTTTCATCGAGCCTGTGGACCGGCGGCTACTCAGCCGTCATCTGGACCGCGCTCGCGCTCTCCATTCACGGGCTGACGGTCGCGGCCTGCCGCCGCTTTCTCGCGACGCCGCCGTCACCGGAGATGCAGCGGCGCTTCCGCAGAGCGTTTATTTTGTTCGATCTGCTGTTCGGCGTGTCGTGGGTGCTGAACATCAACGTGCTGGTCGATCTGGGCCTGAGCGGCGCCGGCGACTTCTCGCTGTTCGCGATGCTCCTCGTCGTCGCGGTGTTTTCGATGCTGGCCGCAAGCGTCCCGGCGGCCGTTTATGCCTCTACCATGCCGGTCGCGGCGGTGGTGACGCTGCATTATCTCCTGCGCGGGCAGCCGCAAGACCTCGTGCTCGCGAGCATGACTGTCGGCGCGGAAGCCTATTTCATCATGGTGGCGAACCGGCTCTATCTCTCCGCCGTGTCGGCGCTCGATGCGCGCGCGCAACTCGACTCGCTGGTCGGCGAACTTGAGCAGGCCAAGGCGAAGTCCGACGAAGCCGCGCGCCGCGCCGAAGCAGCCAACCTCGCCAAGTCGCGCTTCCTCGCGCAGATGAGTCATGAGCTGCGCACGCCGCTCAACGCCATCCTCGGGTTCTCAGAGGTGATGAAGGGTGAAATTCTCGGCGCGCATTCGGTACCGACCTACAAGGAATATGCCGGCGATATCCACTCCTCCGGCGAGCACCTGCTCAACCTGATCAATGAAGTGCTCGACCTTTCGCGCATTGAGGCGGGCCGCTACGAATTGAACGAGGAGCCGCTCGCGCTCGTGCATGCCGCGGAGGACTGCGGTCACCTCATCAAACTGCGCGCCACCAACCGCGATATCGTAATCCACCAGCTCTACGAGACAGACCTGCCGAAGATCTGGGCGGACGAGCGCGCCGTGCGGCAGATTTGCCTGAACCTCCTGTCGAACGCGATCAAGTTTACGCCGCAGGGCGGCGAAGTCTGGATGAAGGTCGGCTGGACCGCGTCCGGCGGGCAGTATCTCAGCGTGCGCGACAACGGCCCCGGCATCCCGGAAGAAGAGATTCCGGTCGTGCTGTCGTCGTTCGGCCAGGGCACCAACGCCATCAAGACCGCGGAACAGGGCGCGGGGCTGGGCCTGCCCATCGTGAACGGGCTGATCGACCTGCATGGCGGGACGTTCACGCTACGCTCGAAACTCCGCGAAGGAACCGAGGTGATCGTGACCTTCCCGGCCTCGCGCGTGCTCCTGCCGCTCACGCCCACGGAGGACGGCCCGGCGCTGCAACCCTCGCTCGGCGAAGGCGCCGGCGCGGCCGACTCGATTGAACCCCTCCGTTCCATCGCGCAGTAACAAAAGCCTTATGGATCAAGCCTTGCCGCCAAAACCAGGCGACAAAATTTGGGTATGATCGGATGAGTCGGCCGCTTTGCGCCGGCCGCGCGCACGGGGATTCCATCATGCCGCCGGTTGTCTACGAAACGGTCGCGTGGCTGCGCCGTTACAGCGCCATTCCGTTCCCGCCCCTGCCGGGCGAGAGCGAGGCGGGCGCCCTGCCCGACCCGGCGCGTTCGGCCTATGCCGCGCCGATTGCCGGTGCGGTGATCGGTGCGCTTGCCGGTCTCGCGGCCGTCGTCGCAGCGGCACTCGGCGCCAGCGCTTTCGTGGCGGCGAGCGTGGGCGTGCTGACGCTGCTTGCAATCACGGGCGGGCGCGCGGAGGCTGCCGTCGAAGCGCTTGCAGGCGGTACTGCGGGCGCGATCCGCTACGGCATCGTCGCGATTGCGGCCACGGTTCTGTTGCGGGCGAGCGCACTCGACGCGCTCCTATTCCGGAACCTGTGGGGCGTCCTGTTCGCTCTCGCCGGCGCGTGTGCCGTCGGACGCGCGGCGGCCATCGGCTTCGCGCTCTTGCGTCCGGCCTCACCCGAAGCGGTGGCGGGCGATCAGCAGAGCTTGCAGTGGCTCGCGATCACGGGACTGGGCCTCGGCCTCGTCACCGTGTTGCCATTCTACGGCCTCGGTGCGGCCGTTGCGGGGATCGCGGCAGCCGCCGGCGCGGTCGCACTCGTTTCGGCGTTCGTGGCGCGCGGCGCCGACGGCGCGGATAATTTCACCGCCACCGCCGAGCTTGCCGCCGAAATTGCCTTCCTCATCGCCGTTGTCGCGTTCTCCAATTCCTGAGAAGAGTATGCCTGTGCGTTCCGACCGACTGCTCTGGATCGTTATTGCCGCCCTCGGCCTGACCGTGGTGGCCCTCGCGATGCGCCATCAGGAGGGCACGATCGCCGGCATGGACATCGATCAGTTCGCGCGCGTGGCCTATATGCTGGCGCTGCTCGTGCTCGTCACGGGCTTCGGATATTTTTTCTATCACAGCCGCATCGGCGAGATGATCCGCGCCGTTCTGTTCTGGGCGATGATCGCGCTCTTGCTGGCGCTTGTTTACAGCTACCGCTTCGAGCTGGAGACGATCAGCGGCCGGCTGTTGTCGGAGTTGCTGGTGAACCGTCCGGCTACGGTTTCGACGAATGACGGCGTGACGGTTCAGGTCGCGCGTGCGCGCGGCGGAGATTTCACGGTGCAGGCGCAAGTCAATGGCGCGCCGGTCAATATGCTGGTCGATACCGGAGCCTCGTCGGTGGTGCTGACGCAGGAAGCGGCGAAAGCCGCGAACCTCCCCCTCGACCTCCTGAAATACGATGTGCCGATCGAAACCGCGAGCGGGCGCACCCGCGCGGCGTCCGTCGTGCTCGATCGCGTCGCCGTCGGTGGCATCGTCGAGCGGCGCGTGCCCGCGCTTATTTCCGCGCCAGGCGATCTCAAGACCAGCCTGCTCGGCATGAGCTTCCTCAACCGGCTGCAGTCCTTCGAGGTCAGCGGCGGCCGGCTGATGCTGCGCGCAAAGTAATCAGAACAGGCTGATCAGGAAGCGCAGCGACGCCAGGTACATAAAAATCGCGAAGGCGACTTCGAGCCGCCGGCGCGACATGTTGTGCGCGAGACGCGCGCCATAGGGCGCCGCCAGGACGCTTGCCGGTGCGAACAAGATCAATCCGATCAACGAGACATATCCAATCGAGAGCGGCGGCAACTGGTGCATCTGCGGCCAGCCCGCAAGCGCGTAGCCGATCATGCCGGGCAGCGCGATCCAGATGCCAAGACCGGACGACGTCGCCACCGCGACATGGATCGGCTTACCATACAGCGTGAGGAAGACGGTCGAGAGCGACCCGCCCGCGATACCCATGAGCGACGACAGGAGGCCGATGACGTAACCAACGGCAACGGTGACGGGGCGCGACGGCAGATCGTCGGCGATGCGCCAGTCCTCGCGGCCGAGCATGAGCTTCGTGGCAATGGCCGTGCCGACCACGACGAAGACGATCTTGAACAGCGATTGCGGCGCGAAGAACGCAATCCCCGCCCCGCAGATCACGCCGATCACAACCGGCGCGATCCAGGTGCGCAGGACGTCATTCAGCACCGCCGACTTGGCGCGATGCGCAAAATAAGAACGCAGCGACACGGGGACGATGACCGCGAGCGAGGTGCCGACACAAAGCTGCATGCGGACATCTTCCGGCACGCCGAGATAACGGAAGACCTCGTAAAGCACCGGCACGGTGATCGCCGCACCGCCGATGCCGAGCAGGCCCGCAAGCAGCCCGGTGAAAATACCTGCAACGACCACCGCAACCGCGAGCAGCGCCAGTTCGCCGGCCGGAATTCCGAACAGCATCATTCCACCGCGAGGCTGATCGCGAAGCGCAGCGCCACGAGCATCAGAAAGACGCCGAAGCCGATTTCAAGCTTGCGCCTGGAGAGCCGGTGCGCGAGACGCGCGCCGTAGGGCGCGGCGAAGACGCTCGCGGGCGCGATCAGCAGCGCGCCCAGTATCGACACGAATCCAACCGATAGCGGTGGCAGGATCGCCATATGCGGCCAGCCGGCGATCATATAGCCCATGGTCGCCGGTACGCCGATGATCACGCCGAGGCCGGTCGAGGTCGCAACCGCCGTGTGAAACGCGGTGCCATAGAGCGTGAGAAACAGCGTGGAGAACGAGCCGCCGGCGACGCCAACGAGGGTCGCGAGCGCGCCGAAGACGAAACCCGCGGCGGCCATGACGGGCTTGCCGGGCAGCGTGTCGCCAATGCGCCAGTCGTCGCGGCCGAGCAGAAAGCGCAGCGACATGAAGATCGCGAACAGGATGAAGGCGGTCTTGAACACTTCGGCCGGCGCCACGTAGGCGATGTAGCCGCCGAGCAGAACGCCGAGCGCGGCCGGGACCACCCATATTTTCAGCGGCTCGACCAGCACCGCACCCTTTGCTCGGTGCGTGAAGAAGGCCCGCAACGTCGTCGGCGTCGCAACTGCGAGCGCGGTGCCGATGCTGAGCTGCATCCGCACGTCGTCGGGCACTTCGAGGAGGCGAAAAATTTCAAAAACGACCGGGATAATGACGGTCGATCCGCCGATGCCGAAAAGGCCGGACATCAGGCCGGAGACAAGGCCGGCAATCAGGATCGCGCCCGCCAGCAATGAGAGCTCGCCGACGGGAATGCCGAAGAGCATCGTGAGTCCCGGTTGGGTGAAAAATCAGGCAGCCTTCGTTTGGGCGAGTCTGCTGCCGCTGTCCAGCACTAGCGCGAGTGCATCGCGCAGCACTGCCATGTCCGCCCCCGGCTTGACCGCCTCGGTCGCGAGATGCCGCCGGAACCCGCGCGCGCCCGGCACGCCGCGGAAGAGTCCGAGGAGGTGCCGGGTCACGTCGTGCAGCCGCGCCCCGCTCGCTAGCGCACGCTTGACATAGGGCATCAGCGCCTCGACGGCCTCATGCGCGGAGACACAGGGTGCGTCCGCGCCGAAGAAACGCGGGTCGATATCGAGCAGCAGCGATGGGTTTTCGTAGGCGGCGCGGCCGAGCATGACGCCATCGACGTGCCTTAGATGTCGCTCGGCTTCTTCCAGCGAGCGGATGCCGCCATTGATGACGACGGGAAAGCTCCCGAGCCGCATCTTCAGGCGATAGACGCGATCATAGTCGAGCGGCGGGATGTCGCGGTTCTCGCGCGGTGACAGGCCCTGGAGCCACGCCTTGCGCGCATGAACGATGAGCAGGTCGGCGCCCGCTGCGATCACCTGATCGACGAAGCGGTCGAGGGACTCTTCCGTGTCCTGGTCGTCGATGCCGAGGCGGCACTTCACCGTCACCGGCACCCTCACCGCCGCCTTCATCGCCGCGACACCTTCGGCGACGCGCGCGGGCTCGGCCATCAGGCATGCACCGAAGCGGCCGTTCTGCACGCGGTCGGACGGGCAGCCGACATTGAGATTGATCTCGTCGTAACCGAGATCGGCGCCGATCTTTGCGGCGCGCGCGAGCTCGCGCGGCTCACAGCCGCCAAGCTGGAGCGCGACCGGATGCTCCGCCGGATCGAAGCCCATCAGCCGCGCGCGGTCGCCGTGGATCACGGCGCCGGTCGTCAGCATCTCGGTATAGAGCAGCGCCTCGCGCGTCATGAGGCGGTGGAAGAACCGGCAATGCCGATCCGTCCAGTCCATCATCGGTGCGCAGCAAAATCGATGATGCCTGAATTTGCTGACTTCCCCTTGCGGGGCCGCTGCTTCCGCCCATTTATCAGCGGTATCTTTAACGCTCATTTTCTCTTGTTTTCGCTCGTTTTCCCGGCAATGGTACGACTTAGTCGTACTGAGATGCCCGGAGTCGTACCGATATGGGAACCATCGTAACCCGGAAGCGCGGCGACGGCAGCCCCGCCTATGTGGCCCAGATACTCCTGAAACGGAAGGGCGAGATAGTCCATCGCGAGGCGAAGACCTTCGATCGCAAACAGGCTGCCAAGGCGTGGCTATCCCGGCGGGAAAGCGAGTTGGCCAAGCCCGGCGGGTTAGAGAAGGTCGAAGACCCTACCCTTGCCGCCGTCATTGATCGCTACATCGCTGAGTCAAAGAAGGCCATTGGTCGAACCAAGGCGCAGGTTCTCCGCACGATCAAGGATTACGATATCGCGGATATGAAATGCAGCGCCATCGGCAGCGCCGAGATCGTAGGCTTCGCACAATCGCTCAAGGTGCAGCCGTCGACGGTGCAGAATTATCTAAGCCACCTCGGCGCGATCTTCGCCGTAGCAAAACCGGCTTGGAAATTTCCGCTGGACCGACAGGCCATGAAGGATGCCATGGTCGTTACAAAACGCATGGGCATCACGGCCAAGAGCAAGGGGCGTGACCGTCGCCCGTCTCTTGATGAACTCGACAAGTTGATGAGTCACTTCGGCACAGTAAAGAAACGGCGCCCGCGCTCCGGCCCGATGCAAAAGATTGTCGCCTTCGCGATCTTCTCGACGCGCCGCCAAGAGGAAATCACGACTATCAAGTGGGCGGACTTTGACGAGGCGCACAGTCGAGTCCTTGTGCGCGACATGAAGCATCCCGGCGACAAAGAGGGGAACGATACTTGGTGCGACCTCACCCCGGAAGCCGTGCGCATCATCAAATCAATGCCGAAAGTACGGGAGGAGATATTTCCCTACTCCACCGACGCGATTGGCGCGGCGTTCACCCGCGCCGGGAAGGTGCTTGGCATTGACGATTTGCATTTCCACGATTTGCGCCACGATGGAATCTCGCGACTTCTCGAAATGGGTCGGACGATTCCGCAGGTCGCCAGCGTCTCCGGCCATCGGTCGTGGTCGAGTTTGCAGCGCTACACGCATCTGAAGCAGACCGGAGACAAATATCAAAATTGGAAATGGCTGGCCGTCGTCACGGCGTAGCCAATCGGAGGGCAACATGGACGACTCAACATTCAAGGCCGCAGGATTCCGGCTTTACGCCAACGGCGGCAACCTCACGGCATGGCGCAAGGAATCAGGAGCGGGCCGGTTCGTTCTCATTACCGACAGCGAAGGCGGGTCGCATGATCTGGGCGACTCGCACGTCGAAGATTCCACGAAACCGGATTGCTACCTTGTCGGGCTGCATGATGATGACGAATGCCTTGAGTTTCGGGAGGCAATGACGGCGCGGGACGCGATAGAAGCCGCGAACGGATTCTCCCCGCAGTGAAAGAAAAAGCCCCGGCACCGCCGGGGCTTCCTTGCTTGCGTTGAGGATCAAGCCGCCTTGAGCCACGCCGGTCGCTTCGTAAGCGCGCGGCGCGTCAAAGTCGTCTCGAACATTTCGCGAGCCAATTCCAACACCCGGCGGGAGTCCTCCTCGTCAGGTGGCAGATCAGAAATGATCCCCGCCGCCCATTTCCGCATCATTCTTTCCCGCGCGATAGCCTGCTCGTCTGCCTTGGCCATTTACGTACTCCCCCGGCCACGCCCGGCGGAGCGTGGCCATGAGTTCATGAGTCGACGCCGCCGCGTCGGGTCCGCCTTCGCATTGCTGACTCCTTCGCGGCCACTATTGGCCAGTTCGACTCCACTCGGGCACCGTTGCCCATGCCGCGGCCCGGAATTCGTCATCGGGAATATGCGAGGTGCATCGCGCGACATGGCTCAATCATGCACATCTCCAGCCCGCGTGCAAGTCGCCCTGTGTATAACGCCATGATAATAAACGGATTTTTCCGTTTATCGCGGGCACAAAAAAAAACACCCGGCCCCGCAAGGGACCGGGCGCGATGTCTGAGGGCGAACGTCAGGCGGCTTGCTTCAATCGTGGCCCTCTACTGCCTTCCCTGTAGCAGGGCATAGAGCAATAGACTTGCCCGGAATTCCTTGGGCGGAAGTACCGTCCGCATGACGGCGCCTGACATGCCCTGTCGTCTAAT
>Ga0307505_10001479_pt1 | contig 18851 bp, 20 predicted proteins | sample 23_S_MG_FD_202183 | JGI IMG/M metagenome (GOLD analysis project Ga0307505, IMG submission 202183) | Soil microbial communities from Populus trichocarpa stands in riparian zone in the Pacific Northwest, United States - 23_S | ecosystem: Environmental > Terrestrial > Soil > Riparian zone > Trees...
GGCCGTTCTGGCACGGGCTGCAGTGGCTGCCGAAGCTCGTCGGCCCGGCGGCGGCGCTCGACATGATCCTCACCGGCCGCGCGGTGGACGCGCGCCGCGCGAAGAAGATCGACCTGGTGAACGAGGCGGTGCCGCTGCGCGTGCTGGAGAACACCGCGCGCCAGGTGACGCTGGAAGCGAAGCCGCCGAGGAAGCTCGGCTTCGTGGACCGCCTGATGCTCGGCATCGGCCGGCGCTTCGTCGCCGCGCAGGCGCGAAAGCAGGTGGCGAGGCGCGCGCGCCGCGAGCACTACCCGGCGCCCTACGCCATCCTGGAAGCCTGGGTGAAGTACGACGGCGACCCGTTCATCAACCCCGACGATCCGGTCACCTCGATCAAGGCGCTCTCCGGCCACCCGACCACGCGGAATCTCATCCGCATCTTCTTCCTGCAGGAGCGCATGAAGGGCCTCGCCAAGGGCGTGGACTTCAAGGCGCGGCACGTGCACGTGATCGGCGCCGGCGTGATGGGCGGCGACATCGCCGCGGTGTGCGCCATGCGCGGCATCACGGTGACGCTGCAGGACACCTCGCCCGAGCGCCTCGCCCCGGCGGTGAAGCGCGCCGCCGAACTGTTCGCGAAACGCCTGAAGGACCCGCGCCGCGTGCGCGACGCGCTCGACCGGCTGATCCCGGATGTCTCCGGCGCGGGCGCGGCGCGCGCCGACGTGGTAATCGAGGCGATCTTCGAGGACCTGCGGGCCAAGCGCGAGTTGTTCGCCAAACTGGAAGCGGTGGCCAGGCCCGACGCGGTGCTTGCCACCAACACCTCGAGCCTCAAGCTCGCCGATATCGCGGCGCAGTTCCGGGACCCGTCGCGGCTGGTGGGCATCCATTTCTTCAACCCGGTGCCGCAGCTGCAGCTGGTCGAAGTGGTGTCGGGCGACGGCACCCGTCCCGCGATGACGCAGCGCGCCGTGGCCTTCGTGCGCCAGATCGACAAGCTGCCGCTGCCGGTGCAGGATTCGCCGGGATTCCTCGTCAACCGCGTGCTCGGCCCCTACCTGCAGAACGCCTTCCGGCTCCTCGACGAGGGCGCCAAGCCCGAGACCCTCGACGCGGCGATGGAGGCGTTCGGCATGCCGATGGGGCCGATCGAGCTCGCCGACACCGTGGGCCTGGACATCTGCCTCGCCGCCGGCAAGGAACTGGCGAAGAAAGGGTCGGAAGCGCCGCAGATCCTGCTCAACAAGGTGGCGCTCGGGCAACTCGGCAGGAAGACCGGCCAGGGCATCTACCGCTACGAAGGCGGCAAGCCGGTGAAGGGCCAGCCCGACGCCTGGCAGCCCGAGCTGGTGGAAGCGCTGATCGAGCCTTACCTCGCCGAGGCGAAAGCGGTGCTGGCCGAAGGCATCGTCGCCGACGCCGAGCTGATCGACGCCGGGTTGATCTTCGGCACCGGCTTCGCCCCGTTCCGCGGCGGGCCCCTGCACTACCTCGAAACACGAAACTAGTGGGCCGCGCCTCCCACCAGCCCCCGGGGCTGAAGCTGCCCAAGGGGAAGATCCCCGCGCTGCGCGTGGTGCCGATGCCGGCCGACGCCAACCACAACGGCGACATCTTCGGCGGCTGGATCATGGCGCAGGTGGACGTGGCCGGCGGCACCGTCGCCGGGCGCGTGGCGCGCGGCCGCGTGGTCACCGTGTCGGTGAATTCGTTCCTGTTCAAGCAGCCGGTGCAGGTCGGCGACATCCTTTCGCTGTACGCCGACGTCACGCGCATCGGCAACACCTCGATCACCGTCAACGTCGAAGTGTTCGCCGAGCGCGGCCGCGCCGAGTCGAAGGTGGTGAAGGTCACCGAGGCGACGCTCACCTACGTCGCCATCGACGCCAACGGCAACCCGCGCCCCGTCCCGAAGTGAGCGGCACGGCGGTCGAATTCGCGGCGCGCGACGGCTACCGATTGGCCGGCACGCTGTACCGCCCGCGCGCGCCCAACCGGCGCGCGGTGCTCCTGCAGGCGGCCTCCGGCGTGAAGCAGGAGTACTACGGCAAGTTCGCCGCCTACCTCGCCTCGCGCGGCTTCGCCGCCCTCACCTTCGACTACCGCGGCATCGGGCGCTCGCGCGCCGCGGGCACGCTGCGCGGCTTCGGCGCGCGCATGCGCGACTGGGCGGAAAAGGACATCGCCGGGGCGCTCGACCACCTCGAGCGCGCCACCCACGGCTCGCGCCTCATCGGCATCGGCCACAGTTTCGGCGGCCAGGCCTTCGGCCTGGTGCCGGGCAACGAGCGCTACGTGGCGGCGCTCACCTTCGGCTCGCAAAGCGGCTACTGGCGCCACTGGGCCGGGCCGGGCCGCGCCGGCATGTGGTTCCTCACCCACCTGCTGTTGCCCGGGGTGTCCCATGCCCTGGGCTATTTCCCTTCGCGGCGCTTCGGCCAGGGCGAAGACCTGCCCAAGGGCGTGGCGATCGAGTGGGCGAGCTGGTGCAGGAATCCGGATTACCTGGTCGGCAAGCTCGGGGTCGAAGCGGCCTACGCCGACTTCAAGGCGCCGATCCGCGCCTACGTCGCCGCGGATGACAGCTACGCGCCGCCGCGGGCGGTCGAAGCCTTCCTGAAGCTCTATCCCGGGGCATCTGGAAAACTGATCCCCGTCGACCCGCAGGCGGCCGGGGGCGGCGCGATCGGCCACTTTGGCTACTTCCGCGAGCGCCTCAAGGACGATCTTTGGAAGGACGCCGCGGACTGGATGGAAAGCCGCTGAGGCGCTAGCCCAGCCCCGGAAACAGCGCCTTCAACCCCACCGCCATGGTCTGCACCGCCATGGCCGCCAGCAGCAAGCCGAGGATCCGCGTCGCCACGTTCAATCCCGTGGTGCCCATGCGCGAGGCGATGCGGTGCGCGGCGCGCAGCGCCAGCCACACCACCAGGCACACCACGCCGATGCACAACACGATGCTCGCCTGGTGCGCGAGGCTTCCGCCTTCCGCGGCGATGATCGCCGTGCTGATCGCACCGGGCCCGGCGAGCAGCGGGACGGCGAGCGGCACCACGCCTTGCAGCTCGCCCTGCTCCAGCTCCTTCGCCTCGGCCTGCGACTGGCGCACGCCGCCCGCCTGGGCATTGAGCATCGCGAGCGCCATCAGGAGCAGCACCAGGCCGCCGCCGACGCGGAAGGCCGCCAGGCTCGCGCCGATCAGTTCGAGCAGCGCCTCGCCGACGAACGCCGACACCGCCAGCACCAGGAACACCGTGAACGCGACGACCAGCGCGAGGCGGCGTCGCTCGGCCTCGCCGCGCGAGGCGGTGAAGGCGAGGAAGAACGGGACCGCGAGGAAGGGATCGACGACCGCGGTCAGCGTGACGAAGAAACGCAGGTAGTCGGCGGCGCCGCTCACTTGCGCGCGGCGGCGCTCGCCGCCCTGCGGTCCTCGTTCACTTTCGCGAACGCGGGCCGCTCGCCGAGCATCTTCAGGTAGGGCTTCACCGGCAGGTCCTCGAGGAAGTCGCGGCCGAAGAAGTTCTTCGTCACCAGCGACACCAGCGGCAGGTGCACGAACGCCGCGCAATCGGCGATGGTGAGCGCCTTGCCCGCGATGAACGGGTCGAACTTCGCGGCGGCCTTCAGCGCGCGCACGCCCTTGGCGGCGTCCCTCTCCACGCGCTGGCGCCGCTCGTCGGACACCGGCTTGCCGCCGGCCAGCATGCCGTACATCGGCCGCACCACCAGCTCCAGGTGCAGCTCGAGGAAGGTCACCAGCTCGCGCACCTTCGCGCGCGCCAGCGGCTCCTGCGGCAGCAGCGGCTTGTCCGGATAGGCGTCCTCCAGGTACTCCAGGATCACCGCCGACTCTCGGATCAGCACGCCGTCCACGTCGAGGTAGGGCACCTTGCCCAGCGGGCTCTTCGCCAGGTAGCTCTCTTCCTGCGAAGGCTTCACGTTCTCGTCTTCCTCGTGCGCGATGCCCTTCTCCAGCAGCGCGATGCGCACCTTGTTGTGGTAGTTGCTGATGCGAAAACCGCAAAGCCGGATCATTTCTTCTCCCCCAGGTGTTTCGCGTAGAGCTTCTGCATGCCGCCGATCCAGCGGTCGTAGTCGGCGGTCTTGTTGCGCATGTAGTCGAGCACCGTCGGGTGCGGCAGGACGAGGAACTTCTCCGCGCCCATCGCCTTCACCACCTCCTCGGCCACCTGCTCGGCGCTGAGCGCCCCGTCCACGCCGGCCGAGCCGCCGTCGCCCTTGTACATGCCGGTGATCACCGCCTGCGGGCACAGGCACGACACCTTCAACCCGCGGCGCCCGTAGGCGATCGCCAGCCACTCGGCGAAGGCCACCGCGCCGTGCTTGGTGACGCCGTAGGTGGCCGATTCGACGATGTTGAGCAGGCCCGCGGCGGAGGCGGTGACGAGGAAGTAGCCGCCGCCGCGCGCCACCATCTTCTCCACCGTCGCGCGCGCCGCCCACACGTGCGCCATCACGTGGATGCGCCAGTTGCGGTCCCAGTCGGCGTCGCTCGCCGCGAGGCCGCCGCGCTGCACGATGCCGGCGTTGGAGAAATAGACGTCGATGCGGCCGTGCTTCTCCTCGGCCTGCAGCACCAGCCGCTTGACGTCGGCCTCGCGGCTCACGTCGCAGGCCACCGCGAGGCCGTTCACTTCCTCGGCCACCGGCTTCAGCCCGGCCATGTTGAGGTCGGCGAGCACCAGGCCCGCCGCGCCCTCCCTGGCGAAGCGCCGCGCCGCGGCGCGGCCGATGCCGCTCGCCGCGCCGGTGATCACCGCCACCCTGCCCTTCAGGTCCATGTCAGTGCTTGCGGCCGGCGAGCGCTTCGGCCACCGAGGTCTGCTCGGCGATCTCGAGCTTGGCGATGGCGTTGCGGTGCACTTCGTCCGGGCCGTCGGCGAACCGCAGGGTCCTCGCGTGCGCGTACATGTTGGCGAGGCCGAACTGGTCGGTGACCCCGCCGCCGCCGTGCACCTGCATCGCCCAGTCGATCACCTGGCAGGCCATGGTGGGCGCCAGCACCTTGATCATGGCGATCTCCTTCTGCGCCACCTTGTTGCCCACGGTGTCCATCTTCCAGGCGGCGTGCAGCACCATGAAGCGCGCGCTGTCGATCATGATGCGCGCTTCCGCGATCCTCTCGCGCGTCACGCCCTGCTCGGCGACCGTGCGGCCGAAGGCCACGCGCTGCGTGGCGCGCTTGCACATCTTCTCGAGGGCCCGCTCGGCCTGGCCGACGAGGCGCATGCAGTGGTGGATGCGCCCCGGCCCCAGGCGCCCCTGCGCGATCTCGAAGCCGCGCCCTTCGCCCAGCAGGATGCCGGAGGCCGGCACGCGCACGTCCTTGAACTCGATCTCCATGTGGCCGTGCGGCGCGTCGTCGTAGCCGAACACGTTGAGGTGGTGCAGGACGGTGATGCCCTTGGTACCGGCCGGCACCAGGACCATCGACTGCTGGCTGTGGCGCGAGGCGTGATCGGGATTGGTCTTGCCCATCACGATGTACACCTTGCAGCGCGAATCGCCCGCCCCCGAGGACCACCACTTGCGGCCGTTGATGACGTAGTCGCCGCCGTCGCGCTTGATCTGCATCTGGATGTTGGTGGCGTCCGAGCTCGCCACCGCCGGCTCGGTCATCAGGAAGGCCGAGCGGATCTCGCCGCGCAGCAGCGGCTCGAGCCACTCCCTTTTCTGCTCCTCGGTGCCGTAGCGCTCGATGGTCTCCATGTTGCCGGTGTCGGGCGCCGAGCAGTTGAACACCTCGGGCGACCAGCTGGTGCGCCCCATGATCTCGCACAGCGGCGCGTATTCGAGGTTCGACAGCCCCTCAGGGGCCCGCTTGGAATGCGGCAGGAACAGGTTCCACAGGCCGGCCTTCCTCGCCAGCGGCTTGAGCGCCTCGATGACCGGCACCGGCTCCCAGCGCTTGTCGCTGCGCGTGTGCGCGTAGTAGGCGGGTTCGTTCGGATAGATGTGCTGGTCCATGAACGCCGTGAGGCGCTGCTGCATTTCCCTGACCCGCGGCGAAAATTCGAAGTCCATGTTCCGTCTCCTAGGCTGCTCTTTTCAGAATTTTTTCCACCTGCGCCCACCCCAGCTCCGCCAGCGGCCGCGTGCGCGAACCCGCCTCGCGCGCGTACTCGCTCGCCGCCGTGCCGTCGACCACGCGCTTGGCGATGCCCTGCGTGATGCCGGCGATGCGAAAGAGGTTGTAGGCCATGTAGTAGTCCCAGGTCGACGGGTCGATGCCCGCCCGCCCGGTGCGCTTGCAGTAGCGCTCGACGTACTCGCGCTCGCCCGGGATGCCGAGGGCGGCTAGGTCGAGCCCCGCGATGCCGCGGAACTTGCCCGGCGCGATGTGCCAGCTCATGCAGTGGTAGGCGAAATCCGCCAGCGGGTGGCCGAGCGTGGACAGTTCCCAGTCGAGCACCGCGAGGATGCGCGGCTCGGCCGGGTGGAACACGGCGTTGTCCAGGCGGAAATCGCCGTGCACCACCGAGGTCTCGTCGCCGGCCGGGATGTGCCGCGGCAGCCACTCGATGAGGCGGTCCATCTCCTCGATTCTCTCCAGCTCGGAGGCCTGGTACTGCCTGGTCCAGCGCGACACCTGGCGCGCGATGTAGTCGCCCGGCTTGCCGAAGTCTTCCAGCCCGACCGCCTTGTAGTCGATGCCGTGCAGCTGCGCGATGACGCGGTTCAGCTCGTCCCAGACCGGGCCGCGCTCGGCCGGGGTCATGCCGGGCAGCGCCTGGTCCCACAGCACGCGCCCCTCCACGCAGTCCATCACGTAGAAGGCGGTGCCGATGACGGTTTCGTCCTCGCACAGCGCATAGGGCCGGGCCACCGGAAAACCGGTGCCGTGCAGCGCCTTGATCACCTTGTACTCGCGCTCCACCGCGTGCGCCGAGGGCAGCAGCTTGCCGGGAGGCTTCCTGCGCAGCACGTAGCGCCTGGCGCCTGCCGCGATGCGATAGGTGGGATTGGACTGTCCGCCCTTGAACTGCTCGACCTTGAGTTCGCCCCGCCAATCGTCTATCTTGCCGCGCAGGAACTGCGCCAGGCGGCCGACGTCGAAGCGATGCCGTTCCTCGACCGGCTTGACGCCGATGAATTGGTCGAACATGGGAGCCGGAAGGATAAACCGAATCGCAGCTGCCCGGGGGGAGTCATGACGCGCCGATTCGCAGTCAGCCACCGCGCCGGGTCGAAGTTCGCGCGCCGCGGCCTGCGCAATTATTTCGAGTACCGCGACCTCGGCATCCGGCGCGCCACGCGCGGCAAGGTGGTGGCCCACGTGATCCGCGCGCGCCCCGGCAAGGCGCCGCACGGCCAGTGGCACCGCCACCTGTGCGAGATGCAGTTCGTCTACGTGCTCAAGGGCTGGGCGGTGTTCGAGTACGAGGGCGTGGGCAAGGTGCGCATGAAGGCCGGCACCTGCTTCTACCAGCCGCCGGGCATCCGCCACCGCGAGATCAGCCACTCGCGGGACCTCGAGCTGATCGAGATCGTGGCGCCCGCCGACTTCAGGACCGAGGACGCGGCGCCGCCCGCCGCGCGCCGCGCGCGCGTCAAGCGATGATGTCGGGGATCAGCCGGTCGCGCAGGCGCGCGATCAGGTCCTTCAGCAGGAGCTTCTTCTTCTTCAGGCGGCGCAGCTGCAGCTGGTCCTGCACGGGATCGTGCGCGATGCGGTCGATCACGTCGTCCAGGTCGTGGTGCTCGGTCTCCAGGGCCAGGATGCGCGCCTCGATCTGCACGCGCTCCTCCTCGGTGAGCGGCTGGTTGCTCACCGCGCGCCTCGCGCCGGGCGCCGCACAATCTCTTGCGGATGCCCGCCGCCGCTCGTGACAAAGTTCACCGCTGCGATGCCCCTCTGCCGCGCATCCTAGCGCCTCTTGGAGCGAGCGCATAGGGGGCGCCGGCATGCGCCGCAACGACCACGACGTTTCCGGCAGGATCCGCACCACCGACCCCGCGGCAGTGGGCGCCGAAGTGGCGCGCCTGTTCGAGGAACTGTATCCGCAGGCCTCGGCCCGGCCCATCGAGCGCGCCTTCGCCGACACCGTGCGGCTGTACCGCGGCGCGCATCCGCGCTTCCACCGCTGCGACACGCCGTACCACGACCTGCAGCACGTGCTCGACGTGACGCTGGCGCAGGCGCGGCTGATGGACGGCTACGAGCGCTCGCGCAGCGGCCCGCCGCCGCTGCCGGCCCCGCTGTTCAAGGTGGGCGTGATCTGCGCTCTGCTGCACGACGTGGGCTACGTGCGCCGCCGCGCCGACCGGCGCCATCGCAACGGCGCCGAGTACACGCTCACCCGCGCCTCGCGCGGCGCCGGCTTCGTCGCCGCCACCCTGCGCGAGGCGGGCCTCGCGCGCTACGCGCACAGCGCCTCGGCGCTGCTGCACTACACCGGCTACGAGCGCTCGGCGGAATCGATCCGCGTCGACCACCAGGTGCTGCGCCGCATCGGGCAGATGCTCGGCAGCGCGGACATCCTGGCGCAGATGGCGGACCGGTGCTACCTGGAGAAATGCCGCGACCGCCTGTACCCGGAATTCGTCGCGGGCGGCGTGGCACGGTCGCTGTTCCGCTCCGCGCAGGAACTGGTGCGCAGGACCCCGGCCTTCTTTCACAGCGCCGCCCAGCGCCTCGACCTGCAGCTGGCGCGCGCGCACGAGTATGCCGGTCGCCACTTCGGCGGGCAGAACCTGTACCTGGAGGAAATCCACAAGAACGTGCGCCACGCGCGCGTGGTGGCGGATTCGGGGCGCGAGGAACTGCTGCGGCGCACGCCGCCCGCGGCGCTGGCCGCCGCCGCTCAGTAGCTCGGCTTCTGCCGGTAGTAGTCCAGCCGGTCCATGGAGCGCACGCTCAGGTCCTTCATCTGCATGCCCTGCAGCACGCGCAGCGGCACCTCGACGCCGGCGGCGCCGCGCGCCCAGAGCTTGCGATAGAACTCGGCGAGCGAGGCCACCTCCTCGCCGCCCACGCCGAGCACCAGGTCGCCGGGCTTCAGCCCGGCGCGCTCGGCCGGGCCCTCCGCCGCCACGCGCTGGACGATCAGGCGCCCGCGCAGCTCCTCGGCATACAGGCCCAGCCAGGGCCGCTGCGGCCCGGCGCTGCGGCCCTGGGCGATCAGGTCTTCCAGGATCGGCTTGAGCAGGTCGACCGGCACGAACAGGTTGCCGGGAGACTGCGTGCCCGCGCCGCCCGCGTCGGGCACGATCAGCGAGCCGATGCCGAGCAGGTCGCCCTTGGGCCCGATCAGCGCGGCGCCCGACCAGTTCTGCACCGCCGGGTAGGTATAGATCGCGGCGTCGAGCTGGTACTCCCAGCTGCCGGAGAACGGCCGGCGCGACACCACGTACACCAGGTTGAGTCCCTCGCGCCCGCCGTAGGCGGCGATCATCGCCGGCTCGCGCTCGGCGAGCGCCGCCGCGTCCCCGAGCGGCAGCGGCCTGGCGGCGAGCGGCGCCACCAGCCGCAGCAGGCCGAGTCCGCTGGCGTGGTCGTAGGCGGCGAGCGTCGCCGGCAGCGCCTTGCCGTCGGCGCCGAGCACCTCGATGGCCTCGGCCTCGATCACCAGGTAGCCGATGGTGAGCACGTAGCCCTCGCGCACCAGCACCCCGGTGCCCTGGCGCTGCGGCCCCAGCGTGGCGAGGCTGCGCGCGTTGGGCAGGATCCTCGACTTCACCTGCACCACGGCCGAGAGCAGCTCGTCGGCGTCGTCCTTGGGCTTGTCCTGCGCGAAAACCGGCGCGGCGGCGAGCGCGAGCGCGAGGAGCAGGATGCGGGAGAAGGCGGTCATGGACACCTCCGTCAGGTATTGATGCGGTGCTCGATGCGCGAGCGCAGGGCCTCGACGCGCGCGCGGTTGACACCGAAGTCCCGCCGCCCGAGGCGCGAGGCCGAGCGCACATGCAGCTGCCCCGCCTTCTCGTCGTAGGTGAATTCGACGTCGTCCACGAAGCCCAGCAGCTTCGACTTGAACTCGGCGTACAGGTAGTTGCCCTCGCGGCGCACCACGGTGGCGCGCGCCATCGACTCCACCGCCCTGCGCGCGGCGGCAATGGCATCGAGCGCATTGCCCTTGAAGGCGATCGGCGCGACGTAGTGCTCCGCATCCGCGGGGTCGGCCTGGCTGGAGACGCAGTTGGGCGTGCCCTTGGGGCGCGCGAGGCGCCCGTCCTTCACGCCGAGGGTGTCGGGGCGCTTGCCGGCGAACATGGTGTCTCCCTTCGCGGTGGCGAGGTGCAGCGCCAGGCCCGCGGCCGCGCCGAGAATCACCAGCAGGACCGCGGCGAGCGAGCGGCGCAGCATCAAACGCAAATGCTACCATCGGCGCGACATCCGCCCAGGGGGAAAAGTCATGGAAATCTCCGCGCAACAACTCGCCGAGCTGCTCGTCGGCATCGCCCGCGCGCAAACCGCGGTGATCCAGGGCATCGACAGCGCGATGGCGGGCATCAAGACGCAGAGCATCGTGCCGATGCTGCAGAACGCCGCGCACCTGCGCGACCATCCCGAACCGACCCTCGTCGACCTGCCGGTGCGCGTGCTGCTCACCAGCCAGGGCCGCGTGCCGCCCGACCCGGCGACCGTGGCGAAAGACCTCGAGCGCCTGCTCGCGCCGAAGCCCTAGAAGTCCTTCGGCGCCGGCGGGAACTGCGGCTTTCGCTTCTCGCGGTGCGAGGCGGCGCCCTCGCGCGCCTCCGGGCCGCTGAAACCCAGCATCTCCAGCGCGAGCGAGTTGTCGAACGCCGGGCCCGCCATGCGCAGCCAGTTGTTGAGGCTGTACTTGGTCCAGCGCAGCGCGGTCTGCGCGCCCGCGGCGAGCTTGCGCGCCACTTCCAGCGCCTTCGCCTGCAGCTCGGCCTCCTCGCAGCACAGCGACACCAGGCCGATGCGCTCGGCTTCCTCGCCCGACACCTGCTCGCAGGTCAGCAGGTAGTACTTCGCCTTCGCCATGCCGCACAGGAGCGGCCAGACGATCGCCGCGTGGTCGCCCGCCGCCACGCCGAGGCGCGTGTGCCCGTCGATGATGCGCGCGTCCTTCGCCGCGATGGAGATGTCGGCGAGCAATCCCGCCACCAGGCCCGCGCCCACCGCCGGGCCGTGCATCGCCGACACCACGATCTTGGAGCAGTTGATCAGGTTGTAGACCAGGTCGCGCGCCTCGCGCCAGACGCGCGCCCGCGTGTCGAAGTCCCGGATGATGTCGTCGATCAGGCTGAAGTCCCCGCCGGCGGAGAAGCCCTTGCCCGCGCCGCGCAGGATGGCGACGCGCACCTCCGGGTCGCGGTCCACGTCGCGCCAGATTTCCGCCAGTTCGGCGTGCATGCGATGCCCGGCGGTGGAGAGCCGGCCATCGTCCTTGCCCATCACGATCTCGAGGATGCCCGGCTCGAGGAGCCGGATTTTCAGCTCGCTGTACTTGGCGTAGTCCATGCGGGGCATTCTACAATCGGTGCATGGCCCCCACCTACGCAGACCTCGCCGCCGCGCACGAGCGCATCAAGCCTGTCGCCCGGCGCACGCCGGTGCTCACCTCGGCGACCATCGACGCCCTCACCGGCGCGCAGGTGCATTTCAAGTGCGAGAACTTCCAGCGCATGGGCGCCTTCAAGTTCCGCGGCGGGTACAACGCCCTGTCGCAACTGTCTGCCGAACAGAAAAAGAGAGGCGTCGTCGCCTTTTCCTCCGGCAACCACGCGCAGGCGGTGGCGCTCGCCGGCAAGCTGCTCGGCGTGCCCGCCACCATCGTCATGCCGACCGACGCGCCGCCGGTGAAGCTCGCCGCGACGCGCGGCTACGGCGCCGAGGTGGTGTCGTACGACGCGAGCAACGAGGACCGCGCGAAGATCGCCGAGAAGCTCGCCGCCGAGCGCGGCCTGACGGTGATTCCGCCGTTCGACCACCCGCACATCCTCGCGGGACAGGGTACCGCCGCGAAGGAGCTGTTCGAGGAAACGGGGCCGCTGGACATCCTGCTGGTGCCCTGCGGCGGCGGGGGGTTGCTCTCCGGCTGCTCGATCGCGGCGAAGCACCTGTCGCCCCGGTGCCGCGTGATCGGCGTCGAGCCGGCCGCCGGGGACGACGGCCTGCGCTCGTTCCGCTCGGGGAAACTGGAATCCGTGCCGCTGCCGATGACCATCGCCGACGGCGCGCGCACCATGTCCCTCGGCAAGCTGACCTTCTCCATCATTCAGCGGAACGTGAGCGACTTCCTCACCGTTGGCGACGATGAGCTCCTGAAATGGATGTTCTACCTCTGGGAACGGATGAAGATCGTGGTGGAGCCGACGGGCGCGCTGGCGGCCGCGGCCCTGCTGCAGGGAAAGATCGACGCGAAGGGAAAGAAAGTCGGGATCGTGCTCTCGGGCGGCAACGTGGATCTCGCCTGGGCGGCGCGCCAGTTCGCTCGCTAGGCCGTGCGGAAAAACGCGTAGCGCTTCCCCTTCACCGCCTTCGAGGCGTACATCGCCTTGTCGGCGAGCGCGATCAGCGCATCGGCCTCCTCCGCGTCGTCGGGGAACACGCTGATGCCGATGGAGCAGGACACCTTTTCCACCCCGCCTTCGATGGACAGCGGCACCTGGATCATGTCGGCCACCTTCTCCGCCACCATGCCGGCGTCCTCCGCGCGGTCGAGCTCGCCCGCCAGGATCACGAACTCGTCGCCGCCATAGCGCGCCACGGTGTCCGAGCCGCGCACGCTGGTGCGCAGGCGCGCGGCGAGTTGCACCAGCGCCTGGTCGCCCGCCGGGTGGCCGCGCGTGTCGTTGATGCGCTTGAATTCGTCCAGGTCCACCATCATCACCGCCACCTTCTTGCGGTTGCGCTTGGCGAGCTCCATGGCGAGCGCCAGGCGCTGCTGCATCGAGGTGCGGTTGGGCAGCCCGGTGAGCGGGTCGTGCTGCGCCATGAAGCGCAGGTGCTCCTCCTGGCGCTTCAACTGCGCCATCAGCTGCTCGCGCTCGCCCGCCTCGGCGCGCAGCCGCTCGTTGGCCCGGTTCAGCTCGGCGGTGCGCACCGCGATGCGCGTTTCCAGCCCGCGCTCGTTCTCGAGCGTCGCCTCGAGCAGGAGGTTCTGCGCCTCCAGCGCCTCGGCATGCGCCGCCGCGTTCTCGCGCCGCAGCATGCGGATGCGATCCCCCAGCGCGAAGGACAGCAGCAGCACGTCCAGCGCGAAGCCGAAGTGCAGGCCGTAGAGGGTGACCAGGTTGGTCGGCACCAGGGCGAAGTTGCGCAGCACCCCGATCAGGATGAACACCAGCATCCCCGCCCAGGCGAGGAGGAAGAAGCGCGCCGGCCGGTAGCCGTCGAGCAGCGCGCGCACCGCGATCTGGGTGAACAGCGCGGCGATGATGAAGCCGAGCACCGAGATCGTGCGCAGCACCGCGCCGTAGGACAGGAGCCATCCGGTCGCCGAGCACAGGGCGAGCACGCCGCCGCCGGCGATCATCGCCAGGAACACCTTGTCCAGGCGCGGCGCGATGCGCGGCGTGTGCAGGAAGGAGCGCGTGAACTGCGCGCCCAGCGCCAGCGCGAAGGCGAGCGCCGTGCCGCTGGCGTGGTTCGCCCACCAGGTGCTCTCCGGCCACAGGTGCTGGTAGGCCAGGCCGTCGTAGCTGAACAGGAACAGCCCGAAGGCGGCCGTGTAGCCGACATAGGAGAGGTAGGTGCGGTCGCGCACGGCGAAATACAGCATCAGGTTGTACAGCACCAGCGCGACCGCCAGGCCGTAGAACAGGCCGAGCAGCAGCTGCACGTCGCGGTCGCGCTCGGCGAAGGCCTCCGGCCGCCACAGCCGGAGCGGAGCCGTCAGCACGCTGTGCGACTCGAGCCTGAGGTAGTACGCGTGCGGCCCCGGCTGGCGCGGCACGGCGAAGCGGAACAGATGATTCCGGTGCTTCACCTCGCGCGCCGCCCAGGGATAGTCGTCGCCCGCGACACGCTTCCAGTAGCGCGGCGCCTCTCCGGGCTGCGGCTCGGGCAGGTGGAACTCGACGCGGTCGATGCTCGGGAACGCGATCTCCAGCAGCAGCTCCTCGCCCGCCGGCGCGTCGCCGGGCAGGCTGAAGCGCAGCCACCAGGCCGAGCGCGTGTAGCCGAAATTGATCGACTCGGAGGCCGACGGGACGAAGCGCGCGGCCTGCTGTGGCTGCAGGAGATCCTCGAGCCGCAACTGCCTGCCCGGATCCTCCAGCACCTGGACGTAGGCGCCCAGTGCGAGACCGCCCTCGGCGGCGCCGGGCAGCGGCGCCGCCTCGCGCGCCAGCGCTGCGGACGCGCAGATAAGGGCAGCAAGGATTGCGCAAAGGCGCGGCATGACGCCCGGCATCATAGTCCCGCACGGGCCATGCGTTAAGATGCGCGCCTTCATGCGCGCCGTCCAGATCGAGAAAGCCGGCGGGCCCGAGGTGCTGCAGAGCGCCGAGCGCCCGCGTCCCGCGCCCAAGCCGCACGAGATCCTCGTCAAGGTGGCGGCCGCCGGCGTCAACCGCCCGGACGTGCTGCAGCGCATGGGCCTGTACGCGGTGCCGCCCGATGCGTCCGACCTGCCCGGCCTGGAGATCGCCGGCGAAGTTGTCGCCTGCGGCGCCGCGGTGTCGATGTGGAAGCCCGGCGACCAGGTCTGCGCGCTGACCCACGGCGGCGGCTACGCCGAGTACTGCGTGACGCCGGAAGTGCAGGCGCTGCCGGTGCCGAGGGGCCTGTCGATGGTCGAGGCGGCCTCGCTGCCGGAGACCTTCTTCACCGTCTGGTCGAACGTGTTCGATCGCGGCCGGCTCGCGCCCGGGGAAACCCTGCTGGTGCAGGGCGGGACTTCCGGCATCGGCGTCACCGCCCTCCAGATGGCGAAAGCCCTGGGCAACCGCGTGTTCGCCACCGCCGGCTCGGACGAAAAATGCGCCGCCTGCGTGGCGCTCGGCGCCGAGCAGGCCTTCAACTACAAGAGCGCCGACTTCGTCGCCGGGGTGAAGGCCGCCACCGGCGGCAAGGGCGTGGACGTGATCCTCGACATGGCGGCCGGGGACTTCGTGCCGAAGGAGCTCAAGGCCCTGGCCGACGACGGGCGGCTCGTCTTCATCGCCTTCCTGCGCGGCGCGAAGACCGAGCTCGACGTGAACGAACTGATGCGCCGCCGCCTCACCATGACCGGTTCGACGCTGCGCCCGCGCCCGGTGGAGTTCAAGGGCGCGATCGCGCGCAGCCTGCGGGAAAAAATCTGGCCGCTGATCGAGGCCGGGAAGATCAAGCCGGTGATCTACAAGACCTTCCCGCTGGCGCAGGCCGGCGACGCGCACAAGCTGATGGAATCGTCGCAGCACATCGGCAAGATCGTGCTCACACTCTGACCGTGACGCGCCAACGCAAACCCGTGGTGGTCGCCTCCGCGATCGCCGGAGTACGAGGCCGGTCGCCCAACCGTAAGGCGTCGAGGGCGCTGCTCGCACTGTTGCGCAGTTGCCCGGTGGATCTCAGCCGGATCGTTATCCGGGATCGTTCGCGGACGGATTGATCGCTGCGACCGCGCTCGACCGCAGACTGACCCTCGTCACGCGCAACGTGACCGACTTCGAGCCCTTCGGGGTCTCGCTGCTGAACCCGTGGACCGCACCCTGAATCAGATCAAGCGACATATCGCGCGACGCAAGAAAACACTGCCAAGCGCGGGCAGCCTATCCCGGAATCCGATGGCTGGCCTGACCCGCTTGATTCTGTGGACATTTGTCCCTCCCCAAGCAGCCTATCTCCCCTGATATCCGTCTCGTTAAAGCCAAGCGTCCGGTGGGTGTAAATACGTACAGAGGCTAAATACCTGATCCTGAAGGACGGATGACAGGCTGAGGGGGTCGGGTGTCTAATTGACCTTCGTTTAGGGAGTTCACATTGTGTTAGGCCATCACTTGGCTTCTCCACCTAGTATTTGTTCAACGCGTCAAGGAACCTACGATATGAATAGGCCGTCAGCTGCTTGCCTCGCCACCGTTGCTTTACTGTCCGCGTGCGCGAGCTCAGCACCTGCAAAGATTGGCGCAGACACCTACTACTCCTCAAGAACCAATAACAGCCGGAATATTCGGAGACGTGTCCGCAGTTGCTGGCGGCCTGATGGCCGAGGGAAATCAGTTCTGCGGAGCCATGGGCAAAGAGTTTGAGCTAGTCACTCAGTCCGTAACGCAGAACGTTCCTGGTGTCCGCTTCGGTGGCGCATCAATAACGTTCAAGTGCGTTGATAACGCCAAGAACCCCGTGATGCGTCCAGACAGGGGCGTGACGACAATTGAGGCGCGATGAAAGCGCCCCCTTTCAGCTCAGAGCACGCTGTGCGGCCCCTGGGATCAGGAGGCGTATGCAATACAGTACGTTGCTCCATGACCGGCCGGGGAGATAGGTAACAAAAACGTCGGAGGACATGGGTTACAGATTTCCATGTCCTGCTGCTGCCCGGCTGTGGCAAGGCGAATCGGCGACGGAGCGTAGCGCACCGCGCGGCAAAACCGAAACGTTCGACGTCATGGTGCATGCCCCAATGCACCGGAGTATCATGCCCGCCATGCAGCTAGCCACCGGAACAGTAGTAGGCGGAAAGGTCGTGGTGGAAGGGGATCCCCTGCCAGAAGGTGCTGTCGTCACGATTCTTGCTCGCGAAGCGGACGAAACCTTTGAGGTTCCGCCTGAACTTGAGGCGGAGCTTTTGGAGTCGATCGCTCAGGCCGATCGGGGAGAGACGATCTCCGCCGAAGAGATGCTTGAACGTCTTCGTCGTATCACCTGAGTACAGTGCTCGACGTTGAGGTAACACCTCGCGCTGCAATTCAACTCGAAGCGGCAGCAACATGGTGGGCGAATAACAGGCCGGCTGCGCCAGATGCAATTCGGGTCGACTTTCAGCAAGCAACGGCGCTGTTGTCGCGTCAACCGGGTGTTGGCGCGAAGTCGAGCGCGGCCCGTTACCCCGATTTGAGGCGTCTGTTCCTATCGAGGGTCCGCTACCACATCTACTACCACGTACGCACCGAAAAGGTTGTTGTCGTTGCCTTCTGGCACGCCAGCCGTGGTAGTGGCCCGAGCCTCTGAGCGCAATTGACGCCGAGGGCAGAAGACTGAGGGTCTAGCGCGGCTCCCGGTTCGCCTCCTCCCGCAGCCAGGCGACGAAATCCCCGACTTCCGGCCGCCCGGCGGCGTTCTTCGACACGATGGCGAAGTAGCCGCGCGCCGGGTCGGCGGTCCTCTTGAAGGGCGCCACCAGTTCGCCGGAGGCAAGCGAGCCTTTCATCAAGGGGCTCCTGCCCAGCGCCACGCCATGCCCGGCAATCGCCGCCGCGCTGATCTGCTCGTAGCCGGAGAAGCTCAGCCTTCCGGCGGGCCTGAGGTCCTCCAGGCGCTCCACTTCGAGCCAGGTGCGCCAGTGCAGCCAGGGATGGCGCGCGTCCGGGTCGTCGTACTGCAGCAAGGTGTGGTGGCGCAGGTCGGCGGGTTCCTTGAGCGGCTTCTTCGCGTCCTTCAGCAGCTTCGGGCTGCACACCGGGAACACGCGCTCGCCGAACAGGCGCGTCGCGCCCTCGCCGGCGAGCTGCGCCGGACCGTGGCGGATCGCCACGTCCAGACCGTCGCGCTCCAGGTTCTGCACCCGCGTGTCGGCCGAGATGCGCACGTCCACTCCGGGGTGCGCCTTGGTGAAGCCGGCGAGGCGCGGAATCAGCCAGAGCGCCGCGAAGGACGCCGTGGTCGTCACCGACAGCGCGCCGCGCCCGGACTGCGCGCGCAGCCGGTCGGTGGCCGCGCGCATGGTGGCGAGCACCTGCGCCGCCGCCGGGTAGAACTGCTGGCCCGCGTCGGTCAGAGAGAGCGCGCGGTGGCGGCGCTCGAAGAGCTTCACCCCCAGTTGCCCTTCCAGCTCCTGCATCTGCCGGCTGACCGCCGACTGGGTGAGGTGCAGCTCCTCCCCGGCGCGCGTGAACGACAGCAGGCGCGCGGCCGCCTCGAAGCCGCGCAGCAGGTCCAGGGAGGGTAGTCTAACATTCTCATTACGCATGTATGTCCCGCGATTTTACCGTTTGAGTCGGGCTGGACAAGGATGCACCATGCGCATGTCAAAAGCAACCGAACGGAGACCGAGCATGCGCATCGAACTGCAACCCGGCGCCCTGCGCCTCGCCCGCGGGCAGACCCTGCGGGTGACCGACGCCCAGGGCAGCACCATCTGCTGCAACGAGGGCAGCGTGTGGATCACCGAGGAGAACCAGCCCAGGGACGTGGTGCTCGAAGCGGGCGCCTGCTACGAGCTGCGCCGCCCGGGCCTCGCCCTGGTGCATGCATTCGGCGACGCCAGCGTGGCGCTCGCCTGACCCCGAGGAGAACGGACATGGAACTGACCCTGGAACGGTACCTGCACGACGAAGACCTGCGCGACGAACTCGAGCGGCGCGCGCACCGCGAGCGCGCCGAATCGATGCGCCGCTTTTTCGCGCAGTCGGCGCAGGCCCTGCACCTGCAGCGCACCCCGGAGCTTCGAACCGGCGCCTGCGGCTGACTTAGAATAGGCGCTTCCCGCAAGGAGAAGCGCATGTTCCAGGACGGCTTGCTCAAGGGCAAGAACATCCTCATCACGGGCGGCGGCACCGGCCTCGGCAAGGAGATCGCCGCCCGCTACCTCGCGCTCGGCGCCGACCTGTGGATCGCGGGCCGGCGCGCCGGCGTGCTGGAGGCCACCGCGAAGGAACTGATGGCGCAGCACGGCGGCAAGGTACGCACGCACGCCGTCGACATCCGCGACCACGCCGCGGTGGACGCGATGGCGCAACGCATCTGGGACGCTTCCGGCCCGCTGACGGGGCTGGTGAAC
>Ga0307505_10001480_pt1 | contig 18837 bp, 13 predicted proteins | sample 23_S_MG_FD_202183 | JGI IMG/M metagenome (GOLD analysis project Ga0307505, IMG submission 202183) | Soil microbial communities from Populus trichocarpa stands in riparian zone in the Pacific Northwest, United States - 23_S | ecosystem: Environmental > Terrestrial > Soil > Riparian zone > Trees...
AGCACCTCCCGGGTGGAGCGGTAGGAAACCGTGAGGTCGACCGGTTTGAAGAGCTGCCCCACCTCGGTGATCCTGTTCCGGAAATACGCCTGCGACTCTTCAAAGGCTTCCGGATCGGCGCCCTGGAAACTGAAGATCGACTGCTTGCGGTCGCCGACCACAAACAGGGTGCGCTCCGGCGCCGCGCGGCTGCCGCTTCCGGAAAAGAACTCCTCCGTCAGCGCCATGAGAATCTGCCACTGGGAAAGGCTGGTGTCCTGCGCCTCGTCGACAAGGACATGCTCGATGCCGCGGTCAAGCTTGAACAGAACCCATTGCGCCGTCGCCCTGTCGACGAGCAGCTCACGGGTTTTCAGGATGAGATCGTCGAAATCATAGGCGCCCCTCAGTCTTTTGGCCGCTTCGAATTCGCCGATCATCGCCGCCGCGAGGGTGAGCAAGGCGCAGGTCGCTTCGATGCGGGTGAGATTGTCAATCCGCTCGATGATGCCGAGGCAGCGCGCCCGCTCCTGCGAGAGCCAGTCGCGGATCCAGGGATTATCCTTCAGGAGTTTTTCCGTGATGACGGAAGCAATCGCTTTCGGCTTTTCGCCATCCACCCCATAGTAAATGCGCCGATAGAGCGCCTCGGCCCTTGCGCCGTCGTTTTCCGCCAGGAGGGCTTCAAGGTTGCGGGCGGTTTTCCGGTTGGTGGCAAGCGAGGCGGACAGCAGCGGAATCAGTCTTGCGACGGTTTCCCTGTCGAATTTCAAAAACTCCTTCCTGAGTGTGTCAATGCTTTGCTCGGGGCCAACGCCCAACTGCCGCCGAAGTGCCTCCCCGATGCCTTCTATGGAGCCATGCTGCGCCATGGCATCCTTGAGGGCCTGGCGCTCCGAAAGCAGGCGCTCCAGCAACCCGTCGAAACTGTCGGAATGGGTATGGCGGGTGACGATGTCCATGGCCCTGGCCAAGGCAGAATCCTCCGCCCCCTGGGCCAGGCGCAGCACATGGTCGCGCGCCTGACGCAGAAGCTGTTTGGATTGGCTGGATTCCAGCACTTCAAATCCCGGCGCAAGCCCGGCCTCGACCGGGAAAAGCTGCAGGATCCTTTCACAGAAGGCATGAATGGTTTGAATCTTCAGGCCGCCGGGGGTTTCGAGCGCCGTCGTGAAAAGCCGCCTGGCCCGCGCCAGCGTCGCATGGTCCACCTCATCATGCCCCATCTGGACAAGCCGTTCAGAAAGTTCCGCATTGGAAAGCCCGACCCAGCCGCCCAGCCTTTCATGCAGGCGGTTGGCCATCTCCTTGGCCGCCGCCTTGGTGAAGGTGAGGCAAAGGATTGACATGGGGTCAACGCCCGCGAGCATCAGGCGCGTCACCCGGTCCACCAGCATATGGGTCTTGCCCGAGCCCGCATTGGCGCCGACCCAGGCGGACGCCTTCGGGTCGGAGGCGGTTTTCTGTTCCGGCGTGGCCTGCATCGAGTTGGCCATCAGCCGTCTCCCGCCAGGATCCATTCGCGGTAGCGCGAGAGATGGTCGTAGTCATGCACCGCTTCGACGTTTTCGATGGCATAGCGCGGAAGATAGGCGAGAGCGGGATTCTGGTATTTGCCGAGAAGCCCCTCAAGACGGGCGAGATGTTCACGCGCCACGGCCATGGGCGCCAGCTCGACCGACTTCAATTCGCCCGGCGGAATGCCGCCGGTTATCCGGATGTAAACCAGCGCGCTGGTCTCGTGGCGGCCCACCTGCTCAAAGGCGCCGCGTTCCAGCATGGCGGCCTCCAGGGTGAGCTGCGGAGAAAACCCTTCTTTTATTTTCGGCCCGCTGGGAATTGCCCCCGTCTTGAAGTCGACGATGCGCGCCGTCCCGTCGGCGAGGATATCGATACGGTCGGCGCGCGCGCTGAGCTTGAAATCCGTGGCGCCGATTTTCAGCGCAAGCAGCCCCTTCACCTCGGCGAAGACCTGGACCGCGTCGCTGCGCAGGGAAGCTTCGTTCGCGACGATCCACCGCGCCAGGCGCTGGAACCTTGCCCACCAGAAGCCCATGATTTCCGGATCGTTCCGGAAAGGATGGAAGATCTCCCCGCCCAAGGCGATGAAGCGCTCCACCGCATCGTCCGGCAAGGCCTTTGGATAGAGCGTGAAGAAGTCGCCGATGGCCTTGTGGAAAAGTGTGCCGCGCAGCGCCGCGTCGGGAGCCGCCGCCATGTCGGGAAGCGGCCTGAGTTTCAGCACCGCGTCCGCATAGATCGCGTAAGGATCGCGGATCAGCGTTTCAACCCGGCTCACGCTGAGGCGTTTTGGCCTTGCCTCGACCGGTGGGCGGGGCTGCGGCTTGCCATGCGGCCGGGGTTGCGGATTGTCCGCCTGGTCAAGCCGTGCCGCCCACGCCTGCCATGGATCGGAGGGCAAATCCTCCGGCCTGTGCCCTGCCGCTTTCAGGATTGTCTGCAGGCGCAAAATCCACCGGGAGGGAATGGCGGGGTCCATGCCGTCGCGCCGCGCCCAGGTGAGAAACACCTGGGCAGCGCCGAAAGCCTGGACAAAATCATGGGCCGACTGGCCAATGTTGCGCTCCGGCTGCTGCATGCCGAAATTATCGCGCATCGGGCGGTTAAGCCATGGGCCCGGGTCCGGCAGCCGTGGCCATGTTCCTTCATTCAGCCCGCCCAGAATGATGCTCTCCGGGTGGATCATGCGGGCTTCCAGCAAGCCGAGGATGGAAAGCCGCGTGCCGGCGTTCCTGATCTCCCGGACCGGAATTTTTTGCAGATGCCGGCGGATTGTGGCGCTGGCCCGGGCGAAGTCGCAACGGGGAAGGCGCGGCGCTTCCTGCCGCAGGGTCTCAACAAGAGCTTCAAGCGCCTCGGCTTCAATACCGTCCCAGAACCCATCGCCGGCAATCTTTTCCGCCACGGAAATCAGGCTGTCGAGATGCGCCCTGAACGCGGTGACGGAAAGGGGCGAGAGCGGGCCCAGCACCTCCACGACGCGCGCCAGGCATTCCCGCATCTCGCGCCAGTCCTCCTCGTTGAGGCTGGCAACCAGCGGATGCGGGTGCGACTCGGATTTGGAATTTGCCAAGGCCAGGTCGAACGACGGCAGCAGGCCTTCCAGGCCGTGAACCATCGGCGAAGACCGGAACAGCGCCACTTCGATCTTTCGTGCTGCGGCGCTGAAGCCCGCCCGTTCCAAGCCAAACCGGCTGAGATGATGGCTGAACAGGCTCCGCAGCGACGCGGCCGAGAAATTTTCCTCGGCCGCATCCATGAGAAGCAGCAGCAGGGAGGCCGCGCTGAAACGGCTGAGGAGTTCGCCGGCGGAATCGTCAACCCCGATGTTCCAGCGCGCAAGATTTGCTTTCACCCGCCGCGCCAGGTCCCGGTCGGGCGTGACCAGGGCCATCTCGCCCGAAGGCTTTTCCAGGGACCGCCGCATCATCAACGCGATGATCGCGGCCTCGTCATTCTTGTCGCGCGCTTCGACCAGCTCTACGGTTTCAAGCGCCCGTTTGATCCTGCCGCCCTGGCCCGCAAGCGCCCTCTGCCAGTCGTCGGAAACATCCGACGGGCGCATCAGTTCGCTTGCCAGCCAGGCCCTGTCTCCGGCGGCCGTCCCAAGCGCCACGATATTCCCGCGTTCCACGCCAATGGCGTCAATAAGCTGCTTGATGGCAAATTGCGGATGCTGGGGCGAAACCGCCGCCCAGCTTTTTTCGTCCATGTCCTGATCGAGGCCGGGCAGGATCACCGCGCCGTTGTCCAGCGCGGAAATTGCCTTCAGCAATTCCCGGGTGGCGGGAATGGTGCCGGTGGAACCCGCGGCAATGATGGGGCCGGCGGGAGGATGTTCGGCAAGTTTTTTCGCTTCCCAGCGAATGAGGCGGCTGCGCCGCTCTTTCGCCCCCATGAGTTTTTCAGCCATGAGCTGGGCCGGGAGTTTTTTGCGCACCAGATCGAACAGGCTGAGGATGGCCTCCCGGTGAACCGCAAGATCAATCAGATAGGCCTCGGGCAGGCGCTCGAAGGAAACCTCCTCGGTTTCCATGACATCAATCAGCTTGCCAAGGCTTGCCGCCAGGGATTGGGCCTGCTGCGGCGCCTGTGCCAGTTCCTGCGCCAGGCGAAGCTGCGGATTTTCGCCGGCCCAGTCATCGATCAATGCCATGAGCGCGAATTCACGCCCTACATGGCTGATCGGATCGAAGATGCCTTCGTAGGAGCGGTGCACGTCAAGAACGTCTTCGCCGAAGTCATCATCTTCGTCGAAGTCATCAATGGATCTCACTCGTGGCAGCACGAGGGCCGGCTTGCCGCTTTCGATGAGCAGCCTCTCCTGAAGGGCGCGCGCCGCGCGCCGTGTCGGCACAAGGATTGTCCAGGCCGCCAGGGAAGGATGTTGGTGATCTTCCGCATAGGGAAAGCCCCGCAGAACCGCCTTTGCCAGGATGTCCAGGAAAGGCGCGTCGCTGGCTATGGTGTAGACGCGCTGCGGCCTCCCGCCCTTCATTCAAGTCTTGGCAAGTTCGGCCTCGGCCAAACCGACCGCGGCGGGCGTGCCCACGTGAAACCACTTTCCGCTATGCGCGATGCCATGCAGGCGGCCCTCCAAAATTGCCTTGTCCCACAGGACATTCATGGAGAATTTTTGTACCTCAGTGCCGGCAAAAAGGCGAGGATGAACGAGATAGCCGCCGATATAGGCAAGCGCCCCCGGCCCCTGCTGGCGGGTGAGCCGACCGTCCCGCTCCAGGCGGAAATCCCCACGGCCGTCGTAGCCGATGGTGCGGTCAACGTGGCACAGCAGAAGCAGGCAATCCATCGCCGCATCATCCCAGGCGGCGCGCAGGCGGCTGAGCGCCGGGACTTTTCCGTCCAGCCAGAAGCTGTCGCTGTTGATCACGAAAAACGGCTTTTGGCCAAGAAGCGGAAGGGCCTTTGCGATGCCGCCGCCCGTATCGAGAATCTCCGCCTGCTCATCGGAGAATTGAACCTCAGGCGCTGCCTGCCGCCGTGACCAGTGCAATATCTGCTCCGCCCGGTAGTGGCCGTTGACCACCGCCCTTTGTACGCCCGCTTCCCGCAGCCGCTCAAAGCCGTAGTCGATGAGGGCCTTTCCGGCCACTTCAATCAGCGGCTTGGGACGGTCATTGGTCAGGGGCCGCATGCGCACCCCAAGCCCCGCCGCAAGGATCATCGCATGGCTGCCGATGGCTTCGCTCATAATGGCAAATTCCTCTCATGCCAGCGCTTGAGGACGGCGAGATCGGGATGCGCCAGATTGCGTTTGAGATAGCGCGACACGCGGGGAATGTGATTGAGATAGATGGGCTTGCCGTCGCGCTTGGAAAGGCGCGCGAAGATCCCCAGGATCTTGGTGGCGCGCTGGGCTCCCAGGATTGCAAAGGCGCGGGAAAATTCGCCGGCATCGAACGGGCCTGCGGCCGAACGCAGCCCGCAATAGGTGTCAAGCAGTTCGTCGGCGCGCCCGAAATCAATATCGACGCGCGCATCCTGCAGCATCGAGACAAGGTCATAGGCCGGATGGCCCATGACGCAATCCTGCGTGTCGATGATCCCGACGCGGCGCAGCCCCTTGCGCTCCGGCAGCCAAAGCAGATTGGGCGAATGATAGTCGCGCAGCGTCCAGACCGGTTTGCCGGGCCTGATGCCGGCCAGTATGGATTGCCAGATCGCGGAGAATTCCGCCTTCACCTCATCACCCGGCGCTGATTTTTTTTGCAGGGGCCAGAACCATGAAGGCAGGAGATCAACCTCGATCATCATCGCATCAAGATCATAATCGGCAATCCGGTGCTCCGGCCCGCCGCGCACCGGCACTTTCTTGGGCCAGTCCCTTTTTGCCATATCGGCAAGCACCTCGACCGCCGTTTTCATGGGCACTCCCATATCCTCGCCGCGTGCCATCATCCGGCTGAAAACCTTGTCGCCGAGCAGCTCGATAAGGGCCATGCCCAGCTTTATATCTGCCGCGTAAATCCGCGGCACGCTGTAATCGAGGCTGAAAAGATAGTCATTGATGCCCACCACCGCGTCAATGCCCTCCGCCAGATGGGCAATGGCGCTGTAGCTCTTGCCGTTTTTCACCGCCGGGCCGTCGGGCCTTTTCGGCATATCCATCAGCAACAGCGTTTCGGCCTTGCCCGCAACCCGCTCATAGCGTCTTGCCGAAGCATCACCCTCGAAATAATAGCGCGTCCCGTCCGCCACCGGCGATTGCTTCACAAATTCCTGGATCGCCTCATCGCGCCTGAGAATTTCAATCCACGTCCCCGCCGCCTCCAGCTTCAGGTCGCGGGCTTCGCCCGCTCCCGAGATGGCGATTTTCAGGCAATCGGGAGAGATGTTTTCGGGGAGCTTTTCCGGCCATTCAATGATCATCAGGAACCTGGCCAAAAACTCCTCAAGCCCCAGTTCGGTAACCTCTGCCGGCGAGCCGATCCGGTAGAGGTCGGCATGCACCACCGGCACCCTCAAGTCGTCGTAGGATTGCACCAGCGAAAATGACGGGCTCGGGATGTCGAAGTCCCGGCCATCCAGCGCCAGCCCCCGGATGAAAGCCCGGGCGAAGGCGGATTTTCCGGCCCCCAGATCGCCCGAGAGATGGAGCGCCAGGCCGGGCCTGGCCCACAGCGAAAGCTCCCGCGCCAGCGCCTCCATGGCGGGAAGGGAAAGGGCGAGCCGTTCAATGACCATGATGAAGGGGCTTAGGCAACACGCTGCGGGCTGATGCGTTCAGCCTGGTCGTTCCGGGGGTTTTGTTTCGCGGGTCCATCAACCGGGAAGCTACACACAACAGTTGTGCCCCGGTCAAGCTTGGAAATGAGCGAAACATTGCCGCCATGGAGTTCCGTGAAACTCTTGACGATTGACAGGCCAAGCCCCGGGCCGCGATGGCTGCCCGGCAGGGGCTTGGACTGGAATCTCTCGAAGGCCTTCTTCTGGAATTCCGGGTCTATGCCGCGGCCCGAATCGGCAATCCAGATCTGGATATTTGTGCCCGACCGCCTGGCGCCCATGCGGACCTGGCTGCCGCGTGTCGAAAATCCGATGGCATTTGACAGGAGGTTGGAAATGACCTGCTCGACCCGCATGGCATCGCCGACAAAGGCCAGGGAGTCTTCCGCCAGTTCTATGCTCAGGGTCTGGTCGCGCCGGGTCATGGCCGGCGACAGTTTTTCGGCAACCGTTTGCAGGATGGCGGCAACATCCAGCCTGGTCAGTTTCAATTCCATGGCGCCCGCATCAATCGCCGACAGGTCGATGATGGCGTCGATGATGGCCTTCAATTCCTCCGACGACCGCTTGATGTCGAGAACATATTCCCGCTGCTTCGGCGAAAGCTCGCCCACCAGCCCGAGGTCGAGCGTTTCGGCAAATCCCAGGATGCTGGTGAGCGGGGTCCGGACTTCATAGGAGACATTGCTGAGGAAGGCGTTCTTCAGGCGGTCGGCCGCCTCCAGGGCTTCGGTGCGGTCGCGCAGCGCCCGTTCCATTTTTGCCGGATCGGAAATATCCGAAAACGTCAGAAGCGTGTTGCCGTCGGGCAGGGGAACCGAACTGTACTGGAGAATGCGGTCACTGGCCGTCAGGCGGCCGCGCAGCGCCCGGCGCTCGGACTCCATGCCGGTGATGCCGAATTTTATTTCCTGCCATGCCGCGCCCGCCTCGCGGATAACTGCCGCATCGCTCACAAGCTGGTCGACATGCGGTTCCTTCTGCAGGAAGGCGCCGTCAAAGTTCCAGAATTTCGAGAAGGCCGGATTGAAGAGCTTCAGGCGGCCATCGGAGCCGAAAAGCGCAATCGCCTCTTCGAGATTGTCGAGGGTCTCGCGCTGCACCCCGATGAGCTCGTTGTAGCGGCTCTCGAGCTGGATTTCCTTGGTGACGTTTTCGTAGAGATAGGTAACGCCGCCAAACGGATGCTGTTCGCACACCACATGCAGCGAGCGCCCGTCCGGCAGGTACCACCAGCTTTCGCGCATTTCGAGCGTCGTATAGGAGGAAAGCTGCTTGGCCCGCCATTCCCGGTAGTTGGCCTGTTCCGGGATGCAGCGCTGGGTCCTCAGCCGGTCGAGGATTTCCCCGTCGGTGGGATGCATGTCGAGCCATTGCCCGTCAAGCGGCCAGAGCTGGGCAAACGCCATGTTGTGAAAGCGCAGGCGCTGGTCGGGACCGAAAATGGCGATGGCCGTGTCAAGCTTGTTGAGCGTCGAGGCATGCGCCTTGATGTGCCGGTCAAGTTCCTTTTCGATTTCCTCCAGTTCCGACACATCCACCGCAAATCCCGCCTTGCCTTCCGGCAGGGCCACCTCATGGATGTTGAGGGCCCGCATCGCCCCGGCAAAAACCGCGTGCGTCCGCCCCAGCAGCCCCACCTTTGGATTGGCCTTCGTCGTGTCGATCCGGTCCGGCGCGGCAACCTCGATAAGCGAGCGCAGCACCGCGGCGCTGTCCGGCAGTTCCACCGCCTTGACATAGGCCTGGTTGACCCAGCTCAGCCGGCCATCCCCGTCGCGGAGCCAGATAGGCAGGGGGGCCGAGTCAAGCACCGCGCTGAGGCGTTCGACCTGCATGCCGAGTTTCCGCACGTCGTAATTCAGCTCGGTGACCTGCCGCCGCTCGCCGGAGAGGGGACGAAAGCGCAGCGTCGCCATTCCGCCCGCAACGCGCCCGTCGGCCTCCAGCAGTTCATTGTTGAGCGTCTTGACGCCAATGTTGAAGGGTTTGCCCACCTCCCGCAGCGTTCTGATGCAATCCTCAATGACGTTGCTGGAATCAGCCTCGAGCCAGGCGGGAAAATTAAGCATGTCAGCCGCCACCGAGGGAACCTTGGCGCTGCCATACATGCTGCCGATGACGCGGCTGGGGAACTCTTCCTTGCCGTGCCAGACAATCATCACATGGGCCTCGGCGGCAAAGGCCGCCTCCGCCTCGTTCAGCCGGATCTCCAGTTCATTGATGCGCTGGCGCGCCTTGTTTTCGCTCTGGCTCAGCACCCTGACGACGCGGAACGCCCAGAAAAAAACCGCCACCGCCGCCAGGGTGAGGAAGCTCATGAGCGGGTCGATGTCGGCGATCTGGAACGGCGCCGCAAGCGCCGCGCTGCTCTGCAAGAACACGAAACCGGCAACCGCGATATGACGCATGATTGCGTTCATTGTGCTGTTGCCCTGCCGCATTTCTTCTCCAGCCACCTGCGAGATGCGGGCCCGAATCAGGCCGCATCTGTCCCATCGGGAGATATAGACTCAAAAATAGCCTGTCGGAACTACTTCATGGGCATCGGGCAGGCCCGCAAGCCACCGTCTAGTAGCGATAATAATCAGGCTTGAAGGGGCCTTTCGGCGTGACCCCGATATAGGCCGCCTGCTCGTCGCGCAACTTGGTCAGTTTGACCCCGAGCTTTTCCAGGTGAAGGCTTGCCACCTTTTCATCGAGATGCTTCGGCAGCACATAAACCTCGTTCTTGTACTTGCCGGTCTTGGCATTGCTGAAGAGCTCGATTTGCGCCAGCGTCTGGTTGGTGAACGAGGCCGACATGACAAAGCTCGGATGCCCCGTGGCATTGCCGAGGTTGACCAGCCGTCCCTGCGAGAGAAGCACGATCCGGTTGCCCTTGGGGAAATGTATGAGGTCAACCTGCGGCTTGATGTTGGTCCACTGGAAGTTCTTCAGTTCGGCGACCTGGATTTCATTGTCGAAATGGCCGATGTTGCAGACGATGGCCATGTCTTTCATCTGCTTCATGTCATCGACGGTGATGACATCCTTGTTGCCCGTCGCCGTCACAAAGATGTCGGCGCTTGCCACCACATCGGAAAGGGTTTGCACCGAGTAGCCGTCCATCGCCGCCTGCAGGGCGCAGATCGGGTCAACCTCGGTCACCACCACGCGCGCCCCGGCGCCGCGCAGCGAAAGCGCCGAGCCCTTGCCCACGTCGCCATAGCCGCAGACGACCGCCACCTTGCCGGCCATCATCACGTCCGTGCCGCGCCGGATGGCGTCCACCAGCGACTCGCGGCAGCCATACTTGTTGTCGAATTTCGATTTGGTGACGCTGTCGTTCACGTTGATGGCGGGGAAGGGAAGCTCGCCCTTCTTCTGCAGCTCGTAGAGGCGGTGGACGCCCGTGGTCGTTTCTTCCGAAACGCCGATGATCGAGGCGCGCACCTTGCTGAACCAGCCGGGGCTCGCCTTCAGGCGCTTGGCGATCTCCGCATAGAGGCATTCCTCTTCCTCGCTCTTGGGGAAGGCAATGAGCTTCGGGTCGGTTTCGGCCTTGGCACCCAGTAGGATGTAAAGCGTGGCATCGCCGCCGTCATCAAGGATCATGTTGGTGGTCTGGCCGTCGGCCCAGTCGAAAATCTTCGCGGTGTACTGCCAGTATTCCTTGAGCGTTTCGCCCTTGAAGGCAAAAACCGGAATGCCCGCCGCGGCGATTGCCGCCGCCGCATGGTCCTGGGTTGAATAGATGTTGCACGAGGCCCAGCGGATATCGGCGCCCAGGGCCTTCAGGGTTTCGATCAGAACCGCGGTCTGGATCGTCATGTGGAGCGAGCCGGAAATGCGCGCCCCCTTCAGCGGCTGGGCCTTGGCATATTCCGCCCGGGTGGACATCAGGCCCGGCATTTCAATCTCGGCCATGTCGAGCTCCTTGCGCCCCCACTCGGCAAGCTTGATGTCGGCAACATGGTAGTCGGTGAAAGCGGCCATGGGGGAGTGCTCCAAAACAGGGAAATTAACGATTGAAGCCCGTGCCTATAGCAGGCGTGGCGCAGCCTTGCAACAAGGACATAAAGATTTCTTTATATTCTCAAATATAATTTTCGGAGTGCAGCGAGGTGATGGTGGGCTTGCGCCCGGTGAGGGGATTTTCCGAGTTCCACGACAGCCGCGTCTCATAGAACCGCGTGGCCAGCGCATCATACATGACGAGGCGGCCCGCCAGGCTGTCGCCGATCCCGAGGATTTCCTTGATCACTTCCATGGCCTGCATGGACCCGACAATGCCGGGGAGTGCTCCCAGAATTCCCACCTCTTCACAGGCCGGAAAAAGCCCCCGCTCGGGCAGATCGCCGATGAAGCAGCGGTAGGTCGGCGACGGCTCGCCCGAGGGCGCTTTTTCATAGGGCTTGAAGGTTGAAATCTGCCCGTCAAATTGCCCCACCGCGGCGGAGACCAAAGGTTTTTTTGCAAAGTAGCAGGCATCGCTGACCAGAAACCGCGTGGGGAAATTATCGCAGCCATCGGCAACGATGTCGTACTGCCCGATAATGTCGAGCGCGTTTGACGCGTCAAGGCGCAGGCGGTGCTCGATGATTTTGGGATGCGGATTGATCGCCGCCAAGGTCGCCTTGGCGCTTTTGGTTTTAAATTCTCCCACCGCCGCGGTTGTATGGACAACCTGCCGCTGGAGGTTTGAAAGGCTCACCGTGTCGTTGTCGCAGATGCCGATGGTGCCGATCCCTGCCGCCGCGAGATAGAGCAGCGCCGGCGCGCCAAGGCCCCCGGCCCCGACGACCAATACCTTCGCATTGATAAGCCTGGCTTGTCCCGGACCGCCAACCTCGGGCATGACGATGTGCCGGGCGTAGCGTTCAACTTCGTCCGGTGACAGCGCCATCAGCGGACTCCTGACGAGCCAAAACCACTGCTGCCCCGCGCCGTCTCATCGAGCGCCGCGACTTCCTGCAATGCCGCGTGCGTAACGGCGGCGACGATCATCTGGGCAATCCGGTCGCCGCGCTTGATGATGAAATCAGCCGTGCCGTGATTGATCAGCGGCACCTTGATTTCGCCGCGGTAATCGCTGTCGATCGTGCCCGGCGCATTCAGGACCGTAACCCCGTGCTTGACCGCAAGTCCCGAGCGGGGCCGCACCTGCGCCTCGTGGGTGTCGGGAAGGGCAATGGCAAAGCCCGTCGGCATCAGGAAGCGCGCCCCGGGTTTCAACACCATGTCTTCAGCGGCACGCAGATCCATGCCGGCGGCCCCAGGCGTTTCATAGGCGGGCAGCGGCAGGTTCGCGCCATTGGCCAGCCGCATGATCCGCAAACGCGTCATGCCTTGCCTGTTGACAGTTGCTTTGCAAGCTGCGCCATCAAGCGCTGCGCCACATCCTGCTTTGACAGGAGCCCCCAGCTTTCAACGCCGGCAGCCGAAACAAGCTCAACGGTATTCTGCTCGCCGCCGAAAACCCCGCGCCCCTTGCTCACATCATTGGCGACAATGAGATCGCAGCCCTTCTTCTCCAGTTTGTCGCGGGCATTCTCCACGAGGTTTTCAGTTTCCGCCGCAAAACCGACAACCAGCTTTGGCCGCTTTGCCGCGCGCTTGGCGATGGTCTGCAGGATGTCGGGATTTTCCACAAACCTGAGATCCGGAATGCCGCTCTTGTCCTTCTTGATCTTCTGGCCCTTCTCCTCCGCCACACGCCAGTCGGCAACCGCCGCCGTGAAGATGGCGATGTCCGAGGGAAGTTCCCGCTCGCTGGCCGCCAGCATTTCTACGGCACTTGTCACAGGAATCATTTGCACGCCGGGAGGAATGAGTAGATCGACCGGCCCCGACACCAGAACCGTTTCAGCTCCGAGTGCTACGGCCGCGGCCGCAATGGCATAGCCCTGCTTGCCGGAAGAATAATTGGAAATGTAGCGCACTGGATCAATGGCCTCGCGCGTCGGCCCCGCGGTGATCAAAACCTTCTTGCCCTTGAGAGGTTGTGCTTTAGGAGCCAGCGCCGCTTCAATCGCCGCAACAATCTCGGCCGGCTCCGCCATGCGTCCCAGTCCATATTCGCCGCAGGCCATGTCTCCCTCATTGGGGCCGACAAGGAGAATGCCGTCACGCTTCAATTGCTCGAGATTGCGCTGGGTTGCCGCGTGATGCCACATCCGCACATTCATCGCAGGCGCGATCAGCACCGGCTTGTCCGTGGCGAGCAGCGCCGTCGAGGCAAGGTCATTGGCCTGGCCATGTGCCATCTTGGCCATGAGGTCCGCCGTGGCGGGGGCCACGACCAGCAGGTCCGCGGCGCGCGACAATTCGATATGGCCCATTTCGATTTCGTCGGTGAGATTGAACAGCGCCGTGTGAACCTTTTGCCCGGTGAGGCTGGCAACCGAGAGAGGCGTGACAAACTCTTCCGCCGCCTTGGTCATGATGCTGCGCACCCCCACCCCCTTGCCCGTCAAGAGGCGGATCAATTCAAGGGATTTATAGGCGGCAATTCCGCCCCCAATGATGAGAAGTATGGTTTTTCCGGTGACAGCGGTCATGATGCCAATGTAGCGATTAAACGCTCTTTCTTAAAGGACGAGTTTGAGGGCGATTGCCACCAGCGCAGCCGCCCCTGCCATCAGTGCATAGCGCTGGAAACGGTTGGCATGGTGGTGGGCGATGGCAATGCGGTTTGTCGTGTCGGTGTCGAGCCTGATGCTGCCGGATTGCACGATTTCGGTCACCACATCAGGCAGCATGGAGGCCAGGCGGCCAAGCGAAGCCGCACTTTGCACCGCCCCCTCCAGCTTGCCGATGGGCCCCAGCTTCCGCTCGATCCAGCTCCGCACCACCGGTTCGGCGGTTACCCACATGTTGAGCTCGGGATTGAGGGTACGGGCAACCCCTTCGACAACGACCATGGTTTTTTGCAGCAGCAGGAGCTGCGGCTGGGTCACCATGTTGAATTGCCCGGTCACCTCAAATAACTGGGTCAAAAGCCGCGCCATGGAAATTTCATGCGCCGCAAGGCCCATGATGGGCTCGCCGATGGCGCGCAGCGCCTGGGCGAAATCCGCCACATCCTGGTCGCGCGGCACGTAACCCGCGTCGAAATGCACCTGCGAGACCCGCGTGTAATCCCGCGTGATGAAGCCATAAAGAATTTCCGCGAGGAACAGGCGGTCGCCTTCGCTGAGCCTGCCCATGATGCCGAAGTCAACCACCACCAGATGGCCGTTCGCATCGACGAAAAGATTTCCCTGATGCATGTCCGCATGAAAAAAGCCATCGCGGATCGCATGGCGCAGGAAGCTCTGGATGATGTTGTCGCCCAGCGCCTTGAGGTCAAAGCCCTTCGCCCTCAGGCTTGCGATATCCGAGATCGGCGTGCCCTCAATCCATTCGGTGGTCAGAACCTGGCGGCCGGTGAGCGGCCAGTTAACGCGAGGCAAGCGGAAGTTCGGATCATCGGCGGTGGCCTTGGCCATTTCCGAAATGGCGGAAGCTTCCATGCGCAGGTCAAGTTCGAGCTTCATGGAATGCTCGAGCATTTCGACCGCGGCAACCGGGCGCAAGCGCCGCGCCTCGCGCGAGAACCGCTCCATCATCCGCGCCGCAAAAAAGAAGCTCGAAAGATCATCGGCAAAACGTTTCTCGACCCCGGGGCGCAGAATCTTGACCGCAACCAAGTCTCCGTCCCTGGTTGTCGCCTTGTGAACCTGCGCGATCGATGCGGCGGCAACCGGCTCGCCAAACTCTTTAAACAGCTCTTCAACGCTCTGGCCAAGATTGAGCCGGATAGTGTCGCGCGCTTCCGCCATGCTGAAGGGCGGCAGCCGGTCCTGCAGGGACTTCAGTTCAAAGGCCCGCTTCGCCCCGATCACATCGGGTCGTGTCGACAGAAATTGCCCAAGCTTGATGTAGCTCGGCCCAAGCGAGGAGAGCGCCGCGGTCACCCGGCTGCCGGAATCAACTGCCGGTGCGGCGGCGCCAAACCTCGCGGTTTTCAGAAGCGCCCGTGCAAACCACGGCAGCTCGGAAACCTGTTCCGGCTGGAGGAAAAAATCATAGCGCGCCATGGTCCGTCCGGCGCGGGCCAGCCGCCAGATGTTTTGCACGGTTGAGATCATCAGATCCGCCAGCCCGCATGAATGGCGACAATCCCGCCCGAGAGGTTGCGGTAGCTCGTGCGCGCAAAGCCTGCCGCGTCAATCATGGCCTTGAACTCGTCCTGCCGGGGAAATTTGCGGATGCTTTCGACGAGGTAGCGGTAGGGCTGGCCATCGCCGGTGACAACCTTGCCCACCGCCGGAATGACCGTGAACGAAAACGCGTCATAGGCTTTCTCAAGCAGCGCCATGTCGACGTGCGAAAACTCCAGGCAGAGAAAATGCCCGCCCGGCTTCAGCACCCGGTGCGCTTCCGACAGCGCCCGGTCAATGTGGGTGACATTGCGGATGCCGAAGGCAATCGTATAGGCGTCAAAGCTCCGGTCGGGAAAAGCCAGGCTTTCGGCGTTGCCCACGGTGAAATCGCAACGCTCAAGCAGGCCTTCGCGCGCCGCCCGCTTCTGGCCCTCCTGCACCATCTCGGGCGAGATATCGGCAACCGTCACATGGGTTCCAGCCCCTCCCGCCCGGGCAATGCGAAAGGCGATGTCGCCCGTGCCGCCGGCCACATCGAGCACCGCGAAGGGAGTGGGGTTTCGCGGCGGATTGAGCAGGGTGACGAGATCGTCCTTCCAGAACCGGTGCAGGCCGCCCGACATCAGGTCATTCATCTGGTCATAGCGTTCCGCGGCCTTGGAAAAGACCTCGTTGACCAGGCCCTGCTTCTCGTTTTCGCCCACCCGGCGAAAGCCGAAGTCCACGTCATTTTCAACCGGTTCAACCATGGAGCCATCATAAACCAAAGGTTTCATGAGTTCTATTGCCAGTGTGGCGGCTTAACGCTTATTGCTTAACAATCATGCCCGAACTTCCCGAAGTTGAAACTGTCATGCGGGGGCTGAGCCCCGTCCTCGTGGGCCGTTCCATCGCCGCTGTGGAGCTGCGCCGGGCCGGCCTGCGCTTTCCCTTTCCCGCAGGCTTCGCGGCGGGGCTCAAGGGCAGGCGTGTGGTGAGCCTCCAGCGCCGGGCCAAGTATATTCTGGTTAACCTTGATGATGGCCGCTGCCTTCTGGTGCATCTCGGCATGACCGGGCGCTTCACCGTTCTGGGCGACAGCCAGCGGCCCCACAACCTGGGAGAATTTTATTTTGAGCAGGGGGCCGTTGGCGCCGGGTCCGGACCGCACGACCATGTGGTCTTCCTGCTCGATAACGGGGTGAGGGTTGTCTATACCGATCACCGCCGTTTCGGCATCATGGACCTGCTCCATGAAAATGAGATGGCAAGTCACAAGCTTCTGAAAGGTATCGGCGTGGAGCCCCTCGGCAATGAATTCAGCGCCGACTTTCTGGCCCGCCGGTTCAGGAAAAAATCCGCCCCCCTGAAAGCCGCGCTGCTGGATCAGCGGATCATCGCGGGGCTGGGCAACATCTATGTGAGTGAGGTTCTGCATCGAAGCCGCCTGTCGCCCAAGCGAAAGGCCGGAACATTGGTCCGGAAGAGCACGCATGATGACCGCCTGAATGCGGTTGTCCGCCATGTCCGCGATATCCTGAACGAGGCCATCGCGGCGGGCGGCTCCACCCTGCGGGACTTTTCCTCAACCGACGGCAGTGAAGGCGCCTTTCAGCAGCGCTTCGCGGTCTATGACCGGGCCGGTGAAAAATGCCAAACCCCGGGTTGCCGCGGAACCATCCGTCGTATAGTGCAGTCCGGGCGCTCGACCTTTTACTGCCCGTCCTGCCAGAAATAGGAAATCAAAATGGCCTATGAAAACATCATCAGCGAAACCAGGGAGGCCGTGGGGATCATCACCCTCAACCGGCCCAAGGCGCTGAATGCCCTGAACGAACAGCTCATTGATGAGTTGAACCATGCCCTTTCGGATTTTCAGGAAGATGCCGCCATTGGCTGCGTGATCATCGCGGGCAGCGACAAGGCCTTTGCCGCCGGTGCTGACATCCGCGAAATGAAGGACAAGAGTTTTACCGATGTCTATCTCGGCGATTTTCTCGCGACCTGGGACAGGGTTTCGGAATTCCGCAAGCCCCTGATCGCCGCCGTTTCCGGTTATTGCCTGGGCGGCGGCTGCGAACTGGCATTGATGTGCGATTTCATTTTGGCCGCCGACACGGCGAAGTTCGGCCTCCCGGAAATCACCTTGGGGATAATTCCCGGTTCCGGCGGTACGCAACGGCTGGCCCGCTCCATCGGCAAGGCGAAGGCCATGGAGATGATCCTGACGGGGCGCCTGATGGAAGCCGCCGAGGCGGAGCGCTGCGGGCTGGTGTCGCGCGTCGTGGCACCCGACAAATTGCTGGACGAGACCGTGGAGACCGCCGCAAAAATCGCGGCCTTCTCCCAGCCCATCGCCATGATGGCGAAAGAGGCGGTGAACCGCGCCTTCGAAACGGGCCTCAGCGAAGGCCTGCGCTTTGAGCGCCGCCTGATCCATTCCATGTTCGCCCTGGAAGATCAGAAAGAAGGCATGTCCGCCTTCGTTGAAAAGCGGAAACCGGTTTTCAAAAACCGTTAGGCTTAAACCGGCCGGACCTCGGTGACTTCCGGAACGAAGTGCCGCAGCAGATTCTCGATGCCGTGCTTGAGCGTTGCCGTTGAACTCGGGCAGCCAGCACACGAGCCTTTCATGTTGAGAAACACAACGCCTTCCTTGAAGCCGTGAAAAGTGATGTCGCCGCCGTCCTGGGCGACCGCCGGCCGCACCCGGGTTTCCAGCAGCTCCTTGATGGTGCCGACGATGGCCTTGTCCGACTCGTCAAAAAACTCGCCGCTGTCCGTCACGTTGATCGGCTTCTCGCCGACCAGCATGGGTGAATTCGACAGGTAGTGATCCATGATATGGCCCAGAATGGCGGGCTTCAGGTGCTGCCATTCGCCGTCGCTCTTGCTGACGGTGATGAAATCCTGTCCCAGGAAAACACCGGAAACGCCGGAAACCGTGAACAGCTGCTGGGCCAGGGCGCAGTCGCCGGCCTCCTCCGCCGCGCGGTATTCCCGCGTGGAGCCGGGCAGCACGGGCTTGCCCGGAATGAACTTCAGGGTGGCGGGGTTTGGCGTGGCTTCGGTCTGAATAAACATGATGTGTCCTCTGCCCCTCTATATAGGCTAGTTTGGAATCATTTCAAACTGTTGTGTGGCCTCAAGAGACGACAAAACCGACAATTTTACGCACCTCCCGCACGATTGGCGCCGCAATGGCCCGGGCCCGGGCCGAGCCATCCGCCAAAATCCCCTCCACATGGCCGGAATCCCCCTGCAAACGCCGGGTTTCCCGCCCTATGGGGCCAAGCTTGGCGACCGCCAACTCGGCCAGGGCCTCCTTCAGGCGGGAAAACTGCCCGCCGCCGAATTGCCCCAGAACCTGCTCCACCGACTGGCCCGACAGGGCCGCATGGATGCCCACAAGGTTTTCGGCTTCCGGCCGGCCCTTGAGCCCGGCCGCCTCCGAAGGCAGGCCGTCCGTATCGGTCTTGGCCTTGCGGATTTTGCGGGCAATCGTCTCGGCATCGTCGGACAGATTGATCCGGGAAAGGTCGGAAGGATCCGACTTCGACATTTTCTTTGTCCCGTCGCGCAGCGACATGACCCGCGTGGCGGGGCCGATGATGAAGGGTTCCGGCAGCGGAAAGAAATCGCCGTTGTAGCCGGCGTTGCTGATGGCATCGCCGAAATCCAGGTTGAACTTGCCGGCGATGTCGCGCGCCAGTTCCAGATGCTGCTTCTGGTCTTCGCCCACCGGCACATGGGTTGCCTTGTAGGCCAGGATGTCCGCCGCCATGAGGTTGGGATAGACATAGAGGCCCACCGAGGCCTGCTCCTTGTCCTTGCCGGCCTTTTCCTTGAACTGGGTCATCCGGTTGAGCCAGCCCATGCGCGCCACGCAGTTGAAGATCCAGGCCAGTTCCGCATGTTCCTGCACCTGGCTCTGGTTGAAGATGATGGAGCGTTTCGGGTCCAGCCCGCACGCGAGATAGGC
>Ga0307505_10001481_pt1 | contig 18834 bp, 14 predicted proteins | sample 23_S_MG_FD_202183 | JGI IMG/M metagenome (GOLD analysis project Ga0307505, IMG submission 202183) | Soil microbial communities from Populus trichocarpa stands in riparian zone in the Pacific Northwest, United States - 23_S | ecosystem: Environmental > Terrestrial > Soil > Riparian zone > Trees...
CGCTCCGCCCGTCTCTGCCAGAACCTTGGTGATCGCAGCCGTCAGCGACGTCTTCCCGTGGTCAACGTGCCCGATCGTCCCAACGTTGCAGTGCGGCTTCGTTCTCTCAAACTTCGCTTTGGCCATCGCACGCTCTCCACGTATTCCGGGTTCTCATAAAAACTCAAGAAGTTCAGGCGTATTTCGCCTGAACTTCTTCTGCCACGTTCTGCGGCACACGCTCGTAGTGATCGAATTGCATCGTGAAGGTCGCGCGTCCCTGACTCATGGAACGCAGGTTGTTCACGTAGCCGAACATATTGGCCAGCGGCACCATCGCCGTGATGACGTTGGCGTTGCCGCGCATGTCCTGGCCTTGAATCTGGCCGCGGCGCGAATTGAGGTCGCCGATGACGCCGCCGGTGTAGTCCTCCGGCGTCACGCATTCGACCTTCATGATCGGCTCGAGCAGCGCCGAAGCACCCTTCTGCAGGGCTTCGCGAAGCGCCGAGCGCGACGCGATTTCGAACGCGAGCGCCGACGAGTCAACGTCGTGATACGCGCCGTCGATAAGCGACACCTTGAGATCGACGACCGGGAAGCCTGCGAGCACGCCCGAACCGAGCACGCTCTCAAGTCCCTTCTCGACGCCGGGGACGAATTCCTTCGGCACCGCGCCGCCGACAATCTCGTTCTCGAACACGAACCCGGTACCGGGCTCACCCGGCTCCGCCAAGATCTTCACGCGCGCGAACTGACCCGAGCCGCCGGTCTGCTTCTTGTGCGTGTAGTCGACCGTCGCGGCCTTCGTGAGCTTCTCGCGGTACGCCACCTGCGGCGCGCCGATATTGGCTTCGACCTTGTAGGTCCGCTTCAGGATGTCGACTTTGATGTCGAGATGAAGCTCGCCCATGCCCTTCAGAATCGTCTGACCCGACTCCTGGTCGGTCGATACGCGGAAGGACGGATCTTCGGCGGCGAGCTTCGCGAGCGCGACACCGAGCTTCTCCTGGTCGGCTTTGGACTTCGGCTCGATCGCGATCTCGATGACCGGATCGGGGAATTCCATCTTTTCCAGAATCACTTCGTGATCCGGATCGCACAGCGTGTCGCCGGTGCGCACTTCCTTGAGGCCCGCGAGCGCGACGATGTCGCCGGCGAATGCTTCCTTGATGTCTTCGCGGTTGTTCGCATGCATCAACAACATGCGGCCGATGCGTTCTTTCTTCTCGCGCGTCGAATTGTAAACGCCCATGCCGGTGGTCAGCACGCCCGAGTAGATGCGGCAAAAGGTAATCGTGCCGACGAACGGATCGTCCATGATCTTGAACGCGAGGAGCGACATCGGCTCCTTGTCGTCGGGCTTGCGCAGGATTTCGTTACCCTTGTCGTCCTGGCCCTTGATCGCGGGCACGTCGACCGGCGACGGCAGATAATCGACAACGGCGTCGAGCAAGGGCTGCACGCCCTTATTCTTGAAGGCCGAGCCGCACAGCACCGGGTAGAAGGCGCCGAGAATAACTGCCTTGCGGATGAGCTTCTTGAGCGTCGCCTCGTCCGGCTCCTTGCCGTCGAGATACGCTGCCATCGCCGTGTCATCGAGCTCAACCGCGGCTTCGACAAGCTTCTCGCGATATTCCTTGGCCTGATCGAGCATATCGGCCGGGATCTCGACATCCTCGTATTTTGCGCCGAGCGACTCGTCGTTCCAGATGACGCCCTTCATGCGGACGAGGTCGACGAGACCCTTGAAGGTCTGCTCGATGCCGATCGGCAACTGGATCGCCACGGGCTTCGCGCCCAGACGGTCCACAATATCGGCAAGACAGCGGAAGAAGTCCGCGCCGATCTTGTCCATCTTGTTGGCGAACACGATGCGCGGAACTTTGTACTTGTCGCCCTGGCGCCAGACCGTCTCGGTCTGCGGCTCGACGCCCTGATTGCCGTCGAGCACGACGACGGCGCCGTCGAGCACGCGCAGCGAACGCTCGACTTCGATCGTGAAGTCGACGTGGCCCGGCGTATCGATAATGTTCAGGCGCTTGTCGTTCCAGAAAGCAGTCGTCGCGGCCGACGTGATCGTGATGCCGCGCTCCTGCTCCTGCTCCATCCAGTCCATGGTGGCAGCGCCGTCATGGACTTCGCCGATCTTGTGGCTCTTGCCGCTATAAAAGAGGATCCGCTCGGTCGTCGTCGTCTTGCCCGCATCGATGTGGGCCATGATGCCGAAGTTGCGGTAGTCCTCGATTTTATTGTTACGGGGCATGTCGGGGAATCCTCTCCGTCACCAGCGATAATGCGAGAAGGCGCGGTTCGCCTCCGCCATGCGGTGCGTGTCTTCACGCTTCTTGACGGCGTTTCCCCGATTGTTGCTGGCGTCGAGCAGTTCGCCCGACAGCTTGTCGACCATTGTCTTTTCGTTGCGCTCGCGGGCGGCGTCGATGATCCAGCGAATGGCGAGCGTGGTGCGCCGCTCGGGACGAACTTCGACCGGCACCTGGTAGGTGGCGCCGCCGACACGGCGCGAGCGGACTTCGATGGCCGGGGCGACGTTGCCGAGCGCTTGCTCGAACACGGCGACCGGGCTCTGTTTTATTTTGCCTTCGATCTGGTCGAGCGCACCGTACACGATGCTCTCGGCGACCGACTTCTTGCCCTGCTTCATGACGGAATTCATGAAGCGGCTGACAGTGAGGCTGCCGAATTTCGGATCCGGCAGGAGTTCGCGGCGTTCGGCGCGGTGACGGCGGGACATCTGTTGCTCTCCTCAGCTCGTCACTTCGGACGCTTGGCGCCGTACAGCGAGCGGCGCTGTTTGCGGTTCTTGACGCCTTGCGTGTCGAGCACGCCGCGCAGGATGTGATAGCGGACGCCCGGAAGATCTTTCACGCGGCCGCCGCGGATCATGACAACCGAATGCTCTTGCAGGTTATGGCCTTCGCCGGGGATGTAGCCGATGACTTCGAAGCCGTTGGTCAGGCGCACCTTCGCGACCTTGCGCAGCGCCGAGTTTGGCTTCTTCGGGGTCGTCGTATAGACGCGCGTGCAGACGCCGCGCTTCTGCGGCGACTTCTGCAATGCCGGAGCCTTGTCGCGATATTTCGGCGCGAGGCGCGGCTTGCGGATCAACTGGTTAATCGTCGGCATTCGCCTTCCCGATCCTTGGTTCGTCGCGACGGACCGCGCGTACGTTCTCCGCAAACGAAACGACCGCCATCCGCAAGAATGCGGAGTGACGTTCATTTGGTGCACAGAGACCCATGGCGCAGGACGCGCATAGGTCGCACACTCGATCTGACACTTGGCTGTCAGAGGCAGCGTTTCGGGGCCCTTGGTCGATGCTAGACGCTACCGACCGGCAGCCCCGACCGGCCTGCCGCATATATTGGCCGGGTTCTAACCGTCCGAGTCGCGATCCGTCAAGCGGAAAGGCCCCAAAGCCCCGGCCCGGCGGGTCCAAACCGGGCCTTACGCCGCCCCGACCACCCCTCGGCGACGGGTTTTTCGGATCGCTTCGGCCAAGGCACTCCGAAGCTCACCTTCCTCATAGGGTTTTCGCAGAATCGTGAACCCTTCCTCGGCCGCCGCTTGCGATTTTTCGCTGTATCCGGTGGCGAGGATAATCGGCAGTCCTTCGCCGTACTCGGCCCGCACCAGGCGGGCCAGATCGAGCCCGTCCGCCCCGCCGGGCATCACGATATCGCTCAAAATCACGTCGATTGAAGCCCGTTGCCTCTGAAGTGCGGCCACCGCGGACGCCACATCGGACGCGCCGACCACGTCATAACCAAGCTCTTGAAGCAGATCGCGGATGACCTCTGCGACCTCGGGGTTGTCCTCCACCAGCAGGACCCACCCGCGCTCCTTCGAGGCGCGCTTCGCACCGCTCGCCGCAGGCGATTGATTGCTTTCGGGCATTTCCTTCGAACGCGGCAGATAGAGCGTTACGATCGTACCACGGTCGACCTCGCTTCCAATCACTGCCCTGAACTCGTGACGAAACAGCCCGTGCCTGACGCCGTGAAAGCGGCGTGCACGAAGACGTGCGAATAGGCCGTCAGCGCCGGAGCGATCGAAGCGCGGATTCCGCCGCGGCTACGCCCGTCTCGTATGCCCCATGAGCGGTCGAGAAGCTGCCCGCCGAGCACGCTTCGCCCGCGAAGAACAGCCGCTCCTCGACCGGCTGCGCGAGCACGGCGCGCGCTCCGGCCTTTCCGGGCAAGGCATGGGAATAGGAGCCGCGCGCGAACGGATCGCTCGCCCATGCCGTCGCGGCAAGCGGCTTGAGCCGGCTCTTCAGCCCCTCGCCAAGCTGCACCACGATTTCCTCCATGGCATAGGCCGCCGACGCGCCCTCACCTTCTTCTTCCAGGCGGCGGGCGAGCCTGCCACCGAAATAGGCCTCGATAACCGGACGACCGAGCGGACGCACATGGTAGGCGCCGGTTTCTGTCCGATCCGTCCGTCCGAACAGCCTTGTCTCCGCGGGGAAATCTTCGGGCCGCTCGAGCGCGAGCCAAACCTTGTCCGCGAGACCCAACGGCAGTCCCGCCGCCGCGTTGAGCTTGTCCGGCAAATCCGGAGAGAAACGCACCGAGCCATTGGCCAGCACATTGGTCGGCAACGTGATGACCGCGCGCTTTGCGCTTACGGAACCGCGCGATGTCTCGATCGTCAGGCTCGTTCCGGAATGATCAATGTGTGTGACAGCACAATCCGTCTCGACCGGCAGCGGCTTCGCGTAACTCGCGATCAGCGAGCCGTAGCCCTGCCGGACCCGCCAATTCACCTCGTCGTCGTCGTACCGGCTCACATCCTGAATCGAGATCTGATCGAGTTCGGCGCCGTTCGCGTAAGTGCTGACCGCGTTAATCAGTTCATTCCAGCGCCCGCCCGGTTCGAGCAAGTCTGAAGCGGGATGGTCGCGCGAGCTACCGCCTGCTCCCAAGCGCTTGTAGAAAGCGCCGATCGCCGCCCGATACTCCAGATACTCACGCGCTCCGAGCGTCAAGTCGCGGTCGTGTGAAGTCCACGGTGCCGGAGTCCGGTCGACGGTAAAGCCGCTCGTCTCCGCGATCCGGCTCCACGGATTGACGTCGCCCGAGTGCAGCCAACCGCAACCGAGATCGAGCGGCAGCCCTTCCCGCCCGACCGTCCACGCACGTCCGCCGACACGCGAGCGCGCCTCCAGCACGACAAAGCTGACACCCGCCTCAAGCAGCCGCCGTCCCGCTGCGATGCCTGCGGCGCCGGCGCCGATGATGGCTACTTCAAACTCGCTGCCGGAAAGGTGCGAGCTCATGAAGGACATCGGTCCAATATTCTGATCCTGCTGCTACGAAAAAGGGCCACCCGATGGGGCGGCCCTTTTAACGTTGTTATCTCGTCAGGTTACTCGCCTGCCGTGACCGGCCCTTCGATCAGCTTTTCCTGACCGGAGGGCTGGGCCGCCTGCGCCGCCTGCTGCTCCTTCTTGCGCTCGGCCAGAATGAGCTCGTCGCGATGCGTCGCGACTTGGCGCAGCTTGCCCATCGTGGAGCCGGTGCCCGCCGGGATCAGCCGTCCGACAATCACGTTCTCCTTCAGGCCGTCGAGCGTATCGATCTTGCCCTGCACAGCGGCCTCGGTAAGCACGCGCGTCGTCTCCTGGAACGAGGCGGCCGAGATAAAGGAGCGCGTCTGCAACGACGCCTTGGTGATGCCGAGCAGCACCGAATGCGCCTTCGCTTCCTTCTTGCCCTCTTCCTTGGCCTTGGCGTTGATCTGGTCGAACTCGATCTTGTCGAGTTGCTCGCCCTGGATCAGTTCGGTCTCGCCCGAGTCGGTGACTTCCACCTTCTGAAGCATCTGCCGGACGATGACTTCAATGTGCTTGTCATTGATGGTCACGCCCTGCAGCCGGTAGACCTCCTGGATTTCGTTCACGAGGTAAGCGGCAAGCTCCTCGATGCCCTTAATCGCCAGGATGTCGTGCGGCGCCGGATTGCCGTCGACAATGTAGTCGCCCTTCTCGATCAAATCGCCGTCCTGCACGTAAACATGGCGGCCCTTCGGGATGAGATACTCGACGGGCTCCTGCTTCGTGTCGTTCGGCTCAATCGAGATGCGGTATTTGTTCTTGTAGTCCTTGCCAAAGCGGATGGTGCCGCTGATCTCGGCAATGATCGCCGCTTCCTTCGGACGCCGTGCCTCGAACAGTTCCGCCACCCGCGGCAGCCCGCCGGTGATGTCGCGCGTCTTGGCGGCCTCGGTCGGCACGCGCGCGAGGACGTCGCCCGCCGACACCTTGGACCCCGGATCGACCTGAAGGATCGCATCGACCGGCAGCGTGTAGCGCGCCTCACCCCCGCGGCGAATGCGCGTGAGCTTGGCAAGCTTTCCGTCGGAGCCCGTGACCGTGAGCGCCGGATGCAGGTCGGGCGCGCTGCGCGACCCCCCCGTGCGCCAGTCGATAACCTGACGCTTGGCGATGCCTGTCGCTTCGTCGATCGACTCGCTGAGCGACTGCCCGTCGACGAGGTCCATGTAGTTCACCGTGCCGTCCACCTCGGTGAGGATCGGACGGGTGTACGGATCCCACTCCGCGATGCGCTGGCCGCGCTTGAGCGTGTCGCCGTCGTCCACCTTCAGGCGGGCGCCGTACGGGACGCGATGCACCGCGCGCTCGGTCCCGTCCTGATCGAGGACGAGCACCGACAAGTTACGCGCCATCACCATGAGCCCGCCTTCGGAGTTCTTCACGACTTCGCGGTTCTTGATCTTCACCGTGCCTTCAAAGTTCGACTCGATGAAGGATTGTTCCGCGAACTGCGCTGCACCACCGATGTGGAAGGTGCGCATGGTGAGTTGCGTGCCCGGTTCGCCGATCGACTGCGCCGCGATGACGCCGACCGCCTCGCCGAGGTTGACCGGCGTGCCGCGGGCAAGGTCGCGCCCGTAGCACTTGCGGCAAACTCCATTGATGGTTTCGCAGGTCAGCACCGAGCGGATGCGCACTTCCTGCACGCTGGCAGTCGCAATCTGGTCGACCTCAGGTTCCTCGAGCAGCGTACCGCTCTTGGCCACGACCTTGCCGCTCTTCGGATCGACAACATCCTCGGCAATCGTGCGGCCGAGAATGCGCATCGCCAGCGAAGCCACGACTGTGCCCGCGTCCACGATCGCGCGCATGCGGATGCCCGCCTTCGTGCCGCAGTCGTCTTCCGTGATGATGCAGTCCTGCGCCACGTCGACGAGACGACGGGTCAGATAACCCGAGTTCGCCGTCTTGAGCGCGGTATCCGCGAGGCCCTTGCGTGCGCCGTGCGTCGAGTTGAAGTACTCGAGCACCGTGAGCCCTTCCTTGAAGTTGGAAATGATCGGGCTTTCGATGATTTCCCCCGACGGCTTCGCCATCGGCCCGCGCATGCCGGCAAGCTGTTTCATCTGCGCGGGCGACCCGCGCGCGCCGGAATGCGACATCATGTAAATCGAGTTCATCGGCTTGTCGCGGCCGGTCTTCTCGTCCTTACGAACCGCCGAGATCTCGCGCATCATCTCTTCGGCGATCTTGTCGGTGCATTTGCCCCAGGCGTCGACGACCTTGTTGTACTTCTCGCCTTGGGTGATGAGACCGTCGTTGTACTGTTGCTCATATTCCTTCGCGAGCGTGCGGGTCTGCTCCACCAGTTCCCACTTCTTCGTGGGAACCACCATGTCGTCTTTGCCGAACGAAATGCCGGCCCTGAACGCGTGATAGAAACCAAGCGCCATGATGCGGTCGCAGAAGATCACCGTCTCCTTCTGACCGCAGTGCCGGTACACGGCATCGATCATGTTGGAGATTTCCTTCTTGGTCATCAGCTTGTTGATGAGGTCGAAGGGAATCTTGACGCTCTTCGGCAAAACCTCGCCAAGCAGCAAACGGCCCGGCGTGGTGTCGTAAATCTTCGAGACCGGCTCGCCCTTTTCGTCGACGCCGATATAGCGGCCCTTGATCTTGGTGTGCAGCGTGACCGCGCCGGCGGCGAGCGCGTGGTCGATCTCGCCAATATTGGCGAACAACATCCCCTCGCCCGGCTCGCCCTCACGGACCAGCGACAAGTAGTAAAGACCGAGCACGATGTCCTGCGACGGCACGATGATCGGCGAACCGTTGGCAGGATGCAGGATGTTATTGGTGCTCATCATGAGCACGCGCGCTTCGAGCTGGGCTTCGAGCGATAGCGGCACATGGACGGCCATCTGGTCGCCGTCGAAGTCGGCGTTGAACGCGGCGCAGACCAGCGGGTGAAGCTGGATCGCCTTGCCCTCGATCAGCACCGGCTCGAACGCCTGAATGCCGAGGCGATGCAGCGTCGGCGCGCGGTTCAGCATCACCGGATGCTCGCGGATCACTTCGTCGAGGATGTCCCAGACTTCGGGCTTTTCCTTTTCGACAAGCTTCTTCGCCTGCTTCACGGTGGTGGACAGTCCCTTCGCGTCAAGCCGCGAATAGATAAACGGCTTGAAGAGCTCGAGCGCCATCTTCTTCGGCAGGCCGCACTGATGCAGCTTGAGCTCGGGACCGACGACGATCACCGAACGGCCCGAATAGTCGACGCGCTTGCCGAGCAGGTTCTGGCGGAAGCGGCCCTGCTTGCCCTTCAGCATGTCGGCGAGCGACTTCAACGGACGCTTGTTGGCGCCCGTGATGACGCGGCCGCGGCGGCCGTTGTCGAACAACGCGTCGACGGCCTCCTGCAACATGCGCTTTTCGTTGCGGATGATGATGTCCGGCGCCTTGAGCTCCATCAGCCGCTTCAGACGGTTGTTGCGGTTGATGACGCGGCGATAGAGATCGTTCAGGTCCGACGTCGCGAACCGGCCGCCGTCGAGCGGCACAAGCGGGCGCAAGTCCGGCGGGATCACCGGCACCACGGTCAGGATCATCCATTCCGGCTTGTTGCCGGACAGGAGGAACGACTCGATCAGCTTCAGGCGCTTCGCATATTTCTTTTTCTTGATGTCGGATTCGGTGTCGACCATATCCTGGCGAATCGTCTCGCGCAGCTTCTCGAGATCCATGGCCTTCAGCATGGTGCGGATTGCTTCCGCGCCGATCATGGCGGTGAAGCTGTCCTCGCCGAATTCTTCCTGCGCCTTCACATATTCCTCTTCCGAGAGGAGTTGACGCTCCTTGAGCGCCGTCAGGCCCGGCTCGATCACGACGTAATATTCGAAATAGAGAATCCGCTCGAGATCCTTGAGCGTCATATCGAGCAGCATGCCGATGCGCGACGGCAGCGACTTCATGAACCAGATATGCGCGACCGGCGCGGCGAGCTCGATGTGGCCCATGCGCTCGCGGCGCACGCGCGACAGCGTGACTTCGACGCCGCACTTTTCGCAGATGATGCCCTTGTACTTCATGCGCTTGTACTTGCCGCACAAGCATTCGTAATCCTTGATCGGGCCGAAGATGCGCGCGCAGAACAGGCCGTCGCGCTCGGGCTTGAATGTGCGATAGTTGATCGTCTCCGGCTTCTTGATCTCGCCGAACGACCAGGAATGAATCTTCTCGGGGCTCGCGATCGAAATCTTGATGTGATCGAACACCTGGGTCTGGACCGCCGGCCCGAAAATATTCATGACCTCTTGATTCATCACCTTCTCCTCTGTCCCGGTTGTCGGAGCATGCTGCTCCGGGCCGGGAAAATCCGTCTCTGATCCTGCGCCGTTGAGCGCGCGACACCGGGGCCTTCGCCCCGGCGCCGGTATTTACTCGGCTGCGATGTTCTCTTCCGAACCGGGGAGCGCCGTGCGCCCCTTGGTCGAAACGAGTTCCACGTTGAGGCCGAGCGAACGCATTTCCTTCACGAGCACGTTGAAGCTCTCGGGGATGCCCGCTTCGAACGTGTCGTCGCCGCGCACGATGGCTTCGTACACCTTGGTGCGGCCGGCCACGTCGTCCGACTTCACGGTCAGCATTTCCTGGAGCGTGTAGGCCGCGCCGTACGCTTCGAGCGCCCACACTTCCATTTCGCCGAACCGCTGGCCGCCAAACTGCGCCTTGCCGCCCAACGGCTGCTGGGTGACGAGCGAGTACGGCCCGATCGAACGTGCGTGGATCTTGTCGTCCACGAGATGGTGCAGCTTCAGCATGTAGATGTAGCCGACCGTCACTTCGCGGTCGAACTTCTCGCCGGTACGACCGTCATGCAGCGTCACCTGCCCCGATTTCTCGAGACCGGCGAGTTCCAGCATGTTCTCGATATCGGCTTCCTTGGCGCCGTCGAACACCGGAGTCGCGATCGGCACGCCGCGCGAGAGATTGTCGCCAAGTTCGAGCAATGCCTCGTCGTCGAGCGACGCGATGGTGTCGTCCTTGCCGTAAATCTTCTTAAGCGCTTCCTTGAGCGGTTTGGAGTCCTGCTTCGCCTGATAGGCGTTGACGGCCCTCGCCACCATCTGGCCGAGGCCCGCGCATGCCCAGCCGAGATGCGTTTCGAGAATCTGGCCGACATTCATGCGGCTCGGCACGCCGAGCGGATTGAGCACGATATCGACCTGCGTGCCGTCGGCGAGGAACGGCATGTCTTCGACCGGAACGATCTTGGACACGACGCCCTTGTTGCCGTGCCGGCCGGCCATCTTGTCGCCCGGCTGGATCTTGCGCTTCACGGCGACGAAGACCTTGACCATCTTCATCACGCCCGGCGGCAGCTCATCGCCGCGCTGGAGCTTCTCGACCTTGTCGAGGAAGCGCTGTTCAAGCCGCTTCTTCGACTCGTCGTACTGCTTCTTCACGGCTTCGATTTCGCCCATCAGCTTCTCGTTGGGCGAAACGAACTGCCACCACTGCGAGCGCGGATACTCTTCAAGCACCGCCCTGCCGATCTTGGTGTCCTTCTTGAAGCCCTTCGGGCCTGCAATACCCTGCCGGCCTTCGAGCATTTCTGCGAGACGCCCATAGACGTTGCGGTCGAGGATCGCCTGTTCGTCGTCGCGGTCCTTGGCAAGGCGTTCGATTTCCTCGCGCTCGATCGCGAGCGCACGCTCGTCCTTCTCGACGCCGTGGCGGTTGAACACGCGCACTTCGACGACCGTACCCTGCACGCCCGGCGGGACGCGGAGCGAGGTGTCGCGGACGTCGGCGGCCTTTTCACCGAAGATGGCGCGCAGGAGCTTTTCTTCCGGCGTCATCGGGCTTTCGCCCTTCGGCGTGATCTTGCCGACGAGAATATCCCCGGCACGCACTTCCGCACCGATATAGACAATGCCCGCTTCGTCGAGATTCTTCAGCGCTTCTTCCGAGACGTTCGGAATGTCGCGCGTGATCTCCTCGGGTCCGAGCTTCGTGTCGCGCGCCATCACCTCGAATTCTTCGATGTGAATGGACGTGAACACGTCGTCCTTCACGATCCGCTCGGAGAGCAGGATCGAGTCTTCGAAGTTATAGCCGTGCCACGGCATGAACGCGACGAGCACGTTCCGGCCGAGCGCGAGTTCGCCGAGCTCCGTCGACGGACCGTCGGCGATGATGTCGCCCTTGCGGATGAGGTCGCCCACACGCACCAGCGGACGCTGGTTGATGCAGGTGTTCTGGTTCGAGCGCTGGTACTTATGCAGACGATAGATATCGACGCCCGACTTGGTCGGGTCCATATCTTCCGTCGCGCGGATAACGATACGCGTCGCGTCCACCTGGTCGATGACGCCCGTGCGGCGCGCGGCAATCGCCGCACCCGAGTCACGGGCCACGACGTCTTCCATGCCGGTGCCGACGAGCGGCGCCTCGGAGCGGACAAGCGGAACAGCCTGGCGCTGCATGTTCGAGCCCATGAGCGCGCGGTTCGCGTCGTCGTTCTCGAGGAACGGGATGAGCGCCGCGGCAACCGAAACGAGCTGCTTCGGCGAAACGTCCATGAAGTCCACGCGATCGGGCGAAAGCGCCAGCACGTCGCCCGCGTGACGGCAGACAATCAGGTCTTCCGTGAACTTGCCGCGGGCGTCGATCACGGCATTCGCCTGAGCGACGTAATATTTCCCCTCCTCCATGGCGGAGAGATAGACGACCTCTTCCGTGACGCGCCCGTCCTTGACCTTGCGATAGGGCGTCTCGATGAAGCCGTACTTGTTGATGCGGGCGAAGGTCGCGAGCGAATTGATAAGTCCGATATTCGGACCTTCCGGCGTCTCAATCGGACAGATGCGGCCGTAATGCGTCGTATGCACGTCACGCACCTCGAAGCCAGCACGTTCGCGCGTGAGGCCGCCCGGTCCGAGCGCGGAGAGACGACGCTTGTGCGTGATCTCCGAGAGCGGATTGGTCTGGTCCATGAACTGCGAGAGCTGCGAGGAGCCGAAGAACTCGCGCACCGCGGCAGCCGCCGGCTTCGCGTTGATCAGGTCCTGCGGCATGACGGTGTCGATATCGACCGACGACATGCGCTCCTTGATCGCGCGTTCCATGCGCAGGAGGCCGATGCGGTACTGGTTTTCCATCAGCTCGCCGACCGAGCGAACGCGCCGGTTGCCGAGATGGTCGATGTCGTCGATCTCGCCCTTGCCGTCGCGCAGGCCGACGAGCGTCTTGATGACCGCAAGGATGTCTTCCTTGCGCACGACGCGCATGGTGTCGGGCGCATCGAGGTCGAGACGCATGTTCATCTTCACGCGGCCGACCGCCGAAAGATCGTAGCGCTCCGGATCGAAGAACAGCGACTTGAACATCGCTTCGGCGCTGTCGACGGTGGGCGGCTCGCCCGGACGCATCACACGATAAATATCGAACAGCGCGTCTTCGCGCGTCATGTTCTTGTCGACCGTGAGCGTATTGCGGATGTAGGCCCCGATCGACACGTGGTCGATGTCGAGCACCGTGATCTCGTTGTATTTGTTGTCGGTCAGGAACTCGATCAGCTTCTTGTCGAGCTCCTGGCCAGCCTCAGCGTAAATTTCGCCGGTCTGCGTATTGATGAGGTCCTCGGCGATGTACTGGCCGAAGAGGTCCTCGTCGGCGAGCTTCAGCGCCTTGAGGCCCTTCTCGGCGAGCATGCGCGCCGAGCGGACGGTCAGCTTCTTGCCGGCTTCGATTACGACCTGACCCGAGTCCGCGTCGCGCAGATCGGTGGCCGCGGTGAAGCCTTTCATGCGCTGGGGGTCGAACGGAACACGCCACGCGCCGTCCTTCGTGCGCTTGAAAACGATTTTCTTGTAGAACGTGCGGAGGATCTCCTCTCCGTCCATGCCAAGGGCATAGAGGAGCGAAGTCACAGGAAGCTTGCGCTTGCGGTCGATGCGCGCGTGCACGATGTCCTTGGCGTCGAACTCGATGTCGAGCCACGAGCCGCGATACGGAATGATGCGCGCGGCAAACAACAGCTTGCCCGACGAGTGCGTCTTGCCCTTGTCGTGGTCGAAGAACACGCCCGGCGAACGGTGCATCTGCGAGACGATGACGCGCTCGGTACCGTTCACGATGAAGGTGCCGTTCATCGTCATGAGCGGAATGTCGCCCATGTAGACGTCCTGCTCCTTGATGTCCTTGACGGACTTCGCCTGCGTTTCCGGGTCCACATCGAACACGATGAGGCGCAGCGTGACTTTCAGCGGCGCAGCGAAGGTCATGCCGCGCTGGCGGCACTCGTCGACGTCGTATTTCGGCGGTTCGAATTCATAGCGCACGAATTCAAGCATCGCCGTCCCCGAGAAATCGGAGATCGGAAACACCGACTTGAACACAGCCTGCAGGCCGTCGTCGTTCCGCTCGCCCTTCGGATTCTCGAGCTGCAGGAACTGATCGTACGATGCCTTCTGAACCTCGATGAGGTTCGGCATCTCCGCCACTTCCCGGATCTTTCCGAAGAATTTGCGAACCCGCTTACGGCCGGTGAAAGTCTGCGCCATCTCTATCCTCGTTTCTGCCGGCGTTCGCGCCGCTACGCGCCGCCGCCTGTCTCGCGCCCGCGATTTTTCGACGGGCATGACGGGCGGCGCGTCAGGCGCCGCCCATCTGGTTCATCTGGATCCCGCTCGCCCCGGATCACGTCCGGGGCTCGCTTGTCCGGGATCTCGCTCAACTAAGCTGCGCTTACTTGAGCTCGACCTTCGCGCCAGCCTTCTCGAGCTGCGCCTTGATCTTCTCGGCCTCGTCCTTGGAGACGCCTTCCTTGACGTTCTTCGGCGCGCCCTCGACGAGGTCCTTGGCTTCCTTGAGGCCGAGGCCCGTGACTGCACGGACTTCCTTGATGACCTCGATCTTCTTTTCGCCGGTAGCCGCGAGGACGACCGTGAACTCGGTCTTCTCTTCCGCCGCGGCGCCACCACCAGCGCCGGGGGCCGCCGCTACCGCGACCGCAGCCGCAGCCGACACGCCCCACTTTTCTTCGAGCATCTTCGCGAGTTCTGCCGCCTCGAGGACGGTCAGGCCCGAAAGGTCTTCAACGATTTTTGCAAGATCAGCCATTTCTCTCTTCCTATGGTTCGAACTGAGTACCGGAACCGTTACGCGAGTTAGCCCTTGGCACCGTATGCCCCGAACACACGCGCAAGCTTCGCAGCCGGCGCGTTGGCGAGCTGCGCGATTTTCGTCGCCGGCGCCTGGATGAGGCCGATCAACTTCGCGCGCAGTTCATCGAGCGACGGCAAGGACGCGAGCGCCTTGACGCCTTCGACATTCAGGTTGGTGGCTCCCATGGCACCGCCAAGAATCACGAACTGTTCGTTCGCCTTGGCGAAGTCGACGGCGATTTTCGGCGCCGTGACCGGATCGCCCGAATAGGCGATGACGGTCGGCCCCTTGAACAGGGGCGCGATGTGAGCAACCACAGTGCCTTCGAGAGCGCGCTTCGCGAGCCGGTTCTTTGCGACCTTCACTCCGGCTCCCTGCTGCTTCATCTGCCGGCGCAATACCGACATCTGGGCAACCGTGAGACCGGAATAGTGAGCGACCACGACTGCAGCGGCGTCCTTGAAGACGCCGTTGAGTTCCGTGACCTGCTCCTGCTTTTCCGCTCGGTCCACTTTCTCTCTCCGGTTGGCGACGGAATTTTCCGCCGCCGGTTTCACCTTGCCGGCCCGAGTCCGACGGCCATGCGGGACCGGCGGGAACGGATCGGCGCTCCACAAGCCCTGTCCCCAAGCCGAGCCGGCCAAGGTGGTTCGAACCGAATTGGGCTTAAGCCCGATGCGGCCGATCCCCGTCTGTGCAGGCCCTTGCGGATTAAGTGCGGCTTGCGCCGCCCGCCTGCAGTCTCGGACAGGACGCCGGATGAAATCGTCCTTGCGGACTTTTTCTTCCGGCCTCTTCCCGCAAGCGGATTCTCACCCGCCTGCGAAACTCAATTCACGCTCAGCGCGCAAACACGCTGTTCGTTTCAACCCGCACGCCGGGCCCCATCGTCGAAGACACCGAAATCTTCTTGATGAAGGTGCCCTTCACGCCCTGCGGCTTCGACTTCGCAACCGCGTCGGCGAACGCGCGGATATTCTGCGCGAGTTGCTCTTCGCTGAACGACGCCTTGCCGATACCCGCCTGCACAATGCCCGACTTCTCGGTGCGGAACTCGACGGCGCCGCCCTTCTGCGCCTTGATCGCGGCGACAAGATCGTTCGTCACCGTTCCAACCTTCGGGTTCGGCATCAGGCCACGCGGACCCAGCACCTTACCGAGACGGCCGACGAGCGGCATCATGTCCGGCGTGGCGATGCAGCGATCGAAATCGATCTGCCCGCCATTCACCTTCTCGACCAGATCCTCCGCGCCGACGAGATCGGCGCCGGCGGCCTTGGCTTCGTCCGCTTTAGCGCCGCGTGCGAACACGGCGACCTTGGCCGAGCGGCCCGAGCCGTTCGGCAGCACGCATACGCCGCGCACCATCTGATCCGAGTGACGCGGATCGACACCGAGATTCATCGACACTTCGACGGTCTCATCGAACTTTGCCTTGGCGCGCTCCTTGACGACCTTCACCGCCTCATCGAGCGAATAGCTCTTCAAGATGTCGAGGCCTTCGGCCGCTGCGCGATAACGCTTTCCCGCTTTGCTCATGGCCCTTACTCCCTAACCTGCAGGCCCATGGAGCGGGCGGAACCTTCAATCATGCTCATTGCGGCTTCGACCGTGTCGCAGTTGAGATCCTTCATCTTCTGCTGGGCGATCTCCTTGATCTGCGACTTCGACACTTCGCCAGCCGACGCAACACCCGGCGTGCGCGAACCCTTTTCCAGCTTTGCCGCCTTCTTGAGGAAGTAGGACACCGGGGGCGTCCGCATCTCGAAGGTGAAGGAGCGGTCCTGATAGATAGTGAGGGTTACCGGAATTGGCATCCCCTTTTCCATCTTCTGGGTCGCTGCATTGAACGCCTTGCAGAACTCCATGATGTTCAAGCCACGCTGACCGAGCGCGGGCCCGATGGGCGGCGCCGGGTTGGCGGCACCTGCCGGCACCTGGAGTTTCAAATACCCTGTAACTTTCTTCGCCATCACTCACTCCGTTGCGAAGCGGACCCGCCGCTTCGAGGTTCGTGGTCCGGTCCGGACGCCGTGGCGCGGCGCCCTCGCCTCCCACAAGTTTGTTCAGCCCTTCTCGACCTGGCTGAACTCAAGCTCGACCGGGGTTGCCCGGCCGAAGATCGAAACCGCCACCTTGAGACGTGAGCGGTCTTCGTCGACTTCTTCCACGGTGCCGTTGAAGGACGCGAACGGCCCATCCGACACGCGCACCTGCTCGCCGACCTCAAACGTGATCGACGGTTTCGGCCGCTCGATGCCTTCCTGCACCTGATGCAGGATGCGGGTTGCTTCCGCTTCCGAGATTGGCATCGGCCTCATCTTGTCCGCGCCGAGAAAACCCGTGACCTTCGGCGTGTTCTTGATCAGGTGATACGCCTCGTCGGTCAGGTCGCACTTCACGAGCACGTAGCCCGGAAAGAACTTCCGTTCCGCATCGACCTTACGGCCGCGGCGCACCTCGACGACCTTCTCGGTCGGCACCAGGATCTGCTCGAACAGATCTGTAAGCCCGCGCTGCTGCGCCTGCTCGCGGATCGACTCGGCCACCTTGTTCTCGAAATTCGAGTAGGCGTGAACGATGTACCAGCGCTTGGCCAAAACCGTGTCTCCGTCAGCGCAGGAATGAAAGCAAAGTGCTCATGCCCGTCCGGATCACCCAGTCGACGACCAGGAAGTAGATCGAGGCGACGGCGGTAAAGACGAACACCATGACTGTCGTGATCAGCGTTTCGCGTCGCGAGGGCCAAGTGACCTTGGACGTCTCGTTACGAACCTGCTGAAAGAATTCGAATGGATTTGTCTTCGCCATCTGTGATCCCGATCCGGAAGCGCACTCGCGCTCAGTTCTTCTTGTGTTGACCGGCGAGTCCGCCGGCCTTCTTCGCTACTCGCTTCTCCGCCCTGCCGCCTGGCAGGAGTGGAGGGACTCGAACCCCCAACCCCCGGTTTTGGAGACCGGTGCTCTAGCCAATTGAGCTACACTCCTTCGGCAGAGAACTCCTGATCACTCAATAATCTTTGCGACGACGCCGGCGCCGACGGTGCGGCCGCCCTCACGGATGGCGAAGCGGAGCTTCTCTTCCATCGCGATCGGAACGATCAGCTGCACTTCCATCGACACATTGTCGCCCGGCATCACCATCTCGGTGCCCGTGGGAAGCGTCACAACACCCGTCACGTCCGTCGTCCGGAAATAGAACTGCGGACGATAGTTCGTGAAGAACGGCGTATGACGGCCGCCCTCTTCCTTGGTGAGGATGTAGGCCTCGGCCGTGAACTTCGTGTGCGGCTTCACCGAACCCGGCTTCGCCAGCACCTGCCCGCGCTCGACACCCTCGCGCTCGACACCGCGCAGCAGCGCGCCGATGTTGTCGCCCGCCTGCCCCTGATCGAGCAGCTTGCGGAACATCTCGACGCCCGTGACCACCGTCTTGGTCGTCGGCTTGATGCCGATGATCTCGACTTCCTCGCCAACCTTCACAATCCCGCGCTCGACGCGGCCCGTCACAACCGTGCCGCGGCCCGAGATCGAGAACACATCCTCGATCGGCATCAGGAAAGGCTGGTCGATCGGGCGCTCCGGCTGCGGAATGAACTCGTCCACCGCCGTCATCAGCTTCAGGATCGCGTCATGGCCCTGCTCCGGGTTCTTGCCCTCAAGCGCCATCAAGGCCGAGCCGCGCACGATCGGGATCTTGTCGCCGGGGAAATCGTACTTCGAAAGAAGCTCGCGGACTTCCAGCTCGACAAGGTCAAGGAGCTCCGGATCGTCCACCATGTCGACCTTGTTCAGGAACACAACCAGCGCCGGCACGCCGACCTGGCGCGCCAGAAGAATGTGCTCGCGCGTCTGCGGCATCGGGCCGTCGGCCGCCGACACCACGAGGATTCCGCCGTCCATCTGCGCCGCGCCCGTGATCATGTTCTTCACATAGTCGGCATGGCCCGGACAATCGACATGGGCATAGTGCCGCTTCGCGGTCTCGTACTCGACATGCGCCGTCGAGATCGTGATGCCGCGCGCCTTCTCTTCCGGCGCCTTGTCGATCTGGTCATAGGCCGTGAACGTCGCTCCGCCCGTCTCTGCCAGAACCTTGGTGATCGCAGCCGTCAGCGACGTCTTCCCGTGGTCAACGTGCCCGATCGTCCCAACGTTGCAGTGCGGCTTCGTTCTCTCAAACTTCGCTTTGGCCATCTGTGCTCTCTATCTTTCGGGTGCTCGGTCGAATTCGGCGGAACTTTTTTCGTCTCGTTGCGCTGGAGCGGGTGAAGGGAATCGAACCCTCGTCATCAGCTTGGAAGGCTGTTGCTCTACCATTGAGCTACACCCGCGTTTGACGCGAGGGCGTCTGGTGGAGGGGGTTGGATTCGAACCAACGT
>Ga0307505_10001482_pt1 | contig 18827 bp, 17 predicted proteins | sample 23_S_MG_FD_202183 | JGI IMG/M metagenome (GOLD analysis project Ga0307505, IMG submission 202183) | Soil microbial communities from Populus trichocarpa stands in riparian zone in the Pacific Northwest, United States - 23_S | ecosystem: Environmental > Terrestrial > Soil > Riparian zone > Trees...
TTCGGCAGGTCCAGGGTTTTCATCGATGCGGAGCGAGCCGCTCCCTCCTACGGTCGGGGCAGTCCACGAACGCAAGGAGGAACCGCCGTGAGAAAGAGCCTGATCATCACATTCGCGACCGTCGTTCTCGTCGTCCTCGCCTCGGCGACCGGGCTCTTCACGCTCGCGGCTCTTGCCGGTGAGCATGGAACGTGCGGCGTTTCCAAACCGGCCGAGTTGCGGCAGGCCGCCGACCCCGCGTACGGCGCCGAGCTGACCAAGCTCGCCCGCTGCGAGCGGTAGGGGGTGCCGAGATGAGGAAGGTAGGCCCCATCGCGGCTCTCGTCGTACTCGTGCTCGTCGCTGCATCGCTCGTCGCACTCGTTTTCCTCAGTAGCTCGAGCTCGCATCCCTTCGCCGATCCGGCGGATGCGCGCTGCAACGCTCCGAGCGCTACATTCGACTCCGCAGTCGTATTGCCGAGCCATCGCGAGTTCGGCGTCCGTTTCACATGTGCGGGCACGCAGCTCGCCGGCACGCTCAACGTGCCGCTCGGCCGGGGGCCGTTTCCAGCCGTCGTCTGGGTGCACGGGGCCGGCGAGAGTGCTCGCCTCCCCTATGACGGCGCGCCTCTCGTTCAGGCGCTCGTCGACTCGGGCATCGCCGTCCTCTCGTACGACAAGCGCGGGGTGGGCGAATCAGTGGGCGAGTGCTGTCCGGGTGACTACGGCCAGTTCAACCTGTTGGCCGCGGACGTGGACGGCGCCGTGGCGGCGCTGCGCTCTCGGCCAGAGATCGACCCGAGCCGGATCGGCTTGCTCGGGGCGAGCCAGGCCGGCTGGGTGGTACCGCTGGCGACGGTTCGCTCCAACCGGCATGTGGCCTTCACTGCCCTGGTGGACGCGCCCGCAGTGTCCACCGGAGAGGAAGACCTCTACAGTCAAGAGAGCGGTGAGCAGGGATCACTTCTGAGGCTCGCCTCGTTCGTGAGGACCGCTGGCGGACTTCGCACTCCAGGCCCGGCCGGATTCGATCCGCGCAGGTACCTGGAGCAACTCGAGACGCCTGGCCTCTGGCTCTACGGCGGTGCCGACTACTCCCAGCCGACCGACGAAGACGTCGACGCTCTCAATCGGCTCAAGGAGAACGGCAAGGACTTCCGCGTTCTCGTGTATCCGCAAGCCGACCACGGCCTGCTCGACGTCCCCGCAACAGACCCCCGCGCTCTTCCTGAGGTCGTCCGCTGGATCAAAGCGCAGACGGACCCGATGACTGTGAATCCTTGACGAAGCGAGTCCCCGCTTGGTGGGATTCGCGCCGGATCAGGTCAGCAATCAGGACAGCGCGCGCCGCGCGGAAACATCCGGCTAGTCGTCGCCGCCGGAATCGTCCGACCCGGAGCCCGAGTTCGAGGAGCCCGATCCCGAGTTGGAGGAGCCGGAGCCCGAGCCTGAGCGGTCGTCGGATCCGCCCCCGCCCGGACCGGAGCTGCTCCCCGAGCCGCCGTTGTCGTCCGGCCCCGAATGGTCGTCGGTGTTCGTGCTCCCGCTCGACCCTGACGTGCCGCTGCCGGAGCTGCCGCTCGAGGAAGAGCCGCCGTGGTCGTCCCCTGTCGTCGTCCCGGACGAGGCGTCGTCCGATCCACGGCTGTCCTTCTTCTTCTCGGACTTCTTGGAGTCGTCCTCGAGTGCCTTCGGATTGGCCTTTCCCTGGGTCGCGACGGGCACCGAAGCGGGCGTCGCGGCGATCGTGCTCGCCGAGCTCAGGTAGACCGCGAGCGCAAGCCCGACGGGCAATGCGAGCCCCGCGAGCGCGACGAGAACGGTGGTGACACGACGCATGCTCTGAACGTAGCAGCGCCCGTCTTCAGAATCGGTAAAGCCCTGGTCAGCGATCGGCAGGCGTCTGGCGGAAGACCACCCGCACACGCGTGCCCGCACCGTCGGCGAGGGTCACCTGGCCGTCCCAGCGCTCCACGAGCTCCGCGACGATCGCCAGCCCGAGCCCGGTTCCCGGGCCGAGACGGCGCCCGTTCGAGCCTCGGTAGAAGCGCTCGAAGACCCGCGCGCGGTCGTCTTCGGGGATCCCGGGCCCGTTGTCGGCGACGACCAGTGTCCCCCGCCCGTTCTCGGACGACGACTCGACGGTGACCTGCGTGCCCGGCGGCGCGTAGCGAAGCGCGTTCTCAATCAGGTTGTCGACGACATGCGCGAGGTCGGCGGGGTCGGCAAAGACGAGCGCTTGCTCGAGGCGTCCGGCCTCCACGGTCTTCTCGGCTTCGCCCGCGGGAGCCTGCCACCGCTCGACGGCGTCTTCAGCCACCGAGGAGAGGTCGACGGTGACCCCCGCGGGCGGCGGCGTCGCCGCGCCCGCGAGCGCGAGCAGGTCGTCCACGAGCGCCTCGAGCCGGTCGAGCTCCTCCTCCGCTTTCGCAGCGTTCTCGCCGGCCGCCCCGCCTTCGGCTCGAATCGCCTCGAGCCGAAGCTTGATCCCGGTCAGCGGCGTGCGGAGCTGGTGCGACGCGTTCGCGACGAAGTCGCGCTGCGCGCGCATGCTCGAGCCGAGCGCGTCGGCCATGCGGTTGAAGGAAATGCCCAGCGCCGCGAGCTCGGCCGGGCCGTCGGTCGGGGCGCGCGCGTCGAGGTCGCCGCCGCCGAGCTCCCCCGCGGTGTCGCGGAGCCGACCGAGCGGCCGCGAGACAGTCGTGGCCAGGATCCAGGCGAGCACGAAGGCACCCGCTACGACCGCGAGCCCGATCGCCGCAAGACGGAGCCAGCTGTTGTGCACGCGGTCGACGACAGACTCGCGGGAAGACGACACGCGCACCGCACCGACGACCTCGCCCCCGTCGACAACCGGGACCGTGACGAGCAGAAGATCGCCTCCGGCAGTCTCGCTGAAGCGCCGGCGCGAGTCGACGCGCCCCTCCGTAAGGGCAACCCTGAACTCCGGCCGCTCGGCCGTGGCGAACGTGGACCCGGGTGCAGCCTGCCCCGCGCTGTCCACCAGCAGGTGCCCGCGGTCGTTCGTCACCACGATTCGCTCGTCCACGGCCGCGGCGGCGTCGTCAACCGCCTGGATCAGCGCGCCGGTGCTCGCGTTCGGGGCTCCCTGGTTCGTCGCCGCCACCTCGTCGGAGATGCGGGCGGCGAGGAGCGCGGCCCGGCCCAACACGTCCGTCTGAAAATCGGAGTCCGCCCTCCGCTCGATGCTGAGCGCGAGCGGGATCTCGAGCGCGAGGACGACCGCGGCGACGAGATAGGCGGCCGCGAGGACGAGGCGGGTACGAAAGCTCACGGCTCGAGCTCGTCCGCGGACGAGAAGCGAAAGCCGACGCCGCGAACGGTGTGGATGTAGCGAGGCGCGGCGGGATCGTCGCCGAGTTTCTTGCGCAGCGAGCTGACGTGGACGTCGAGCGTCTTCGTCGAGCCGAACCAGTTCGGGTCCCAGACCTCCGAGACGAGGTCGTCGCGCTTCACCAGCCGGCCGGCGCTCTCGAGGAGGACGCGCAGGAGCTCGAACTCCTTCACCGTCAGCTCGACGGCCTCGCCGTCGCGGGTGACCGTGCGCGTGTCGAGGTTCATGGCAACATCGCCGCTCGCCAAGGCTCCGCCGGACACGTCCACGGGCTCGGCCGTGCTCCGCCTCAGAACGGCGCGCATGCGGGCGACGAGCTCTGCCGCGCTGAACGGCTTGGTGACGTAGTCGTCGGCGCCGAGCTCGAGGCCGAGCACGCGGTCCATCTCCTCCCCGCGCGCGCTCACCATCACCACCGGCGTGCGCGATCCCTGGCGGATCTGGCGGAGCACGTCGCGGCCGTCGCCGTCCGGCAGCATGACGTCGAGGAGGACGATGTCCGGCGCCTGCGCCGAGAAGACCTCGAGGCCGTCCGCGGCCGTCGCGGCGAGGTGGACGTCGAAGCCCTCGCGCCGCAGCGCGTCCGCGAGAGGCTCGGCGATCGGGCGCTCGTCCTCGATCACCAGGACTTTCTTCCTGCTCACCATGGCCACGCTCACAATACGGACGCAACCGCGGGTCGGCTTTCCCCCGGGTCGCCCACCGCGGGCTCTAGAATCGGACCGGTGATCCCGCGCTACTCCCGCCCGGCCATGCAGCACATCTGGTCGGACGAGGGCAAGCTCGCCCGCTGGCTCGAGGTCGAGCTGGCCGCCCTCGAAGGCTGGGCCGAGATCGAGGCGGTTCCGGCCGACGCGGTCGCGCGCATCCGCGAGGGGGCGACTCCGCCGACACCCGAGCGCGTCGCCGAGATCGAGGAGCGGACGCACCACGACCTCGCCGCGTTCGTGGATGCCGTCGCCGAAGAGCTCGGGGGCGACGGGCGCTGGTTTCACTTCGGCCTGACCTCTTCCGACGTGCTCGACACGGCGCTTGCCCTGCAGGCTCGCGAGGCATGCCTGCTCATCCTCGACGGGCTCCAGAGCGCATTTGCGGCCGTCGCTCGCCGCGCGGAGGAGCATCGCGCCACCGTGATGGTCGGACGAACTCACGGCGTCCACGCCGAGCCGATCACCTTCGGCGCCAAGCTCGCAGGCTGGGCCTTCGAGTTCGAGCGCGACAGCGACCGCATCGAGCGCGCTCTCGCCGGAATCAGCGTCGGGAAGATCTCGGGAGCGGTCGGGATCTACGGCGGCGGCGACCCCGAGGTGGAGCGGGTCGCGTGCGCCCGTCTCGGACTCATGCCCGAACCGGTCTCCACACAGGTGGTCCCACGCGACCGTCATGCCGAGCTCCTCTCGGCATTGGCCGTCTGCGCCGCGTCGGTCGAGCGCTTCGCCACCGAGATCCGCCACCTCGCGCGCACCGAGGTTCGCGAGGTCCAGGAGCCCTTCGGCCGAGGCCAGAAGGGCTCCTCCGCGATGCCGCACAAGCGGAATCCCATCGTCTCGGAGCGGCTCTGCGGCCTCGCCCGCGTCGTGCGAGCGGCGGCGACGGTCGGGCTCGAGAACGTCGCACTCTGGCACGAGCGCGACATCTCCCACTCGAGCGCCGAGCGCGTCGTCCTCCCCGATGCCTTCCTCGCACTCGACTACATGCTCGACCGCTTCACGTGGCTCGTCGACGGCCTCGTCGTCGACCCGGACCGGATGCGCGCCAACCTCGACTCCTCGCACGGCCTCGTCTTCAGCCAGCGCGTGCTGCTTTCGCTCGTCGAGTCCGGCCTCTCCCGCGACGAGGCCTACCGGCTCGTCCAGCGAAATGCGCTCCGCGCGTGGGACGAGGGGCTCGACCTGCGCACGCTGCTGGAGCAGGACCCCGAGCTGACCCTTCCCCCGGAGGCGCTCGACGGCGCCTTCGACCTGGACGACGCCCTCAAGCACGTCGACGTCGTCTTCGACCGACTGTCCGCCCTCATGACCCGCAAGGAGGAACCCGTTCATGCCTGAGGCTGCCGTCCACGTCGCGAGCGGCAAGGTTCGCGAGATCTTCGAGCTCGGCTCTGAGCGACTGCTGCTCGTCGCCAGCGACCGCATCTCGACCTTCGACGTCGTGCTCCCGACCGAGATCCCGGACAAGGGCCGCGTGCTCACCGGGCTCTCCGCCTTCTGGTTCGCGCGGACGCGCGAGATCGTCGCGAACCACCTGCTCGCGCTACGGCCCGACGGCCGCTCGACCGAGGCCAGGCGCCTGCAGATGCTCCCGATCGAGTGCGTCGTACGCGGATACCTCGCCGGCTCCGGGTGGAAGGACTACTGCGCGACCGGGGCGACCTCGGGCCATGAGCTCCCGGCCGGGTTGCGGGAGTCCGATCGGCTGCCCGCTCCGATCTTCACGCCCGCGACGAAGGCGCAGACCGGACATGACGAGAACATCGACCACGCCCGCGCGGCCGAGCTCGTCGGCGAGGAACGCCTGGCCGAGGTCGAGCGGATCGTCCTCGAGCTCTACCGACACGCGTCCGAGTACGCCGCCGAGCGCGGCGTGATCATCGCCGACACGAAGTTCGAGCTCGGCTTCGACGAGAACGGCGAGCTCGTTCTCGGAGACGAGGCCCTGACGCCGGACTCCTCCCGCTTCTGGCCCGCGGACGTGTATACCCCTGGCGGCCCCCAGCCGTCATTCGACAAGCAGTACGTGCGCGACTACTGCGAGCGCCTCGGCTGGGACAAGACCGCACCGGGCCCGGAGCTCCCGGAGGAAGTGGTCGTCGAGACCCGCGCCCGCTACGTCGAGGCGTTCGAGCGCCTCACCGGCCTCTCGTTCGAAGACTACGTCGCCGACCCCGAGGTCGTCCTTCGATGAGGGCGACCGTGCTCGTCCGGCCGAAGGCAGGGATCCTCGACCCCCAGGGAGAGGCGGTCGAGAGCTCGCTGCGGCAGCTCGGGTTTCCGGTCGGCGAGGCTCGCGTCGGACGCGTGATCGACCTCGACGTCGAGGCCGCCACCGCCGACGAGGCGCGCGGCGAGATCGAGCGCATGTGCGAGCGCCTGCTCGCGAACCCGCTGATCGAGAGCTACGAGATCGAGGTCGCCGAATGAGCGAAGTCGTGCCGCGCATCGCGGTGCTCGTCTTCCCTGGGTCGAACGACGACCGCGACGCGGCGTGGGCGCTCACCGCACTCGGCGCCGACGCGCGGCTCGTCTGGCACGCGGAGGAGGAGCTCCCCGAGGTGGACGCCGTCGTCCTCCCCGGCGGGTTCTCGTACGGCGACTATCTGCGCTGCGGCGCGATCGCCCGCTTCTCGCCCGCGATGCAAGCAGTGACCGCATTCGCGGCGGACGGCGGTCTCGTCCTCGGGATCTGCAACGGGTTCCAGATCCTGTGCGAGGCCGCCCTCCTTCCGGGGGTGCTGCGCCCCAACGCGTCGCTCGAGTTCGTTTGCGCGGACGTCCCCGTCCGGGTCGAGCGCACCGACACGCCGTTCACCTCCAGGTGTGAGCCCGGGCAGGAGCTGGTGATCCCCGTGAAGCACGGGGAGGGCTGCTACCACGCACCGGCCGACCTCGACGACGAGCAGATCGTCCTCCGCTACGCGCGGGGCGCGAACCCGAACGGCTCGGAGCGCGACATCGCAGGCGTCGTCAACGCCGACGGGAACGTCCTCGGGCTGATGCCGCACCCCGAGCACGCGGTGGATCCGCTGCTCGGGTCGGGGGACGGCGCGCTCGTGCTCGCGTCGCTCGTGGATGCCGCTCGAGAGCGGCTCTATGCGAGGGCCTAGGCGGCCATACCGAGCGCTCCTTGGATCGCTGGATGTTCGGCGAGCGCTGCGCGGAAGCGCTCGAGGTCGCGGTCGCGGAGGGTGACGGGGCCTCTCCGAGCGGTGCCGTCGGTCGAGTAGGCGAAGCGCACGAGCTCGTTTCCTTTCTCGTCCACCAGGAGTTGGACGATCGTCGCGAAGCGGCGGTCGCCCGCGCGCTGCTGCACGGTGAACTCCTCCAGGACCTCTGCCTGCCCCCAAGGTGTCGTCGCCTTCGCCATGACCCGAGGCTAGAACGAAAAAGCGCGCGTGAGGGGCACCAGATGTGCCGGCTTTGGAACATCCCTGCGCCGGAAGGCGCCCCGGAGGATCAGGCTTCGCGCAGCCGCGGGTCGAGCATGTGGTGGGCGATGTCCACAAGCAGGTTCAGGCAGATGATCATCACCGCGAGGACGATCGTCACGCCCATGACCACGGTGTAGTCGCGAGCGACCACCGAGGCGACGAAGTACTTCGAAATGCCAGGGATGGCGAAGATGTTCTCGACGATGAACGAGCCGGTGACCATCGCACCGAACATCGGCCCGGCCACGACGATCAGGGGCAGCAACGAGTTCTTGAGCGCGTGGACGCCGACTATGCGCCTCCGCGGCAGGCCCTTTGCTCGGGCCATCCGGACGTAGTCGCTCTCCAGCGTCTCGAGGAGCGTGCCGCGCAGAAGCCGCGCGAAGTAGGCCATCGGCACGAGGCTCAGGGTGAGAGTCGGCAGCACCTTGTTCTGCCAGCCGTCGTCCCAGCCCGAGGTCGGGAGCAGAGCGAGTTTCACCGACACGTAGTAGATGAGCAGCGTGGCGACGAGGAAGCTGGGCAGCGAGATGCCGAGGCCGGTGAGGACGCGGACGGCATAGTCGAAAGATGACCCCGGCCGCAGCGCGGCCAGGATGCCGACGGGAATCCCGATGAGGATCGCCCACGCGAACGCCAGCAGCACGAGCTGGACCGAGCGGGGCGCCATCTGCTTGATGATGTCGGTCACCCGCATGTACCGAAACGACAGCGACGGCCCGAAGTCCAGTGTCACGATGCCCTTCAGATAATTGCCGTACTGCTGGTACCAGGGCAGGTCGAGGCCGTACTTCTCGCGCTGGTTCCGGCGGATCGCCGGTGGCTGGGGGTCCCCGTACTTCACCCAGCCCGCGTTCGAGAGTCCGAGGAGCGGCCCGTGCCGGAACGGGTCGCCCCCGATCGACCGCATCATGAAGAACACGATCGTGAGAACCACCCACAGAATGGGAATCGTCCACAACAGGCGACGGAGGATGAAGCCGGCCACGGATTGAGCTTGCCCCATTTCTGAGCATCACTACCACTTTGACTTCTTGCTGTGAGCATAAGCACTTCTTATGCTCAGTGGATGTCGGCTCCGAATCGGTCTGCACACCGACGAGTGTGAGCTCGTGGACGAGGAGGCGACCGACTTAGCAGTGCCCATCGGCGCTCGAATCGCCGAGGCTAGTCTGGGGTGTTCCCTGGCGGTCTACCGGGCCGAGAGAGCGGTCCGCGCGCGGGTGTTCCTTCTTTCAGCTCGATGAAGACGTGCGCGGGCGTCCGCCGATGTTATCGCCGCTGTGCGTCTAGGCATCGAGCCACCGCATCTCCGCCGGCTCCAGCGTGAAGTCGCGCAACCCTCGGCGACGACGAGTCGGCGATCGAATTGCCCACCCGGCCAGAGGCGCAGCGCGGCGAAGTCTGCTTGTAGGGAAGAAGAGGAGCGTTTCAATCGTCCTGTGCGCATCGGCAGTAGAGGTCAACAGGAAGGGAGCAGGAAGATGCGCAGCAATCGGAGAAGGAATTGGTTCATCAAGCGGTTCGCTCTCGGTTTCGCCATCGCAGCGATCGCAGCCCCCGTCGCACAGGCGAGAGTCGATGAAGGCGTCCAGGGTCAGCCCGGCGCGTCCAACCAAGTTGTCAACGTCATCCCGTATCGGTGGCCGAGCTCAGGCGACGCCCAAAAGGGCATCGCGTACCAGCAGTTCGTCACGGACTTCCCGTCGTCGCAGGTGAACGCGTCCGACTATGGCATGCCCCGAGCGATGCCCGTGGACTACGCGGTCAACCGCGGCGATCAGATCGAGGTCGTCAGGGCACTCCCGAGCGGCAGCCCGAGCGACAAGATCGAGTTCGTCCGCACGCAGCCCCGCTCGATCGGCGAGCCGCAGGTCGTCTCCGCCGGCTTCGACTGGAAGGATGCTGGGATCGGCGCAGGCCTCGCTCTCGCGCTCGTCCTCCTCGGCGCCGGAGCGGCACTTGCAAGCCGCCACGTCGGTCGCGCGCAGACCGCCTAATCAAACAACAGAGCTGCGCAGGCCGTAAGCGGGCTAAAGGCCCGCTTACGGCTGTCTGGATACATCTCCGGGGTCATCAAGTCGGCGAACCGCAGAGACAAGCGCATCCCTGGCGCTCCCGGGGCGAACTGCCTCAAGCGCGCCCACCGGCGCTGAGAGCAGCCGCCGCGCACGGAAGAACGTTTCCACCCCGGCCGTCTGGGTGGTAGAAATGGGAATGCCTGGCGATGTAACGACCGGCACGAAGATTGCCGGTTTCCGAATTGTGCGCCTGCTCGGCGAAGGCGGGAGCGGTGCTGTCTATCTGGCCGTGGAAGAGCAGCTCGACCGATCGGTCGCGCTCAAACTTCTCCCCCCTGAGCTGAGCCGCGACGATCGCTTCCGTCGCCGCTTCCTGCGGGAGGCCCGCACGGCGGCCGGAATCGAACATCCGGGCATCGTGCCGATCTACGCCGCCGGCGAGGCGGATGGCCTCCTCTATCTGGCGATGCGCCTCGTCCCCGGCACCGACCTACGCCACGTTCTCGAGCGCGAGGGGCGCCTGGCGCTAGATCGAGCGCTCCGCATTCTCGAGCCGATCGCCGAGGCGCTCGACGCAGCGCATGCGCAAAGCCTGGTGCACCGCGACGTGAAGCCGGGCAACATCCTCGTAGACGAGGACGATCGCGCGTTCCTCGCCGACTTCGGCCTCGCCAAGCATGCCGCGACGGCCAACAGCCTGAGTCGCGACGGCGCGTTCTCGGGGACGATCGACTACATCGCGCCCGAGCAGATCGAGGGCGGCGACGTGGATGGACGGGCTGACGTCTACGCGCTCGCGTGCGTGGTGTTCGAATCGCTCTCGGGGCGCGCGCCGTTCGAACGCGAGACCGACGTCGCGGTCGTGTTCGCGCACCTCAAGGATCCGCCGCCGACGCTGACCGCGCTCCGCCCGGAGCTGCCCGGAGAGCTCGATGTCGTCCTGGCGCGTGGCATGGCCAAGGATCCCGACGATCGCTATCGGAGTGCGGGCGAGCTGATCGCCGACGCCCGCACCGCCGCCGGCGAAGGGGAGGGCGTGATTGCGCCGTCGCGGGCCGCGCAGCTCCACACCTTCCTGATCGCAGACGTCCGCGGCTACACCCGCTACACGCAGCAGCGCGGCGACGAGGCGGCTGCAGAGCTCGCGTCGGCGTTCGCAGAGCTCGTCGGCGAGGCGGTCGCGGCTCACGAGGGGCGCGTCATCGAGCTGCGCGGGGACGAGGCGCTCGTTGTCTTCGACTCGGCCCGACAGGCGCTGCAGGCCGCCCTCGCCCTCCAGGCCGTCGTCGGCGAGCGGGGGCTCCCACGCGGCGTTGGCATCGGGATCGACGCCGGTGAGGCGGTCCCGGTCGGCAAGGGCTATCGAGGAGGCGCGCTGAACATGGCCGCGCGGCTGTGCTCGCTCGCCGGCCCGGGCGAGGTGCTTGCGAGCGAGGCCGTCGTTCACCTCGCCCGCACCGTGCCCGGAGTCCGCTATCTCCAGGGGCGCATGGAACGGCTGAAGGGAATCCCACAACCCGTGCGCGTCGTCGAGGTCGTGCCGCAGGAGAGCGCCGTCGCCCTTCTCCACTCGGTGACGAGGCGCCTGCGCGGGCGGCGCTGGCCGCTCGCCCTCGTGGCCGGAATCCTTGCGATCGCCGCCGCCGCGGTTGGATTCGTAACGCTGCGCGGGGACGGCGGGCCGAAACTCTCCTCGCTGCGCTCGGTCGCCGCTTTCACGGCCGACGGGAAGCTCGCCGCGAGTGTCCCGACCGGGCTCGACACGTTCGATCAGCACTACCTCGACGGCTTCGTTTGGTCGCTGAACGACGGCGGGTCGCTCGTGAAGATCGACCCGCGAACCGAGGAGATCGTGCAGGCCGTGCCGATCGGCCACGACGGCGGGGTCACGACCGGAGGCGGGGCAGCTTGGATCGCGAATGCTGACAAGCCTGAGGTTATCCGCGTAGATGCGCAGTACGGATCCACGTCGCGCATCCCCTTGCCGAAGCTCGAGGACGGAACCTCCATGAACCCTCATGGCATCGCGTACGGAGGCGGGTCGCTCTGGGTCGGACAAGGGCCCCGGATCCTCCGCCTCGATCCTGGCACGGGCGAGGTGCGCGCCACGATCGCCTCTAACGACCCGTGGATACTGCGCTTCGGCGACGGGGCCCTCTACGCCGCGACGCCGTACACCGGTGACTTCTTCAAGGTCGACCCGGACTCGAACACCGTCTCGTGGCGCTCGCACATCCACCCCTGGCTCGGGGATCTCATCGCCGCGGGCGGGTGGGTCTGGCTGACCGTCGACTCGGATGCCGGCGTCTACCGCTTCAGCGAGGCCGACGGCAGCCAGAGCGGGTTCGTGCACACCGGCGACGGCTCCGGGGCGCTCGCCTTCGGTGCCGGATCCATGTGGGTCACCAACTGGCGCGCCGGGACCGTGTCGCGGGTCGATCTCGTCAGCTCAGCGGTGACGAGCTTCCCTACGGGCAACGCGCCCACCGGCGTCACCGTCACGCCCGACCGCCGCGTGTGGGTGGGCGTCACGCCCCGTCCGCCGGACTTCGCCGCGACGCTCCAGGGCAACGTCGCACGCTTCATCATGCGGGAGGACTGGCTGGACGCGAACGACGCCGCCACCGCATGGAGCGCGCGGCCCTGGGAGCTCGAGTACGCCACCGAGGCGAAGCTCTACAACTACCCCGACTGGGAGGGTGCCGATCCCGCGCGCCCCGTTCCGGAGATCGCAGCGAGCTTCCCCAGCGTCTCCCACCGAGGCGGCGTCTGGACCTACGAGATCCCAGTGCGGAGCACCTATCGCTTCTCACCGCCCTCGAACGAGGTTGTGACCGCCGAGTCGATGCGCTACTCGATCGAGCGCGCGCTCTCGCCCGAGCTGGGTGACTTCCAGCCGGCCGCGTTCTTCCTCACCGAGCTCGTCGGCGAGGACGCGTACCGCTCCGGGAAGGACGCGCACGTGAGCGGCATCTCCGTTGACGGCTCGACGCTCGTCCTCCAGACGGTCAAGCCCGTTCCCGACCTCGTCGAGCGGCTCGCCCTTCCGTTCTTCAGCGCGATGCCGATCGGGACGCCGATCGCCGACATCGACCCGCAGAAACACCCGATTCCGAGCGCGGGGCCGTATTACATCTCCTACCAGAACATCGGCTGGCAGACGGTCGTCCGGCGCAACCCCAACTACCGCGGGCCGCGGCCGCACAACCTCGACGCCATCGTCTACGTGGCCGGCATCGACACGGGGCCCGCGGCCGCCCAGATCGTCGAAGGAAAGCTCGACTACCTCGCGGAGCAGTACCCCGACTACGGGGCGCTTCAGCCGGGCGGAGACATCGCTCGCCGTTACGCGAGCGAGGATCCGAATTCGCCGGGGAAGCCGCGTTACGTCGGCCTCCGATTGCCGGCTCTGCGCTGGCTCGAGTTCAACACGCAGCGAGGTCCGTTCGCCGACATCGACGCACGCCGAGCCGTCAACGCGCTCCTCGACCGCCCCGCCCTCGCGGCTACCGACGGAGGACTGCCGACCGATCAGTACCTTCCGCCGGCTCTCATGGGCACGGAGAAGGATCACCACCTGTACCCCGTCGACGAGCCCGACGTCGCGCTGGCCGAGAAGCTCTGGGCGAGCCGCGCCGACCGGGTCGTGCTCCTCACGTGCAAGTCGCCCTTGTGCACTGAGCAGGCGAACATCCTGCGGCGGGGCTTCTCTCAGCTCGGCGTCACGCTTGCCATCCGGACCGTCACCGACCAATTCAACGTCCCAGCCGGCAACGCCGACCTGCGTTTGGAGAACTGGTTCCTGGACGAGTACGACCCCTCGAACCTGCTCGGGCCGCCTGATTCCCCCGAGGCAGTCCTCTTCGCCACTGACCCGCCGCTCAACGGGTTCGGCAACCACTCGGTGCAGATGGAGCACCAGGCGGATGCGGCCCAACGGCTGAGCGGAGACCGGCGCCACGACGCATATGCGGCACTCGCTCAGGAAGCGCTGCGCACCTGGGCCCCCTGGGCGGTCTTCGAGCAGGTGGGCCAGCCGGCCTTCTTCTCCGCGCGCCTCGGGTGCATCTCCTCGTCGCCCGCGTATTTCGGCATCGACATCGCCAGGCTCTGCATCCGCGGCGAGTGACAACCGCCTGACCCTGTCCGGCGCGAAACCTGCGCACCGGGGAGAGCCTGGCGGAGGCCGGTTGACCCTCGCCTTTACAGCACCGCGCCTCCGCGCAATTCACCCGCTCTCGATGAGCTCGACCCGGTAGCCGTCCGGATCGCTGACGAAGCAGAGTCGGGAGCCCCCCTCTCGCACGGTGTACGGCGGGCGCTCGGGCTCGATCCCCTGGCCGGCGAGCTGCTCGAGCGTCCCGTCGAGGTCGTCCACGGTGAGCGCGATGTGGCCGTAGCCGGTACCGAGCTCGTAGGAGTCGACGCCGAAGTTGTAGGTGAGCTCCAGGCGGTCGTCGTCCCCGGGCAGGCCCATGAAAATGTTGATCGCCTCGTCGCGAATCGGAAGCTCCCGGCGCTTTTCGAACCCGAGTGCCTCGTAGAAGGCGACCGAGCGGTCGGGGTCGGTGATTCGGTAGCAGGTGTGGATCAGCTCCATCGCGCGAGACTAACGCACGCGGCCTCCCCGATCTGGCCGCCGGAAAGAACCATCCGGGCCCGCCCTCCGTATGCGTACGCAAACCCTCGAGGGAAAGGGAGACGGGATGAAGAAGCTCTTGGCAGTAGTGGCCGCGGTTGCCGCGCTGGCGGCGATCGGCGTGACGGCCGCGATCTCGAGCGGGGACGGACGCGCGGTCCTCAAGTTCGACACGATGGCGCCGGTCGTGCCGCCCTACACCGGCGTGACGAACCCGATTCGCGGCGTGAACGGCGGCGGCGTCGCGTGGGAGCTCGAGTCCGCACAGGGGAGGCTTCGGGCCGACGGACGTCTCGACATCGAAGTTGAGGGGCTTGTCGTCGTCTCCTCTGGCGTGAATCCATCTCCGACGTTCAGGGGAGTCGTGAGCTGCCTCTCCTCCAACGCAGCAGGCGAGCCGACGACGGTGAACGTCTCGACGGATCCGGTGCCGGCGACGATGACGGGAAACGCCGAGATCGACGCGAAGGTCGTGCTGCCGTCGCCGTGCTTCGCCCCGATTGTCTTCGTGACGTCGGGCGGCGGCAACTGGTTCGCAGTCACCGGCCGCTGAGGCGGCTGAGACCGGCTAAGCGCGTGGGGTCGCCGGGGCGGGTTCGTCCCGACGGCCCCGCACGACCTTGAAGACGCCCGAGCCGAGCGCCACGCCCGCGAGGATGAGGAGGAGGCCGAGCGCCGCGTTCAGGTGGATCTGCTCGTCGAGGATCGTGACGCCGTAGAAGAGCGCCATCGGCGGCAGCAGGTACGTGACGAGCGACGTGCGCGACGAGCCGTATGTGTTCAGCATCCGGTAGAGGATGAGCGTGGCGAACGCAGTGCCGATGAGGCCGAGGGCGGCGACCGACGCGAGCGCCTTCCAGCCGGGCATCTGGTCGGGGAGCTGGAAGAGCGAGAGCGGGATCAGCAGGATCATTCCCCAGAACGTCGTCGCGGCCGCCACGACAATCGGCTCCGTGCTCCCGAAGCGCGCCGGCGCATAGAGGTTGGCGCACGCATAGGAGAACGAGGCGACCACGACCGCGAGCGTCCCGGCGATCGCCCACCAGCCGCCCTCGGGATTGAGCCCCGTGAGGACGCCGACGCCGAGGAGCCCGAGGAGGACGCCGAAGAGGCGCATGCCGGTCACGCGCTCGCTCGGGCGGAAGCGGATGGCGAGCAGCGCGACGAAGATCGGCACCGTCGAGTTGGCGATCGCGGCCACGCCCGAGTCCACGTGCTTCTCACCCCAGGCGATGAGGGTGAACGGGATGGCCATGTTGATGAGGCCGAGCAGCGCGCCGCCCCGGCCGGTGCCGCGGATCGCGGAGACCGCTCCGCGAAAACCTGAGGCGTAGGCGAGCACGGGAAAGAGCGCGGCGAAGGCGAGAATCAGCCGCAGGCACATCATCGGCGCGGGCTCGAGGTCCTCGACGGCGACCTTGATGAAGAGGTAGGACGCGCCCCACGAGGCGGCCAGGATCCCGAGCATGAGGACATAGCCGCGCATGCTTAGAACCTAACGACGAAGACCCCTCCTCGCCTTCCGCTCGACTCGGTATGGTTGGCGAGGCCTCTTGAGCTCCGTTGCTCACCGCCCGTTGCACCGCGCGCTCGGCCTCACGGACGGGGAGTTCGACCGTATCGAGACACTGCTCGGGCGCCGGCCGAATGACCTCGAGCTCGCCGTCTTCTCGCTCCTCTGGTCGGAGCACTGCGGCTACAAGCACTCGGCTCTCCTGCTCAAGCGCTTCCCCACGGAGGGCGCCGGAGTCCTGCAGGGGCCGGGTGAGAACGCGGGCGTCGTCGACCTCGGCGAAGGCGAGGCCGTCGCGTTCAAGGTCGAGAGCCACAACCATCCGTCCGCGGTCGAGCCCTTTCAGGGCGCGGCAACGGGGGTCGGCGGGATCCTCCGCGACATCGTCGCCATGGGCGCGCGTCCCATCGCGCTCCTCGACGGCCTGCGCTTCGGCGAGCCCGGGTTCGAGTTCGGCCGCGCGGTCGGCGGCATCGGCCACTACGGCAACTGCGTCGGCGTCCCCACCGTCGGCGGCGACACGGTCTTCGACGACGGCTACGCGTCGAACCCGCTCGTCAACGCGATGTGCGTCGGGCTCCTCCCGACGGACCGCGTGACGCGCGCCCAGGCGGGCGGGCCCGGCAACCACGTCGTCCTCTTCGGCGCGACCACGGGACGCGACGGGATCGGCGGCGCGAGCGTGCTCGCGAGCCAAGAGCTCTCCGACGACGACGAGGACAAGCGCCCTTCGGTCCAGGTCGGCGACCCCTTCACGGGCAAGAAGCTGATCGAGGCGAGCCTCGCGCTCGTGGAAGGCGGCCTGGTCCAGTCGCTGCAGGACCTCGGCGCGGCGGGCCTTGCGTCCTCCCTCTCCGAGATGGCGAGAGGCGGCGTCGGCCTCGACGTTCACCTCGACCGCGTGCCGCTCCGCGAGGCCGACATGGAGCCGGTCGAGATCGTGATCTCGGAGAGCCAAGAGCGGATGGTCTGCGTCACCGACCAGCCGGATGCAGTCGCGAAGGTCTGCGCCCGCTGGGAGCTCGAGGTCGCCGACATCGGCGTCGTCACCGCTTCCGGCACGCTCCGCATGTTCTGGGACGACGAGGTCGTCGGCGAGATCCCCGCGGAGCTCCTCACCGAGGAGACACCGCGCTACCGCGTCGCGACGAGGCCGCGCACGCTGCAGGCGCCGATCTCCGACCGGCCGATCAAGCCCGAGACTGCCGAGCTCCTCGACCTCCTCCGCACGCCGGGCCTGAAGAGCCGGGTCTCGGTCTACCGTCGCTACGACCACCTCGTCGGCTCGCGCACGGTCCGCCGCCCCGGGCTCGACGCGGCCGTGCTGCGGCTTCGCCCCTCGCATCGCGGGCTCGCGGTCTCCCTGGACGGGTCGGGGCGGATCGCATCGCTCGACCCGCAGACCGGCGGGATGCTCGCCGTGCTCGAGGCGGCGCGCAACGTCGCGTGTGCCGGCGGGAAGCCGCTCGCGCTGACCGACTGCCTCAACTTCGGGAACCCGGAGAAGCCCGAGATCGCCTGGGAGCTGACCGAGGCGATCGAGGGCATGTCGCTCGCCTGCGAGGCGCTCGGGATCCCCGTCGTCTCCGGCAACGTTTCGCTCTACAACGAGACCGACGGCACGGCGATCCACCCCACTCCGGTGGTGGGCTGCGTCGGGCTCGTACCCGACGTCCGGCTCGTCCCGGCAGGGTGGCGGGAGGGCGATGCGATCTACGTCGTCGGCGCGCCCGAGCTCGCGCTCGACGGCTCGGAGTACCAGGCGCGCTTCCTCGGCGGCCCGGCCGGAAGGCCCCCGCGCCCGCACCTCGGCGCTGAGGCCGCGCTTGTCCGCTTCCTCTGGCGCGCGGCTCCGACGGTCACCGCCTCCCACGACGTCTCGGAGGGTGGCCTGGCCGTCGCGCTCGCCGAGCTCGCGCTCTGGTCGGAACTGGGCGCGCGGGTCGAGCTCGAGGAGGACGCCGTCGCCTGGTTCGGCGAGGGAGGCGGCCAGGCGGTCGTCGCCTGTCGCCCGGAGGACGAGTCAGTGCTCGAGGGCATGCCCTACCGGCGCGTCGGCGAGGCCAGCGGCTCGAAGATCTTCGGCGTCGAGCTCGAAGACCTCGCCCGCGCAGGCGGCTACGCCTGATGTGCGGGATCTTCGGCATCCACGCTCCCGACCGCGACGTCGCACGACTCACGTACTTCGGGCTCTTCGCGCTCCAGCACCGCGGCCAGGAGTCGGCCGGGATCGCCGTCTCGGACGAGGGCCGCGTCACCGCACTTCGCGACATGGGCCTCGTCACCCAGGTCTTCAGCGAGCAGAAGCTGCGCGGGCTCATCGGCCAGGTCGCCGTCGGACACGCGCGCTACTCCACCACCGGCTCCACGCACTGGGCGAACGCTCAGCCGATCATCCAGCAGGGCCGTGCGAGAACGGTCGCGCTCGGCCACAACGGCAACCTCACGAACACGAGCGAGCTCCGCGCCGGGCTCCTCGCCGAGGGTGCTCGCCTCCGCTCGACCTCGGACACCGAGGTGATCGCGGCGCTGATCGCGCGGGACGAGCGCCCGCTCGAGGAGGCGGTCGCAGGCGCAATGGGCAGGATCCAGGGCGCGTTCTCCGCGGTTCTCGTCGCCGAGGGGAAGCTCGTGGGCTTCCGCGACCCGCTTGGGATCCGACCGCTCGTCCTCGGCAGGCTCGAGGACGACTGGCTCCTCGCGTCCGAGACCTGCGCACTCGACCTCCTCGGCGCCGAGGTCGAGCGGGAGCTCGCCCCGGGCGAGATGGTGATCGTGGACGAGAACGGGTACGAGGCGCACCAGGCAGTCGCGCCCGACGGCGCGGGCTCCCTCTGCATCTTCGAGTTCATCTACTTCGCCCGGCCCGACTCGAAGCTCCGCGGCGTCGAGCTCCACGGGGCCCGCGTGCGCATGGGCGAGCAGCTGGCCGCCGAGGCGCCGGTCGAGGCCGACCTCGTCATGGCCGTGCCTGACTCAGGCACGCCGGCTGCGATCGGCTTCGCGCGCGCAAGCGGGATCCCCTTCGCCGAGGGCCTGATCAAGAACCGCTACGTCGGGCGCACGTTCATCCAGCCCGACCAGGCGCTCCGCGAGCACGGGATCAAGACGAAGTTCAACCCGCTCGGTGAGGTCTCGGGGAAGCGCGTAGTGGTCGTGGACGACACGATC
>Ga0307505_10001483_pt1 | contig 18819 bp, 15 predicted proteins | sample 23_S_MG_FD_202183 | JGI IMG/M metagenome (GOLD analysis project Ga0307505, IMG submission 202183) | Soil microbial communities from Populus trichocarpa stands in riparian zone in the Pacific Northwest, United States - 23_S | ecosystem: Environmental > Terrestrial > Soil > Riparian zone > Trees...
ATGGTCGAGTACTATGCCGACATGGTGTTCTCCGCATCGCCAGCCGTGAAGAGGCTACTGGACGAACGCTACGAGACGATCGCGGAGCTACCGCAGGGTCGTTGGTACGCGCTTCGCAAGGGGCAGGCTCAATAGCAGCAACGCGGCGTCAGACCAGCTTGATGCAAGCAGACATGAAGCCTGTCTTGTTCATGACGAAGAAATGAGTTGGAGATGCATTTGCTTCTGCCTAGTCTCATCATGGGTTAACAGGGCAAGAGGGCGGCTATGAATTTCTTCGCAGGTATCGCGCTCGCATTTGCAGTCGCAACCGGCGCGCCGATGACGGCGCGGGCTGCAACGCTCGTGGCAAATGTCGACATCGCGACGCAGACGATGACGGTCACGCATCGCGGTCAGGTCAAGTATCGTTGGAAAGTGTCTACGGCGCGCTCCGGCAAGGTGACGCCGGCTGGAAGCTGGAACGCAAAGTGGTTGTCCAAGAACCACCGTTCGAGCCGCTACAACAATGCGCCGATGCCCTATTCGATCTTCTATAGCGGCAACTACGCGGTCCACGGCACAGACCAGATCAGCCGCCTGGGCCGTCCAGCCTCGGCTGGCTGTATACGGCTGCATCCCCAGAACGCGGCGATATTGTACGGTCTGGCGCAGAAGGAAGGGCTGAAGAACACGCGCATCGTCGTCCGGCGCTGAGCCGCCCGGTACGCTATTCGGCATTGGGCAGGCTGGCGGGGTCGAAGGCCGGCTGGTCGGCCTCGCCGATCGGCTGTTTCGGAAAGCCCTTCAGGCCTGAAACTTCCTTGACGTCGCGGGCGATCTCCAGCGGGCTTGCCACATAGGCCTCGATCAGGCTCGCAACAGAAACCAGCGCATGGCTGTGGATGCGCTCGTAGCCATGCGAGGCGTCGATGCCGAATGCGACGAGCGCTGTTCGCACGTCGTGGCCTGCCTCTATGGCCGAGGCAGAATCCGAACGGTAGTAGCGGAACACGTCCTTTTGGAAAGGAATGTCGTGCTCGCGGCAAAGATCGACCAGCTTCTTCGTCAGGTGATAGTCAAACGGGCCGGACTGGTCGGCCATGGCGACGGTTACGCCGAATTCCGCGGAGTTTTGTCCTGGTGCCGTGGTGCCGTTGTCGATCGTCACCATCGACGCGATCTCCGGCGTTACGATGGAGGCCGCACCGACGCCGACCTCTTCGGCGATCGTGAATAGCCAGTGGACATCGACCGGCGTCTTGGCACCTTCGCGCTCCAGCGCCTCGATTGCGGCGAGCGCGATTGCCACCCCTGCCTTGTCGTCGAGATGCCTCGAATTGATGAAGCCGTTGTCGAGGAACTCGGCATTGGTGTCGAAGGCGACATAGTCTCCGACATCGATACCCATCGCACGCGTCTCGGCCTTTGACTGGGTCACCGCATCGATGCGCAGCTCGACATAGGACCAGCCGACCGGCAGAGTGTCGACCTCCAGATTGAAAGTGTGGCCGGACGCCTTCAGCGGCAGCACCGTGCCGCGAAAGCTGCCTTGCTCGCTGTAAAGCGTCACACGCGCGCCTTCCGCGAAGCGCGCCGACCAATGGCCGATCGGAACGAGTTCGAGCCGGCCGTCCTCCTTGACCAGCTTGACCTGTGCGCCGAGCGTATCGAGATGTGCGACGACGGCGCGAGCGCCCTTTCGCCGACTGCCCTGTCGCACGGCACGGATCGCGCCGCGCCGCGTCAGCTCCGGCGTCAGCCCCAGCCGTTCGAGTTCGCGCGAACAGTGCCGAACCACCTGATCGGTGTAGCCGGTCGGGCTGTCGATCGCCAGCAGCGCCTTGAGCTGCGCCAGAAGATAGGCCTCGTCGATCGCCATGGTCAGAGCTTGCCCAGCGAATGTGCCGCGGCCCTTTGCCCTGATAGTGGAAACAGCAGGTCGAGAAACCGCTCGGCTGTGGGCTGCGGCTCGTGGTTGGCCAGCCCAGGCCTCTCGTTGGCCTCGATGAACACGTAGTCGGGCTCGCTCGGCGACTTCACCATGAAGTCGATGCCGACGACCGGAATGTCGATGGCGCGCGCGGCGCGGGTCGCCGCTTCAACGAGACGCGAATGAACGATGCCGGTGACATCGTGGATCGAACCTCCCGTGTGCAGGTTTGCGGTCTTGCGCACGACGATCGAGCGTCCCTCTTCCGGAACGCTGTCGAGAGTCGCGCCGATGGCCGCCAGACAACGTTCCGTCTCAGAGTCGACAGGGATGGTGCTTTCGCCACCAGTTGCCGCCGCGCGTCGGCGCGACTGGCTCTCGATCAGCTTTCGCACGCTCGTCCGCCCGTCACCGATGACGTTGGGTGGACGGCGCACTGCGGCGGCAACGAGTTTGAAGTCGATGACGACGAGCCTCAGGTCCTCTCCCTCGAAGCAGGCTTCGACAAGCACCCTGTCACAGACCTTGCGGGCAGCTTCTATGGCGCGCTGCGTGTCCTCGATCGTCTCAAGTCCGACGGCGACGCCGCGGCCCTGCTCGCCGCGCGCAGGCTTGACGACCACCCTTCCGTGGCGTTCGAGAAAACTGCGCAACGTATCCTCGTCGCCGTCAGCGACGATCTGTTCCGGCACGACAAGACCTGCCTTCTCGACGACGCGGCGGGTCACTGCTTTGTCGTCGCAGATCGACATGGCGACACCCGAAGTCATCTCGGACAGGCTTTCGCGGCAATGGACGGATCGTCCGCCATGCGACAAACGGAAGAAGCCGCCTTCGGCGTCGGTGATCTCGACATGCACGCCTCGCCGCCTCGCCTCGTCCACAATCAGCCGGGCATAGGGATTGAGTGCGTCGTACTCTTCGAGCGGGCGTGCATAGAGCCGCTCGTTGATTGGGTTTTTGCGCTTGACCGCGAAAGCCGGAATGCGGCGAAAGCCCATTTTTTCGTAGAGCGCGATCGCCTGGTCATTGTCGTGCAGTACCGACAGATCCATGGATGCCGCACCGCGCGCCTTGAAATGCTCGGCCAGCCGGCAGACCAGCATCTCGCCGATACCCGGATGGCGGGCCTGCGGGTCGACTGCCAGGCACCAGAGCGACGAGCCTCGCTCCGGATCGTCGAAGGCGCGGCGATGGTCGATGCCCGTCACCGTACCGATAATTTCGCCTGAAGCCTCGTCCTCGGCGACGAAATAGGTCAAAGCGCGGCTGTCGCGGTTCGACCAGAAGAAGTCGGGTCTCACAGGCACCATGCCGCGAGCGGCATAGATGCGATTGACCGCGCGCGCGTCCGCCTCCGACGATAGCCTTCGCACGAAGAACCCGCGCGGCTTTCTCCGGCTCGTACGCAAAGTGGCGAGGTCGAGTCGGAAGGTATGCGACGGGTCGAGAAACAACTCTTGAGGCGCTGCCGCGAGCAGCACGTGCGGGTCGCGCACATAGAAGGCGATATCGCGCCTCTCCGGCCCTTCTTCGCGAAGGGTCACGACGAGGTCGGCGGCCGTCTCGAAGGTTTGGGCGAAGATCAATCGCCCCCATCCGCAATCCACTTTGGCGTTGCGTTGCGGCGGGGGCACCCCGGCATCGTGGCCGTTCTGCGTGGGCATCGATTCCGCCCGCATGCGCTTGAGCCGGTGCGCCACAGCCTTGTCGTGCCGGCCTCGCTGCGCGCGCTCGTCGGCGCTTCTGTGCCTGCTCATCAACTCAGATCCCATGCGTCTGCATCCACAGTTCGAGCAGGCCGACCTGCCAGAGTTCCGAACCCTGCAGCGGCGTAATGTGCGATGTCGGGTCGGCGAACAGCCGCTCCAGATAGTCGTCCCGGAAAATCGCCCGGTCACGTGCTGCCTGCGAGGTCAGCGCGTCGCGGACCATTTCGAGATACGGCCCATCGACATATTTGAGCTGCGGCACGGGGAAGTATCCCTTCTTCCGGTCGATGACTTCGCTTGGCACGACCAGGCGGGCGGCATCCTTGAGCACCCCCTTGCCGTTCTGGCGCAGCTTTTCCTCCGGCGGGATCGCCGCCGCCAGCTCGACCAGTTCGTGGTCTAGGAATGGCACGCGAGCCTCCAGCCCCCAGGCCATGGTCATGTTGTCGACCCGCTTGACCGGGTCGTCGACGAGCATGATCTGGCTGTCGAGGCGCAACGCGGCATCGACAGGCGTGTCCGCGCCCGCTTGCCGCAAATGGCCCGCTACGAAGTCGAGGCTTGGATCGCCCTCGGGCAACCAATCCGGATTGACGTGCCGGGTCATCTTCTCGCGTGATCGGTCGAAAAACACGCGGGCGTAGTCGCCGACGACGTCGTTCGAGTTGGCCAGCGGCGGATACCAGTGATAGCCGCCGAACACTTCGTCGGCGCCCTGGCCCGACTGCACGACCTTGATATGCTTCGAAACTTCCTTCGACAGCAGGTAGAAGCCGACATTGTCATAGGAAACCATCGGCTCCGACATTGCCGCGAAGACGCCGGGCAGCGCCTCCATCAACTGATCCGAAGGCACGAAGATCTTGTGATGGTCAGTGTCGAAACGCTCGGCGATCAGATCAGAATAGACGAATTCATCGCCCTTTTCGCCATTGGCCGCCTCGAAGCCAACCGAAAACGTCATCAGGCCGTGCTGCCCCTCTTCGGCCAGCAAGCCGACGATCAGGCTAGAATCGACGCCGCCGGACAAAAGCACGCCGACCGGTACGTCGGCCACCATGCGTCGGCGCACCGCTGTGCGCAGCGCCTCCAGCACGCGGTCGCGCCATTCCTCGGACGACACGCCGGCATCGACCGGATCGCGCTCATATCGGGGATTCCAGTAGACCGTATCGGCCTTGCGCCCATCCGGCTCGATCACACGGATCGTCGCGGGGGGAAACTTTCGCACGCCCTCGATGATGGTGCGCGGAGCAGGCACCACCGCATGGAACGACAGATAGTGATGCAGCGCGACGCGGTCGATCGAGGTGTCGACATCGCCGGCCCTAAGCAGCGCCGGCAGCGACGATGCGAAGCGGATGGCGCGCGACTTCTCCGACAGATAGAGCGGTTTGATCCCGAAACGGTCGCGCGCCATGACCACGCGGCCGGTGTCGCGTTCGTGGATCACAAAGGCGAACATGCCGTGAAAGCGTGTCACGCATTCGGTGCCCCAGGCATGCCAAGCCTTGAGGATTACCTCGGTGTCGCCATGGCTGAAGAAGCGGTATCCTTTGCCTTCCAGCTCGGCACGCAGTTCCGGATAGTTGTAGATGCAACCGTTGAACGCGATTGTCAGGCCGAGCGTTGGGTCGACCATGGGCTGGCGCGCTCTCTGCGACAGGTCGATGATCGACAGCCGCCGATGGGCGAGCGCCACATTGTTATGAATGATCAGTCCGGATCCGTCGGGGCCGCGCGGCGCAATGGCATCCATCATCCTGGCTTGGGCCATTGCCGACGGCTGTGCTCCGTCGAAGCGTATTTCTCCACATATTCCGCACACGATTCTGGCGGGACCTCCGTTGTCTACCCATAAAAAATGGGGCAGCGGACGGCCATAGCTGTCCGACACCCACAGGCCGAACGTGCGCGCGTGGAGATGGTTCCGAAGTTTAGGTAGTTACCGCCCGCTCAGGAATTGCGGCGCGTGAGGTGCTCTTCCCAAGCGAGCGCGCTGCCGACGATCCCGTCGAGATTGTCGAGGCGCGGCTCCCAGCCAAGCTCAGACCGGGCCAGCCGCGAGTCGGCGACAACCGCCGCCGCGTCGCCGGGCCGGCGCTCCGAATAGCTGACGGGGAAATCGCGGCCATGGACCCGTCTGACGCTGTCCAGGACCTCGAGCACCGAGTAACCGTGGCTATAACCGCAATTGGCGACCAGGCTGGCGCCGCCGTCACGCAGCCGCTGCAGCGCCAGTCTGTGCGCTGCGGCGAGATCGCTGACGTGGATGTAATCGCGGATGCAGGTCCCGTCGCGGGTGGGGTAGTCGCTGCCGAAGACCTGCATCGAGGGTCGTTTGCCGAGCGCCGTCTCGCTGGCCACCTTGATCAGGTGGGTCGCACCCGCAGTCGACTGTCCCGTCCTGCCGCGAGGGTCCGCACCGGCGACGTTGAAGTATCGCAATGCCGTGTAGCGCAGGTCATACGCCGCCGAGGCGTCGGCCAGCATCCACTCGCTCATCAGCTTGGAGCGGCCGTAGGGAGATTCCGGCATCAGCGGAGCGTCCTCGCGCACCGGTTCCATTCCTGCGCCGCCATAGACGGCGGCCGTCGACGAGAAAATGAAGTTCTTCACACCAGACCGCACCACGGTTTCGATCAGCGTGCGGGTCTTCGCCGTGTTGTTTTCATAATAGGCTAGGGGATCGGCGACCGATTCCGGTACGACGATTGAGCCCGCGAAATGGATGACGGCATCGATGCTTGCGTCCTTGATCAGCGAGCCGACCAGGGTGCTGTCGGCGACATCGCCGACCACCAGCCTGGCCTCGGGCGCCACGGCCCACTCGAAGCCAGTCGACAGGCGGTCGATCACAATCACCTCTTCGCCTGCGTCGAGGAGCTCCCAGACCATGTGGCTGCCGATATAGCCGGCTCCTCCCGTCACCAGAACTGCCATCGCGAACTCTCCTGCCTCGCCCGTTCGAATGTCGCCGATGCGCTGATGACTGCCCGGCTGCGATCGGGAACGGTACGGCAAATTGGCTAAGAAAAGATGCGGGCCGCGTGCCGGTTGCATCGGTCATTTGAGGCCGATCAAGGCATCCATACCCAATTGAGGCTTGGTTGCCGGAGCGTGGCAATTTGCCCGCCTCGGCAGCATGGACCCAAACCGTCGCCGTGACTATGGTCCGCCGCAATTCGGAAGGATGACATGAACTACGAGCGTTTCTTCGAGGAAGCCATCGGCCAACTCCACGCCGAGCGGCGCTATCGCGTATTCGCCGATCTGGAGCGTATCGTCGGGCGATTCCCGCAGGCGATCTGGCGCAACCAGGGCGTTGCGCGCGAGATCACCGTGTGGTGCTCGAACGACTATCTTGGTATGGGCCAGCACGCCGACGTCGTCGCCGCCATGCAGACGACGGCGGGCGCGATGGGCTCTGGCGCCGGCGGCACGCGCAACATTTCGGGCACCAACCATCCGCTGGTTGAGCTGGAGGCCGAGCTCGCCGACCTGCACGGCAAGGAAGCATCGCTCGTCTTCACGTCGGGGTTCGTCTCGAACGAGGCGGCGATTTCGACGATTGCGCGGCTGCTGCCGAACTGCCTGATCCTCTCCGACGAACTCAACCATGCCTCGATGATCGAGGGCGTGCGCCGCTCGGGCGCTGAGAAGAAGATTTTCCGCCACAACGATGTCGAGCATCTGGAAAGCCTGCTCAAGGCCGCCGGCCGCGAGCGAGCCAAGCTGATCGTCTTCGAAAGCGTCTATTCGATGGACGGCGACATAGCGCCCATAAAGGCGATCGCCGACCTCGCCGACGAATACAACGCCATGACCTATATCGACGAGGTCCATGCAGTAGGCATGTATGGCGCAAGCGGCGGTGGCATCACTGAGCGCGAGGGGCTCGCGCATCGCATCGACGTGATCGAGGGCACGCTGGCGAAGGCCTTCGGCACACTCGGCGGCTACATCACCGGCTCGCGAGCCGTGGTCGATGCCGTGCGCTCCTACGCGCCGGGGTTCATCTTCACCACCGCTCTGCCGCCGGCCATAGCCGCCGCGGCGACGGCCTCGATCCGTCATTTGAAGGTTTCGCAGATCGAGCGCGAGGCGCATCAGCGCCAGGCGCAACAGACCAAGGATGTCCTGTCCGCCTCCGGGCTGCCGGTGATGCCGTCGGAAACGCACATCGTGCCTCTGCTCGTCGCCGACCCCGAGCTGTGCAAGATGGCGAGCGATCGGCTTCTCGCCAAGCACGGCATCTACATCCAGCCGATCAACTACCCGACAGTGCCGCGCGGCACCGAGAGACTGCGGATCACCCCGACGCCGTTCCATGACGACCGCGTGATCGCCGGGCTGAGGGATGCGCTGGTCGAAACCTGGACGGCGCTCGGCATTCCGTTCAGGGATGAGACCAGGCCGGCCGCGCCTTTGCGCTCGGATCGAATCGTGTCCCTCGTCGTCTCGAAGGCCGGCGGCTGATCAGCGCGCTGCGATCCAGCGCGCCAGCCTGTCGGCCGCTTCCTCGATTTGGTCGAGGCGGCGGTGGAAGCACAGCCTGAAATAATCGTCTCCGCCCGCCCCGAACGCCGTTCCGGGCGCCAGGCCGACACCCGCGTTATCGACGATGTCGAAGGCTGCCGCCCGCGTATCGGTGATGCCTTGGATGCGGAAGAAAAGGTAGAAAGCTCCGGCCGGCGGTGACAGGTCGACGCGCCCGGTCGAAAGCAGTCGGTCGCAGACGATGTCGCGCGCGCTGCGTGCCCGCTCGACCTGTTCGGCAATGAATCCGTCGCCCTCGTCGAGCGCCGCGACAGCGCCGCGCTGCAGGAACGCCGGCACGCCTGAGGTCGAGTACTGGTTCAGGTTCTCGAATACCTGCTGCAGGTCGCGGTGCGTCTTAAGCCAGCCGATGCGCCAGCCCGTCATCGCCCAGTTCTTGGAGAAGCTGTTGACAAACAAGACGCGATCGTCTGGGCGAACGATGTCGAGGAAGGAGGGCGCCCGCTCGCCGCCGTAGTGAAACAGCGAATAGATTTCGTCGGCGATCAGCCAGAGACCGCGCTCGCGGGCGAGATCGAGCAACGCCGTCAGCGTCTCGCGGTCGGCAGTCCATCCGGTTGGATTCGAAGGCGAGTTGACGAAGATCGCCTTGGTCCGCGGCGTGATCGCCGCTCTCACCTTGTCGACGTCGCAAGCCCAGCCATTGCCCGACCGGTCTAGCACGACCGGCACCGGCACGGCGCCTGCGACGCCGGCGGCGGCGGCGAAGTTCGGCCAGGCGGGCGAAAGATAGACCAGTTCGTCGCCATGGCCGGCCACCGCGTCGATGGCGAGCTGGATCGCGTGCATGCCCGACGAGGTGACGATAAATTCCTCGGGCGCGAAATCCTTGCCGAAGTGCCTACCATAGTAACGAGCCAGCGCCTGCCGCAACTCGGGGATGCCGCGCTGCCAAGTATAGAACGTCTCGCCGGCAGCGAGAGCCGCCGAAGCCGCATCGGAAATAAAGCCCGGCGTCGGCAGGTCACCCTCGCCGGCCCACAGCGGGATGAGCCCCGGCTTGAGCCTTCCGTGGCTCATAACGGCGACGATGCCACTTTCGGGCGCGAGACGGGCTTCGGAGCGGAGGTGGTTGAAATGGGTCATGGTGCTCGCCAAACGAAAGACCCCGATCGCGTCTGACCGGGGCCTTCCTTGACGCCTATCGCAGGCGCTACTTTCTGGCAAGCAGATCGCGAATTTCGGTCAGAAGCTGTACGTCCGGCGGAGGCGGGGAGGCCACGGCCTCCTTCTCCTTTTCCAGCTTGCGGCGCATGTTGTTCACTAGCTTGACCATCAGGAAGATGATCCAGGCGAGGATCAGGAAGTTGATGATGATGGTGATGAAATTGCCGTAGGCGAAGACCGCGCCCTGTTCGCGGGCAGCGGCCAGCGACTGGGCGGTCACGTTGGACGACAGGGCAATGAAGTAGTTGGAAAAGTCGAAGCCACCGAAGATGGCGCCGACCACCGGCATGATGATGTCGTCTACCAGCGATGAAACGATCAACCCGAAGGCGCCACCGATGATGACGCCGACGGCGAGGTCCATGACGTTGCCGCGGGCGATGAATTCCTGAAATTCCTTGATCATAGGTCCCTCCTGAAGAATCCGATCAGTTGAGTGCGGCGATGGCGAAGTAGGCTGCGCCGAAGACCACAATAGCAAAATCGCGGCCGTCGATAAGCGACAAAGATCATCCGCCCGAGCCGGTCGTGCATGATGCGCAAGACCAATGGACAGGACCGACCTGCTGTGATTGCCTCGTGTCGAGATCGGCCCGTTTGCAGGGAGGTAGCGGGGCGTGCAAGGCTGGGTCATCGTTATCGTGGCGATCGCATATGTGACGCTGCTGTTTGCGATCGCGAGCCTCGGCGATCGCCACGCCGCGACCCACGAGCCCGGCCGCGCGCGGCCGTACATCTACGCGTTCAGCCTGGCGATATACTGTACGTCGTGGACTTTCTTCGGCTCAGTCGGACTAGCCTCGGAGCGCGGCTTCGAGTTCCTGACCATCTATATCGGCCCGATACTCGTCTTCGTCTTCGCCTATCCGCTGCTCGCGCGCATCATACGGCTCGCCAAGTCGGAGAAGATCACCTCAATCGCCGACTTTCTCGGCGCCCGCTACGGCAAGAGCTTCGCCGTAGCCGCCATCGCCACGATGATCGCCACCTTTGGCACCGTGCCCTACATCGCGCTGCAACTGAAGGCGATCTCGGGCTCGGTCAGCCTCATGGTCGAACACTACAACGGAGCGCCGCCTGCGGTAGACCTGATCTTCGGCGACATCTCGCTGGCCGTCGCTATCCTGCTGGCCATGTTTGCCATCCTGTTCGGTACGCGCCACGCCGACGCGACCGAGCATCAGGACGGCATGATCCTCGCCGTCGCGGTCGAATCGCTGGTCAAGCTGGCCGCCTTCCTGGCCGTCGGCATCGCGGTGACGTTCTTTCTGCTCGGCAGCCCTGCCGAAATGATCGAGCGGGTTGTCGCCAACGAGCAGGTACAGCAGGCCTATTACTACAACACCTCGCTGGCCACCTGGCTGGTTATGACGATGCTGAGCGGCATGGCCATCATCATGCTGCCGCGCCAGTTCTACGTCACCGTTGTCGAGAACAGGACCGAAGAGGAACTGCGCAAGGCAAGCTGGATGTTCCCGCTCTACCTTGTCGCCATCAACCTCTTCGTCATCCCCATCGCCTTTGCGGGGTTGGCCGTTCTGGGGTCGGAGTCCAACTCCGATCTCTACGTCGTCTCGCTACCGCTTCACTACGGCCAGAACGCGCTTGCCCTGTTCGCCTTCATTGGCGGCCTTTCGGCGGCGACGGCCATGGTCATCGTCGCCAGCGTGGCGCTGTCGATCATGATCTCCAACGACCTTGTCATCCCGCTGGTCATGCGTCGCCAGCTTGCCAAGTCGCGCGGGCGAGGGCGCGAGGACTGGTCACAGATCATCCTCAACATCCGCCGTGGCGCCATCTTCATCATCCTCGTCGCGGCGTTCCTCTATTATCGCGAGACGACGACCAATACCCGGCTGGCCGCGATCGGCCTCATATCGTTTGCAGCGATCGCCCAGTTTGCCCCTGCCTTCATCGGCGGGCTGATCTGGCGCGGCGCTAACGGCCGCGGCGCGGTGCTGGGAATGGCGGCGGGCATCACGGTCTGGGCATACACTCTGCTCTTGCCCTCGCTCGCCCCCCCGGACACGGAGATTCTGCGCACCGGTCTTTTTGGGTTGGAGTCGCTGCGCCCGCAGGCGCTGTTCGGCACGGTGGCCGAGCCGCTGAACCACGGCGTTCTGTGGAGCCTCGCCGTCAACGCGTTGTTCTTCGTACTGGGGTCCCTTTCCCGCGCTTCGGTGCCGCTGGAGCGCATCCAGGCCGCCATCTTCGTTCCGCGCGATAACAACCCGATGCCGAGCCTGCGCCGGTTCCGCACGGCAGTAACTGTCAACGATCTAAAGGACACGATCGCCCGCTATCTCGGCGTCGAGCGCACCGAGCGTTCTTTCCAGAGCTTCGAGGCCAAGGAGGGCCGCCACGTCAACGGCAGCGAACTGGCTTCCATGTCGGTGATCCGCTTCTCCGAACAGGTTCTGGCAAGCGCGGTCGGCTCATCGTCGGCGCGCCTGATACTGTCTCTGCTCTTTCAGCGCAACGACACCAATCCGCGCGGCACGTTGCGCCTGCTCGACGATGCGACCGAGGCGTTGCAGCAGAACCGCGACCTCCTCCAGACCGCGCTCGACCAGATGGAGGAGGGCGTCACCGTCTTCGATCGCGACCTGGGGCTGACCTGTTGGAACCGTCAGTTCCGCGCTCTGTTCGACCTGCCTGACGAAATGGGCCGTGTCGGCGTCTCGCTGCACCAGGTGCTTCGTTTCCTGGCCGACAGGGGCGACATTCCGGCGGGCTCCGAGGAGGAGACGCTGAACAGGATGACGTGGTTCGGTGAAGTGTGGTCGATAGAGTTGAAACGGTCCGGACGCATCATCGAATTGCGCACCAACCCGATGCCCGATGGTGGCATCGTCGCCACCTACACCGACATCACCGCCCGCGTGCAGGCCGACCTCGCGCTCAAGCGCGTCAACGAGACGCTGGAGCAGCGCGTCGTCAGCCGCACGGCCGAGCTGACGCGCGTCAACGAGGAATTGGCGCTGGCCCAGATGCTCGCCGAGGAGGCCAATCTGGGCAAGACGCGATTCCTGGCGGCGGCCGGCCACGACATTCTCCAGCCGCTCAATGCCGCTCGGCTCTACTGCTCGGCGCTTCTCGAAACTGTAGGCAGAGGCAAGGTCGGCGATGCTGTGGGCAACATCGAATCCTCGCTGGAATCAGTCGAAAGCATTCTTGGCGCCGTGCTCGACATTTCGCGGCTGGACACCGGCGCGATGAAACCGGTGGATACCGTATTCAAGCTGGACGGGCTGTTGCGGCAGATCGAGACCGACTTCCAGCCGATGGCGGCGGCAAAGAACCTCGATCTACGCATCATTCCGTCGACGCTGGCGGTCCACACCGACCGAAACCTGTTTCGCCGGCTGGTGCAGAACCTCGTCTCCAACGCCATCAAATACACCCGCTCCGGTCGCGTGCTCGTCGGCGTTCGCCGCCGCGGTGAGCTGCTGGAAATGCAGATATGGGACACAGGCATCGGCATCGGCGCCGACAAGCTCAACACTGTGTTTCGTGAATTCACCCGGCTGGAGGAGGGCGCGCGCGAGGCACAGGGCCTCGGTCTCGGACTTTCCATCGTCGATAGGATCGCGCGGGTGTTGCGCCTCGAGATCCAGATCGAATCGCACAAGGGGGAGGGCACCCGCTTTTCGGTCATCCTGCCGAGCGTCGACACGGCCGAGCTCGCCCTCGTCAGTGAAGTGCGTCCGACAGTGAAGCCGAACATCGTTCTCGACGGCGTATCGGTGCTGTGCATCGACAATGAGGCGCGCATCCTCGACGGCATGCGCATGCTGCTCGAGGGGTGGAGATGCCATGTAGAGACCGCGTCAGGATCGGGCGATCTCCCGTCGATCGAGGGTGGCTGGCGGCCTGATGTCCTTCTGGCCGACTACCATCTCGATGGCGAGAACGGGCTGGATGTGATCCGTCGGCTGCGCGCCGCGTTTGGCGCCGAGACGCCGGCCATCCTGGTGACGGCAGACCGGTCGAACGAGGTGCGCGAGGCTGCCGCGCGCATGGAGGTCGCCGTCATCAACAAGCCGGTCAAGCCAGCGACGCTGCGAACGGTGTTGACACGCTACCGCAAGATGCTGTCCGCTGCCGAATAGGCCGGCGGCCGGCAGTAGCTCGCGTCGATCGCCGAGCGTCTGCGCCTTGCCTCAGCTTTTCTGCCCGTCAGCGCCGGATGCGGTTTCGATGTCCGAACGATAGCGTGCAATCCATTCGAGGCTGATATCGTCGGCAAGCTTGGCGACGCCCGGCCTGATGTCTTCGGGCTTTGGCGGAGGCGCTCCCAGGGCCTCGCAGATGTCTATCACCGTCGCAGCCGGATCGATGGAAAGCCGTTCGTAGGTGACACGGTGCGGTACGACGCCCTGCTTCTCGAACCATGCGTTCCAGGCGGCGTCGAAGCGGTCGAGCCTGGTGACTTCGTGTTTCAGCCGTCGGAAGTCGTAGCGGGGTTCAGCGGCGGGCGCGAGCCTCTCGATCTCGGTGCCGTCGGGGGCGATGTGCCAGAGCCCGGTCTGCTCGGCCTTCACCAGCGAAACGGCCTGCGCGAGCTTGTCCGCGCGGGAGAGGTGTATGTAGCACAGCTTTCCGAACGCCCTTTCGAGGCGCGCTCTGTCAGATAGCAGTTGCGGATAAATGCGGTCCAGCATCGCCGAGAGCTCGTCGACATTCTCGCGCATCAGGCGCATGCCGAACATGGCCGTTTCGCCCCTGCCAGCCATGTTCGCCGCTCGCAGATAGGCGATTTCGAACGCGGCGTCGGTCATTGTTTCGCGCTTCGGTAGGCGCCACTCATCCGCCCACTCGGCAATGTTCTCCCGCCGGAAGAAAGAGTCCGGGCGGCCCGTCCTGCCGGTGGATGCCAGCAAATCGCATAGCAACGTGCTTCCGGTGCGCGGGGTGCCGCAGAGTATGTAACCGTCAAACATGCGATATTGGGTTTCTTTGAACGGGCTGGATCAGGTGGTGCCCACGAGCGGGTCTCCACCGATACGCGACAGGCGGATGACGGCCTGCGTGCGACTGTCGACCCCCAGCTTTTGAAGCACGGCCGAAACATGCGCCTTGATGGTCGCCTCCGAGACTTTGAGCTCGTATGCGATCTGCTTGTTGAGCAGCCCTTCGGCAAGCATACCCAGAACGCGCGTCTGTTGCGGCGTCAGAGTCTGAAGGCGTATGATCAGGTCGGAGATCTCGGCGTCGCCTTCCTCGCCTAGTTCGATTCCCTCCGGTGCCGAGACACCACCATCGAGTACATGCTGGACGGCATTGCGGATGTCCTCCATGCTGGCCGACTTGGAGATGAAGCCCGAGGCGCCGAGGTCGAGCGAACGGCGGATGGTCGCCGGATCGTCATGCGCCGAGACGACGACGATCGGCACCACCGAATCGAGGCCGCGCAGCGTGACGAGGCCCGACAGGCCGCTGGCGCCGGGCATCGTCAGGTCGAGCAGTACGAGGTCGACTTCGCCATTGCCGGTCATCAGCGCCTTGGCGCTGTCGAAATCGCCCGCCTCCAGCACAACGCTGCCGACGCCAACCCCAGCGAGCGCTTGCTTCAGCGCGCCGCGAAACAGCGGGTGGTCGTCGGCGATGACGAATGTGAAGCCTTCCGGCAAGCCAGCCTCCCCGTTGCGCCCCGGATGTGTCCCCCGGCTTCGGCGCATTGATCGTCGATTATGCGTCGGCGGATGCGCAATGCAAGCACGTCTCGAAGGCGGCGGAATTTTCGGCCCTATGCAACCATTTCCGGGGCAGGCAATTCTCTCCGCAATGTGACTTGCCCAGGCTTCCGGCGCGGTCACATATTCGAATTTTAGCGATGGCTAAAGGATATGTCATGGAGACGATCCGCAAAGTCGCAGTCATGTGCATTGCCCGGGCCGTTATGTTCGGTACTCTGGCGATCGTCTGCGTCATGGTCGCCTTCGCCTTCAGCCCGCCCGCTGCGTTTCGAACTGGCGCTATGCTGACGCTCGTGATGGCGGTCGTGCTGCTGCTCAAGGCGCAATACGCGCTGCACCAGAAGCCGAGGCACACCGAAATCTGGCTCTATCTCGACGAGCGCACAAGGCCGGGCGACGAGGAGGCGGGACGGCGCTTCGCCGAGGTGCTGCGCGAGGTCTACGGCCGCTTCGCCGCCATCACCTTCGCGACTGCCTGCGGCCTGTTTCTGGTGTCGATGCTGATGATGGCTGCCGGCATGGAAATACAGGGACTTGCCCCGGCAGTTCGATGATCGCGCCGCACGTCATGTCCGGTCGGGGATCGGCCCTTCATCCTGCTTCCCGCCGAAATTGCGGTCCAGTTCGGTGACGATTCCCATGAAACGCCGGAAAAAGCGTTCCATGTAGCTCAGCGTCTGCTCGAATTCCTCTTCGCTTGGCAACTCGGCTGCCGGTCGCCCGGAGTCCAGAGCCCCGACGCGGCTTTCCAGCGCCGCCACACGGTCCTCCAGCGCCTCGACCTGCCTGTCGTAGGCGTCGCGCTCCTCGGCCGCCGCCCGACAGACGAGTTGCCCGGAACTCTCCCGGCAAAGCGTCATCCGGCCGGTCTGCGTGTCGAGGCGGACATAGCCGTCCGCTGTGCGTTGGAGCTGGTAGCGCTCGATATCCTGTGCAAGGGCGGGCGCTGCCAGAAGCCCTGCACACGCAGCGAGCACGATTGATCTGCCGTACGCCATCGTCGCCTCCACTTCCAATAGGCAAGGATGCGGCCCCATTGCGCCATAATTGCGTCGGTCACCCGGCCTCTGTGGCGTCGGAGCGCTTTCCTTCGCCCTGCGTTGCGCTTATAGCGCGGGCATGTCCACGCTCATTTACAAGATCGCGCCCGAGGCGCTTTGGCGCCAGGCGGAGACGGCCGGCGTCTTTCGCGGCGCTCCGATCGACCTTGCCGATGGCTTCATCCATTTCTCGACTTCCGAGCAAGTGCGCGAGACGGCGGCCAGGCATTTCGCCGGTCAGCAGGGGTTGTTACTCGTGGCCGTAGACGTCGATGCTCTCGGCGAACTATTAAAGTATGAGGTCTCGCGCGGAGGCGCGCTGTTTCCGCATCTCTACGCCCCGCTCGATCTTTCGGCCGTCGTCTGGGTTAAGCCTCTGCCGCTCGGCGCGGATGGGCTTCACGTCTTTCCCGAAAAGCTCGCATGATCGGCGCGTTGGCCAGGCTGGGCACGCGCGCGCTCTTCGCCTTCGAGCCGGAGCGGGCGCACGGCCTTTCTGTCGCGGCGCTCAAACTAGGCCCGGCTGTTTGCCGCCCGCCGGCGCTCGACCCGGCGTTGTGTGTCGAGATAGCCGGCCTCGTTTTGCCCAACCCGCTCGGCATGGCTGCCGGTTACGACAAGAACGCCGAGGTGCCGGACGCGCTTCTCGGCCTCGGCTTCGGCTTTGCCGAGGTCGGCACGGTGACGCCGCTGCCCCAGGCCGGGAATCCGCGCCCGCGCATTTTCAGGCTGGTTAGTGATGGCGCGGTGATCAATCGGCTGGGCTTCAACAACGAGGGACACTCGGCCTGCCTGTCGCGGCTGGAGGCGCGCGCTGGTCGGCCGGGCATCGTTGGGGTCAACATCGGGGCCAACAAGGACAGCGCCGACCGTGTCGCCGACTATCGGCTTGGCGTCGAGCGTTTCTGCCGGCTGGCATCCTATCTGACCGTCAACATCTCCTCGCCCAACACACCCGGCCTGCGAAACCTGCAGGCGCGCGAGAGTCTGGCCGAGTTGCTGGCGGTCGTCCGAACCGCCCGCGATGCCGAGGATGCGCGGCATCGTCAGAGAACGCCGGTTTTCCTGAAGATCGCTCCCGACCTGGCCGAAGGCGATCTCGACGATATTGCCGAAGAAGTGCTGGATAAGGGCATCGAGGGCGTCATCGTCTCCAACACCACGCTTGCGCGGACAGGGCTGGCGGACTTCGCCGCTTCTGAAGCTGGCGGTCTTTCGGGTCGTCCCTTGTTTGCTCGCTCGACCGCCGTTCTCGCGCGTATGCGCCAGCGACTGGGGCCGAAGGTATCGCTGATCGGCGTAGGAGGGGTGGACACTGCCGAGACTGCGCTTGAGAAGATCAGGGCAGGTGCGGATGTCGTTCAGCTCTACACAGGCATGATCTATGCCGGCCCGACACTGCCTGGACAGATTCTGCGCGGCCTGTCGCAGGCCGTGCTTCGCGAAGGCGTCGCGCGCATTTCCGATTTGCGGGACAGTGCCGTCGAACGCTGGGCGGCGGAGCCGATCTAGCTTCCCCTGAACGTCGCGCGGGCGCGCCTCGGCACCATCGCCGCAAGGCTCAGTCCGCGTGCGATCAGGAACACATGCAGCGTCGCCCACAACCCGACATTGCCGTAGAGTGGCGCCAGCGTCGTCAGTGCGGCGACATAGAACGCGAACGACAGCAGCATCATGTTGCGCAGGTCACGTGACCAGGTCGCGCCCATGAACACACCGTCCATCTGGAAGGCCAGCACGCCTGAAAGCGCTGTCAGCGCCGCCCATGGCAGATAGGCGCCGGCCGCCGCCCTAACCTCAGGCGAAGTGGTCATCAGGGCGATGAAGCTGTCGCCGACCAGCAGGAAGAACGCCGTCACCAACGCCGCTATGGCGAAGCCCCAGATCGCCGTCAACCGCACCGCGGCGTCGAAGGCCGGGCGGTGGCGTCCGCCCACCGCCCGGCCGGCAAGTTGCTCGGCGGCGGTAGCGAAACCGTCCAGGAAGTATCCGGCAAGCAGGAAGAAGTTCATCAGAACGGCATTCGCCGCCAGCGTCAGCGTGCCGAGTTGCGCGCCCTGGCGGGCGAATAGGGCGAAGGCGCCGAGCAGCACGAATGATCGGATCATGATGTCGCGATTGAGCGCGAACATCACCTTGAGCGCCTCCATGTTGCGCAGGACGCTAGGGGCGAGAGGCGGCAGGCGGCGGAAGCGCGGCACCAGTATGGCCATGCCTATGACGACCGCCGCCCCTTCGGCCACGACCGTTGCCCAGGCGACGCCGGCGACGCCCCAGCCCATCCACAGGCCGAGGGCGACCGAAAGGGCTATGTTGGTGACGTTGATGACGAGTTGCAGGAACAGGCCTAGCCCGGCTTCGCCACGCCCCAGCACGTAGCCGAGGATGGCATAGTTGGCCAATGCGAAGGGTGCCGAAATCAGGCGGATCGTGACATAGGCGGCCATTGCCTGCGTAACCGCCGGCTCCGCTGCCATGAAGTGGCCGCCAGCCCAGGCAACCGCCGGGGCGGCGAGAATCAGCAGAACGCCGATGACTAGCGCGAGGATCATCGCGCGCCAGAATACTGCCCGTTCTTCGGTCAGGTCGCCCCGCCCGAACGCCTGAGCGACGAGGCCGGTGGTGCCGGTGCGCAGGAAATTGAAGGTGGCGAAGACCAGATCGAACATGATCGCGCCAGCGGCTAGGCCGCCCAGAAGTGCCGCATCTCCAAGCCTGCCGATCACGGC
>Ga0307505_10001484_pt1 | contig 18806 bp, 23 predicted proteins | sample 23_S_MG_FD_202183 | JGI IMG/M metagenome (GOLD analysis project Ga0307505, IMG submission 202183) | Soil microbial communities from Populus trichocarpa stands in riparian zone in the Pacific Northwest, United States - 23_S | ecosystem: Environmental > Terrestrial > Soil > Riparian zone > Trees...
CGGCGTCGGCGGCGCGGAAAGATCCGGCGGCGGCACACGCTGTTCAGGCGGGGGCGGCGGCGGCGGACGATCCGGCGGCGGCGGCGGCGGCGGCGGCGGCTTTTCCTCCTGCTCGATCTCGACCTTCACGGCGTCGGGATCATCGAACAGGTCGGTAATCGCGGAAAAGCGCTGGGTGAGAGCCAGGTACACGATCCCCAAGCAGATGATCGCGGCCAACGACATTGAAATAAGGCGAAGTCCAACCATTGGCCTAACCCTCTTCGCTAGCGAGTTCAGCGAAGATCCCGACCTTGGCGAAACCTTCTTCCTGCAATTGGCTCATCACGTTCACGACGTTCGCGTAAGCCGTTGATTGATCCGCACGCACGAAGATGCGCGCCTCCGCGTAGATATCCTCCACGTTCAAGGCTGGATTGTTACGGATCGCGTGATCGAGAGTCCGTTCGCCGAGATTGGCCAGCGTCACCCGTTCCGGGCCGACATAAAGCTCCAGACCTTGCCCCTCACGGATCACGACAATCGTGGGGTCGAGGCCCTGAAGCCTGATCGGCACAGGGTTGGGCGGTGGTAAATCCACGCGAATATCGACAGTCGGAATCGGCGCCGTCACCATGAAGATGATCAGCAGCACGAGCAGAATGTCGATGAACGGGATGACGTTCGGTTCGGAAACCGGCCCGCCTTTCGAACCGCCTACTTTGCCTGCCATGACCTACCTCCGCCGATCTTCGGCGACGAAGCCGATCTTGGTGAAGCCAGAGTTCTGCAGCTGGTTCATCACCCGCACCACGTTGCGATACGCGATCTGGCCGTCGGCGCGGATGTAGATGCGCTGATCCTTGATCTCGAAATCGTCGTTTCTGATCGTGGGCGAATTTTCTTGCACCGCCTCGTAAGTGCGCCGCCCCAGGTCAGCAATGTTGACCGGGTCGTTCATTACGAACACCTGAACGCCAGCACCTGAATCGGTCACCGAAATCCAAGTCGGACGCGGCGGCCGCTGCGAGGGCTGAATTTTCGAAATCGGCATATCGACTTCGATATCAACGGTGGAGATCGGCGCCGCGATCATGAAAATGATCAGCAGCACGAGCATGACATCGATGAAGGGGATCACGTTCGGATCCGCTGTCACGTCCATCTGGCCGCGTTTGCCGCCTCCGCCTCCTACTTTACCCGCCATTGGGGGGTCCTCCAATGCTGGTTAAGTTCAGCCTGCGCGGCGGTCCATGTCGCGCGAAACGAGCGCGATGAACTCAGCTGCGAAGTCGTCCAGCTTGGTCGATTGCTTGGAGATTTGCTTGGCGGCGAAGTTGTAGATCAGCACCGCAGGAATGGCGGCCGCGAGGCCGGCGGCGGTGGCGAGCAGCGCGCCGGCGATGCCGGGCGCGACGACGGCGAGCGAGGTGGTTTGCGTTTTGGCGATGCCGACGAACGCGACCATGATGCCCCAAACCGTACCGAACAGGCCGATAAACGGCGCGTTGGCGCCGATCGACGCAAGGAACGTCATCGACGAACCAAGGTCCTCCAGGTGCTCGTTCTGGCGGGTCTGCATGGCGGAGGCCACGCGCTGCATGGTGTGGTCGCGGGCATCGCGCATGGTGTAGAGGCCGAGATCTTGCGTGCGGCGGACTTCCGCCATGCCGCCGTCGAACATCGACTTGATGCCCGAGCTCGGCATCTTGCGCACGATCGCTTCGGCTTCTTCAACCGAATTGGCCTTGCGGAACGCAGCGAGGAAATCCTTCGTTTGCTTGCCGGTTTTACGCATGACGTAAATCTTCTCGAACAGCAGCGCGACAGCGTAGATCGCGCAAAGGCCGAGAATGATCATGACGCCCATTTCCACCGCATTGAGGTGGACGAAGAGCTCGATCATGGAGACTTCTTGTTGGCCGGCGGCCTCCGCGGCAGCTTCGGCGCCGCGTTGCTTGGCCGCTGCAAGCTCTTCAGCCGACGGCGTCGGCGCAGCGGCGGGAGCCGCGGCGGCCGGATCGGTTGTCGGAGGAGTTGCGGTTTGCTGCGCGAACGTCAGCAGCGAATTCATCAACGTCATGGTCTGCCCTTCTGCCTGCCCTGTGTTACAGGCCCCTTCCCCTGACGCGAGAAAACGCGCACGGGCGGAGCCGCGAAATATTGCCTCTCGTGATGGTGATTGAATGAGGAGGCTCGATTGAACCTTAGAGCCTACATTCCTCCCACCATGCCGATCCGGGCCGCCGTTTTGTTCTTATACGGTCTTATCCCAGGGCGGCCTCGACGCCAGCACTCTAAATTTTCGGAAAAGGTGCTCTTGTCAACGTCTCCCACGCAGTGAGCGATCTTTCGATCGTCCACCCCCCAAGCCTGGGGCTGATGCACCGAAGATGTCCCCCTCCGCAATCAAAACTTTCGTGAACGTCATGCGAAGAGGGCTTAAAACCAGGGATGGGGCGTCCAGCGCCCATCCAGCCCCAAATTCGGGCGCCGCCCCAAGGGAACCACCATGGCCATGCAAGCAGAAGAGCTGGAAGCGCTTCTTCGGGAGGCTTTCGCCGACGCCGACATTTCAATTGAAGATTTAGCCGGCGATGGCGACCATTACCGCGCCCGCATCCGCTCCCCGGCGTTCGCCGGCAAGAGCCGGGTGGCGCAACATCAGATGGTCTACGCCGCCCTCCAAGGGCGCATGGGCGGGCAATTGCACGCTCTGGCGCTCGACACCGCCGCCAAGTGAGCCGCACCCATATTGCCGTTAAGCGCGCGCGCGCTTACCTGCAGGCGAAACGGAGCCACAATGCCAAACGCCCAAGACCGCATCCGCGACACCGTCGCCGCCCACGACGTGGTGCTGTTCATGAAGGGCGTGCCGCAGCAGCCGCAATGCGGTTTCTCCAGCATGGTGGTGCGCATTCTCGACCATCTCGGCGTTGCCTATCATGACGTAAACGTGCTGGCCGACGAGGATGTCCGGCAGGGCGTCAAGGATTACGCCAACTGGCCCACCATCCCGCAGCTCTATGTCAAAGGCGAGTTCATCGGCGGCTGCGACATCGTTCGAGAGATGTTTCAGACGGGCGAGTTGAAAGCGCTGTTTGAGGAAAAAGGCGTGGCGCTGGCTTAAGCCGGCCGTTCGACCACTTGCAGTCCCAACCGGACGATCGCGCCGTCGCGCAACACATCCAGCGTGACCCGCTTGCCGATGCGCTCACGCGTCAGCAGCCGATGAATGGCGTCCACCGAAGATGTGGCCTCGCCATCGAGCGCAAGCACCACATCGCCCACCCGCAGCCCAGCTGCGTCGGCCGGCGCCCCGGCGCTGACGCCAGCCACCAACACGCCGCTATCGCCCGATAATCCAAGCCGGCGCGTCAGCGCTCGCGCCAAATCTTGCGTTTGCCCGGCGATGCCGAACCAACCGCGCGCCACGCGCCCGTCGCGCATCAATTCCGGAATGATCCGTTTGGCCGTATTGATCGGCGCGGCGAAGCAAAGGCCCTGCGCACCGCCAATGATCGCCGTGTTCACACCCACGACAGCGCCATTGGCGTTCACCAACGCACCGCCCGAATTGCCAGGATTGAGCGCGGCGTCTGTCTGGATCACGTCCTCGATCAGCCGGCCGTTTTCGCCGCGCAACGTGCGCCTGAGCGCTGAGATAACTCCCACCGTCACGGTCGCCTGCAACCCGAGTGGGTTGCCGATCGCGATGGAAAGTTCGCCCACGCGCAGCTCGTCGGAATCGCCTAATTGCGCCGCCGCGTGGCTCCCGCCGGCGAGGCGCAGCAACGCTAAGTCGGTGTCGGGATCGCCGCCCACGATTTCGGCGCGCGCCACCGAGCCGTCGTTCAGCACCGCTTCGATGCGGCCCGCGCCGCGCACGACATGATTGTTGGTGAGCGCATAGCCATCCGGCGAGATGATCACGCCCGACCCCGCCCCGTCATACAAATCGCGCCCGCGGCTGGCGCGGCGCACGCCGATAACGGCCGGCCCCGTCTCGTCGACGACGCGCATGATGGTTTCCGAGAATGCGTCACGGGGGGCGGGGGCGGCGGGTTGGGAGCGCCTGAACATGGGCAGAAACTTAGGAATTCGCTTTTCGCGCCGCTAGGGTCGCTTTCGTCGGTCATGCACATGACCTACATCCTTGGCTATGGCCGCGCCCGACGATTCCCGCCCCCAACCGCTGACATGGCTGCGAAACTCGTTTCTCGCCGGCGTCGCCGTGGTGCTGCCGTTCGTGGTGACGATCTGGCTGATCTGGCTGGTCGTCACCTTCATCGACAACAATGTCGAGCCGCTGGTGCCGGCGCGCCTCTCCTTCTTGACCGACGTTCCCGGCGGCGGCGTGTTGATCGCCGTCGCGGCGCTGACGTTGGTCGGCGCTTTGGCGGGCAATCTGGTCGGCCGATGGATGGTGAGCGCCGCCGACCGCGGCATCGCCAATCTGCCGCTGGTGCGCTCCATCTATGGCGGCGCCAAGCAGGTGTTTAAACAGGTCGCCGCGCCGGAGCGGACGTCCTTCAAAGAAGCGGTGCTTGTGGAATTTCCCCGCCCCGGCGCGTGGGCGCTCGGGTTTATCACCAACGAGGACACCTCCGAGGTCGCACAAGATATCGGCGAAGATCTGATCGCGGTTTATGTGCCTCAGGCGCCGATACCGACCTCGGGATTTCTGCTTTACCTGCCGCGCACGGCGTTGCGCCCGGTCAAGCTCGCGCCCGAAGACGCCCTCAAGCGCGTCATCTCACTCGGCATCATTCGCGACAATGACGCCGACGCACGCCTGCGCTCTAAGCGATCTTAAAGTCGGCGGGATCAAAAGCCGCCGGCGGATAGGCCGGCGCCATTGCTTCCAGCGTCTGGCGCACCACCGCCGCGATCATGGCGTTGCGACGCCATTTCTTGTCCGAAGGGATCACCCGCCAAGGGGCATGCGCCGTGGAGCAGCGCTCCAGCGCCGTGTCGTAAGCCGCGTGGAAATCATCCCACAGCACGCGATCCTCTAAATCGCCGGGGTTGAATTTCCAATGCTTGGCCGGATCGTCAAGCCGCTGCTGCAGGCGCTTGCGCTGCTCCTCTTTGGAAATGTGCAGCATGAACTTCAGAATGGTCGTCCCGTTCTCGCTGAGGTGTTTTTCGAACGCGTTGATCTGGGCGTAACGCTGCGCCACCGCCGCGGTGGGCGCCAGCCCACGCACCTTCACCACCAGCACGTCCTCATAATGCGATCGGTTGAACACGCCGATCATGCCCTTCTTCGGCGCCGCGTTGTGAACGCGCCATAGATAGTCGCGCGCCAATTCCTCCTCGCTCGGCTTACCGAACGCGGTGACGCTGACGCCCAGCGGCCCGCATCTATCGAACACGCCGCGCACCGTTCCGTCCTTTCCGGACGTATCGATCCCCTGCAGCACCACCAGCAGCGCGCGCTGGCGCTCCGCCCAGAGCCGATCTTGCAAGTCGTTGATCGCCTTCGCATCCGCCTTGAGGGAGGCCTCCGCCTCGCTCTTATCGGCAAACTCTGTCCCCACAGTATCGCGGCGCTTAAGCGGCGCTTCGGCGCCGGGCGGGATGAGGATGGCCCGATCGAGTTCCGCCAGGGTCACGGGCATAAGCTTTCCTTTCCGCCGGTCAGGCGAACATCAGTGTCTCGCCGCTGTTATGATCACCCGCCGCTCAATACGCCAGTGCGGCGCCTTGATACGAAAAGGGCCCCCCTTTCGGGAGGCCCAAACTTCGCGGTGTTTTTGAAGCGCGCTTAGGACGCGTAATATTCGACGACGAGATTAGGCTCCATCTGCACCGCATAGGGCACATCAGCCAGCGTCGGCACGCGCGCGTAACGCGCCGCCATCGCCTTGGGATCGACCTCGATATAGTCCGGCGTGTCGCGCTCTTGGCTTTGCAGCGCTTCCAGCACGATCGCCATCGACTTCGAACGCTCGCGCACTTCGATCAGATCGCCGGCCTTCACGAGATAGGACGGGATCGTCACGCGGCGGCCGTTCACTTTGACGTGGCCGTGGTTCACAAACTGGCGCGCGGAGAACACGGTCGGCGTGAACTTGCAGCGATACACCACCGCATCGAGACGGCTTTCGAGCAGGCCGATGAGGTTTTCAGCCGTGTTGCCTTTGCGGCGCGCGGCTTCCTCATAGGTCTTGCGGAACTGCTTTTCGGTGATGTTGCCGTAATACATGCGCAGCTTCTGCTTGGCGACGAGCTGGAGGCCAAAGTCGGAAGTTTTGCCCTTGCGGCGCTGGCCGTGCTGGCCGGGGCCGTACTGGCGCTTGTTCACGGGCGACTTCGGACGGCCCCAGAGGTTCTGGCCGAAACGGCGGTCCGATTTGTATTTGGCTTGGATACGCTTCGTCATGCGCCAAATGCGCCTTCTTCTTCTGACGGGGCCCGGCGACCTCACAAACGAGATCGCGACTACCCTGGCGGTTCGCCCGTCACCCAGTATGCACCACGCCCGGAACGAGGTCCGCGCGGGAAAGGCGGGCTTTTGGGGGAAAGCCCCCGCCAAGTCAACCCGATGGCCCTGGCGGGCCGCGGCGGCGCCCCGCGATCCGCAGCGTCCTTAACCGTTCGTCAAGCAGCGGCTAGCAGGCTCAGCGCTGAGGAGCCGGGGCCGTGACGGTAGTTCTGCGCCAAAATGATGGGTTGGAACTCAACCTAGTCGAGTACCGGGGCGGGATCACCCTGGCCGAGTTGAAGGCGCTCGCCGCCTTCATGGCCCGCCATCCCGCGCATCTGCAACGCGACACGCTCAACATCATCCAGCCGGGCGGCGATTTTAGCGCCATCACCTTGGCGGAACTCGATGCGCTATTCGCCTATTACACCAAGCTTTTCGCGCCGCTCAATTTACAGATCATGCGCCGCGCCGCTTGGGTATGCCGCAGCGTCGCCGCGCAGGCGCATCTGCGCCATTGGCTGAGCGGCGACATCCGCAAAGGCATGTCCACCAGCGTGCGTATGTTCGACACATTCGCCGACGCCGGCGACTGGCTGTTGCTTAGCGCGGCTGAGATGGCCATCGCTGAAAGCGGCGAGAACTTCACCGACGTCGCCCGGTTCACGGCGCCGGCGATGGTGCTCACGCCTTAGTCCGGCGCGCTATCCAACTCGTATTGGCTTTGCAGGTAATTCTGCAGCCCCATTTGATCGAGGTTTTGCAGCTGGGTTTCGAGGAAATCGATGTGTTCCTCGGTGTCGTCCAGCAACTCCGTCAGCAAATCGCGCGTGACGTAATCCTTTTTATCCTCGGCGAGCGTAATGCCTTCCTTGATGGCGGCATGGCCGGTCTTTTCCGCATTAAGATCCGCCTGCAAGCGCTCTGGCACAGCTTCGCCGATCTGAAGCTTGTTGAGGTTTTGCAGATTCGGCAGACCTTCAAGCAACAGCACCCGATTGATGATGCGGTCCGCGTGCTTCATCTCCTCGATCGATTCTTCGTAGGTCTTCTTGCCCAGCTTTCCGTAGCCATCGGACTGGTACATCCGCGCGTGCAGGAAATATTGGTTGATCGAGGTCAGCTCGTTCGTGAGAATTTTGTTGAGCTGCTTGATAATGTCTGGGTCGCCCTTCATCGCGCCTACTCCGCCGCGACGAGGCTCCGGCTTTTGCCCATCCCGCCGCATGTGATGCCATCGGCGATCTCGGGCAGACACTGGCCGCAGCACGGTTCGCACCCATGGTGCGCCAATACCGCTTCCGGCCCGCTTGCCCCCGCGGAGATGGCTTCATCCACCTCATTGCGAGTCACGCCGTTACAATTGCAGACGTACATGCGGCACTTCTCTGAAAGCAAAGACTTTTCGGGCGAGTGACTCTCACCTGCAAAGATAGATTAGCCACTCGCAAAGGCTTCTGCAAGTCATTCGCAGCAGATCAAGACGCCGCAGCCAAAACCCGCCCGATCGCCCCTATCCCAGCGGCCATGGCCCCCTCTTGGGCCGGCCCCATGGCGTCAGGCAGGAAATCCACGGTCCAGACGAACCGGCAGCCCTCCCCCTCGGCGATCACCTGGGCGGCGGCGCTGTAATGGCTGAAATGGGGGCTGTCGTTGATGGCGTAGACGAGCCGCATGGCCCCTTCGTCGGCCGAGACCAGCCATTCGCGCACCTGGCGCCATTGGCGAAGGTGACAAGCCGCGCCCCGCTCGGCTCCATCTCGGTCTTGGTCACGAAGCCCTTGGCCAGGTCGTGGACGGCGGAAAAATCACGCAACAACGCCCACGCCGCAGCCGCCGGCTTGGGCGAAAGCAGCTCTTTCGTGATCGTGGCCATGTGATCCTCCTCTAGCGCCCATCCTCGCCGAAACCGGACGCCCGCGCTGGCCGTTTCCGGACGCGTTCATTTTCAGCGCGTCGCTCCCCGCAACGACGCCAGCGCCTGCTCCAAATACACAACGTCGCCGCTGACGTTGGCCTGCGCCGTATAGGCGTCCGAATATTGGTACTGAAGAGCGTCGCGAAGCTGAGCGTCACCACGTAGCGTGTTCGCCGTTCGCGCCAACACGGCGCGATCTACAACCAACTCGCACTGCTCCGCAAACCCAGTGATCTGCTGCGCCTCGTTGCGCACATCGCTGCACCCCGCGCGCAGCGCCGCCTGCACCTGCATTGGAATGATCTGGCGAAGGCGCGTCCGATAGCCGGATTGCTGCATGATGTCGTACACGAACCGCGATGCGTCCGACGCATAATACGCTGAAATATCGCTACCGCCCGCTTCGACCGGCAACAGCCCGATATCGCCGGATGATACGATCTCGTCCCACGTGGCGCGCGTCTGCGGCCAATACGTTATCTCCGACGCGCGATAGGCATTGACCACCAAGGCTTCTGCATCCGACCCAGGGTCGGCCAGCAATTCATCGGCCCGCTGCACGCTCGCCAGCACCGCACCATAATACGCAGCCTCGCCGCGCCGCATGCCAAGGTCGAGCTCCATGTCACGGACGAGGCGTTCAACATAGTGCGCACCGCGTCGCCGATCAGCCGCGTCAGCGTTCCAATTCGTCACCTGCATACCGACAAACACACCGACCACGACAATCACGAAGTCGATCCCGATCGCGGTCCATTCCTGCTTGCGGAAATGCGCGATGATGCGGCGGAGAATCATGGGCCGATCGCTCCCAGGCAAAGCCGATCACGCCTAGGCGCCATTTAATCCCCCCTCCTCCACGGCGCTACGGTAACCAACCCGGCCCAGTTCGCCATCATTCTTTCAGCGCAGCCGCTTGGGAAAATGGCCTTCCTGCGCTAGAAGCCCCGCCTTCATGTCCGCCAAGGCCCCCACCATCGGCGTCGTTTCGCTCGGCTGCCCTAAGGCGCTCGTCGATAGCGAGCGCATCATCACGCGCCTGCGCTCCGAAGGCTATGTGCTGAGCGGCTCCTATGAGGGCGCCGATCTGGTCGTGGTGAACACCTGCGGCTTCCTCGACAGCGCCAAGGCCGAGAGCCTGGACGCCATCGGCGAGGCCATCGCCGAAAACGGCAAGGTGATCGTGACCGGCTGCCTCGGCAAAGAGGAAAGCCTGATCCGGGAAGCGCACCCCAAGGTGCTCGAAATCACCGGTCCGCACCAATATGAAGCCGTGGTCGGCGCCGTGCAAACGCACCTGCCCCAGCTGCACGATCCCAAAATCGATCTGGTGCCCGAAGGCGGTCTGCGCCTCACGCCGCGCCATTACGCCTATCTGAAGATTTCCGAAGGCTGCAACAATCGGTGCAGCTTTTGCATCATCCCGAGCATTCGCGGCGATCTGGTTTCGCGCCCGGCCAACGCTGTACTGAAAGAGGCCGAGAGCCTCGTCAAAGCCGGCGTGAAAGAGCTGCTGGTGATTTCGCAGGATACGTCCGCTTACGGAATCGATGTGAAATATGCCGAGAGCAAGTGGAAGGACCGTCAGGTCCGCGCGAAATTCTACGATCTCTGCAAGGAGCTTGGCGAACTCGGCGCCTGGGTGCGGCTGCATTACGTCTATCCATATCCGCACGTGGATGAGGTCGTCGGCCTGATGGCGGAGGGCAAAATTCTCCCCTATCTCGACATCCCCTTTCAGCACGCCAGCCCCAACGTGCTGCGCGCGATGAAGCGCCCCGCCAATCAGGACAAAGTGCTGGACCGCATCGCCAAATGGCGCGCGATCTGCCCAGACCTCACCATCCGCTCCTCCTTTATCGTTGGCTTCCCAGGCGAGACGGAGGATGATTTCGAAACGTTGCTCGACTTTATAGAAGAAGCTGAAATCGATCGCGCCGGATGTTTTAAATACGAAAACGTCGAGGGCGCGCCGTCGCGTCATCTGGCCGATCATGTCGAACAAGACGAGATCGACGATCGCTACGACCGCTTCATGGAAGTGCAAACGGCACTCGCCCACACGCGCGGTCAGGCGATGATCGGCACAAGCGTCCAGGCCATCTGCGACGGTTGGGATGAAGATGCAGAAGCCTATTCCTTCCGCACCAAAGCCGACGCGCCCGAAATCGATGGCGTGGTTTACGTCGCCAGCGAAGCCGAGATCGCCCAAGGCGAACTCGTGACGCTCCAAATCACCGGCGGCGAAGGCCACGAGCTTATCGGCCGCCCCACCTAGACCGATCCGGTCAGAAAGCCTCGCGCAATGTCCGCCTTTGAAAATGTTGTTCCCGCGCTCGCCCGAGCGCTCACCGCGCGCGGCTTTGAAGCCCTGACGCCCGTGCAAAGCGCCGTGCTTTCGCCCGACGTACAAAGCGCGGACATGATCGTCTCCGCGCAAACCGGCTCCGGCAAAACGGTCGCGTTCGGGCTGACGTTAGGCGCAGCGCTGCTGCACGGCCAACACGGTCTGGATTCTGCCGGCGCGCCGCGCGCGCTCATCATCGCACCGACGCGCGAACTCGCTATGCAGGTGCGCGGCGAGCTTGAATGGCTGTTCGCTCCTGCGGGCGGGCGCATCGCCTCCTGCGTGGGCGGCATGGATTCGCGCGATGAACGCCGCGCGTTGAACCAAGGCGCCCACATCGTCGTCGGCACGCCGGGCCGGCTTGTCGATCACATCCGGCGCGGCGCGCTGGAAATGCACGCGCTGGAAACGGTCGTGCTGGATGAAGCCGATGAGATGCTTAATCTCGGCTTCCGCGAAGAGTTGGAATTCATCCTAGAAGCCGCCCCGGCCGAGCGCCGCACCCTGATGTTTTCGGCCACCATGCCGCGTGCGATCGAGGCGCTGGCGCAAAAATATCAGCGCAACGCCGTGCGCCTGAACACGGTCGGCGCCCAAAAGCAGCACGCGGACATCGAGTATCGCGCACTGGTGGCCGCGGGGCACGAGAGCGAAAATGCCATCTTCAACGTGCTGCGCTATTACGACGCCACCAATGCAATCGTGTTCTGCGGCACACGCGCAGCTGTCACCCGGCTAGCCAGCCGCTTCGCCAATCGTGGGCTCTCGGTCGTCGCGCTTTCGGGGGAACTCAGCCAGAGCGAACGCACCAAGGCGCTGCAAGCCATGCGCGACCACCGCGCGCAAGTGTGCGTCGCCACCGATGTCGCGGCGCGCGGCATCGACCTGCCGGACCTTGAACTTGTGGTGCACGCCGATCTGCCGAAGAATACTGAAGCGCTGCTGCATCGGAGCGGCCGCACGGGCCGCGCCGGGCGCAAAGGCGCCAGTGTGCTGATCGTGCCGTATTCGGCGCGCCGTCGTACCGAACGCCTGCTGCGCGAAGCCAACATCCAGGCCCGCTGGGGCGAGCCGCCTTCGGTGGACGACATCAAGCGCCGCGATGATGAGCGCCTGCTCTCGGATCCGCTTCTCGCCGAGGCGCCGAACGGCGGCGAGCAGCAGATCGTGCAGAAACTTTTGGCTGAACACGACGCCGCACAGATCGCGGCGGCGTTCGTGCGCCTCTACCGGAGGGGCCAAGCGGCGCCAGAGGACCTCGCGCCCACGCCTGCATGGTCCGCCGCGCCGCAAGAGCGCGGCGAGCGCCCGTCCCATAACCGCGCGCAAGAGAATTTCACCGGCGGCGCTTGGGTCGCGCTCTCCATCGGGCGCGCGCAATCGGCGGAGCCGCGCTGGCTTATCCCGATGCTGTGTAAGGCGGGCGCAATTAACAAGCGCCAATTGGGCGCCATCCGCATCCAGCAAAACGAAACGCACATCGAGATCGACGCCGCCAGTATCGAGAACTTCCTTGCGCATATCGGCGAAGGCGGGCGCCTGGAGAAAGGGATTCGCGTCAAACGCATCGACGCGCCGTCGCATGAAGGAATTCCGTCTCGCCCCGAACGCGCGCCGCTTCCCCGGCCCGCGCCAAAACAAAAAGCGCATCGTAAAGGCCCCGCGCCTCATCGCGCACAAGCGCCGCCAGGCAAAAAACCCAAATGGCGCCCCGACTAATCAGCAGAGCAGATATGGGCCCCTTCAAGGATGGCTGGGACGAAGCCAAAGTTGAGGCCGTGCTGACGCGCGCCGATCCCAACGAATTGCTTTACGTCCCCATCGTCGTCTCGCTCGAGCCGCCTGATTGCGCATGGTCGTTCGCGATTTGCGAGCGCTTGGCCACGCATGCCGATCCGCGCGTGCGCGCCAACGCCATCCTCGGCTTTGGCCATCTGGCGCGCATGTGCGGCGCCCTGGAGCCGCGCATCGCCCCCATGATCAGTGCGGCGCTCAAGGATTCGGATGGATGCGTCCGCGCGCACGCCAATGACGCCGCGCACGACATCAACCACTTCCTGGGCTGGAATTTGCCCACGCTGGATGAATAGCACTCGCGTAAGCAAAGGGCCGCGTGCAATACCGCGCTTGGAGGCGAGCGATGGAAACGCACGAGACGCAGCCGCGCAAGCAGGCTTTTGAATTTCCGACGGCGTACTCGATCCTGTTCGCCCTGATCGCGCTGTTGGCCATCGCGACCTGGGTCGTGCCCGCGGGCCAATACCAGCGTGTTGAAAGCACCGAACTCGGCCGCGAAATCGCGGTCGCGGGCTCCTATCACGCGGTCGAGGCCAATCCGCAGGGCGTTTTCGATGTGCTCATGGCCCCCGTCGCTGGCTTTTACGACGCCGAAACGGGCAAGACGCGCGCGGTCGATGTCGTGCTGTTTGTGCTGTTTATCGGCGGCTTCATGGGCGTCATCGGCAAAACCGGCGCACTGGACGCCGCCATCGTGGCGACGATGCGCAGAATGTCCGGTCGCGAGAAATGGATGATCCCGCTGCTCACCGGCCTGTTCGCCATTGGCGGCTCCACCTTCGGCATGGCCGAAGAGACCTTGCCATTCTGCGCCCTGCTTGTTCCGATCATGATGCGGGCGGGTTATGATTCCATGGTCGCTGTTGCGGTGGTGCTCGTCGGCTCGACCATCGGCGCGCTGGGCTCCACGATCAATCCGTTCGCCACCATCATTGCCTCCAACGCCGCCGGCGTGGCGTTCACCGATGGCATGGGACTCCGGCTCTTCATGCTGTTCGCAGCCTGGGCGGTGAGCGTGGCCTTCATCATGCGCTACGCGGCACGCGTCAAAGCCGATCCCGCGCGTTCGCTGCTCGCCGACAAGCGCGCCGATATCGAAGCGCACTTCCCCGTCGCCGCCGACGCGCCCACTACGCTTTCAGCGCGCCAATGTATCGTGCTGGCGATTTTCACGCTGACCTTCGCGTTGATGATCTGGGGCGTGGCCAGCCAAGGCTGGTGGATGGCGCAGATGTCCGCGCTGTTTTTGGCGGGCTCGCTCGCCGCCGCGTTGGCCTGGGGCATGGGCGAGCGCGCCTTCGCCGACACCTTCATCGACGGCGCCCGCGCGCTGCTCGGGGTGGCGCTCGTCGTCGGCCTCGCGCGCGGGGTGCTCGTCATCATGGACGATGGGCGCATCACCGACACCATCCTGCACGCCGGTGAAACCACGCTGGCGGGCCTTCCCTCCATCGCGTTCGTCAACCTTATGCTGGGCATCGAAATCGTGATGTCGTTCGTCGTGCCGTCTTCATCGGGGCATGCGGTGCTGACCATGCCGATCCTATCGCCGCTCGCGGATTTTGCAGGCGTGGAGCGTTCGCTGGTCGTCACGATTTATCAAACCGCGAACGGCCTCGTCAGCCTGTTCACCCCGACATCGGCGGTGGTGATGGGGTCGATCGCCATCGCGCGCGTGCCGTTCCATCGCTGGTTGCAATTCGTGCTGCCGCTCGTAGGGATACTGCTGACGATCAACATGGCGATGCTCAGCATCGCGGCGGCCTCCGGGTGACTAAGCCTTCGCCACCTTCGGCGGCCCCAACGTCATGAAAATCACCGGGCCGTCGGTCGGTGCGCGATAAACGCCGTAGGCGGCGTTCACCTTCATCGCCAGCGCCGTCATCTGCCACGCTTCCTGCTCGCTCAGCTTCAGCGCGCGCGTGGTCAGCTCTTCCAGATCGTGTTTGTCGCCGAACCAGCGCGTGCGCTCGGCATCGTTGCGCAGGCGCTGCGCCACCATCGGATGATCCCAGCCCCAGCGGAACATTTGCGTGCGTGGGTTCCAGGCGCCGATGATCTGCACGGGCGCGGTAACGGTCGCGCCGTCCTTGCGCGCGAACTGGATCACGCCCGCGCCCTGGTCCACCACCCAAGGCGCGGTTTCCAGCTTCAGCTTGCGCGCCATCCAGCGCTGGCGGTTCAAGAGATCGATCCAGCTTTCCGCCCAGAAACGGTCAACATCGACGACCTCCCCGCCCCACGGCGTCAGCGCGCGCGAGGGCGCGTTTGAGCGCTTCTCGGGCGGTTTGCGCTTCGCCTTCAGCATGGCCGGGCGATCTCCCCCTAAGTGCGGCGATTGTGGATAACCAATTTCCCCCCGAGCGGGAAAGACATTTTCTAGGCGTCATCCTTCTTCCGCCCGCCGCGCCCGATCGTCAGCGCCTTGATCACGCCGCGCATGGTGCGCACCTCCTGATCGGTCGGATGGGCGCGCAAAAACATGGCGCGCAGATGGCGCTTCATCAGCGGCCCTTTATCTTCCGGATGAAAAAACCGCCCGCGTTCAAGCTCTTCCTCTAGGTGGGCAAACATCTTTTCCAGCTCCGCGTGGGATGCCGGCGGGCTTCGCTGATCGGTCCACCAGGATGGGATCGCGCTGTCCTGGCGCGCCTCCGCGTAAGCATGCGCGAACACGGCGACGGCGTTGGCGAGATTGAGCGAAGCGAAATCCGGGTTCACCGGCAGCGTCAAAATCGCATCGGCGCGCGCGACGTCCTCTGTTTCCAGACCCGCCGCCTCGGGGCCGAACATCACCACCGGGCGCTCCCCAGCGGCAAGCGCGGCGCGGATGTTCGCCGCCGCCTCCCGCGCACCCCAAACCGGCTTTTCCATGCCGCGCGGCCGCGCAGTGGCGGCGACCACCAACGTGGCGTCGGCCAGCGCCTCCTCGGTGCTCCAATCCAGCCGGGCGTGCTTCAACACAACATCCGCGCCCACAGCGACCTGCTCAGCTTTGGGGTTGGGCCAGCGATCGCGCGGCGCGACGAGCCTGAGCGAAACCAGGCCAAAATTCAGCATCACGCGCGCGACCGCGCCGATATTTTCGCCCATTTGGGGCTTCACCAGCACGATCGCAGGCCACGCCTCCTCGATGGCGGGCGGCATGTTGCGTGCGCGTGTCATCGGGTCAGGATGGATTCAGGCATGACGGGCGACGTCATTTCCTATCGCGCAGCGCGCCGCAAGCACCATCGTCGCGTGGGCTGGATCGTGGGCGCCGGGCCCCGCCACGCCCAAGCGCCGGGCTGATACGGCGCGTCGCAGTTTGCGCCGCATCCCCAAGCTGCTACCACGCCCGGCGAACATTAGACCGCGAAGGGCAAGGCACATGGCGAAGATCAAGGTGGACAATCCGGTCGTCGAAATGGACGGCGATGAGATGACGCGCATCATCTGGCGACTCATCAAGGACCGCCTGATCCTGCCCTATCTCGACATCGACCTGAAATATTACGATCTCAGCGTCGAGAAGCGCGACGAAACCAACGACCAGATCACCATCGACGCCGCCAACGCCACGAAGCTTTATGGCGTGGCCGTCAAGTGCGCGACCATCACGCCCGACGAAGCGCGCGTGAAAGAGTTCAACCTCAAGGACATGTGGAAGAGCCCCAACGGCACCATTCGCAACATCCTGGGCGGCGTCATCTTCCGCGAGCCGATCATCATGAAGAACGTGCCGCGCCTGGTGCCGGGCTGGACGCAACCGATCGTCGTCGGCCGCCACGCCTACGGCGATCAGTATCGCGCCACCGATTTCAAATTTCCGGGCAAGGGCGTGATCACGCTGAAATTCGTCGGCGAAGACGGCGCCGTGATCGAGAAGGAAGTCTTCAAGACGCCGGGCGCTGGCGTCACCATGGCGATGTATAACCTCGATGAAAGCATCAAGGATTTCGCGCGCGCCTCGCTGAATTACGGGCTGCTAAAGGGCTGGCCGGTTTATCTCTCGACCAAGAACACCATCCTCAAAGTCTATGATGGGCGCTTCAAGGATATCTTCCAGGAAATTTTCGACGCCGAATTCAAGGCCGAGTTCGACAAGCGCAAGCTGACCTACGAACACCGCCTGATCGACGACATGGTGGCCGCGGCCCTCAAGTGGAGCGGCGGCTATGTGTGGGCGTGCAAGAATTACGATGGCGATGTGCAATCCGATACGGTCGCGCAGGGCTTCGGCTCCCTCGGCCTCATGACCTCCGTGCTCATCACGCCCGATGGCAAGACGATGGAAGCGGAAGCCGCCCACGGCACCGTTACGCGCCATTACCGCCAGCACCAGAAGGGCGAGCCGACCAGCACCAATTCCGTCGCCTCGATCTTCGCCTGGACGCGCGGCCTCGCCCATCGCGGCAAGCTCGACGGCAACCAGAAGCTGATCGATTACGCGCTGCTGCTGGAGAAGGTCGTGGTCGATACGGTTGAGTCGGGCCAGATGACCAAGGACCTCGCCCTCCTGGTTGGCGATAAGCAGGCTTGGCTCACCACCGAAGGCTTCCTCGACGCGGTGGGCGACAACCTCGATAAGGCGATGGCCAAGGCCGCTTAAGCCGCTTCAAGGGGCGCCGTTCGCCGCAAAGAATACATCGAACAGCGGAAACCGGTCGCGCGCTGCGCGTTTTTACGGCAATTTGTGGAGGAGGCGCGCCGCTTCGCGGGGAGGCGGCGCGCCCCCTTGCTGGACACAAAGACGATGACGTTCGCGATCCGCGAACTGACCAAGGACGACCGCCCAGCTTGGGAAGAGCTTTGGGGCGGCTACCTCGATTTTTACCAGGCGCCGATGGAGGCCGTGGCGATCGAGATCACCTGGTCGCGCCTCAATGACCCCGCCGAGCCCATGCGCGCGCTCGTGGCTGAAGATAACGAAAGCAAGGCGCTGCTGGGCCTGGCGCATTGCATCTTCCATCGCGGCACCTGGGCGATCAACGAACTCTGCTACCTGGAAGACCTCTTTGTCGCCCGAAGCGCGCGAGCACGCGGAATCGGGCGTGCGCTGATCGAGGCGGTGTACACGCTTGCCGATGCGCGCCAGTGCGACCGCGTGTATTGGATGACGCAGGAAACCAACGCCAATGCGCGCGCGCTCTACGACAAGATCGCCCGCCGCACGGGCTTTATTCAGTACCGGCGCTAGTGTGGCGTCCAGCAATGGCAGGCGCGGGGTTTGGCTTGCGAACTTCAAACCCAGGACACTAGGCCTTAAACGGCGGCGTGGGCCGCCATGGAAACGGCCCCGGCAAATCGCTGCTCACCTTGTCGGGATAAACCGGCGCGCGTTTCTCAAGGAACGCGGTCACGCCCTCTTTCGCGTCGCCGGCCTGCCCACGCGCAACCATCAGCCGGCTCTCCAAGCGATGCGCCTCCATCGGATGCGTTGCGTCCAACATATCGAGCAGCATGCGCCGCGCCAGCGTAACCGAAACAGGCGCCGTGTTGTCCGCGATCTCGCGCGCAAGCGCGTGCGCGGCGGGCAGCAAATCCTCCGCCTTGTGCAGAGAGCGCACCAGGCCGCGCGCGTGCGCCTCCTCGCTCAAGAACACACGCCCCGTCATGGTCCATTCCAGCGCCGTGGACACACCCACCAGCCGCGGCAGGAAGTAGGACGAGAGCGTCTCCGGCACGATGCCGCGCCGCGCGAACACAAAACCCATTTTCGCGCCCTCGACCGCAAGCCGAATATCCATCGGCAGCGTCATGGTCGCCCCGACGCCCACCGCCGCGCCATTGATGGCCGCGATCACCGGCTTCAGGCTTTCATAGATGCGAATGCCGACAATGCCCCCGCCATCGCGGATGCGCGCCTCGTCGAACGGATCGTCCACGCCGCGCGCCTTCAAGCGCTTTTCGTAATTGAACGTATCGCCTGCGGTGGCGAGATCGGCGCCCGCGCAGAACGCCTTCCCCGCGCCGGTGACGATCACCGCGCGTACAGCGTCGTTCGCGTCGGTGAGATCGAACGCGGCCACCATGTCGCGCACCATGACGTCCGTGAACGCGTTCATCCGGTCAGGCCGGTTCAGCGTCAGGGTGGCGACGCCATCGGCGATGTCGAGCTTGATGGTTTCAAAGTCAGGCATGATGCGGCTCCGCAACGGCCCCGCACGCTACCCCTCAAAGGCGAAGCAACTCAACCTCCGCCGCCTGGTAAGGGTCGAGCCGATAGACCAGCTGGCGATGGATCGCCACCAGCGCGCCGGCGCCCCAATCCTCGATCAGTTCCGCATCGTCGCGTTCTCGTGCTTTCCAGTGCGAACCATCCTCGCACACCAACACGCGCCCGCGCGCCATCA
>Ga0307505_10001485_pt1 | contig 18795 bp, 18 predicted proteins | sample 23_S_MG_FD_202183 | JGI IMG/M metagenome (GOLD analysis project Ga0307505, IMG submission 202183) | Soil microbial communities from Populus trichocarpa stands in riparian zone in the Pacific Northwest, United States - 23_S | ecosystem: Environmental > Terrestrial > Soil > Riparian zone > Trees...
AGGTGGTCCTCGGGGATCGCGCAGTCCTCGAGCACGATCGCGCAGGTGTCGGAGGCGCGGATGCCGAGCTTGGCCTCGAGCTTCTGCGGCTGGAATCCCGCGAGGTCGGTCGGCACGACGAAGGCCGAGAGGCCCTTCTTGCCGAGGTCGGGATCGGTCACGGCGAAGACGATGGCGAGGTCGGCGCGCTTGCCGCCGGTGATGAACTGCTTGGTGCCGGTGAGCTTCCAGTGCCCGTTGTCCAGCACGGCCCGCGTCTTCAGGTTGTTGGCCTCGCTTCCGGCCTGCGGCTCGGTCAGGCAGAAGCACGCGTACGCCTGGCCGGCGGCGAGCCGTGGCAGCCAGCGCCGCTTCTGCGCCTCGGTGCCCCAGGAGAGGATGCAGCCGCAGCCCAGGCCGTTCTGCACGCTCATCAGCACCGCGGCCGAGGCGCATCCCGCGGCGACCTCCTCGATGGCGAGCGCGTAGGCGAGATAGTCGGCGCCGGTGCCGCCCCACTCCTCGGGGACGAGCATGCCCATCAATCCCAGCTCGCCCATCTTCGCGATGGTGGCGTCCGGCACGTAGCCTTCCTCGTCCCAGCGCGCGGCGTTCGGCGCGAGCTCGGCGCGGGAGTAATCCCGCGCCACGTCGCGAATCATCCGTTGATCGTCCGTCAAGAAAGGGGACGGACCCCGGTCTCCAGGCGGCAGCGATTCGAGCTTCATGGGGTCCGTCCCCTGTTTGACGCCGAGATAAACGACGCTTGGGTGAGCATCGGTCCTACTTGCTCATCTTGTCGGCCGCGTCCATGCCTTCCTGCGCCTTGCGGTTCACGTCGCCGCCAAGCGCCCTGGCCCTCTCGTGCGCCTGCACCTGCGTGCCGAAAACATCCTTCTTCGCGCGCTCGAGGGCCTGGGCGCGCTCGGTCGCCGCGTCGACCTTCGGAGCCTCGGGCTTGCCGCACGCCGCGAGCGCCGCGGCCACCGTCACGGCGAGCGCGGCGGCGCGCGCCCGCGTCATGCGCGGACGGCCTTGACCCGCTGGCGGATGTCGGCCCGGACCTTCGGGGGGAGGTGGTTCCAGCGCACCCCGGCCACCGCGCCGGCGAGCGCCAGGCACGCCGGCACGCCGTCGCGCTCGGGATTGGCGCGGCGCAGCTGCAGCCAGGCGTCCCAGAAGCCGACGCGCATCAGCGCCTCGAGCGAGTCGATGCCGACGGCGCGCAGCTCCGCGGCGAGGTTGGTGCCGATGTTCGGCGTGCGTTCGATCGGTGTTGCGGCATGCGGCGCCGCGTGCATTGCGGTAGTGCCCATTACAGGACCTCCAGTGCGATTGCAGTACCTTCACCGCCGCCGATGCAAAGCGCGGCGACCCCCTTTTTCAGCCCACGCTTCTTGAGCGCATAGATGAGCGTGGTGATGATGCGCGCGCCGGTGGCGCCGATCGGGTGCCCGAGCGCGCAGGCCCCGCCGTTCACGTTGACCTTGTCGTGCGGGATGCCGATGTCCTTCATCGCGGCCATGGTGACCACGGCGAAGGCCTCGTTCACCTCGAAGAGGTCGACGTCGGAGGCTTTCCAGCCGGCCTTCTTGAGGACCTTTTCGATGGCCCCGACCGGGGCTGTCGTGAACCACTCGGGCTCGTGCGCGTTGGAGGCCGAGGCGACGATGCGTGCGAGCGGCTTCGCGCCGCGCTTCTTCGCTTCCGACTCGGTCATCATCACCAGCGCCGCGGCGCCGTCCGAGATCGACGAAGACGTGGCCGCGGTGACGGTGCCGTCCTTGTTGAAGGCCGGGCGCAGGGTCGGGATCTTCTCCACGTTGACGGCGAAGGGCGTTTCGTCTTCGCTCACCACCTCGTCGCCCTTGCGGCCCTTGACGGTCACCGGGGCGATCTCGTCCTTGAACTCACCGCCCTTGGACGCGCGCACCGCGCGCTCGGTCGAGGTCTTCGCGTACGCGTCCATGTCTTCGCGGGAGAACCCGTATTTCTTCGCGGTCGCGTCGGCGAAGTTCCCCATGGGCTTGCCGTCGTAGGCGTTCTCGAGGCCGTCGAAGGCCATGTGGTCGAGGATCTGCCCGTGGCCGTAACGGATGCCGCCGCGACCTTTGGGCAGCAGGTGCGGCGCGTTGGTCATCGACTCCATGCCGCCGGCGACGACGACCGTCGCGTTGCCGGACGACAGCTCGTCCGCGGCCATCATGGCGGCCTTCATGCCCGAGCCGCACATCTTGTTGATGGTCGTGGCGGGTGTCGAGTTGGCGAGCCCCGCGCCGAGGGCCGCCTGGCGCGCCGGCGCCTGGCCCTGGCCCGCGCCGAGCACGTTGCCGAAGATGAGGTCGTCGACCTCGCCGGGCTTCACCCCCGCCTGCTCGATCGCCGCCTTGATCGCGACCGCGCCGAGCTGCGAGGCGGTCGAGGTGTTGAACTTGCCCTGCATGGATCCGATGGGTGTGCGCTTCGCGCCCACGATGACGATGCTTTCAGCCATTACCTTGTCTCCGGTTGCTTCTAGATGGACTCTTCGAACAGCTCGCGCCCGATCAACATCCGCCGGATCTCGTTGGTGCCGGCGCCGATGTCGTAGAGCTTCGCGTCGCGCAACAGGCGCCCCGCGGGGAATTCGTTGATGTAGCCGTTGCCGCCGAGGGCCTGGATCGCCTCGAGCGCCACTTGCACTGCATTCTCCGAGGAGAAGAGCAGGCATGCGGCGGCGTCCTTGCGCGCGGCGCGCCCGCGGCCCTGGTCGAGGGCGGCGGCGACGCGGTAGCTGAAGGCGCGCGAGGCTTGCAGCCTGGTGTACATGTCCGCGATCTTGCCCTGCATCAGCTCGAAGGTGCCGATCGGCTGGCCGAACTGCTTCCTCTCGTGCACGTAGGGCAGCACCAGGTCCATCGCCGCCTGCATGATCCCGATCGGCCCGCCGGAGAGCACGCAGCGCTCGGTGTCGAGTCCCTTCATGAGGACCTTCGAGCCGCCATTCACGGTGCCGAGGACGTTTTCCCCGGGGATCTCGCAATCCTGGAAGACGAGCTCGCAGGTGTTCGAGCCGCGCATCCCGAGCTTGTCGAGCTTCTGCGCGGTGGAAAACCCCTTCATGCCCTTTTCCACCAGGAAGGCCGTCATCGCCTTCGAGCCCTGGTCCCTGGGCGCCGTGCGCATGTACACGATCGCCACGTCCGCTTCGGGGCCGTTGGTGATCCACATCTTCGAGCCGTTGGCGACCCAGCGGTCGCCCTTCTTCTCGGCCTTGCACGCCATCGAGCCCACGACGTCGGAGCCCGCGCCGGGCTCGCTCATCGCGAGCGCGCCCACGAACTCGCCCGAGCAGAGCTTCGGCAGGTACTTGCGCCGCTGCGATTCGCTGCCATTCAAATACAGGTTGTTCACGCACAGGTTGGAGTGCGCGCCGTAGGAGAGCCCCACCGACGCCGAGGCGCGCGAGACTTCCTCCATCGCCACCACGTGCGCCACGTATCCGAGACCGGTTCCGCCGTATTCGTCGGGAACCGTCATGCCGAGCAGCCCCAGCTCGCCCAGCTTTTTCCACATGTCGGCGGGGAACTCGTTGCATGCGTCGATCGCGGCCGCCCGTGGCGCGAGTTCCGCGTCGCACATGCGCTTCACGGTGTCGCGCAGCGCGTCGAATTCCTCGGTGAGGTGCGTGTCGAACAGCATTCCGGGGTCCTTGCGGGACGGTCGAGGCGGACGATAATTATACCGCGTCGAGCAGGCGAGCCACCGCCGCGACCACCGCGTCGGGACGATCGCGATGGGGCGCATGGCCGCATCCGGGAAGGAGCAGGAACTCGAAGCTCGCGGCGCGGGTCGCGGTCGTGCGGATCGTCTCCACCTGCGCAGGCGACGCGTACTCGTCCTCGGCGCCGAGGATGGCGAGGATCGGCGCGCGGATCCCGGCGAGGTCTGCGCGCAGGTTCCACGTCCCGAATTCCGGGCGCAGCCACGTGTCGTTCCAGCCGTAGAACACGGCGTCGACGTCGTCGTGGTGGCGGGCGAGCTTTTCGCGCCACGCGCCCGCCTCGTACTCGGTCCGCGCAGCGAGGATCGCCTCCACGTTCGAGTCCTCCACGTCGGTGAGCGGCGCCATCGCCACGACGCCCGCGACCGGCCAGGCGTTCGCGCCGGCGTGCACCAGCGCCATCGAGGCGCCGGTCGAGTGGCCGACGAGGAGCGGGCGTGCAATGCCGAGCCGCTCGCGCAGCGCCGGCATCGCCTCGAGCGCTTCCTCGTGCACGAAGCGCGGCGTCCAGGGCGCGGCGCGCGGCGAGGATCGCCCGAATCCGTGACGCGACCACGCGAGCGTGCGGCTGCCGGTGGCGCTCGCCAGGCGCTGCGGGAAATCCCGCCACATCGACACCGAGCCCATGCCCTCGTGGAGCAGCAGGATCTCGGGACGGCCGGGTTGCGTTGCGGGGAGGTCGAGATACTCGAGCCGGGCGCCGTCCAGCTCGAGAAATTGGATCCCCGCCTGCGCGGGGATGACGTCGCTACGCGACGTCACTTAGGCGCCATGCGGATCGCGCCGTCCAGGCGGATCACCTCGCCGTTGAGGACCTCGTTCTCGATGATGTGGCGCACGAGCGCCGCGTACTCGCCGGGCTTGCCGAGGCGCGAGGGGAAGGGGACCTGCGCGCCGAGCGAGGCGCGGATCTCCTCGCTCATTCCCTGCAGCATCGGAGTGTCGAAGATGCCCGGCGCGATCGTCATCACGCGGATGCCGAAGCGCGCGAGCTCGCGCGCGATGGGCAGCGTCATGCCGTTGACACCCGCCTTCGAGGCCGCGTACGCGGCCTGGCCGATCTGGCCGTCCATGGAGGCGACCGACGAGGTGTTCACGATCACCCCGCGCTCGCCGCTCGCCTCGGGCGCCTGCACGCTCATCTTCGTTGCGGCCAGGCGGATCACGTTGAAGGTGCCGGTCAAGTTGATGCGCACCGCGCGCTCGAAAGTCGCGAGCGCGTGGGGGCCGGTCTTGCCGACGACGCGCTCCCCGGGAGCGATGCCGGCGCAATTGACCGCACCGTGGATGGCCCCGAAGGCCGAGGCGCAGAGCTCGATCGCGGCCTGCACCTGGGCCTCGTCGGTGACGTCGGTGCGGATGTAGCGCGCCGTCGTCGTCGCGGCGCTGGACCATCCCGCGGCATCGTTCAGGTCGGCGACCACGACCTTGCCGCCGGCATCGACCAGCATCTTCGCGGTGGCGGCGCCAAGGCCGGAGCCGCCGCCGGCGACGAGGAATGCGTGGTTTTCGATCTTCATCGGGTCACTCTTCGGGAGGGGATGGATTGCGCAAGGCCACGATCGGGAGGTCGCGGGCGCGCGCCCACGCTTCCCAGTGCTGCGCGCTCTCGGCGGCGAAGCGTGTTGCGAGCCGCGCCTTGTCGAGCGGGGCGACCTCGAGCGCTTCGCCCAGCGCGCGCGCGAAATGCGGCTCGAGCGCGGCGACCGCGATCCAGCCGTCCTTTGCCGCGTAGACATTGTATCCGGCGCTTCCCCCGCCCAGCAGCGCGCCCGGCGCGGTGAGACGGTAGGCAAGAGGCTGCGCGAGCCACTGCGCCGCCTCCGCGAGCGGGGCGAACGCGGCGCGTGCGGGGCGGCCACGGTCGCGTGCGAGCACCAGCGCGAGCGCCGTCGTCACCGCTCGCTCGGCGCCGGCCATGTCGGCGAAGAGCGTCGCGGGCATCGCCGGCGGGGACAGGAGGCCGGCCTGTGCGAGGTAGGTGAGATCGTGTCCCGCCTGCTCCTCCTCGGGCGGCGCGTGGCCGGTGATGGCCACATGGCACAGGCGCGGGAAGCGCTCGGCGAGGTCGCGCGCGCCGAGTCCCATGCGCGCGAGGGCCGACGGGCGCTGCGCGGTCACGAGGATGTCGGACTCCAGCAGCAGCGCGTCCATCGACGCGCGACCAGCCGGCGTCTTCAGGTCGAGCACGCGCACGTTGACCTCCTGGTGCAGCCGCCGGTACCACCCCGGGTTGAACTGCTGCATCGGGTCCCCGGCCGGCGGCTCGACCTTGTCCACGGTGGCACCCAGGCTCGCGAGCCGAAGGCACGCGGCCGGTCCCGGCAGGTTGAGCGCGGTGCTGAGCACGCGCAGGCCGGCGAGCAGGCTCGATCTCAACGCGGTCCGGATTCCAGGGCGCGCACCCGCTCGCGCAGCTCGGCATCGTCGGGCGCGGCCGCGAGCGCGCGCCGGTACTTGTCCAGCGCCTCGGCGTGCCGGCCGGCCTCGACATCCATGTAGGCGAGGTAGCGCAGGTCGGTCACACTCAGCGGCATCGCGGGCGTGCCGCTGTAGAGCACCTTGGGCGTGTTGACCCGGCCCTTCTCGATCACGAGCACCGAATCGTAGAAGTGCAGCCCGAACGCCGTCTGGGTCACGTAATCGATCCGCAGCCCGGCCGGGGGGTACCAGGCGTGCAGCTGGTCGATGAGCTGCTTGGCGAGCTCGATGAACGTGCCCGCGCGGCGCAGGCCCCCGCCGAAGTCGGGGTGGTAGCTCGTGTGCAGGTCCTCGGCGAGGTAGAGGCCGCCCACCTTCACCGCCGGATAGAGCTCGCGGAACGTGGTGACCTGCTGGTCCATCCTGTGGCCGCCGTCGTCGATGACGATGTCGAAGTCGCCGAAGCGCTCGCGCAGCCTGCGGTGCGTCGCGGGGTCGGCCTGGTCGCCGATGACAATCTCGATGCCAGGCTCCGAGAGGCGCGCGCATTCCGGGTTGACATCCACGCCCACGATCTGCGCCTCGGGACCGAAGTAGCTCCGCCACATCTGCAGCGAGCCGCCGTGCCAGACGCCGAACTCGACGATGCGCACCGGACGATGCCGGTAGGAGGCGAAATGGCGCTCGTAGATGCCGAAGTAGTGCTGCCACTTCGAGACCAGGCGCCCCGTGTTGTGCCGGAAATAGTCTTCGAGCTCGCCCATCTGGTGGCTTCCGCGTGTCCGACATTCTAGGCGATAAGATTCCGGTATGGACCTGCCATCGTCGATCCGCGTCGTGGTGCGCGGCTGGCTCAACTGCAACCAGGTCGTGCTGCGCGCTCCGGGCGACAACGTGCTGGTCGACTCCGGCTATTGCACGCATCGCGAGCGCACGCTCGAGCTCGTGCGCGCTGCGCTCGACGGCGAGCCGCTCGAGCGCCTGGTCAACACGCATTGCCACTCCGACCACATGGGCGGCAACGCGGCGATCGCAGCCGCGTACGGCTGCCGCGTGACCATCCCGGCGGGCGAGGTGAGGCACGTCGAGCCCTGGACGCCGCAGAGCGCCTGGATGGCGCGCTTCGACCAGAAGGCGGACCCGTTTCGCTTCGACGACACGATCGACGCGGGCGCAACCTTTGAGGGCGGCGGGCTCACCTGGCAGGCGCACGCCGCGCCGGGGCACGACATGGATGCGCTGATGTTCTTCGAGCCCGCCAACCGCATCCTCATGTCGGGCGACGCGCTGTGGGAGGACGGCATGGGGTTCGTCTGGCCGGAGGAGGGCGCGAACCCGTGGATCGAGGCCGCGCACGCGGCGCTCGACGCGATCGAGCGCCTCGATCCCGCGGTGGTGATTCCCGGCCATGGCGCGCCCTTCGGCGACGCGCACGGCGCGATACGCAAGGTGCGCGCGCGCCTCGATGCGTTCGCGCGCGAGCCGGCGAAGAATGCGCGCCACGTGTTCAAGGTGATGTTCGTCTTCGCGCTGCTCGATCGCGGGTCGATGGCGGTCGACGAAGTCGCGGACTACGTGGCCCGCGTCGGCTGCTACCGCGAGATCTCCGAGCGCTTCCTCGGTCGCCGCCCGCCCGAGTCGCTCGCCGCCTGGCTGGTGCAGGACCTCGAGCGCTCCGGGGCGGTCCGCGTGGAGGGTGGCCGCGTGTGGCCGACGATGCCGGCCTAGCTAGCCGGTGAAGCTGCGAAGGCCGTCGAGGTCGACGATGCGGATGCGCCCGTAGTCGACCTTCAGCAGCCCCGCCTTCTCGAGGCGCTGCAGCGCCTGGTTGACGCGCTGGCGCGAGACTCCGCACAGGTACCCCAGCTCCTCCTGCGACAGCTGCAGGTCGGTCGCCTGGTCGGGGTAGAGCAGGGGATTGAAGAGGCCGGCGAGCGAGCGCGCCACGCGCGCATCGGGCTCGAGCAGGCGCTCGTGCTCGACCATCGCGATGAACTGCGCGAGGCGCTCGTTGAGCTGGATCAAAAGGAAGCGGTTGAAGCCGATGTTGCTGTCGAGCAGCCAGTGGAAGGTCGCGCTCGGCATGTAGGCCACGCGGCTCTCGCGCAGCGTCACCACGTCGTAGCGCCGGTGCCTGTCGCGCAGCAGCGAGCCCTCGCCGAACCAGCCGCCGCTGGTCACGCCCGTGAAGGTCATGGTCTTGCCCTCGGGCGACACGCTGGTCATTTTTACCAGTCCGTCGACGAGCCCGATCCAGTGCTCGACCGTCTCGCCCTTGCGGCAGACGGGCACACCCACCGGAAGGTCGCGCACAATCGTCTCGCGCGCCACGCGTTCGAGCTCCGCCGGGGCCAGGGATCGAGTCCAGGAGGAGGCGCGCAGCATGTCGGCGAGGGTTCTCACGCCTGAATTGTCGGCGAAAAGACATCCCGGCGCCGGAGGCTGTGGCTACACTATGTCAATCGAGGAGGTCTTTCAGGCCATGACGGTGCAAGCCGGGATGCCGGATACTTTTCCCAAGCTTCTGCTCATGCACGCGCGCGAGCGCGGCGACCGGCCTGCCATTCGCGAGAAGGACCTCGGCATCTGGCAGACCTTTACCTGGTCGCAGGTCCGCGACGAGGTCGAGGCCCTTGCCGCGGGCCTTTCGAAGGCCGGGCTGCGGCGCGGCGCCCATGTCGCCGTCATCGGCGCCAACCGGCCGCGCCTCTACTGGACGCTCATCGCCGCCCAGTCCCTCGGCGCCAGTCCGGTTCCCTTCTACGAGGACGCGCCCTCGCAGGAGATGATCTACGTCTTCCAGAACGCCGATATCGCGTTCGCGGTGGTCGAGGACCAGGAGCAGGCCGACAAGCTCTTCGAGATCCTGCCGCAGTGCCCGACCCTCAAGCACATCTGGTACGACGATCCGCGCGGGCTCAAGCACTACACGCAACCCGAGCTCGCCTCGTACGAGAGCCTGTGCGCGGCCGGCAGGGATTGGGCGCGCGCCAATCCGGGCCTGCTCGAATCCGAGATCGCCAAGTCCCATGGCGGCGACACGGCGATCATGCTGTACACCTCGGGGACCACCGGCAGCGCCAAGGGCGTGGTGCTTACCTACGACAACCTGGTGATGTCCAGCCGCGCCTATGCCGACCTGGAGGGGCTGCGCGACGACGAAGAGGTGCTCGCCTACCTGCCCATGGCATGGATCGGCCAGAACGTCTTTTCCTACGCGCAGTGGATGGTGGTCGGCTTCCGCATCAACTGCATCGAGTCGGGCGAGACGGTGATGACCGACATGCGCGAGATCGGGCCCACCTACTACTTCGCTCCGCCGCGCGTGCTCGAGGCGCTTCTCACCCAGGTGACGATTCGCATGGAGGATGCCTCCTGGATCAAGCGCCGCATGTTCCAGCACTTCATGGCGCTCGCCAGGCGCGTGGGCGCGAACCTGCTCGACGGCAAGCCCGTGTCGGCGGCCGACCGCGTGCGCTACGCGCTCGGCAACCTGCTCGTCTACGGGCCGCTGCGCAACGCGCTCGGCATGACGCGCATCCACGTGGCCTATACCGCGGGAGAGGCGATCGGCCCGGACCTGTTCGTGTTCTACCGCTCGCTCGGGATCAACCTGAAGCAGCTCTACGGCTCCACCGAGACCTCGGTGATGGTGTGCGTGCAGCCCAACGGCGAGGTCAGGCCCGACACCGTGGGCCCGCCCATGAAGGGGGTGGAGATCCGCGTGCTCGACTCGGGCGAGATCGTGCTGCGCTGCCCGGGCCTCTTCCGCGCCTACTACAAGAACGACGTGGCCACGCGCGAGGCCAAGGATCCCGAGGGCTGGTACCACACCGGCGATGCGGGCTATTTCGACGCCGGCGGGCACCTGAAGATCATCGACCGCGCCAAGGACGTGGGCAAGCTCTCCGACGGCACGCTCTTCGCGCCCAAGTACCTCGAGAACAAGCTCAAGTTCTTCCCCTACGTGAAGGAGGCGGTGGCCTTCGGGCACCAGCGTGCCGAGGCGACCGCGATGATCAACATCGACGTGCAGGCGGTGGGCGACTGGGCCGAGCGGCGCGGCATTCCCTACGCCGGCTACACCGACCTCGCCGCCAAGCCCCAGGTGATCGAGCTCGTCCGCGACTGCGTCGAGAAGGTGAACGCGGACCTCGCCGCGGACCCGAAGCTCTCCGCCAGCCAGATCCACCGCTTCGTGATCCTGCACAAGGAGCTCGACGCCGACGACGGCGAGCTCACGCGCACGCGCAAGGTGCGCCGCGGCTACATCGGCGAGAAGTACGCGACCATCGTGGACGCCCTGTATTCGGGGGTGGAGCGCTGCGTGGTCGAGGCGCAGGTGCGCTTCGAGGACGGCCGCACGGGCAACGTGCGCGCGGAGCTGGGCATGCACCCGGCCAGGACATTCGCGGCGCAGGCCGGCCGCGCGGCGGCATGAACCTGAACGAGCGCACCACCACCGCCGCCGGCCGCGCGATCGGCGACGTGGTCCTCGCCGTGGAGGGCGTGTCGCTCGCTTTCGGCGGGGTGAAGGCGCTCACGGAGGTGTCCTTCGACGTGCGCGAGCACGAGGTGCGCGCCATCATCGGGCCCAACGGCGCCGGCAAAAGCTCGATGCTGAACGTGATCAACGGCGTGTACCGCCCGCAGCACGGCCGCATCACCTACCTGGGCCGCACCCACGGCCACATGGATCCGCACGACGCCGCCGCGCGCGGCATCGCGCGCACCTTCCAGAGCCTGGCGCTCTTCAAGGGCATGTCGGTGCTGGAGAACATGCTCGCCGGTCGCAACCTCATGATGAAGACCAACATCTTCCTGCAGGCGCTGCGCATCGGGCCGGCGCTGCGCGAGGAGACCGAGCACAGGAAGCGCGTGGAGGAGATCATCGACTTCCTCGAGATCCAGCACGTGAGGAAGACCCCGGTCGGCCGCCTGCCCTACGGCCTGCAGAAGCGCGTGGACCTGGGCCGGGCGCTCGCCGCGGAGCCGAAGGTGCTGCTCCTGGACGAGCCCATGGCGGGCATGAACGTCGAGGAGAAGCAGGACATGAGCCGCTTCATCCTCGACGTGAACGACGAGTTCGGCACCACCATCGTGCTGATCGAGCACGACATGGGCGTCGTCATGGACCTCTCCGACCGGGTCGTGGTCCTCGACTACGGGCGCAAGATCGCCGACGGCACGCCCGACGAGGTGCGCGCGAGCCAGGCTGTGATCGACGCGTACCTGGGAGTGAAGCACTGATGAACGCCAACAACTCCCGCAACATGGTGGGCGCGTTTTTCGTCCTGCTCGCATTGGGCGCGGGGTCGCCCATGATCTTCGGCGAGGCCCGGTTCCCCCAGTGGCTCGAGGTGATACTGGGCGGCCTCATGTCCGGCGTGCTCTATTCGCTGGTGGCCATCGGTCTCGTGCTGATCTTCAAGGCCTCGGGCGTGTTCAATTTCGCCCAGGGCGCGATGGTGCTGTTCGCCGCGCTCTCGCTCGTGCGGCTGATGGAGAAGATGCCCCTCATCGTGGCGCTGGCCGTCACGGTGGTCATCATGGTGGGGGTGGCGTGGCTCATCGAGCGGCTGGTGCTGCGCCGGCTCGTGAACCAGGACCCCATCGTCCTCTTCATGGCGACTCTCGGCATCGCGTACTTCCTCGACGGCTTCGGGCAGACGGTTTGGGGGAGCGACATCTATACCCTCAACGTCGGCATGCCGAAGGAGCCGAAGATCCTCCTCGAAAGCACCTTCGAGGGCGGGATCCTGGTGTCGATGGAGGACGTATACGCGGCGGTCATCGCGGCCACCCTCGTGGCGCTGCTCGCGCTCTTCTTCCAGAAGACCGCGACGGGGCGGGCGTTGCGCGCCGTGGCCGACGATCACCAGGCGGCCCAGTCGATCGGCATCCCGTTGAACCGCATCTGGGTCATCGTCTGGAGCGTGGCCGGGATCGTCGCCCTGGTGGCCGGCGTGATCTGGGGATCGAAGCTCGGAGTCCAGTTCTCGCTCCAGCTCGTGGCGCTCAAGGCTCTGCCGGTGGTGATCCTGGGCGGTTTCACCTCGATTCCGGGCGCCATCATCGGCGGGCTCATCATCGGGCTGGGCGAGAAGATCTCGGAGGTGTACCTCGGGCCCCTGCTGGGGGGGGGCATAGAGAACTGGTTCGCGTACGTTCTCGCCCTGGTGTTCCTGCTCTTCCGGCCGGAGGGGCTGTTCGGTGAACGCCACATCGATCGTGTATAGGTGACGACACCGTGATCTACCGCGAAACAGGTCAGTTCAAGACCACCTACGCCTCGGACCAGCAGCTCTTCCCGATCCTGCAGGACCGGATCTTCGTGATCGGCTTCCTCGTCTTCGCCTTCGGCGTGATGCCCTTCATCGGCAGCGAGTACCTGTTCCGCGCGATCCTCATTCCCTTCCTCATCCTGTCGCTCGCGGCGATCGGCCTGAACATCCTCGTGGGCTACTGCGGGCAGGTTTCGCTCGGCACGGGCGCCTTCATGGCGATCGGCGCGTACTCGGCCTACAACCTCGCGGTGCGGGTGCCGGACCTGAACCTGGTCGTGGTCCTCCTGCTGGCCGGCGTGTTCGCCACCGTCGTGGGGGTGCTGTTCGGCATCCCGAGCCTGCGCATCAAGGGCTTCTACCTCGCGGTGGCGACCCTCGCCGCGCAATTCTTCGTGGACTGGCTCTTCGCTCGCGTGAAGTGGTTCACCAACGACTCCTCCTCGGGCAACGTGTCGGCGCCGCCGCTCGAGGTCTTCGGCTACGGCATCGACACGCCCGCCCAGCGCTACCTCTTCGTCCTCGCCTTCGTCTGCGTGTTCGCGCTGATGGCACGCAACCTCGTGCGCGGCGCCATCGGCCGCTCGTGGATGGCAACGCGCGACATGGACGTCGCCGCCGAGGTTATCGGCATCCGTCCCATGATGGCCAAGCTCTCGGCCTTCGCCGTCAGCTCCTTCATCGTGGGGGTGGCCGGCGCGCTGTGGGCGTTCGTCTACCTCGGATCCTGGGAGCCGCTCGCCTTCGACGTGAACCGCTCGTTCCAGCTGCTCTTCATGGTGATCATCGGCGGCCTGGGCTCGATCCTGGGATCGTTCCTCGGCGCCGCCTTCATCGTGATCCTGCCGCTCATGCTGAACCAGCTCCCGGGATGGCTCGGCATCCCGCTGTCCACCGCGATGATCTCGCACATCGAGTTCATGGTTTTCGGGGCGCTCATCGTGTTCTTCCTGATCGTCGAGCCGCGCGGGCTCGCGCGCCTCTGGGCGATCGGGAAGGAGAAGCTGAGGCTCTGGCCGTTCCCGCACTGAAGCACCGCAGCACCCAACGACGAGGAGAGAGAGATGAAAAGCACCATGAGAGTCAAGGCCGCGGCGGTTGCACTCGCCGTGGCGGGCGCCTTCGGCGCCGTGCATGAAGTCGCAGCGCAGTCGGCCAACGAGATCTTCCTTCCGGTGCTGGTGTACCGCACCGGCGCCTACGCGCCCAACGGCATTCCCTGGGCCGATGGCTACGTCGACTACCTGAAGCTCGTGAACGCCCGCGACGGCGGCGTGAACGGCATCAAGATCGCCTTCGAGGAGTGCGAGACCGGTTACGCCACCGACCGCGGCGTGGAGTGCTACGAGCGGCTGAAGAGCAAGAAACCGGTGATCGTGAACCCCCTTTCCACGGGCATCACTTACGCGCTTACCGACAAGGTGGCCAACGACAAGATCGTTCTCTTCACCACCGGCTACGGCCGCGCCGACTCGGTCGATGGCAGCGTCTTCGCCTGGAACTTCCCGCTGCTCGGCAGCTACTGGAGCGCGGCCGACATGCTGGTGCAGCACGTGAAGAAGAAGGACAAGTCGCTCAAGGGCAAGAAGATCGCCTTGGTGTACCACGACTCGCCCTACGGCAAGGAGCCGATCAAGCTGCTCGAGGAGCGCGCCAGGATGGAGGGCTACCAGCTCCTGCTGCTGCCGGTGACCCACCCGGGCGTGGAGCAGAAGGCCACGTGGCTCCAGATTCGCCAGCAGCGTCCCGACTACGTCTTCCTGTGGGGATGGGGGGTCATGAACTCGACCTCGATCAAGGAGGCGATCGCGGTCTCCTACCCGCGCCTGCAGATGTACGGCGTGTGGTGGTCGTCGGCCGAGCCGGACGTCGAGCCCGCGGAGATGGCGTCCAAGGGCTACAACGGCATCGCGCTCGGCCACTCGGACGAGAAAGATTTCCCCGTGCACAAGGACCTGCTCAAGCACCTGTACGACAAGGGACAGGGCACGGCCAAGGACAAGAAGGATGTCGGCAGCGTGCTCTACAACCGCGGCATGATCTCGGCGATGCTCTCGATCGAGGCCATCAAGCAGGCGCAGTCGAAATACGGCAAGCGCGTGGTCACCGGCGAGGAAGTGCGCTGGGGCGCCGAGAACCTGAACCTCGACGCCGGCAAGATCAAGGCGCTCGGGTTCGGCGACATGGTGCAGCCGCTCAAGACCGCCTGCAACGACCACGAGGGCGTGCGCCGCGGCCGCGTCCACACGTGGGACGGCAAGGACTGGAGCTACACGTCGGACTGGTACGAGGCCGACATGAAGATCCTGCGCCCGATGATCCAGGCCTCCGCCAAGGCGTACGCGGCCGAGAAGAAGATCACGCAGCGCGATTGCTCGAAGGAGAAATAGTCGGATGAAGCAAGTGGATCGACATGGCGGCTAACCCTCTCCCCGGCCCTCTCACAGGGGAGAGGGCGGCGGCGGCGAAGCCTCTCCTCGATGTGAATGGCATCGAGGTGATCTACAACCATGTGATCCTGGTCCTGAAAGGCGTATCGCTCGCGGTTCCCGAGGGGGGCATCGTCGCCCTCCTCGGGGCCAACGGCGCGGGCAAGACGACCACGCTGAAGGCGGTTTCGAACCTGCTGCGCGCCGAGCGCGGCGAGGTGACCAAGGGCGCCATCCATCTTCGCGGCGAGCGCGTCGACGCGATGAATCCCGCGGACCTGGTGAAACGCGGCGTGGTCCAGGTGATGGAGGGGCGGCACTGCTTCGCGCACTTGACGGTGGAGGAGAACCTCCTTACCGGCGCCTACACGCGCAAGGGGTCGCGCGCGGAGCTGCGCTCGGACCTCGAACGGGTCTACGAATTCTTTCCGCGCATCAAGCAGCGGCGCGGCTCGATGGCCGGCTACACCTCGGGCGGGGAGCAGCAGATGACCGCGATCGGCCGCGCGCTCATGGCCCGGCCCACGATGATCCTGCTCGACGAGCCCTCGATGGGCCTCGCGCCCCAGATCGTCGAGGAGATCTTCGAGATCGTGAAGACACTCAACACGAAGGAGCGCGTGAGCTTCCTGCTCGCCGAGCAGAACACCATGGTGGCCCTGCGCTTCGCCGACTTCGGCTACATCCTGGAGAACGGCCGCGTGGTGATGGAAGGCAAGGCGGAGAGCCTCGCCGCGAACGAGGACGTGAAGGAGTTCTACCTCGGCATCTCCAGCGGCGGGCGGCGCAGCTTCCGCGAGACCAAGCACTACCGCCGGCGCAAGCGCTGGCTCGGCTAGCATGGGCACGGCGCAGGCGACGGCGCATTACGACGCGCTCGAGACGCGCGATGCCGCCGAGCGCGCGGCGGGCCACTTCGCGCGCCTGGCGGCCCAGCTCGAGCATGCGCGCGCGCGTACCGCGCATTACCGCGAGGTCCTGAAGGACACCGACTGCGCCGCGGTGACCACCCGCGCCGCGCTCGCGCGCCTGCCGGTCACGCGCAAGGCGGATCTGCACGCGTTGCAGCAGGCGCGGCGTCCGTTCGGCGGGCTGGAGGCGACGCCGGCAGGCGACCTCGCGCGCGTCTTCATGTCCCCCGGGCCGATCTACGATCCCGAAGGCCGCCGCCCCGATTTCTGGGGCTCGGCGCGCACGCTCTTCGCCGCGGGCTTCCGCGCCGGCGACCTCGCGCTCAACTGCTTCTCGTACCACCTCACGCCCGCGGGCAGCATGTTCGAGACCGGCCTGCACCGCCTCGGCTGCGCGGTCATCCCGGGCGGCACGGGCCAGACCGAGATGCAGGCGCGCGTCATCGCCGACCTCGGGCCCTCGGGATACGTCGGCACGCCCTCGTTCCTCAAGATAATCCTGGAGAAGTGCGACGAGCTGGGGCTCGCGGCCGTCTCGCTCGAACGCGCGCTCGTCTCGGGCGAGGCCTTCATGCCCGCGGTGCGCGAGTTCATGCGCGGCCGCGGGATCGAGTGCTTCCAGGCCTACGGCACGGCGGACCTCGGCTGCATCGCGTACGAGACCGAGGCGCGCGAGGGCCTCGTCGTGAACGAGGACATGATCGTGGAGATCGTTCGTCCGGGCACGGGCGATCCCGTTCCCGAGGGCGAGGTGGGCGAGGTGGTGGTCACGCCCTTCAACCCGGATTACCCGCTGGTGCGCTTCGCCACCGGCGACCTCTCGGCGGTGCTGCCCGGCACGAGTCCCTGCGGGCGCACCAACGTGCGCATCAAGGGCTGGATGGGCCGCGCCGACCAGACGACGAAGGTGAAGGGCCTCTTCGTGCACCCCCACCAGGTGGCAGAGGTGCTGCACCGCCACGCCCTGCAGCGCGCGCGCCTCGTGGTCGAGAACACCGGCGGCGAGGACCACATGACCCTCAAGGTCGAAGGCGCCACTGGGGAAGCCGCGCGCGCGCTCGAGGCGACGCTGCGCGAGGTGACGAAGGTTCGCGGCGAGGTTCTCGGGGTCGCCGCCGGATCGCTGCCGAACGACGGCAAGGTGATCGAGGACCTGCGCAAGTACAGCTAGGGCATTCGCGACCCCGCGCCTGAACTGGAGTCCGACCCCTTCGGAAACGCCACGACGTGGTCGACGTCGAGCTTGATGCCGATCCTCTCGCCGATGGCGTGGTTGTGGTGCGAGGGCACGAGGGAAAGCACCTGGCTGCCGTCGGCGAGCCTCAACGTGTAGAGGAACTCGGCCCCGCGGAACGCCTTCTTCACCACTTCGGCCTTGAGCGTGCTCTCGTCGTCGTGCAGCACGTCGTCGGGGCGAAGCAGCAGCGCGACATCCTGCCCGGCCTTCAGGCCGCAGCCCGGGCAGTGGTGCAGCGATCCCAGCACCGTGTCGATGCCGTCGTCGGCCGTGGCGCGCGCGGGCAGCAGCACTCCCTCGCCGACGAAGTGCGCGACGAAGCGCGACGCGGGCCGGTGGTAGAGCGAGTACGGCGTGTCCCACTGCTCCACCACCCCGTCGTTCATGACGCCCACGTAGTCGGCCATGGCGAAGGCCTCGTGCTGGTCGTGCGTCACCATGAGCGCGGTGGCGCCGAGCGACTTCAGGATCGCGCGCACCTCGATCGAGAGGCGCTCGCGCAGCTCGACGTCGAGGTTGGAGAAGGGCTCGTCCAGCAGCAGCAGCTGCGGGCGCGGGGCGAGGGCGCGCGCGAGGGCCACGCGCTGCATCTGCCCGCCCGAGAGCTCGTGCGGAAAGCGCCCGGCGGCGCGATCCATGCCGACCGCCGCCAGCAGCTCGGCCACGCGCGCCGCGCGCGCGCGCGCGTCGAGCCCCTTGAGCCCGAAAGCCACGTTCGCGCCGACGGTGAGATGAGGGAAGAGGGCGTAGTCCTGGAACACGAAGCCCACGCGCCGATGCTCGGGGGCCGCGGTGTGGCCGGGCCGGCTCACGACCTGGCCACTGAGTCGGATCTCGCCGCCCTGGATGGGCTCGAGCCCCGCGATGCAGCGCAGCACCGTCGTCTTGCCGCAGCCGCTCGGGCCCAGCAGGCAGCCGATCTCGCCCTCGCCGAGCGCGAGCGAGAAATTCCAGCACACCGGACCATGTCCGGGGTACTCGAAGCAGACCTTGTCGAGCTCGAGGGCGGCCGCCATGCAGGGATTATACCCGCCTTGACAAATGAGAATCATTCTTATTACTATTCTCGACATGAACACCATCCTGCAGTGCCTCGCCGCCGCCCTGGCAACCCTGTCGGTGCTGCCCGCCCTTTCCCAGGACAAGGTCCTCAACCTCTATACCTCCCGCCATTACCAGACGGACGAAGCGCTGTACGAGGGCTTCACCCGCCAGACCGGCATCAAGATCAACCGGATCGAGGCCGGCGAGGACCCGCTCATCGAGCGCATGAAGCAGGAGGGCGCCCGCAGCCCGGCGGACGTGCTCATGACGGTCGATGCCGGGCGTCTCTGGCGCGCCGAGCAGGCGGGCCTCTTCCAGCCGGTCGGCTCGAAGCTGCTGGAGGAGCGGATCCCGGCGGCGCTGCGCCATCCCGACGGCCTCTGGTACGGCTTCTCGATGCGCGCGCGCCCGATCTTCTATGCCAAGGGCCGCGTCGACCCGGCCACGCTCGTCGAATACGAGGGCCTCGCCGACCCCCGCCACAAGGGCAAGGTCTGCATCCGCTCCAGCTCCAACGTCTATAACCTCTCGCTCATGAGCTCGATGATCGTCGCCCAGGGTCCGCAGAAGGCCGAGGAGTGGGCCCGCGGGGTGGTCGCGAACCTGGCGCGCGCGCCCAAGGGCGGGGACACCGACCAGCTGATGGCGGTGGCCGCCGGCGAATGCGACATCGCCGTCGCCAATACCTATTACTACGTGCGACTGCTCAAGTCGTCGAAGCCGGCCG
>Ga0307505_10001486_pt1 | contig 18788 bp, 12 predicted proteins | sample 23_S_MG_FD_202183 | JGI IMG/M metagenome (GOLD analysis project Ga0307505, IMG submission 202183) | Soil microbial communities from Populus trichocarpa stands in riparian zone in the Pacific Northwest, United States - 23_S | ecosystem: Environmental > Terrestrial > Soil > Riparian zone > Trees...
ACCGTCGGGAACGTGTACCCCAACACCGTCACGCTGCGAGCAGCTCGTGGGGTGGGACGCGACCTCCCGCTTCCCTTCTTCGCCGAGCGCTACGCCGAGAGCTACCGTGCCGAGTTGGCGGCGTTCGTGGATGCCGTGCGGGGCGGCGCACCCGTGCCGGTAAGCGGGCACGACGGGCGAGCCGCCGTCGTGATGAGCCTGGCGGCGCGGCGCTCGCACGACGAGGGGCGGCCTGTGCGGCTCGCAGAAGCTGACGCGGTCCCGGCCGTGCCGCCCAACTCCCGAGGGGATGCTCGACCTTGAGGCTCTGCTGGGAGCGGAGGCCGACAACCTCCTCGCCCACATCTCGCGGGACCTCCCGCGCGAGCTCCTCCACCTCCCCGGCCCCGACTTCGTCGATCGGGTGTGGGGCGCGTCCGACCGCTCGCCGCGCGTGCTCGGCGCGCTCCATACGCTCTTCGGCCATGGCCGCCTGGGCGGGACGGGCTATCTCTCGGTCCTACCCGTCGACCACGGCGTCGCGTTCTCGGCAGGCTCCGCCTTCGCCGCAAGTCCTGATTACTTCGACCCGGCGGCCGTGATGACCCTGGCCGTCGAGGCGGGGTGCAGCGCCGTGGTGACGACGTACGGCGTGCTCGGCGCCGTCGCCCGGCGCTACGCCCACCGCGTCCCCCTCGTGCTCAAGCTCAACCACCACCAGACGCTCTCCTACCCCGACCGGCCCGACCAGACGCCTTTCGCGCGCGTACGCGCCGCAGCTGAGCAGGGCTGCGTGGGCGTCGCCGCGACGGTCTACTTCGGCTCGGCAGGGGCGCGGCGGCAGCTCCGGGAGGTTTCAGCGTGGTTCGCCGAGGCGCACGCGCTAGGGATGGCCACCGTCCTCTTCTGCTACCTCCACCACGCCGCCTTCCGGCAGCCCGGTGTGGACTACGAGCTAGCGGTCGACCTCACGGCGCAGGCCAACCACCTCGGCGCCGCCGTCGAGGCCGACCTTATCAAGCAAAAGCTCCCGACGGCCGCGCGTGGCTTCCCCGCGCTGAGCGTGGCCGGCCAGCCATACGGCCCGCTGGACGCCCAGGCCGGCGCGGGCGCGCACTCCGTCGACCTCGTGCGCGACCAGGTCGCCCACTGCTTCATGGGGCGGTGCGGCCTCCTGAGCTCGGGCGGCGGGGCCGGTGCGGACGACCTAGCGCAGGCCGTCCGCACTGCGGTCGTGAACAAGCGCGGGGGCGGGGTGGGCCTGCTCGTAGGGCGGAAGGCATTCCAGCGGCCGCTCGCCGAGGGTGTCCGGCTCGTGCACTCTGTGCAGGAGGTGTACCTCGACCCACGCGTCACGGTGGCGTAGCGGGCCCCCTCGAGCGGTAGCACGTCCTTGGTCCCTCGCGGCGGGATCGTTCCTGTCGGACGGCTATGATGAGGCCTCGCTCGAGGGGCGAGGCTGCTTCCCGCCGAACTCGCAGATGATAGAGTGGACAAGCGGGACGCCCAATGTCTCGCCCGCTCGCGAATGCCCCTCGGTTTCGGGAGAGGTGATCGTCGCGACGCCACCTAGGCGATGACAGTCTCGTTGGCCCCGGTGCCACGCGGATCACTCGGTTCGCAGTGGCCCGCGCGACCCCGACGGAGCACTGCCTCTCGCACGGTGAAGGAACTGGTCCGCGATGCGAGCGGCACTGGACTCTCGTGCTGATAGTGTCGGCGAGGTGGTCGCTTTCATACGTGGGGTGAAGTAGCGCCGGTCATGGGGTGTGTGGTCTGAGGCCGGGGCGGCCGGCCTCGAGGCGGGCATTGCTGGGTGTACTCGTCAGACACTGCAGCCGAAGCCACTCACTCCAACGCGGCCAGAAGGGCAGGCTGTTTGCACATTACCAGCCCAGGGGCGGCGACGGCGTGCAAGACTTGTGCAAGATCGTAGGGTTCATTGCGGCGCTTCACCTCACCGCACTGACCCCTAGGATTGTCGAATGTGTGCCCACAATGGGGATAGCGGCGCATCCCGAATCGTGCGCGCGCTAATTTCGCAATGAGCAGGTCGTCGGTTCGAGTCCGACCGTTGGCTCCACGGGCCCCGTTCGCGCGGGGCCTTTGTCGTAGCGGCATTGCGCCGGCACTGGCAATGGATCCCCGGACCGTGGTACCGTGCCTCCAATGCGGAACCGGGTAATCGAGGCGATCGCCGCCGGCGCGCTGGCCCTGACGGCGGCGGCGTACGCCGGCTGCGGCCGGGAGGCTGACCCGGCGCCGGCCGGCACGGTGGAGGTGGCGTACCTCAACCATGGGCCGGACGCGGAGTACGTCGGCCGGCAGGCCTGCCAGTCCTGCCACCCGGGGCAGTACGAGACGTTCGTGCAGTCCGAGATGGGCCGGTCGTTCCGGCGCGCGGTGCTCGCGCAGTCCGACGCGCCGTGGGACGGCGTGGCGCCGATCTACGACGAGGCGCGGGACCTCCACTACCAGCCCTTCCGACGCGGTGAGAGCCTGTTCGTCCGCGAGTACCGGCTGGCCGGCCGGGACACGGTGCACTCGCGGGAGGAGCGCATCGACTACATCGTGGGGTCCGGGCACCACACCAACTCGCACATCCGCGATGTAAACGGGCACCTGTACCAGGTGCCGGTGACGTGGTACGCCCAAGCCGGCCTCTGGGGGCTCGCGCCGGGGTTCGGCGGCGCCGGCGACCGCTTCATGCGGCCCATCACGCACGCCTGCATGGCGTGCCACAACGCGCTGCCGGACTTCGTCGAGGGCTCCGAGAACCGCTTCGCGCACGTGCCGCTCGGGATCGACTGCGAGCGCTGCCACGGGCCCGGGTCAATCCACGTCGAGGAGCGCACGGCCGGCCGCGGGCCGGCGGCCGGGCAGCCGGACCGCACCATCGTCAACCCGCGCCGGCTGCCACCGGACCTCCAGCTCAACGTCTGCGAGCGCTGCCACATGCAGGGGGCCGCCGTGTGGGAGAGCGACGCCGCGCCGGCCGCCTTCCGGCCGGGGATGCGGCTCGACGAGTACCAGCACGTCTTCTGGCCGCGCGCGGCGGACAGCCTCGCGCAGTTCACGATGGCGTCGCACCCGGCGCGGCTGCGGATGAGCGCGTGCTTCCAGGAGTCGCACGAAGCGGGGTCGGAGCTGCCGGCGCTCACGTGTCTCTCCTGCCACAACCCGCACCTGGGTATCCGCACGGTGCCGCGCGAGCGGTACAACGCTACCTGCCGCTCGTGCCACACGCCGGATCGCGCGCTGGCCTGCACCGAGCCCACCGTCGTCCGCGCCGGCGGCGCCGGCGACTGCGTCTCCTGCCACATGCCGACGTCGCCGACGACCGACATCCCGAACGTGACGGTCACCGACCACTACATCCGCGTCGTCGAGCGCGACGCGCCGGCGCCGGGCGGGGCGCCGCTGCCCATCCTCCGTGTGGCCACCGTGGTCGGGCGGAACGCGTCTGACCTGCAGGTAGCGCAGGGAATGCTGACGTACTTCGAGGAGGTTACCAACCGGCCCGGCGTGCTGGACTCCGCCGCGGCGCGCCTGGAGAGGGCGGGGCGCACGGAGCCGCCGGCGCGGATGGTGCCGGCGCTGGCGCGGCTGCACTTCCTGCGCGGCGACCACGCCGCGCTGCGCGCGCTGGCGGGCCGGCCCGAGGCCGCCGGCGTGGACGCGTGGACGCACTACCGCTTCGGCGAGGCGTTCGCGTCCGCCGGCGCCCACGCGGCCGCGCTGCGCCACCTGGGCCGGGCCGTCGCGCTCCTGCCGGGCCACCTGCGGTTCCGCGAGCGGCTGGCACGCGCCTACCACGCGTCCGGCCGGGCTGACGAGGCGCGCCGCCAGTATGATGCCGTACTGGGCGCCGACCCCACATTCGAGCCGGCCTACAACAACCGCGGGATGGCGCTGCTTGCGCTGGGCGACCTGCCGGCCGCGGAGGCCGACTTCCGGCGCGCCGTCGATCTCTACCCCGACGCCGAGATGGCGCTGGCGAACCTGGCGTCGGTGTACTTCAACACGGGCCGGCCGGCCGCTGCCCGGCCGCTGCTGCGGCGGGCAATGGACCTGTCGCCCCGCAACGATGGCTACCGGCGGCTGTGGGAAGCGCTGGAGGAGCCGCCGGCCGGCCACACGGCCGGCCCGGCCGGCCGGCCGTGAACGTGACTCGGTTTACGGTCCCGCCATCGTCAGCGCACCACGCCTGACACGGCCTCCGCGAGCTCGCTCCGCGCGGGCACGGCGTCCTTCAGCCAGCACATGCCCGTGCGGTGCTGGTAGCCGGGCTCGGTCCACGTGAACGCGCGGCAGCGCGGGTTCTCCTGGCACGCGGCGCGGCACGCCTCCGGCCCGGCGCCGTCCATCGGGAAGCTCTCGAAGTCGGCTCCGTTGCGATCGGTGCGGTACTCGAGCGAGCCGGTGGGCGCGCCGGCGGGCGCGCCGGCGACGTCGGCTATGCGTGCGACGTCAGCGCAGCCGGTGAGGAGCGCGCCGGCGAGGAGAAGGGCGGAGAGAACGCGCATGGAGGGACGGGGGTGAGAGTGGCGGAACATAGCGTGCGCCGGCCTACGCGCGTTTGCCGGCGGCAAATGTCACGCACCGGCCCGCCCGGCCGCTCCGCATCACGGCGCAAGCCTCGGGTCGAATCGTACGGGCGTCGCAGCGCCGATCGTTACCCGGGCGAAGTCCGGGTGCTCGGGGTTGATCAGGTAGTTGTGCTCGCCGGGGACGATCACGCTGGGCACGCGCAGCACCAAACTGCGCCGGCCGCGCTGCCACGCGTCGCCGAACGCAGTGGCGACCTCGGTGTCGGGGACGCTGTCCCACCCCGACGGCAGCGCGGCTGCGCCGGCGACCTCGACGAGACGATCGTCGAACGCCGCGGGGATTGCGACGTGCTCGTCCAGCCACGCTCGGTGGTCCACCTGTACCAGGATCTCGAGCATCGCCAGCGAGCGCGTTGCGGACGTGTACACGGCCGGCACGCCGACGCTGTTGAAGCGGCCGCCCGCCAGCCGCGCGCCCTCGCCGGAGAACGCGCTTTTCGCCCACCTCCGGTGGGTGATCCGCCATACGGTAAGATCGGCCACGCCCGCTCCGGCCTCAGACGGGGATGCCGTGCTCGATGTGCCGGAGCGTGCGCTCGACGAGCTGCGCGCCGGGCTCGGTGGAGGCCATGTCGAGAGGCGTCCGATCACCGAGGGCGAAGTTCGGCTCGCGGAACCAGTGGCTCGCGCGCTGGGGGTCGCCCAGGACGTCGGCGGCGATCGCGGCCAGCCGGCCGAGGCGGTATACCCGCTCAGACTCGTCACGGGGTAGGCGCGCCGCGCCAGCGCGGCGCGCCATGGTGCGCGGCGGGATCGAGAGCACCTCGCCGAGGGCGGCCGCGCTGAGGCCCAGCCACTCCTGGAGTGTGCGCAAGGAAGCTCCGGGTAAACCCGCGCGGATGCGCTCGGCGGCGGAGGCGAGATCCCAATCGGGTGAGAACGCCGCCATGGGCTCACTGACGACTGTGCGCTCTGGCTGCTTCGGGGCACGCTTGCGCGGCTTCCGCTCGATGTCGGACATGGCGATAGCGGCACATGGCGTAGCACGCTACGCCATACGCCCCGACGAGTCAAGGCTCCGTTCATTAAGTCTGGCGTTCCCGACCTACGCTGAATGCCTGAGTCGCTGAACCGCTGAGCCGCGCGGCGCTAGTAACGTTCCTGCAGCTCCGGCAGTCAGGCCGTCGGCCCAAGTGGCTTGGTGGCCATAGCGATCCGCCCTCTTCGCCTCACGCCCGATGTTCGTAGGCCACTACGGCGCCGGTTTCGTCGCGCGCGGACTGTTCCCGCACGTGCCGCTCTGGGTGTTCGTCCTCGCGGTGCAGTTCCTGGACCTCGTTTGGGGGCCCCTTGTGTTGATGGGTGTGGAGCGGGTGAGGATCGTGCCGGGAGTCACGGCCTCCAACCCGCTGGACCTGTTCTACATGCCGTACTCCCACAGCCTGGTCGCCGCGGTTCTTTGGTCGCTGGCGGCCGGCGTTGCCTGGCTGGTAGGCCGGCGCGGTCACGCGGCGGCCGGCGCGGCGATGGCTGTCGGCGTCGCCGTGGGTTCGCACTGGGTGCTCGACCTGGTCGTGCATCGCCCGGACCTCCCGCTGTTCGGGCACGCGGCGAAGGTGGGGCTGGGGTTGTGGGACCGGCCGGCGCTGGCGCTCGCGCTGGAGGTCGGTCTGCTCGTCGGTGGAGCCGCCTTCTATCTGCGGGCAAATGGCGAGCGACGCAATGCGACCCTGGTCCTCGCCGGGCTCATGGTGGCGGCCCACGTCGGTGGTTTCTTCGTGCTGCCACCGGAGACGCCGGCAGCGGCGGCCGCGCTGCCGCTCGCGGCGTACCTCTGCTTCGCGGCCGCGGCCTGGTGGATCGAGGCGCGGCCGGCGCCAACCGCCGGGGCGGCTGCCTAGGACTGCGCCGCCGGAAGGCGCACCTGGAAGTCGGTACGCCCGGGGACGGACTCGACGCTGATCCCTGCCTCGTGCGCCTGCAGGAGGCGCCGGACGATGTCCAGGCCCAGTCCGCTGCCCTCGCCGACGCCCTTCGTCGTGAAGAAGGGGTCGAAGATCCGGGCCTGGATGTCCGGGGGGATGCCGGGGCCGTCGTCGACTATGTGCACCACGACCGCGTCGATCTCGCGCGATGCGGTAACGCCGACGCGCCCGCCGTCGGAGACAGCGTCGAGGGCGTTGTCGATCAGGTTCATCCACACCTGGTTCAGCTCGGCGCCGACGGCGTGCACGCTCGGCAGGTCGTCGGGGAGGTCGAGTGCGACCTCCACCGCCTTCGAGCGTGTCTTGGTGCCCAGCATCGTGAATGTGTCCTTGATGCCGCGTCGGATGTCGACTGGCTCCGGCGCCGGCGCGCGGTCCATGAAGGAGAATCCTTTCACAGCGCGGACGAGGTCGTGTATCCGCCCGGCCGCGGTCTCGATCTCGGAGGAGAGCGAGCGCACGAGGCAGCACGCGGCGAGCCACCGGACGGTCGCGTCGAGCGCTTCGCCGCTGGTGTTGGCAGCGAGCTCGTCGAGTGCATCGAGTGAAATGGCCGTGTCCGCGAGGGTGGCGGCCACATCCGCGGTGGCGCCGTTGTCCTCGAGCCAGCCGGTGATCGCGTCCTCACGATCCGCCCGATCGATCGCCGACATCCGAGAAGCGTCCGGAGCTCCGCACGTAACGCGCGCGCGGTCGATAGCGGCGAACTGCGCCTCCGAGAGTCCCGCGCCGGCTAGCGTGCGCGCGGCGGACTCGGCCTCCAGGAGGGCGTCGGTCAACGTGTTCGCGCTTCGCACTACCGCCGACGCCGGGTTGTTCAACTCGTGCGCCATGCCGGCAGCAATCTTGCCCAACGAGATCAGTTTCTCGTCGCGCAGCTGGCTCGACGTGAAGGTGCGGGCTCGGTCGACCATGACGCGCACGAGGATGGTCGTTACCTCGGGGCATTCGCGAATCGCATCGGGCAGGTGAGCCGCGTCGACCACGAGGACCTCGGCCGTCTCCTCGACCACCGCGTCGTGCGGCGGGGACGCCCCTCGCGAGTACGGCATCACGCCCCCCACGTCGCCGGCCTTCCATTCGAAGATCTTGTGGGAGCCGGCCCCTCGATCCCCGCGGATGACGAGGTGGCCCGTGAGGAGGATCAGCAGCTCGGTCGCCTGCTCTCCTGCCTTCGTGACGACATCGCCCACCGCGTACGTCCGGAGCACCCCTCGTTCGGCGAGCCAGGCGTGCTCATGCGCCGGCGCCGGGCCGAGGGCGCGGTGGGTTGCGAGTCGGGCCAGGATGTCCATGTGGCCTAGACGGTGTCGAGGTACCGGTGTACGGAGTAGATGGAAGCCGAACCCTCGCCCACGGCGGCGGCCACGCGGCGGTTCGAGCCGGAGCGGACGTCGCCAGCGGCGAACACGCCCGGGATGCTCGTCTCGAAGAGGAACGGATCGCGTTCCAGCGTCCAGCCGCGCGCCCGCCCGTGTTCGCGCGGAAGGTCGCTGCCCGTCAGGATGAAGCCGGCCTCGTCGCGCTCGACCATGCCTGCGAACGCCTCTGTGTGCGGGCGGACGCCGATGAAAATGAACATGGCGGCGGCCGGGATGGTCCGACGCTCGCTGCCGTCGCCCGAGCACACAACGACCGAGTCGAGGCATGCCTCTCCGCGCACCTCTTCGAGGCTCATTCCCGTGAGCACCTCGATATTCGGCATGTCGTTGATTCGATCGACCAGGTAGCGCGACATCGCGACGTCGAGCTTGGCCGCGCGTACCAGCATCGTGACGCGCCTCGCGGTCCGTGAGAAGAAGAGCGCTCCCTGGCCCGCGGAATTGGCGCCTCCCACTACGACTACGTCCTCGTCGCGGAAGCGGGCCGCCTCGGAAAGCGCCGCGCCGTAGTACACGCCGGCGCCGTGCAGCGAGGAGATGCCGGGCACGTCGAGCGTCCGCGCGCTCATGCCTGTTGCGACCACCACGCAGAACGTGTTGAGCTCGGAGCCGTCGGCGAGGACCACGACGCGGTACGGGTCTTCCCGGCGCAGGCCCACTACCTCCTGCCCCGTGAGGAGCTCCGCGCCGAATCGGCGGGCCTGGGCGGTGGCGCGCTGGGCGAGGTCGCTTCCCGAGACCCCCGCCGGGAAGCCCAGGTAGTTCTCGATGAGGGAGCTCGTGCCCGCCTGGCCGCCGGCGGCGTGCGACTCCACCAGCACCGTTCGCAGTCCCTCGGAGGCCGCGTAGACGGCGTTGGCGAGCCCGGCCGGCCCGGCGCCGATCACCACCACGTCGTAGAAGGGAAGGTCGGCGTGGGTCTTCATCCCGACGCGTCCGGCAAGCTCTCCGGTGGTGGGTGCCGCCAGGTGGGTACCGTCCTCGAGGACCACTACCGGCAGCCGGGACAGGTCGCCGGCGAGGGATTCCGCGAGCGCGCGCGCCGGCGCGTCGAGGTCGATGTCCGCCCACTCGTAGGGCACGCGGTTGCGCGAGAGGAAGTCCCGCACGGCGAACGACCGCGGCGACCACTGCGAGCCCAGGACACGCACCCCCTCGTAGGGCGGCCGCACGCGGACGCGCCACTCGGCCAGGAGGTCGTCGAGCACCGGGTAGAGCTTCTCGTCGGGCGGATCCCACGGCTTCATCAGGTAGTGGTCCAGCCCGACCTCGTTGATGCCCGCGATGGCGACCTCGGTGTCCGCGTAGGCGGTGAGCATTACCCGCCGCGCCTGAGGGTGGAGCTTGATCGCCTCGCGGAGCAGCTCGGTGCCGTTCATCCCGGGCATGCGCTGGTCGACCAGGAAGAGGGCCACGGGCGTCGCTCGTGCCGCGAGTTCCCTGGCCGTCTCCAGCCCCTCCTCGCCCGAGGAGGCTTTCATCACGCGATAATCCGCGCGGTAGTGCTGCCTCAGGTCGCGCTCGATCGCGGCCAGGACGGCCGAATCGTCGTCGACGGTAAGGATGACCGGTTTAGCCACCGACGGCCATGCGCAGGGGAGGGCAGGGCGGCGAGTATAGCGTGCGTCTGCCGCGCGGGGCAGGCATGCGCCGGCGGGATTTCAAGCGGCGGAACGAGATGGGTGTCGCGCGGCGTAGGGAGCACCATCCCACCGCGGCATGGCCAAGCAGGACCCCCTGACGACGTACCGGGAGAAGCGCGACTTCCGCGTGAGCCCCGAGCCCACCGCCGGCGGCGCGCGCCGGAAGCGCGCCGGCGCACCGACGTTCGTCGTGCAGAAGCACGCCGCGAGGTCGCTGCACTATGACTTCCGGCTGGAAGTCGACGGTGTGCTCGCGTCGTGGGCGGTGCCGAAGGGGCCGTCGACGGACCCGGCCGACAAGCGCCTGGCTGCGCCCACCGAGGATCACCCGCTGGACTACGGCGGGTTCGAGGGCGTCATCCCCGAGGGCTACGGCGCCGGCGCGGTCATCGTGTGGGATCGCGGCACCTACCGCAATCTCCGCGAGCAGGAGGGGATATCGATGGCTGAGTCGCTGGCCGAGGGCAAGGTGGAGGTGTGGCTCGACGGGGAAAAGCTGCGCGGCGGCTACGTGCTCGTCGAGATGAAGGGGCGGGGCGGGTGGCTCCTCATCAAGCAGGACGACGCAGAGGCCCGCGCCGGCCGCGAGATAGTGGACGAGCAGCCGGCCTCGGTGCTCACTGGGCGCTCGATAGACGAGGTCGCCGCCGCCGGCGCGGCGGCACGGACGGGTGCGGGCAACGGCTCCGTCGCGCCGGCCAAGGCCGCGACCGCGAAGGAAACCCCTGTGAAGCGGCGAGCCCGCAAGGCGACGCCGCGCCGGCGCGCCGGCGCCGCGGCGTCGATCAAGGTTGGCCGCGCCACCGTCAAGCTGAGCAGCCTCGACCGCGTCGTTTTCCCCGACGACGGGATCACCAAGGGCGACGCGGTGGACTACTACCATCGCATCGCCGAGTGGATGTTGCCCCATGTCGAGGACCGCCCCCTGACGCTGCACCGCTTCCCCGACGGCATCGGTGGCGAGGGTTTCATGCAGCAGCACGCGCCGGCGTTCTACCCGAAGTGGGTCGCTCGCGCGACTGTCGGCGCGACAGAGGGCGCGGTGACGCACGCCGTCGCCAACAACGCGGCCACGCTGGTGTATCTCGCGAATCAGGGCGTGATCACGGCGCACGTATGGCTGAGCCGTGTCGACAGGTTGGACTTTCCCGACCGGCTCATCTTCGACCTGGACCCGCCGGACGACGGGCCCGCGTCGGCGGAGGAGGCGTTCGCGCCGGTCCGCGCCGGCGCGCGCGCGGTGCGGGCGCTGCTGGACGAGATCGGGCTGCCGGCGTACCTGATGACGACCGGATCCAGCGGCCTGCACGTGGTCGTGCCACTCGACAGGAGCGACCCGTTCGACGACGTTCGCGAATTCGCGCGCAACGTCGCCGAGGTGCTGGTACGACGCACCCCCGACGCGTTCACCCTCGAGCACCGGATTGCGAAGCGCGGCGGGCGTTTGTACCTGGACGTGCTGCGCAACGCGTACGCGCACACCGCGGTCGCGCCGTACGCGGTGCGCGCCCGCGCCGGCGCGCCGGTGGCGATGCCGATCGCGTGGGAGGAGTTGTCCGACCCGCGGCTGCACCCCGGGCGGTACACGATCCGCAACGCGTTCCGGCGCCTGTCGCGGCTGAAGCGCGACCCGTGGGCGGACATCCGCCGGCGCGGCCACTCGCTCTCCGTTCCGCGCCGGCGACTCGCGGCGCTGGCGGGTTCGGCCGATGCCGGCTCGTCGACGGTGGAGCGCTGAGAGGGCCGCGGCCTTTCGTGACGACGCCTACGGATTCCGCGCGTCGTTCGCGCGGCGCCGGGGTGGGGCTGTTACTGCCCGCGCTCGCCGTGTCGATGCTCGCCGGCGGCTGCATCCGGGAGCGCGGGGCCGCGCACGGGCTGGAGTTCGGCGCCGGCGCGGACCGCACCGGCACGGTCGGGCTCGACTCCGTCCTCGCCGCCCGCGCCGTCGCCCGCGCCGGCAGCCTGCCTCGCCTACAGGCCCTCCTCGTCGCGCGCGGCGGCGAAGTGCTCGTCGCGGAGCGCCGGCGCGGGCCGGCGCTGGATGAGCCGACCAACATCAAGTCGGCCTCCAAGAGCGTCCTGTCCGCCCTGGTCGGCGTCGCCATCGCGCGCGGCGCGTTCCAGGGGGTCGATCAGCCCGTGGCTCCGCTTGTCGGTGTTCCGGCCGGCGCCGACCCCCGCGTGCACCGCATCACCATCGGTCACCTCCTGTCGATGCGCGCGGGATTGCAGCCGACGTCCGGCGCGAACTACGGGCGATGGGCCGTCTCGCGGGACCCGATGGCCCACGCCCTTTCGCGACCGTTCGTCGACGAGCCCGGTGGCCGGATGCTGTACTCGACGGGGTCGAGTCACCTCCTCTCGGCCGCGCTGACGCGAACGACAGGTCGCAGCACGCTGGACCTCGCGCGCGAGTGGCTCGGCGAGCCGCTGGATATCGAAATCCCTCCGTGGTCGCGCGACCCGCAGGGGATCTTCCTGGGGGGAACGAGATGGGCATGTCCGCGCAAGCGCTGCTGGCGTTCGGCGAGATGTACCGGAACGGCGGCGTGCACGTCCGCCCGCGCGCCGGCGCCGGCGTGGACAGCGTGCGCGTGCTGCCGGAGGCCTGGGTTCGCGCTTCGTGGAATGCGCAGGGGCGTTCGCGCGCGGGCGGACGTGCCTACGGCTACGGCTGGTGGATCGGGCGCGCCGGCGGCCGCGCCGTGTACTACGCGTGGGGCTACGGCGGTCAGATGCTCTTCGTGATCCCGGACCTGGCCCTGACTGTCGTGATGACGTCGGATCCGGCCACGCGAAGCAGCGAAGGCGGCCACCTGGACGCGCTGCGGTCCCTTCTCGATGAGCAGATCATTCCGGCGGCCGAGCGGGGCCGCGCCGGCGCCGCCACGCCCACGCGTAGAGTCCCACGTTGATGGCGAGGACGAGGAGGCCGAGGACGACCTGGTGGGTGCGGGTGAGCCCGGACGGATAGAGCGCGGCGAGGACGTAGCGCTCGACGAAGCCCCCTTCGTAGGTGCCCTGGCCGGCGAGTGCCCGGAGGCGGTTCTCGAGCGGCGTGAGCGGGCAGATCCAACCGGCGAACTCGATCAGCACGCCCCACGCCGCAGCCGGCACATGCGCCCACGCGACGCGCGGCCAGCGGAGGACTAGGAGCGCGCCGAGCACGACGAACACCACGAAAGCGAGGTGCACGACGGCGGTGATGTCGGCGAGAAGGCGGTAGTTCATGCGGCGCCGGCGCGGCCCGCAAGGTATCCGGCGGGGGAGGCACCGGGCGCGGAGGAGTGACCGATGCGCCACGACGAGGGCCCGGACCGCGGCTGTCCGCTGCCGGCGATGGGGTGCGGTACGTTCCGAGGCCACGCAAGCCCCACTCGCCGCCCCGCATGCAGCTAACCGACGACAAGCGCTGGATTCTCTCGCCGACGGATCTCGTCAACCACCTCGGCTGCCGGCATCTGTCGGCCCTGAACCGCGCGGCAGGGCTGGGGCAGGTGCCGGCGCCGCCGAAGTACGACGACGCCGGCCTGGAGGCGCTGCGCAAACGGGGTGATGAGCACGAGGCGGCGTACCTCGACCAACTGGTCGCCAGTGGCAGGGGTGTCGTGGCGATAGACCAGCGCCGCACCTTGCCCTACGCGGAGAGAGTCGGGCTCGCGGCGGCCGACACGGTAGCCGCCCTGCGCGCCGGCGCGGACGTCATCTACCAGGCCTGCCTGACGGACGGGTACTGGACCGGCTGGGCCGACTTCCTGGTCCGCGTCGATCTGCCCTCGACACTGGGGGACTACTCGTACGAGGTCGTCGACACCAAGCTGGCGCGGGAGGCGAAGGGTGGGGCGCTGCTGCAGATCCTGCTGTACAGCGACCTGCTGGCGCAGATCCAGGGCATCGCGCCGGCGGAGGTGCACCTGCAGCTCGGAGGGCCGAGCCCCCGGCAGGAGTCGTTCCGCGTGGCTGACTACGCCGCGTATTTCCGGCAGGTGCGGCGCGGCTTCCTCGACTGGCACGGCGCGCCGGCGGAAGCGCTGGCGCACGCGCCGGACCCCGTCGCGCACTGTGACCTCTGCCGCTGGCGCAAGCGCTGCGCCGACGAGCGCCGCGAGGTGGACCATCTCTCGCTGGTCGCCGGCATCACGCGCCGGCAGCGTGACGCGCTGCGGGCGTCGGCGGTCGAGACCATGGAGGCGCTGGGCGATCACCCGCTACCTCCGGAGGGGGCAGTCGAAGGAATCCGAAAGGAACCGCTACGGCGCATCCGCGAACAGGCGCGCGTCCAGGTCCAGGGGAGGCGCGAGGCGCGCAACGTGCATGAGCTCCTCCTGCCGTGGAAAGAGGGCGAGGGGCTCGCGGCCCTGCCGGCGCCGTCGCCCGGCGATCTCTTCCTCGACCTCGAGGGCGCGCCCTTCGCACTCAAGCACGGGCTGGAGTTCCTCTTCGGATGGGCCGACGCCGGGGGCAACTACGAGGCGCGGTGGGCCATAGACCGAGCCGGCGAGAAGGCGGCGTTCGAGGAGTTCGTCGAACTGGTCATCGCGCGCCGGCGCGACTACCCGGACCTCCACGTATACCACTATGCGCCCTACGAGCGGACCGCCCTGTCGAAGCTCATGGGCTTCCATGCCACGCGCGAGGGGGCGGTGGACGCCATCCTCCGCGGAGAGGTGCTCGTGGACCTCTACCGCGTCGTGCGGCAGGGCTTGCGCGCGTCCGTCGAGAGCTACTCCATCAAGAAAATGGAGCCGTTCTACGGGTACGGCCGCGAGGTCGCGCTCCTGGATGCCACGAAGGCGCTCGTTGCATTCAACGCCTGGCTTGAGCTGGGCGGCGAGCGCGACGCGGAGCTGGAGGAGCGGATCGAGGGCTACAACCGCGACGACGTGATCTCCACCGTCCGGCTACGTGACTGGCTCGAGATCCTGCGCGCCGAGCTCGAGGACGCGGAGGCCGCTCCCGTCCCGCGCCCCGTGCCGTCTGACGGCGCGCCCGACGAGAACACAGCCGCGCGCGACGCAGAGATCGACGCCCTCGTCGAACGCCTGACGGCCGGCGTGCCGGCGGAGCTGGTCGAGCGCAGCGACGAGCAACAGGCGCGGTGGCTGATGGCGCACCTTCTCGAGTTTCATCGCCGCGAGGACAAGGTCTTCTGGTGGGAGTTCTACCACCGCGTCGACTTCAACGACGAGGAGTTGATCGAGGACCGCACGACGTTGGGAGGGCTGGAGTACGTCGACGCGGTAGGGGTGGAGAAGCAATCGATCGTCCACCGGTACCGCTTCCCTCACCAGGAGCATGGGATCAAGGTGGGGATGGCCGTCGCGGACCCCGCGCCGGAGCGCGCACGGTCGGAGGCGAAGAAGGCGGCCCGCGAGGCGGGCGACCCCGACGCCGACATTCCGTCGGCGCCGGCGCCAGGGTCCGTCGTGGACATCGACGAGGTCGCCTGCACGATCGACTTGAAGCGCGGCAAGGGCAGCATGGTGCCGCACCCGGCCGCACTGGTGCCGAAGGACAACGTCAAGTCCGACGCGATGAAGGCGAGCCTCCTCCGGCTGGGCCACGCGGTGGCCGACTACGGTGTCGGGGACGAGAACCCGTACCCCTGCGCCGTCGACCTGCTGATGCGCTGCCTGCCTCGCGCCGGCCAGCTGGCCGGCGCCGACCTCGTGGAAGCCGGCGAGGAGATCGTCGACGCGGCCGTGCGGCTGGCGGAGATGCTCGATCGCAGCGTGTTACCCATCCAGGGCCCGCCCGGCGCCGGGAAGACGTTCACCGCCACCCGAGTGATCGTCGATGCTGTGCGCCGCGGGCTGAAGGTCGGCGTCACCGCCAACAGCCACGCCGTGATCACCAAGGTCGTCGACGGCGTGTGCGAGCTCGCAGAGGAGCGCGGCATTCGGGTTAGCGGAGTGCAACGCGCCGACGAGGGTGCTGCCTGCGCGGCGGAGGTCGTAGTCCGCGCAGCCGACAACGCGGGGGTGCTCCGCGCCCTGGCCGACGGGGCGAACCTCGTCGCCGGAACCGCCTGGCTCTGGAGCCGCGAGGACATGGCCGGCGCGGTGGACCTGCTGGTGATAGACGAGGCCGGGCAGTTTTCCCTCGCGAACGCGCTGGCGGTCGCGCCGGCCGCGAAGAGCCTGGTCCTGGTGGGCGATCCGCAGCAGCTCGACCAGCCGCTCAAGGGCACCCACCCGCCCGGCGTCGCGGTTTCCTGCCTCGAGCACCTGGTGGGTGAGGGCGTCCAGACGGTGCCGGCGGATCGCGGCCTCTTCCTCGACCAGACGTGGCGCATGCACCCGGGGATCTGCGCCTTCACGTCGGAGATGTTCTACGACGGCAAGCTGGAAGGCAGGCCCGACCTGGCGCGCCAGGCGGTTGCCGCGGCCGGCGCGATCACGGGCAGCGGGCTGCGGCTGGTGCGCGTAGACCACGGCGGCAACACGACGGACAGTCCGGAAGAGGCCGCTTCGATCGCCGATGTGGTCACCGAACTGACCGCCGGTGGAACGTGGACGGACAGGGAAGGGGCGGTGCGGCCGCTGGGCATCGACGACATCCTGATCGTGGCCCCCTACAACGCCCAGGTGGGTCTATTGAAGGAGCACCTACCCGAAGCACATGTGGGCACAGTCGACAAATTCCAGGGCCAGGAGGCGCCGGTCGTCATCTACTCGATGACGTCGTCGTCCGCCGAGGAGGCCCCGCGCGGCATGGGGTTTCTCTACAGCGCGAACCGACTCAACGTCGCTACGTCGCGGGCGAGGTGCCTCGCGGTCGTCGTCGCCGCGCCGGCGCTGTTCGCGCCGGAGTGCCACACGCCGGCGCAGATGCGGCTGGCGAACGCGTTCTGCAGGTTCAGGGAGATGGCGGGGGGAGGGGATTCGTGATTGGAGCGGGGCTTGCAGTTCGCGGTTTGCAGGTCAGGCGGGCTATCGGCTGTCGGCTATCAGCTGTAGGCGATCAGCTGTCGGCTATCAGCTGTCAGCTGTCGGCTATCAGCTATCGGCCCCCGTCCGAGCCAGCCCTAGCGGCCCGCGCCGGCCACCAACGGCTAACTATTGTTGACAGCGGATAGCTGACAGCTGAGAGCCGAGGGCTTACAGCTGACAGCTGATTAGCTTAAAATGAGGCAGGCAACCCGGGGTAAAGGAATGGCCCGCGAAGGGGCGGCGCGGCCCGAGCAGAACGACCTGTTCCTGACCGAGGAGGAGCAGCGCCGGCAGGGCGAGACGCCGCTGATGCGCCAGTACTGGAGGATCAAGGATCGTCACCCGGGGACGATCCTGCTCTTCCGCATGGGTGACTTCTACGAGACGTTCGAGGCCGACGCCGTGCTCGTCGCCGACGTTCTGGGGATCACGCTCACGCGGCGCGGCAACGGAGCGGCCGAGGACACGCCGCTCGCCGGATTCCCCCACCACGCGCTCGACCAGTACCTGCCCAGGCTGGTGCAGGCGGGGCACCGGGTGGCGGTGTGCGAGCAGCTCGAGGACCCGAAGCTCGCGCGCAAGCTGGTCAAGCGCGACGTGGTGGAGGTCGTCACGCCGGGCGTGGCGTTTATGGACTCGCTGCTCGCGCCGAAGCACGCGCATTACCTCGCGGCCGTGCACTTCGAGCCCGCGCCGCGGGGGCCGGCGCGCGCCGGGTTCGCCTTCGTCGACGCCTCGACCGGCGAGTTCCAGCTGACGGAGGTCGACGAGAGCGAGCTGCCGGCGCTGCTGGAGTCGGTTGCGCCGGCCGAGGTGCTCGTCGACCGGCGGATGCGCGACCGCCTGGCCTCCCTGCGCGCCGGCGCGGCGTACGCCGTCACCCCCCAGGAGGACTGGGCGTTCGGCTTCGACTTCGCCTACGAGACCCTGCTGCGGCATTTCCGGACGCACTCGCTGAAGGGCTTCGGAGTCGACGATCTGCGCGCAGGGCTCACCGCGGCCGGCGCGGCGCTGCACTACCTCGGTGAGACGCAGAAGGGCCGCCTGCCCCACGTGCGCCGGCTCCAGCGGTACCAGGCGGAAGACTACCTGCTGCTCGACGGCGCCACGAGGCGCAACCTAGAGCTCACCGGCAGCCGCGCCGACGGCCGGCGCGACGGCAGCCTCGTCGGCGTTCTCGATGAGACGCTCACGCCGATGGGAGGGCGGTTGCTCCGCTCGTGGCTGATGCGGCCGCTCCGCGACGTTGCGCGAATCAATGCACGTCTCGACGCCGTCGAGGCGCTGGGCGACTCCGGCCGCCAGCGCGCTTCGCTTCGGGAAGCGTTGCGGCTGGTCGGCGATCTCGAGCGGCTATGCGGGAAGGTGTGCACCGGCCGCGCGACGCCGCGCGACCTGGTCGCGATGAAGCAGTCTCTGCGCCAGGTGCCGGTCGTAAAGGAGATCCTGGCGGCGACGCCGATGCCGGCGCTGGCGTCCGTCGGCGAGTCGCTGTCGGCCTGCGACGAGCTCGTCGAGCGCATCTCGACGGCACTCGTCGACGAGCCCCCCGCGAAGGTCGACGCCGGCGGGTACATCCGCCCGGGGTTCTCCGACGCGCTCGACGAGCTCCGGTCGATCGCGCAGGGGGGTCGCGACTATCTCGATCGCCTCCAGGTCGACGAGGCGCGGCGCACGGGGATACCCAGCCTGAAGGTGGGCTACAACAGGGTGTTCGGCTACTTCCTGGAGATCACCAACGCTCACCGCGAGCGGGTGCCGGCCGACTACATCCGCAAGCAGACGCTCGTCGGGGCGGAGCGCTACGTGACGCCGGCGTTAAAGGAGTACGAGGAGAAGATCCTGGGCGCCCAGGAGCGGATGGTGGAGCTCGAGGCGCGTCTCTTCGGGGAACTGAGGGCATCCGTCGCGTCCGATGTCGAGTCCGTGCAGGCGAACGCCGCGCTGCTCGCGCGCCTGGATGTCATCGGCGGGTTCGCCGAGGTAGCGGGGCGCCACGGGTACGTACGCCCGGCCGTCGACGACTCGCTCGATCTCGAGATCGAGGACGGTCGCCACCCCGTGGTGGAGCAGCTTCTGCCTGCCGGCGAGCCATTCGTTCCGAACTCCGTCCACCTTCGGGCGCCGGCCGGCGGCGGCGACGACGACGGGCCCGGGCAGATCCACCTGGTGACAGGGCCGAACATGGCCGGCAAGAGCGTCGCGCTCCGGCAGACGGGCCTGATCGTGCTCCTGGCGCAGGTAGGGAGCTTCGTGCCCGCGGCGCGCGCACGTGTCGGCGTCGTCGACGCTCTCTACACGCGCGTCGGCGCTA
>Ga0307505_10001487_pt1 | contig 18758 bp, 10 predicted proteins | sample 23_S_MG_FD_202183 | JGI IMG/M metagenome (GOLD analysis project Ga0307505, IMG submission 202183) | Soil microbial communities from Populus trichocarpa stands in riparian zone in the Pacific Northwest, United States - 23_S | ecosystem: Environmental > Terrestrial > Soil > Riparian zone > Trees...
CATGGCTCACTGTAGATTTCCTCATGCCTCAGCGACCGCGCCAGCACGTCCTCGAGACCGAATCGCGTCACGCGCTGCGCGCCGCCCTGCCGCTCGACTGGCCTTTCCGCGACGAGAACCCAGATTACGGCGCGGACCTCTCCGTCGAGATCGTGAAACAGGGCGTCGTTACCGGCCAACGCTTCTTCGTCCAGCTCAAGGCCACTGACGAGCCCCGCCTCGGAAAAGCCCTTCAGGTTAAGTTGAAGCAGAAGGCCTTCCGCTACCTCCAGAATCTCAACACCCCCGCTCTCCTCGTCGTGTATCACGCGCCGACAAGGCAGCTCTACGCGCGCTGGGTTCACGACCTCGACGTCTTCTACGCCGGCAACTCGGCCAGCTACTTCACGTTCCGGTTCGAGCCCTACGATTCGCTGGACCGACCCGATCTGCCGGACCACCTTCTTCACACCCTCGGAGACTGGGACTGGATCCACGCATCCACGCTCGCCGGACCGCTCCTCCTGCAGCTGAACTTTCACACCGACGCTGTCCGTGGCGTTCCGGTCTCTCAGATTGCAGAGGCTCTCGAGCGACTCGCGGCCCCCCTTGTGGGCAAAGTCGCAATCCGCGAGGTGCCAGCCGGCAAAGTACGTGGCAACATCGACGTCACGGCGAACGACCTCCACATCCGCTTCCTCGGCGGCAGCGGCGCCGGTATCCATCGCTCGCTTGCAGCAGCACGCCGGAACCGCGGCAAACGAACGAAGACCAAACCGCGCAAAGAGTCCCAGCCGTCCACCGGCGAAGCGGTCGCAGCGGACATCCTCGCCGGCGTCGCATTCGCGGTCCACCACGCGAATCACCGCGCGCTCGCGGCGGACATGGCAGAACTCGCCTTCGCGTCGGCATCGGTGTCCCTCAACATCTTTGGCGCCGGAATGATTGCCGGGATGCTGTTGGATCAGGGGCGCCACGTGCCGATCGTTCGTGCCCTGGTCGGTTTTGAGCGCGACGGACACGTCGAACTCGCCCAGCTCGCACTCGCCGCGATGTTCGTCACGACACCGCCGCCGGAGGTCATGGACGATCTTGTCGAGGCCCTCGATGCCTGGCTCGACGAAGCATCCCGAACGCACCCGCAGGACGCATTCGGTACAGCGCATTACAACGTTGCCCACTATGTCAGCCGTGTTGGGTACGCCCGCCGCGGCGTCATCGGCTTCGCCAAAGCCGCACGACTCCATCCTGATTACCGCCGTCGCGGCTACTTCTGGGAGGAGTTCGGCGGCATGCTCTTCCACCTCGGCCGGTTTCTCTGGTCCGCCCGGGCTTATGACCGCGCGGCCGGAATGGGGCGGGCCACGCGCGCGAAGCAGGCGGATGCCCTCTGGCGCGCCGGTCGATATGCGGACGCGCAGGCCGCGATCCAGCAATACAATGGAAGGGACGCGCACTGGCTCGCCCTGCGATCCGTTCTGCCTATTGTGATCGAAGTGATGGGAGCCGACTCCCAGCAGCGCGACCCCGGGGCAGCTGCCATTCACGTCGAAGCTGGGCTCGCCGCAACCGACCCGGACGCGCGAGCGGCAGCCTGTCTCGCCGCGATCAGGGCCGACGCCATGTCCGGACTGGCATGGTTCAACCTCGGCGCCACCTTCGGCGAGAAGAACCAGCTCCTCGACGCGTCACTCGCATTCCTGACCGCAGCGCTGATTCAGACCTGGGACGTCCAAGCCTGGGCGAATGCCATCAGCGGAGCCGCGGCGAGCCTGCGCGACGCGCAAAGCGACAAGGACCGCGACACCGCGACGGTACTCTTCTCCCTCGCTTTGCAGGCGGGTGTGCCCCTCCACCGCGAAGCGCTGTTTCGCGAGCTGGTTCGCCTCCTTGGCCTCGACACCACGGAAGGCCGCTACTATCTGCGCAATCTGTTCGCGCAGGTGCCAGAGCCAGTCGACACTCCGCCTGTGTTGCGACTCTCATTCGAAGACGGGACAGTCGAGCTTCCGATGAATAATCCCGAGCGGGCCTTCGAGATGCTCAGCGCGAAAGTGTCGGCTTCGTCGTAGAGCTCGTGCTCGCGCAGCTTCGCCACCACAACGAGCGCGAGATCCACGCCGCTGGTCCGCGCTACGGACCCGGCATCGACCCGGCCGCACCCAACGTCACGGTCGAGCCGCTCCTGCTGACGCTCGGCTGTCTAGCCATCGACTCGGCGTTCGGCGCGCACCTGCGCACGCTGGCAAAGGCGCTCTCAGAAGCCACTCGTTACGCACCTCCCGAGCTCGACCGCCTCTTTCGCGGTCGCGCCAACACCCCAGCGACGGTGGTTGCCGCCATCGAAGCGCTCGCGCGCACGACTCCCGATACCGTCGCGCGCACCCTCCAGCGGCTCGGCAGCACGACGGTGAGGGTGAGCTCCGCGATCGCCCGGTTTCAGAGCGGCATTTCTGCGCGCGCCGAGAAGGAATACCAGGAGGCGAACCCCGGGCAACGCAGGGAGTCGTCCGAGCTCGCGGCGCGCATTCGCTCCGTTGATAGGCCACTCGACGACATCATTGAATTCCTCGGCAGCACCGGCACGACCGTACTGACCACTAACCGCCTCCTGCTCCTCGGACACTGGGGCACCGGCAAGACCCACGCGCTGTGCGACCTCACGCGTCACCGCGACCGGAACAATCTTCCGACTCTCTTCGCGCTCGCCCAGCATTTCCCCGCCGGCATGAACCCGCTCGACACGATCGCGCTGCGCTCGGGCATCGCCACGAACGGCGCTGAGCTACTGCGCGCCCTCGACGACGCCGGTCGCGCCTGCAACCAGCGCGCACTGCTGCTCATCGACGGCATCAATGAAGGGAGCCACCCCACCTGGCGCCGATGGATCCCGCACATCGAACGCGCCGTCGCGCGCCATCGTCACGTGGGGCTGGTGTTGAGCTGTCGGACGCCTTTCGAGGAGCAGATCGTCCCTAAGCGGCAGTTGGGACGGTGGCCGAAGTTCACACACGCTGGATTCGCCGACGTCGAATTCGACGCGCAGCTGGAGTTCTTCACGTACTACAGGATTCCGGCCCCCGACGTCCCGCTGCTGACTCCCGAGTTCTCGCGCCCCCTCTTTCTCAAGATCATCTGCGAGACGATCCGGAGGCTCGGCACCAATGCCAGCCGCACTTACCTGCGCGATCTCGCGTCCGGCCAGAAGGGGATGACTCGCGCGCTCGAGGATTTCGCGCGCTATATCGGCAACCCCATCGAGGATGACTTTGGCTTGCCGCGAAAGAGCTGCTGGCTCACCCTTAAGGCCATCGCCGGAACCATGGCCGAAAAGCTTCGCGAGCACGTCACTTGGGACGAAGCTACGGCCGCCCTGATCACACTGGTTCCGGGTACCGGGGCCAACCGGGCGCGCGCCATCCTCGATCGTTTCGTCGCTGACGGCCTGCTCCTGTCCGACGTGAACTGGCACTTTCACGACGACAACACCACCACGACCGAGCCGATTCTCAAACTTCCGTATCAGCGCTTTTCCGACCACCTGATCGCGCGCCACCTCCTGGAGCAGCACCTCGACGTCGAGTCACAGCAATCCATACGCCGGAGTTTCTACGCGAATCGGCCACTCGGCAAGGTCTTCGCCGTTCGCGCCGGCCATCAGTTCGAGAAACCCGGCATCGCGTCCGCCATCATGCTCGAGTTTCCTGAGCGCGTGAAGCGGGCGCTGGACGCAGACAATCGCGAGCTGGTCTTTCACCTGCCCCGTGCCCGCCAGCTCGGCGCCCCACTCCGCGAGGTGTTCCTGCAGGGTCTCCCGTGGCGATCACGCGATTCCTTCGGCAAGGATACCAGCCGGCTGATCGACTACTTCCTCAACCGGTTCAACGAGTATTCCCGGGCCGAGACAATGGAGATCCTCGTCGGCCTCGCTACCCGACACGACCATCCGCTCAAGGCAACGCGGCTCTATGACTACCTGGAGCGCATGTCGCTCCCCGATCGTGACCTCCTCTGGTCAGAGTTCCTCCGCGGCCTGCACGAGCAGTCCGTCGTGTACCGTATCATCGAGTGGATCGAGCGATCCGACGCAGCGCTGCTCCGCCCCGACTCGGCGGCGAACTATCTCACCCTGCTCTCTGTCTTTCTCACCACCACCCGTAAGGCGCTCCGTGACCGCGCCACCTTCGCCCTCTTCCTCATCGGTCTGCGGCACCCGAAGGCGCTCTTCGATTGGACGCTCGCGACGATGTCCTTCAACGATCTTTGGGTCTCGGAACGGCTGCTCGCGGCAAGCGCCGGCGTCGCGATGAACCGCTGGGCCGATCCCGCCGGCGATGCGGTGCGTGCGGAGCTTCCCGTATATGCACGATTGGTCGTCGACGCCATGTTCAGGAAGAACGCACCGTTCGCCACGCGACACGTCCTGCGGCGAGACTACGCACTGATCGCCATCGAGCTCGCGCGCAGGGTCGATCGTCATGCAATTGCCGCGGTAGATCTGCCTTTGCTCGCGCCGCCCTACAGCCAGCTGCCCACAGGTTTTCCTCCCCCGAATCGCATCCAGCGCGCTTCGGTTGAACCGATGAGGGACGGCATTCACATGGATTTTGGGAACTATACAATCGGTCGCCTTGTGCGCGACCGCGGGAACTACCAGGAGGATCATCCCGAGTACAAGCGCGTCTTCAAGCAGATCCTCTGGCGCATGCGCGACCTGGGCTACGATAGTGAGCGCTTCAAGGAGGTGGATCGGCAGATCGCCAACAGCGGATGGCGCGCGCGGGCGAACGACGCCGAGCGTGTGGAGCGGTACGGAAAGAAGTACTCCTGGATCGGGTTCTTCGAGATGTACGGGCTGCAGCAGGATCGCGATCGCCTGCCGGACTATCGCCAGAACGACCGCAGCTCCGACGCCGACATCGATCCCAGCTTTCCCGCGGCCGCCCGTACCTGGCAGCCGTCCCTCCCTGACATCTTCACCGTCTCACCCGATGCACCGCGCGAGTGGATCGAGCACGGGCCCGTTCCGAACTACGACCACCTGCTTCAGGTGGACACAATCGAGGATGCCCCCGGCCCCTGGACGCTAGTGGAAGGCTACGTCGACGAAGGTGCACCGGACCCCAGCGACGAACGTCGCACCTTCACCTTTCTTCGTGGCGTCCTGGTCGGGAATCGCGATCTCGATGACCTCATTAGTCGGTTTGAGGCAGCCCGCCGTCCTGGCTATACAGAGGTTCCCGACTGGCACGACGATCCGTACACCTACGCCGGCGAGATCCCATGGTCGGTTCGCTTCGGCCGCGCTCTGCGGGATTCCACCGGCGTCGCCGAGCGTGACGTCCGCACGGCATTCGGGCACTGGAACGGCTCACGGACCGTTGGCACCCCTGTCGAGATCCTGGCGATCCGGTACCAGTGGGAGAGCTATCACAGCTCATTGAATAAGGTGTCCGGCATTCTCGTTCCGGCGCCCGCATTGGCAACTGCGTTCGCACTGACAAATCACAGCAGGGACTGGGACCTCTACGAGGCCGACGGCCGTCGGGCGACAGCGTACCGGGAGTTTGGTGCAACACGCGCGACCCACCGCTCCCAGCTGCTCTATGTCCGCAGCGACCTACTGCAAGGGTACGCCGCGGCCACATCGTCACGACTCGTCACGATCATCTGGGGCGAGCGTGAATTCCGTTACGACATGCACATGGCAGTCGCAGACAGTCTGAGCGACCTGTATCAGAGATGCGCGCACGTTCACAAGCGCATCGTCGTTTCAGGCGTGTAGCGCAGCCTACAGCTCGCGCGCTCCCGGCCTGAACAGATCGAACCGCATGCTCACCGCGATCTCCGCCTCGGTGCGCCCGCTCTTCTGCGCCTCGGCAACGCGCTCTGCCTGCGCCGTGTCATTCACCACGAACCCACTTTTTCCATAGAAGCCGACCAGAGCCGGCTTGGCGTCCAGGATCACGTACCGACCGCCGATGCGCTGTGAGACTCGTCGAGCCTGGAGCAGGGCAAAGGCCACGATCTCCTGCCCGATTCCATATCCGGCGTAGCGTATGTCCACGCCCATCTGCGCCAGCTTGATCGCACTCACCCGGGAGAACAGCGCGGTCTCAGGCCGCTCCTTCCTTGACAGACGAATCTCGCTCGGCGCGATCGTCACGTACCCGCATGCGATTCCGCCGACATACGCGATGAACGTTCGCGAGTAGCCTTCGCGCTGTTGTTCCCACGCGTGTTTGGTCAGAAACAGATTTTGTTCGCCGGCGCCGCAATCGAATCGGTCGCTGAACGGTCCGTCGAGCGCATGGAATTTGAGCTTGTGCGCCGTTCGATCCTTGGCGGCCGTGCTGCCTTCCCAGACCATCGCTAGCGGGCTCCGAAGAGCGGACGCAAAATCGGGCGGCGCCTGGACAGGTGCCGCCCGATCGCGTGTGCTGCTCGATAACGGCTACCTTCTCGTCTTGCTCGGCGCAGGGAGCTGCTCGTCATCGAAGACGTAGCCGTCCTTCTTAAGGCGGACCTCGAGCGCATCCATTCTGGCAAACATGGCACGACGCTCCGGCGTGTCCGCGCCGGGCTCATTGAGCTCTCGCTTGAGCGCCTCGGAGGCCTCTGCCGAAAGGTCAAGCTCGTTGTGTTTGTCAGTCATTGGTAAGTCCAGAATTGATGCGAACTTGGGTGATAATGCGTGCGGCGCAACCAGCAGTCAATGGCGCACCTCACAGCCTTGGTACACCGGCATACAAGTGATGTGCCCACCAGCACTTAATCCATGTCAATCCCAGTTATAGGTAAGATTGACCCCGTCATCGGGCGTCACGTGCGGCAACTCGCTATTGCCGATACGGTAACGAACTCCCACCCTGTCGATCCCCCTTCCCCGCCGGGTTAGATGAACAAGAACCAGCGTATTGCCCTGCTGGCAGTGCTCATCGGCGTGATGTCTATCCTTGCCGTCTGGCTCGTCGGTGGCGTCGCCCCATCGCGTGAGAGACTCACCGTTATGCTGTGGGGCCTCTTCATGCTCGCGTTCACGATCCTGCTCTTCGAGCATTACTTCGCGGCCCCACGTGACGTCATCGCCGCAGGCGTATCCCTGATAACGCTGCTCGCCCCCGCGCGCTCGCTCTTCAGGGACTGGGGCGCGTGGTACCTCGTCTTTCTGTGGTACGAAGTCGTGCTGGTTGTCCTTGCGACGACCGCACTTTTGCTTCTCACCGAAGAGAAGCCGGACAGCTGGCGCAACCGGGTGTCGAATGCGCTGCGCGTCTTCACCACCAGAGTCGGCTCGGGGCGCATTCAATACTTCTTCCTCTTTTTTCTCTCCCTACTCTTCTTTGTTTCACCAGCGACGGCGCCCTTCTGGGCATTCCTCTTCTTTGGTCTCCTGGTATTTCTGATCGAGCCTCAACGTCTGGTTCTTACGCTGCCCGCCGCATTGCGCCGCCGCACTGCCGTCGCTGGGGAGATTCTCGCAGTGGAAGGGGGCAAGTCGTTTCTGATCAAGTTGCGCTCGGGAACTGATGCTCCCGCGGTTCGGCTGGGAGATGTTGTGGAGTTTCGCTATCAGGGCGAAGGGGACGTACACCGCAGAGCTGCCGTCGTCGAAAAGCTGTTTCTGGACCAGGCCCAGTGGGTTCGGGCGGTGACCGACCCTGCGGTCGACGCCACAACTTCGACACTCGCCACCGTCGACGGCGCACGGCCCGGTCATGTCTATCGGCTCGGTCGCGAAGCGGGAGCGGACTTCGTCAGCTCACTGGTGGGGTTCGTGGGAGACGGATCCGACATCGCCACTCTGAAATTTCTTCGTGTCGGCGGAGCGAACGTGCAGGAAGGGGACTTGGTTCAGGTCAGCACCAACGCCGGGCCGATCGTGTATCAGGTCGTGAACGCCGTGGTCGATTCCGAATCGCTCGATGCGCGCAACCAGGCTGACTTCGTGGTCGGCGAAGCGCTCCAGCTTGGACGCTGGAACGAAGCCCGCGGTACATTCGAACGCCATGGCTGGGTGCCGGCCGCAAGGGCCCCCGTGGTCAAGCTCAGCGCTCTCGGCCAACTCCCTGCGCAACCGGATGAAGTAGTACTCGGGAAGATCCCTGGTACCGATCTGTCCGTTCTCTTGAACGCCAGGGAAGCGGTGAGTCATCACACGGCCGTGCTCGGCGTCACCGGCGTTGGCAAGTCGGTCTTCACCCGGGAACTCGTTCGCAAGCTCGCCACCGACCCGATGCGCGTCATAGTCGTCGATTTCACCAGGGAATGGCGCAAGAAGCTCACGGGCACTGAGCTGCCTCTTCTCATTCCCGCCACGGAGGCCGAGGCGCTCCGCAAGACTATCACCGCGCTGACAGTGGAAACAAGCAAGTACAAGGACAGGCAGGATCCCGCGGTCATCAAGAACAATCGCTTGGCACTTTTCAACGGCTTTCGGACGGGCATCGACGGCTTCCTGAGCAGTACAGAGCCCGTCCGGGTGCTCGAGCTACCCGACGTATCGAACGCCGAAGGCATTCTCGAGTACACGCAGTGGTTCTTCCGGACACTCTTTTTGCTCGCGCGCGACAAGAAGCTGAGTGGCAAGCGGGTCTGCGTAGTGCTCGAAGAGGCGCACACCGTCATTCCCGAGTGGAACTTCGTCGGCATCGGTGACAAGTCGGCGCAGGCAGTCATCAACAACATCAGTCAAATCGCGTTGCAGGGCCGCAAGTACCAGGTCGGATTCATCGTCATTGCCCAGCGCACGGCGACCGTGTCGAAGACCGTGCTTACGCAATGCAATACGATCATCGCGTTCAAGTGCTTCGACGACACGAGTCTGAACTTCCTCGGTAACTATCTGCCAGCCCCGGTTGTTGAGGCCCTGCCCAATCTGGGCTTTCGGCGTGCAGTTGCCGTTGGAAAGGCGATCCGCGGCGACGTTCCGCTCATCTTTGAGGTGCCAGACTTATCGGCAAGTGAGGCCGAACCGGTCGCAGCCACGGCTGCAACCAGCTGACGCGCGCAATGGCTCACTGCCGCCTGTGGCCGCTGGGGTTCGCGCCACGCTGCCCGCTACAGCCTCGGGCTAGCCCTCACAGCGAACGAGGAAACTGCCGCATGACAAGTTGCCGGGGGCATGCCGAAAGGCATTGGCCTGCTAGATCTGCAGGCGCTCGCAGGCGTCGCCATCGCCGGGACTTCGCCCCGTCGGTCGAGGTCGATGAGCGCGAGCCACACCTCGGCGGCTTTTCGCCGATCTGGATCTCGAGATCTGAATCCTTCGGCTAGACCCACGAGATAGAGATGAAAGAACGACAAAATGCCGCTGCCCGAATGGCAACGGCATTTGACGAACGTGGCGCCGTTGCGGCGCGCCGCGATTAGGGCGCTCAGCCGCACTCACTAAATCCGCACACGTGGCACTTGACGCACCCCTCGGCATACTCCATCTGTGAGCCGCAGTCCGGGCACGTTCCCATGAAGCTCTGCCCATCATCCTGACGCCCCATGGCCTCGACCTCCTCCCCACCCTTTCCGTAGCCACGAACCATCACCGGCTGACGCGCCGCGGGGGGCTCGTCCGCCGCCGGAGCGCCTGGCGCACGGAACTCGCTCGTCGTGAAGGCGTCCTGCTGCACCCCCTGCACCTTGTCGCGCCACCAATCATCCAGCGCGATGCCAATGGCGTCCGGCACGCTGAGCACCTTGTTCGGGCCCAGGCCCACCGCGCGATCGCTCGAGATGCCGCGCAGCTGCTTGTGGATGCTCTGGAGCGGAATGCCACTGCGCAGAGCCAGCGAGATCAACCGTCCCATCGCCTCCGCATCAGCCATGGCGCTGCCGCCGGCCTTGCCCAGGGTGACGAACACCTCGAACGGCTGCCCCTTATCGTCCTCATTCACCGTCACGAACATGACGCCGAGCGGGGTTTCCTTCTTGTAGGTGGTGCCCTTCAGCTTGTCGCTGCGCGCGCGCTTCTGCCGGCGGTTCGCGTTCTCGGTCTCGGCCTCGATGGCCTTCTGCTTCCAGGTGGCGACTTCGGCCTCCATCTCCTGGAGGGTGCCTGAGAGCTCAGCCACCTTCTCACGAAGCTCCCGGACCTGCAGATCCCTCGCTTCGCTCGGGATGACAGGTGCGCCGTCACGCTTCTTGGCCGCTTCCGCGGTGGCGCCGGTGGAGAGGACCTGGTTGTCTCTCGACCCATCCCGGTACACGGTGACGCCCTTGCACTTCAGCTCGTACGCGAGCTCGTAGATCGCGCGCACGTCCTCAACGGTGGCGGCGTGCGAGAAGTTCGTGGTCTTCGAGATCGCCGAGTCGCAGTGCTTCTGGAAGGCGGCCTGCATCCGGATGTGCCACTCGGGCGCGATCTCGTTTGCAGTAACAAAGACGCGCTGCCAGCGCTGCGGCACTTCCGGCTGCTTCGCGCTCCCGCTCTTCGCGATGCGCTCCATCAGCTCATCCGAGTGCCACCCTTCCTTCTTCGCGATCGCGACGAACGCTTCGTTCACGTCCGGCATCATCACGCCGGCCTGGTTGCGCATGAACGCCACCGCGAACAGCGGCTCGAGCCCCGATGAGCAGCCGGCGATGATCGAGATCGTCCCCGTCGGGGCAACCGTCGTCACGTTGCAATTGCGGAGCATCTGCTGCGGACGGATCCTGTTCCCGTTCTCGTCGCGCGCGCAGGTGGCGTCCGGTCCCCAGATGGACTTCTCCCACTCCGGGAACGTCCCCCTCTCATGGGCGAGGCGCTCGCTCTCGCGCTTGCTCTCCGTATCCACGAACTCCATCACGCGACGGCCGAACTCCACCCCCTCGGCGCTGTCGTACGCGATGCCGAGGCTCACCAGCGCGTCCGCGAAGCCCATCACCCCAAGCCCGATGCGGCGGATCTTCTGCGACAGGGCAGTGATCTCCGGCAGCGGGTACTTGTTGACGTCGATGATGTTGTCGAGGAAGTGCGTCGTGAGGTGGATGTCGTTTCTGAAGGAATCCCAGTCGAGCTGGCCATCCTTCACGTAGTGACCCACGTTGATCGAGCCGAGGTTGCAGACGTCGTACGCCAGCAGCGGCTGCTCGCCGCACGGATTCGTCGCCTCGTAGGCGCCGAGGTGCGGGACGGGGTTGTAGCGGTTGGCCTCATCTATATAGAAGACGCCCGGCTCGCCCGTTCTCCAGGCGCCGAGGATCATCTTGTCCCAGACCATCTGCGCGTCGAGCTGGCCGGTGACCTTCCCGTTCGACGGGTCGATGAGGTCGTAGCTCGACTTGTTCCGCAGCGCCTGCATGAACTTCTCGGTGATCCCGACGGAGATGTTGAAGTTGGTGATCTGCGTCAGGTCTTCCTTGCAGGTGATGAAGTCGAGCACGTCCGGGTGATCCACGCGCAGGATGCCCATGTTGGCGCCGCGGCGGGTGCCGCCCTGCTTCACCGCGTCCGTGCTCGCGTCGTACAGCTTCATGAACGACACGGGGCCGCTGGCGACGCCGGTCGTCGAGCGCACCATGGATCCCTTCGACCGCAAACGCGAAAAGGAGAACCCCGTGCCGCCACCCGACTGGTGGATGAGCGCCATGGCGCCGAGGGTGTCGTAGATGCCGTTCTTGCCGTTGGAGAGGGCGTCTTCCACCGGAAGCACGAAGCACGCGGACAGCTGCCCCAGGGGACGACCCGCGTTCATGAGCGTGGGCGAATTCGGGATGAAGCGACGCTGCGTCATGAGGAAGTAGAACTCCTCCGCCGCCGCCTGCACCGCGCCCTCGCTCGCCCCATACTTCGCGTCCGCCTCGGCCACCACCGTGGAGACGCGCCAGAACAGGTCCTCCGGCTGCTCCACCGGCTGCCCCTTCTCGTTCTTCACGAGGTAGCGCTTCTCGAGAACGGTGCGGGCGTTCTGCGTGAGCGTGACGGGACCAGACGGTGGATTCAGCGGGAGGGACATGGTTCTACCTCTTGGGTTCTGCGTTCTTCTTGCGAGGGCTCAGGGATCAGGGGTGAGGGGTCAGGGCTGTGGACCCAGGCTCCTTCGCCTTTGGCCCCTGACCCCTGCCCCCTGAACCCTGATGCCTGTACTTGGTGGGCGCGGATAGTATCCTACTCGTGAAACCACGCCAACGGCGTCCTAAAGCGTTGACCCACTGCGACTTGCAATGGATACATCACGAACGTGAGTACGCCACATCACCAAACGGCCCCTGATTCGTTACACCTTGCGACGAAATGACTTACGCGGCATCCAGCGCACACGATCGCGCCAGCCTGTGACGTAACCTCAATATAACCAACCACTTGGGCACTGTCGAGGCGATCGGGATGGCGGGCAAACAGAGATGCACACAGTTCTTCCACACGTGTGGAAGGGTGTGGACTTGCTCCCACTCACGCGCCTACCAGGGCATCGAACGGAGCGTGACTCCCACGAGCACCCGCACTATCGTGAGGTCGTCCACATCCCCGGTGACCCGCGGGTCCATGACCCGGCTGCCCGGGACGCTGCTGTAATCCATCTGGAGACGCGCGGCCACCGCGCGCGCGCCGAAGTCGATCCCGGCGCCGGGCTGGATTGCCCTCCCTCCGATGGAGCTGACGATGCCGGATTCCCCCCCGCGCACGGTGCCCGCGAGCAGCTGGACGAAGTACGTCACCACGGGCTTCCCCGAGAACAGCGGACCGCTGCGGACCCAGATGCGCCCCCCGCCGAGGACGGCCGTGCGCAGTATCGCGGCGTCGGCGTCCGCGACCAGCGCCGCGCCCAGCCGCGGAGTCCAGGCGCGGTTGACGGCCAGCGCCGCCGTCCCTCCGGGAAACTGCGCGTACTGGCTGGTGGGCGAGGTGAACCCCGCCGTCAGCTCGATGGCGGGAGTCCGTCCGGCGTATGGTGACGGCGGCGCGGCGGGTACGCGCGGTGGCGACGGGGCCTGCGCGAAAAGGATCGCCGCCTCGCGAGCTTCACGAACGCTCAGGTCGCGCCAGCGCCGGGCCGGATGGATCGCGCCAACGAACGCGCCGATCAGCGCGCCATCCAGCACGGCCTCGAGCGCGAGCGCCGTCTCGCTGAAGTCTTCGCCCTCTGGCATTGGCGTGAGCAGGGAGATCACTCCAACGATGCTGCCGACGGCGAGCCCCCACTTGAGCCCGTGCACCGCTCCGGCACGGCGGGAACGGCGCTCGTGCACGGCGAGCTGCGTCACCTGCGTCCATGGGATCACGAGCGGCGCTCCACTGCCCGGCACGATCGTCAGTGCTTCGCCGCCCGTGCCACTGACGCGCGCAGTGCCCTGGAACGCCGCCGGCTCCACGGCAGTCAGCCTGATCCGATCGCCGGGTTGCAGCGCCGGCGCCTGTGCGATTCCCGACGATCCGCTGGCGGCCAGCAGGGCGGCAACCGCAAATGACCGCGTCATCACGGCCAGACCCGGCGCCACTGTGTGCGCGGCTTCAAGGCCACGATGAAACCGGTCGCGCCGCCGAGGATCGCGCCGGCCGCGCTCGTCCAGACCAGGAATCCCACCGGATCGCTGACAGTCTGGCCGCCGCTGCCCGCAAATCCCGCGACGAGGCCGACGCCTGCGCCGATGGCAGCGCCCGTGAAGAGGTCGTGCCTGAATGGACGTCGCTTCTCCATCGCGACACGCACGTCGCGAACCTCGGCCATGGGCACCCGCATCGTGTCGATCGCGCCGAGCACGACCACGAGCGTGCCGCCAAGGCCAGACACGTAGCGTCCTTCGATGCGCTCGGAGAGCGTCACCGGACTTCTCAACCCGACGCGCACCCTGTCGCCCGCAGCTGGTTCAGCCTTCTGCGCCTCGAGAGGTGCGCCAATGACGCCCAGGACGATCAGTAACCTGCTTCCCATGCGCAGTCGCATTCCCGCCGGGTTGACGTGCGGATGAGGTCGCTGGCCTGAGCCTGCCGCCAGGTGATTCTGCTGCACAAGACCTCCATTCGAGGCGCTGCACATGCTTACGCGCTGCATCTCATGGTTACGCGGGCTGTCGGCGTGCGCTAGACTACATATACAGGGAAAGCCAGCGTCACGATACGGGAGCGATCGCTCCGACTCGCGGCGCCACCGGCGGCTTCTCGCATGCGGGTCAGGGTCCATGTCAGGCATCACCGCATGAAACAGGACCCCGCGGGAGCGCCCCGTTCCCGCCCGACTCTCGGGCCGCGTTCCGAGCCGGCTCTGGCGCTCGATGGACGCGCTGCGGAGCTCCAGCGCACGTGCACCCGGCTCACCGACAACCTGCGCGATACCGTCGGAGCGGATGGCTGCGCCGCGCTGCTCGCGCGCTCGCTGGCGCGAACCGACCTGGCCCACCCGGCACTGACCGCGGTGTGGCGGCAGGATGGCCGCGAGATCTATCTCGACGGCGTTACCGCGGCGATGGAGCAGCACGGCGAGGCGGCGGTGACCGCCGGCGTCGACGCCCTGTTCGCCACGGTCGTGGACGTGCTCGGACGACTGATTGGAGAGGACATGGCTATTCGCATCATCGACCTCGGCATCAAGCCGGGCGAGCAAAGACCAGGCGTGACGTGACCGCCAATGGGCGCCCGGTCATCGGGAACATCCCGACCGGAGTGCCTGGGCTGGATGCCGTGCTGGGCGGAGGACTCGCGGAGTTCTCCTTCAACCTCATTGCAGGCGCCCCCGGCGCCGGCAAGACGACGCTGGCGCAGCAGATCCTCTTCGCGAACGCCACCGCCGAGAAGCCGGCGCTGTACTTCACCGTGCTCGGCGAGCCGACGGTGAAGCTGATGCGGTACCAGCAGCAGTTCTCCTTCTTCGACGCCGGTCGCGTGCCGTCGGCGGTGCGGTTCGTGAACCTCGGCAAGGAAGCGGTGAGCGAGGACCTCGACGCCGTGGTGGACCGGATCACCGACGAGGTGCGGCGCACCCAGCCGGCGTTCGTCGCCGTGGACTCGTTCCGCACCATCGGCGCGCACGCGCGCCCGGGAGGCGCGCCCAGCGCCCACGCCTTCACCGAGCTCACCGAGTTCGTGCAGCGGCTGTCGCTCCAGCTCACGGCGTGGGAGATCACCTCGTTCCTGCTGGGCGAGTACCAGGAGACGGACCAGCATCCGGTGTTCACCGTAGCCGACGCCATCCTCTGGCTCACCGACGACGTCGAGCGGAACTCGGCGGTGCGCAAGCTGCGCGTGGTGAAGGCGCGCGGGCGCGCGCCGATGCCGGGGCTGCACACCTTCCGCATCACCGACGCCGGGCTCCAGGTGTTCCCGCGCATCCCCGAGCAGCAGCGGTCGCGCCCGACACGCTCGGAGAAGCGGCTGCACAGCGGCGTGCCCGGGCTCGACGAGATGCTCGGCGGCGGATATCCGCAGGGCGACGTCGTCATGCTCACCGGGCCCGCGGGCACCGGGAAGACGACGTTCGCCACGCAGTTCGTGAGGCAGGGGCTCGCCGACGGCGAGCGGTGCGTGGTCGCGGTGTTCGAGGAATACCCCGAGGCCTACCTCGCGCGCGCCAAGTCGAACGGGGTGGATTTCCAGGCGATGATCGAGGCGGACAAGCTCTCGATCATCTACCTGCGTCCGCTCGACCTGTCGGTGGACGAGATGCTCGCGGAGATCCTCCTCGCGGTGCGTCGCAGCCGGGCCACGCGCGTCGTGATCGATTCACTCTCGGGGTTCGAGATCGCGCTCGCGCCCACCTTCCGCGTGGACTTCCGCGAGTCGCTGTACCGGCTGGTTGGTGCGCTCACCGGCGCCGGCGTCACCATCCTGATGACCGCCGAAGTCGTCGAGCCGTTCGCGGGCGGGGAGTTCACCTCCGAGCGCGTGTCGTTCGTGACCGACGACATCCTCGTGCAGCGGTACGTCGAGATGGATGGCGCGCTGCGAAAGGTGGTGGCCGTCATCAAGATGCGCGGCAGCGCGCACTCCCCCGAGTTCCGGCTGTACACGCTGACGCCGGAGGGGGCGACGATCGGCGAGTCGCTCGCCGGTTACACGGACATCACCACCGGCGTGCCGGTGAAGGTGTCGTGAACGCCACCCCGCAGCTGCACACCGAGCTCGCGCAGCGGCTGCTCATGAGCGCGCTGCGGGAACAGGATGCCGCGCGCGCTGCCGACGAGGCGGCCGAGCGCGCGACCTGCCTCGCGCGCGTGAGTCGCGACCTGGCGCACTCGCTGGACGAGGCGGCCATCCGCGAGACGATCGGGAACGTGCGCCTGCCGCGCCCGGGCTCGTGGAGCATCGTGGACATTCTCGAGCCCGACGGGCTGCTGCACCGCCTGCCGGTGGCGCACCCGGACGCCGCGAAGGCGGACCTGGCGATGCAGCTCCAGCACCGCGGACCCGCCGGCCAGTCGCGCGGCGAGACGCACGGGCCGGTGGCGACGTCCGTCCTGCTGAACGGGATCTCGGGCGAGGCGCTGCTCGACGCGGTGCACGGTGAGTCGAACCTGTCGCTCCTCAACCGGATCGGCTTCGGCTACCTGCTGGTGCTGCCGCTCATCGTGCGCGCGCAGGTGCACGGCACCATCATCTTCGTGAGCCCGCCCGGATCAGCGAAGTTCACCGCCGACGAGACCGCGCTGGCGGTGGACATCGCGGCGCGGTGCGCGCTGGCCCTCGACAATGCGCGGCTCTACCACCAGGCGGATTCCCTGCGAGTGGCCGCGCAGCAGGCGAATCAGTCGAAGAGCGAGTTCCTCAGCGCGATGAGCCACGAGCTGCGCACGCCGCTCAACGCGATCGGGGGGTTCGCCGACCTCATGGAGCTCGGCATCCAGGGGCCGGTGACGGAGGAACAGCAAAAGTCGCTGGGGCGGATCAAGGCGAACCAGAAGCGGCTGCTGATCCTGATCAGCGAGATCCTCAGCTTCGCGCGCATCGAGAGCGGGCGCACGAACTACGAGACCGGCGAGGTCGCGCTGCCGGCCGTTCTGGACTCGGTCACGGACATGCTCTCGCAGGCGATCGCGGAAGCGGGGCTGACGGTCGATGGTCCATCAGGAGCCGCGCGCGCCGTGGCGTGGGCCGACCCTGACCGCGTGGGACAGATCTTCGTGAACCTCATCATGAACGCGCTCAAGTACGCCGCGGCGCCGGGTGGGACGCTCACGCTGCGGTGCGCGCACACCAAGGACGTCGTCACCGCGTCCATCGCGGACAGCGGGCCGGGAATCCCGCCGGAGAAGCTCGAGACGATCTTCGAGCCCTTCGTGCAGCTCCCCGCCACGGACAAGCACCAGCGCGGCGGCGTGGGGCTCGGCCTCGCCATCAGCCGAGACCTCGCGCGCGGGATGAAGGGCGACCTGGTGGCCGCGAACGGGGCCGGCGGCGGCGCCGTCTTCACGCTGACGCTGCCGCGCGCGCGCGAGCGGCTCCGGCTGATGGAGCGCTCGAGCTACTGACCCGCGCGCGCCCGGGCGATCAGCCCAGCAGCGACTGCACCTTGAGCACGATGATGAGCAGGATCGCCACGGGGCAGACGTAGCGGATCAGGAACGCCCAGAGACTCGCGGCGGGCATGCGCGCCCCCTCGGCGTTCAGCTCCGCGAGCGCCTCCGGCACCTTCCACACCCAGCCGACGAACACCGCGAGCAGGAACCCGCCCACCGGGAGCGCCATCTCGTTCCAGATCGTGGCCATGAGGTCGAGGAAGCTCATCCCCACCACGGGCAGGGCGCTCAGCGCTGACGACGCGCCGTTCGAGAGCGCCGACGGGATGGCGAGGGCCGCGGTGATGGCGGTGATGGTCCACACCGCGCGCTTGCGCGTCCATCCGCGTCCGTCGATGAGGTGCGAGACCGGCACCTCGAGCAGCGAGATCGTGGACGTCAGCGCCGCCACGGTAAGCAGCACGAAGAACGCGGCGCCGAACAGGTGTCCGCCGGGAAGCGAGTCGAACAGCCGCGGCAGCACGGTGAAGATGAGCCCGGGGCCGCCGCTCGACGGGTCGAACCCGGCGATGGAGAAGCCGGCCGGGAAGATGATGAAGCCGGCGAGCAGGGCGACGCTGGTGTCGAGCACCACCACCCACGCGGCCGCGCTGCCGATGCTCGTGTCCTTCGTGAGGTAGCTGCCGTAGGTGATCATCGCGCCCATGCCGAGGCTGAGCGAGAAGAACGCCTGCCCCAGCGCCGCGTTGATGACGTTGATGTCCCAGATCCTGCCGAGGTCCGGCTTGAGGTAGTACGCCATGCCCGTTCCGGCGCCGGGCAGCGTCACCGCGCGGATGGCGAGCAGGATGAGGAGCACGAACAGCGCGGGCATCATGATCCTGGTGGCGCGCTCGATGCCGGCGCGCACGCCGCCGAGGATGATGAGCGCCGTGGCGAGCAGCACGGCCAGGGTGAGCCCGAAGGTCACCGTGCCGTTGCCGACGAAGTTGCCGAAGAACGCGGCGGTCGCGTCGCCCGTGCCTGGCGCGCCGGTGATGGAGAACCAGATGTAGGCAATGGTCCACCCCGCGATCACCGAATAGAAGGACAGGATGCCGATGCCGCACAGCACGCCGAGCGCGCCGGTGACCCACCAGGGGGAACCCGGGCGGATGACCCGGAAGGCGGTGACGGGATCCTTCTGCGCGCGCCGGCCCACCGCGAGCTCGGCGATCATGATCGGGGCGCAGATGAAGAAGACGCAGACCAGGTAGAGGAGGACGAACGCGGCGCCGCCGCCGCGTCCCACCTGCGTGGGGAACCCCCAGATGTTGCCGAGCCCTATCGCGGAGCCCGCGGCGGCCAGGATGAATCCGAGTCGGGAGCCCCAGTGACCGCGGTCGGCGCTGGTCTGCATTGTAGGAGGGGTG
>Ga0307505_10001488_pt1 | contig 18750 bp, 17 predicted proteins | sample 23_S_MG_FD_202183 | JGI IMG/M metagenome (GOLD analysis project Ga0307505, IMG submission 202183) | Soil microbial communities from Populus trichocarpa stands in riparian zone in the Pacific Northwest, United States - 23_S | ecosystem: Environmental > Terrestrial > Soil > Riparian zone > Trees...
AGGGCGCGCCGCTGCGCACCTTCGTCTTCCGGCACTACGACCTGCTGGTGCGCGCCTCCGACGCCGCGCTGCCCGACGAGGCCACGAGCAGCCGCCTCGCCCAGGATCCTTCCGCAGAGATCCCGGTGGGCGTGTGGGGCAGCGACTACTGCCGCGCGATCTGGGTTCCGAAGTCGGCGGCAGCTCCCGAAGGCTACGAGTTCAAGGGCCTGCGCACTCTCTGGACGCGCGTGGACGACGACTTTCTCGCCGTGGCGGGCCGCGCATTGCAGCTCGCGGAATGGGCGCGGACTCACCGCTTCTGCGGTTCCTGCGGCCAGCCGATGTCGCTCGCGCCGGGTGAACGGGCGATGAAGTGCGCGTGCGGGCATAGCGCGTATCCGCGCGTCTCGCCCGCGATGATGGTCCTGGTGAAGAAGGGGCCTGCGATCCTGCTCGCCCGCAACGTGGCGGTGCCCGCGGGCGGGCGCATGAGCGCGCTCGCGGGCTTCGTCGAGCCGGGCGAGTCGATCGAGGACGCGATCCGCCGCGAGGTGCGCGAGGAGGTGGGGGTGGAGGTGAAGGACATCGCCTACTTCGGCAGCCAATCGTGGCCGTTCCCGCACTCGCTGATGATCGCCTTTACCGCCGAGTACGCGGGCGGGGACATCCGCTGCGACCCGGCCGAGATCGGGGAGGCGCGGTGGTTCGAACCGGGCGACACGCTGCCCGAGCTCTCGCCGAAGCAGTCGATCTCGCGGGCCCTCATCGACGCGAACCTGCCGTCGCGCTGAACCGGCGCTTCACGGCTGCGGTCTGACCCCCGTGAAGAGAAAGCGGCTGCGATTCGGCCGTGGCTTCCGCGTGGCCATCGGCAACCGCCGCTCGCAGGCGGCGGAGATGGTCATCGCTCCCGGCAAGGCCGAGGGCGATCCGGACAACCGCCACCGTGGTGCGGACCAGTGGCTATACATACTGTCGGGCTCGGGGTTGGCCACGGTCAACGACAAGCGCTATCCGTTGCGCGCGGGCATGCTCATGCTCATCGAGCGCGGAGACCGCCACGAAGTCCGCAACACGGGGCGGGGAATGCTGAAGACTCTCAACTTCTACGTTCCGCCCGCGTATGACGGCAAGGGCGATGAGCTTCCCTCCGGCAAACCCTGACTCCCGCAAGGGTTCAGCGCCGCGCACGGTTGTACAGAAGGATCGAGCCGCCGGCGATCGCAGCGGCCAGCACGAGCGCGTTGCCGACGACGAAGATAGTGTTTCCCACCATCGCGCTGTACGCGATGAACAGCAGCGAGGTGGTGACCTGGCCGGCGAAGAACCATTTGCTGATGCCGTGCTTCACGCGGTCGCGCCACTCCTTCCACGCCTGGCCCGCCATCGTCGCGAAGAGCACCGCCACGGCGGCCCACCCGATCCATTCGGCGTTTTCCATCCGGCTTCGAGCCCGAAGGCGGGCCCTGCGTTCCGCCTGAACCTGAAAGAACTTCTTTGGTCCGAAGGAGCTCATAACAGGAGGCGTCCTATCATGAAGAAAGCACTCCTACCGATCCTGCTGGCAGCCGCCGGCGCGGCCCACGGCGACTACACCGTCGACATGAAATCGATCGGCGCGAAAGGCGTCGGCGCCTCGATCGGCACCGTCACCGTCACCGCCGCCACATCCGGCGGGGTCACGTTCACGCCGAAGCTCAAGGGGCTGCCCGCGGGCCCGCGCGGCTTCCACGTGCACGAGAACGCGAACTGCGGTGCCGCGGAGAAGGAAGGCAAGTCGGTCCCGGGCGAGGCGGCCGGCGGGCACTGGGATCCCGACAAGGCGGGCAAGCACGGCTCGCCGAAGGGCCCGGGGCATCGCGGCGACCTGCCCGCCCTGGAGGTGGCCGAAGACGGCACCGCGACCAAGGCCGTGACCGCGCCGCGCCTGAAGCTCACCGACCTCGGCGGCAAGTCGCTCATGATCCACGGCGGCGGCGACAACTACAGCGACAGCCCGAAGCCGAGCGGCGGCGGCGGCCCGCGCATCGCTTGCGGCTTGATTGCGACCCGCTGAGGGTGTCTAGCCGCCCCAGTCCTTGAGGTTGAGGAACTCGCGCCGCGACCTGGGGCCGTGCGTGAGGAAGGTGGGATCGACGCGCTCGGCGCGGTATTCGACGCGCTCGAGCGCCACGCGGTCGCGGGTGTGCTTGCGCACCACGTCGGCGGGGATCGAGTACACCTTGAGGGCGTTGAGGCCGAACACCTTCGCGCGGAGCCCCGGCGTGATCTCGGGATAGCCGTGCCGCGCCCGCAGGTCCTCCGCGATCTGGAACGTGCGGAAAGCCTGGATCTGGTCCTGCGGCGAGCCGTACCAGACCGAGTCGGTGCCCCAGAGCACGTTGGATTCGCCGCAATGCTTCAACAGTTTTCCCAGCCCGTGCGCGGCCGAATCCGGGTCGCGCATGAGGAAGCGCCACGTCGAGCCCAGCTCGGCGTAGACGTTCGAGCCCGGTTTCACGCCGTTGGCGACGAGGCTCGTCACCAGCGCGTCGATGCCGTCGGTCTTCTTCTCGTCGTACGGGCCTTCCTTCTGGCCGGCCACGTAGCCGGAGTGGTAGATGAGGAATTTCACGTCGGGGAAGCGCTTCGCCACGCGTCCCACGTCGACGCAGGTGGAGTGCTCGTACGACTTGGGGCCGAACGCGAGGCCCTTGTGCACCGCGATGTTGCGGATGCCGAGGCTGCGCGCCTTCTCGATCATCTTCAGGCCCGGCTCGTCGTCGAGGTAGAAACCGCCGGCGCCGTCGGGCCCCCACTGCGTATAGGTCTTCCAGGCCGAGATCCGGTGGCGCTGGGCGAGCTCGTCCATGCCCTCGAGGTCGCCCGGCTGGTTGGGGTTCACGCGACCGTGGATGAGGAGGCGGTGCGTTCCGTCGAGGCGCTCGACGATGCGCGCGGTCTCGTGTGCCTCCTCGATGGTGAGCGGCTCGCCCAGGCGCGTGGAGGGGACGAACGACAGCACCATGAGGTCGGTGTCCGAGTCCATGAAGACGTCTTTCACGAACTGGTCCGGGCCCACGCAACGCAAGTAATCGAAACGGTTCGGCCCCTGGTGCGGCGCGCAGCGCGCGTCCGAGGTGGCGAAGCCGAGCGGCTTCGCCTTCTCGGGCAGGCGCTTCAGCCACGCCCCGCTGGGGTTCACGAAGTGGCCCTGCACGTCGAAGATGAGCTCGTTGCCGTCGACGGCCGAGCGCGCCGCGTGCAGGTCGAGCGCGGCTTCGCGGGGCAGCTCGTAGAAGCCCCCGCGCCGCCCCTGGCTCGCGTAGGCCGCGTTGAAGCCCAGCAGCGTCGAGGCCACGCCGCACGCCGAGACCAGGAACGAGCGGCGATCGAGGCCGAGGCGGCGCGCGTTCGCCTCCGCCGCCTGCATCGCCATGTGGTTCGCCCGGCGGTGGATCTCCTCCAGCGGGATCGGCGCGAACTCGCCGTTGGTGGTGGAGTCGAGCTTGACCGGCAGTCGCGTGCCGGCGGGATCGTGCAGGTATCTGGCGGGCATGACCTCCAGTATCCGCTACATGCGCACGTACGAGAAGTCGCGCTCGAAGTACGAGGCCTGCAGGAAGTCCTTGACGGTGATCGCCGCGACCGTGGCGCGCGTCATCGCGCTGCCCCAGCCGGCGGTGCTCACGTAGACGCCTTCGGACCCGGCCTCGGCCTGGCCGACGCACGCGAAGAGGTCGGAGTCGCCCGGCGCCTCGCCGACCAGGCGCTGCAGCACCTCGCCGCAGACGGGAAACCGCATGCGCGCCCACTCCTCGAGCTCGCCGTGCTCGCAGCCGCCCATCACGAGCAGGTGCTCGCCGGCGCCCGCGCCGGTCGTGCGTAAACGCGCGCAGTATTCCGGGCTCGACGCATCCCAGTAAAGCGCGCGTGTGAGAGCGCCGCGCGGCACGCGCAGCGCGAGGGCGCGCGTGGCCGGCTGCGGGTCGGTCGCGAGGCGCCGGCGTCCCGACATCACGATCGCGTCGGCCTCGATGCGGTGGCCGAAGGTGGTGACGACGGTCGCCGGCCGGCCGGGCTCGAGGCTCTTCAGGCCGACGCCGAAATGCGGCCGCCCGCCCGCATGGGCGACCGCACGCGCGAGGCCGGCGAGGAACTTGTGCGGATGGAACTGCGCCTGCCCGGGGTAACGCACGCAGGGCGCGGGCGCCGCTCCGATGATCGGCGGCGCGGCGAGCAGCTCGACGTCGGTGAGTCCGGCGCGGCGCGCGGCCTCGACCTCGTGCTCGAGCTGCGCGCGGGTGTTATCGCCGGTGCCGAGGCAGTACCCGTCGAGGCGCTCGAAGTCGCAGGCGATGCGCTCGCGCCGCACGATCGCCTCGACCGTGTCGACCGCGCCGTGGAAGCTCTGCGCGGCCAGGCGCGCAGCCATCGGCCCATGGCCGTCCTCGAGGGGCGCATAAGGCGGCTCGATCATCCCGGCGAGCTGCACGGTGCCGGGAGCGGCTCCGCCACCGACAGGGCTCTCGTCGACGAGCAGGATGCTGCGGCCCTCGCGCGCGAGCAGGTATGCGGCGATGAGCCCCGGCACCCCCGCGCCCACGATGCACGTCTCCACTCGCGCCCCGCCGATGAGCGCCGGGCTGTGCAGGGCATGGGGCATTCCACGGGGAGCGGCTCGTCCGGTGACGATCATCGCGGTGGCCCTGTGCGGTAGGGGGAATGAAGAGCTGCAACCTTTGTGCCCGCGCGCGAATGGGCGCCAATCCGATACGCGTCAAGGATCTACGATCGGCCCGTAGGACGGCATGAACGATCGGGTCAGGAAGTTCTTACGTGCGGACCGGTAAATCTGTATTCATGGCGCCACGTCCCTGTAGGCCCTTTCCCACATATTTTCCGGAGAAAGAACGACTCTCACGCCGCCGGGGCGAAGCTACCCTGCGTCATCCGCCGTATCGACCGGGGGGTCAGCTTGGAGACCAAGAACCACAAAACCGCGTTCATCGCCGGTGTAGGCGCCTCCGCCGGAGGGCTCGAGTCGCTCGAGCAGTTTTTCCGGGCGATGCCGCTGGATACCGGCCTTTCCTTCGTGGTCGTGCAACACCTGTCGCCCGATCACAAGAGCCTCATGGAGGAGCTGTTCACCCGCTTCACCCGCATTCCGGTCTGTGAGGCGAAGCACCACGACCCGGTCCTTCCCGGCCGCATCTACCTGCTGCCTCCCGGCAAGGAGCTCGAAATCTCGAACGGCCGGCTCGAGGTGACCGACCGGCAGCAGGACCGCCACCTCTCGTTCCCGATCGACCGCTTCCTCACCTCGCTCGCGGCCGACTGCGGCCCGCGGGCGATCGCCGTCATCCTTTCGGGGAGCGGCTCCGACGGCTCGCGGGGCGTGCGCCGCGTGCAATCACAGGGGGGGCTCGTGCTCGTCGAGGACCCCGAGAGCGCGAATTTCGACGGCATGCCGCGTGCGGCGATCGACACCGGAATGGTGGATGCGGTGATGAGCGCGGCACGGCTGGCGCGCGCGCTGGTGGAGCACGTGACCAGCGGGGAGCTGCCGCAGGGCGAGTCCGCGCGCGTGGTGGAGGAGGTGATCGCGCTCCTGCGTGCCCGCAAGCGCATCGACTTCGACGAGTACAAGCGCGGCACCGTATACCGGCGCATGCTGCGGCGCGCGCAGCTTTCGGGCGCGCAGGACCTCGCGGACTACGCGCGGCTGCTCGAGCAGGACCCGGAGGAGCTTTCCGCGCTGCACTACGACCTGCTGATCGGGGTGACCACGTTCTTCCGGGACGAAGCGGGATTCAACGTGCTCGCGAGGCAGCTCGAGGAGCTGGTGCGCACTCCCATCGAGCCCGAGCGCGAGTTGCGCGCCTGGGTCGCCGGCTGCGCCACCGGCGAGGAGGCCTTCTCGGTCGCCATCATGCTCGACGACGCGATCCGCAAGGCGGGATCGAAGCGCGCGTACAAGGTCTTCGCCACCGACATCCACGACGGCGCCCTCGAGACCGCGGGAGCCGGTGTCTTCCCGGCCGAGCGGCTGAAGGGCCTCACCGAGGAGCGGCTCGCCACGCATTTCAAGATGCGCGCCGACGGGCAGTACCAGGTGAATCCCGAGATCCGGCACAAGATCGTGTTCGCCAAGCACAACCTGCTCACCGACACGCCGTTCACGAACCTCGACCTCGTAACCTGCCGCAACATGCTGATCTACCTGCGCCCGCAGGCGCAGCGCCGCTCGCTCGCGAGCCTGTGCTACGGGCTGCGCATCGGCGGGCTGCTGTTCCTCGGATCGAGCGAGAGCCCGGGCGAGCTGCAATCGTGCTTCGACTCGGTGAGCGAGGCCGCCAAGATCTACCGCAAGCGCGTGCACAGCCGGGACATGCACCGCCCCGATATCCCGACGCGCGTGATGCTGAGGGGCCCGCGCGATCCGGACCGGGTCCGGCCCGAGAATCGCCTGATGCCGACCTACGACGCGCTCCTCGAGCGGTTCATGCCGCCCGGCTTCCTCGTGAGCGAGCAGCGCGCCCTGCTGGAGAGCTTCAACGGGGCCGAGGCGCTGCTGCGCGTCCCTCCGCGCAGGACGTCCACCGACTTCCTCGATCTCGTGCCGAAGGAGGCGCGCCTGCCGCTGTCGGGCGCGATCGCCAGGGCGGCGCGCGAGGCCGGGCCGGTGAGCTACTCGACGCTCGAGTGGCCGGGCGAAGGCGGCGGCCGCCATTTCGCGCTTACGGTCGAGCGCCTGAACGTGAAGAACAGCGAGGGGAGCTTCCTCATCACGCTCGCGGAGCACGAGGCGGCCAGCCGGCCGGCGCAGCCGGTTACGGACATGCCTCTCGGGGCCGAGCGCGTGCTGACCCTCGAAGACGAGCTCACGCGCACCCGCGAGAGCCTGCAGGCCACGGTGGAGGAGCTCGAGGCGAGCAACGAGGAGCTGCAGGCCACCAACGAGGAGATGGTCGCCTCGAACGAGGAGCTGCAGAGCGTCAACGAGGAGCTGCACAGCGTGAACGAGGAGCTGCACACCGTCAACGCCGAGCACCAGCGCAAGATCGCCGAGCTCTCGGAGGTGAACCGCGACATCGGCCACCTGCTGGAGAGCATCGACGTGGCCACGCTCTACCTCGACGGCGAGCTGAGGATCCGCAAGTACACCCCGCTTGCCGCCGCCATCTTCTCGCTCGTGGAGCACGACACCGGGCGCCTGCTCGAGAGCTTCAACCATCCGCTGCAGTACCCGGCGTTCATGGACGACGTGAGGCGCGTGCGCGACGGCGAGGGACGCGTCGAGCACGAGGTGCAGAGCCGCGACGGCAAGTGGTACCTGGTCCGCCTCCTGCCCTACCGGGTCTCGCAGGCGATCGACGGCGTCGTGGTGACGCTCACCGACGCCACCGCGCTGGCCGCGGCAAGGGTGCGGGCCCGCCAGCTCTCCTCGATCGTCGATTCCAGCGCCGACGCCATCATCGGGCTGGACCCGGACGGCACGATCCGGAGCTGGAACGCCGGCGCCGAGCGCCTGTACGGCTATTCCCTGGACGCGATCGTCGGGCGTTCCGCCATGGTCCTGGTGCCGGAAAGCGGGCAGCGGGCCCTGGCGGAAATCCTCGCCGAAGTCGGCCGTGGCGGGGACGTGATCAACGTGGCCGCGCAGCGCCGGTCCAGGACCGGAGATCGGCTCGACATCGCCACCACGGTCTCGCCGATGCGCGACGCGGCGGGCAACGTGACCGGGATCGCCAGCATCGATCGCGACGTGCGCGCGCAGAAGGAGCTCGAGCATCGCCTGCGGGAGAGCGAGCGCAAGTTCGAGGACCTCTACGATCATGCCCCGGACATGTACATGTCGCTCGACATGCGCAGCGGGCGGATCGTCGAGCACAACGAGACGTTCCGCAACGTGGCGGGCTACTCCACGGAGGAAGTCGCGGCGATGCACGTGCTGGACCTCTTCGCGCCCGACGCCCAGGACGAGGCGCGCAAGGTGCTCGCGAGCATGCGCTCGGGAACGCCGGTGAACGATACGGCGCTCAGGATCCGGCGCAAGGACGGTGGCGCCCTCGACGTGACGCTCAGCTCGACCGCGGTCCTCGATCACGAGGGCCGCGCGATCCGGAGCCGCTCGATCATGCGCGACGTCACCGAGCGGCGGCTTGCCGAGCAGAAGGTGCTCGAGGCGAGCGCCATGCGCGAGCAGTTCCTCGCCATGGTGTCGCACGAGCTGCGCAGCCCGCTGCACGCCGTGAACGCGGCCCTCCAGATCATCGACTCCTCCAACGCGAACGACGCCCAGCGCACGCGCGCGGAGGCCGTGGTGAGGCGCCAGACCAAGCAGATGGTGCGGCTGGTCGACGACCTGCTCGACGTGTCGCGGATCACCCACGGCAAGCTCGTCCTGGAGCGCGCGGCCACCGACCTCGTCGAGGTTGCGCGCGCCTCGCTAGAGGCGGCGGCCTCGGCCTTCAGCGAGAAGGGCGTGCTGCTCCTGACGGAAGGTCTCGACCAGCAGATGCCCGCATTCGGAGACGCGGGACGGCTGGGCCAGGTCTTCACCAACCTGCTGCAGAACGCGATCCGCTTCACTCCCGAAGGCAAGCGGGTGCTCCTGCGCGCAACGTGCAGCGACGACGTCGCGCGCTTCGAGGTGATCGACGAGGGGCGCGGCATCGAGCCACGCGACCTCGAGGCGATCTTCCAGATGTTCGTGCAGAGCCGCCAGGGGCTGGCGCGGGCGGAGGGCGGCCTGGGGCTCGGTCTGACCATCGCCGAGCGCATCGTCGCGGCGCATGGGGGGCGCATCGAGGCGTCGAGCCCCGGTCTCGGAAAGGGGGCGACCTTCACGGTGACGCTCGCGCTCGACCATCGGGCCTCGCGGCGTGGGGAGAGCTCCGAGGGCGTCGAAGCCAAGCTGGATATCGTCGTCGTGGAGGACCAGGACGATGCGCGCGAGGCCCTGGCCATGATCCTGCAGCTCGATGGCCACACCGTATCGTCGGCCGCGGACGGGCCCGAAGGGCTTGGAATGATCCTCGCGCAGCGCCCCGAGGTTGCGCTGCTCGACCTCGGGCTGCCGGGCATGAACGGCTTCGACATCGCCGCGCGCGTGCGCGAGGAGCTCGGCCGTGGCGTCACGCTGATCGCGATGTCGGGCTACGGGCAGCCGGAGGACGTGCGCCGCGCGGAGGCGGCGGGATTCGACCGGCATCTCACGAAGCCGGTCGATCCGAAGCGCCTCGCCGCGGCCTTGCGCGACATCAGGTGGCGCGACTCCTTCGAGGCCGGAGGACGGCGGCGCGTCGGGGGAGAGGCCCAGACGTCGCGCGCGCAATAGCGCTCGAACCCACCCGGCGGGCCGTTACACTTGCGTCCCATATGGACGCATCCTTCCTTGCGCCCGCCGCGGTCGCCGCGGCCCATGCGCGCATCGCTCCGCACATCCGGCGCACGCCCGTGCTCGAGGCCGACGGCGCCGACTTCGGCCTGCCCGGCGTGCGCCTCGTCCTCAAGCTCGAGTTCCTGCAGCACGCAGGCTCGTTCAAGACGCGCGGCGCGTTCAACAACCTGCTCACGCGCGCGCTCCCTCCCGTGGGGGTGGTCGCGGCATCGGGAGGCAACCACGGCGCGGCGGTGGCCTATTGCGCGATGCGCCGCGAGGTTCCGGCCACGATCTTCGTCCCGAGCGTGGCTTCACCCGCCAAGATGGACCAGATCCGCGGATACGGCGCGCGCCTCGAGATCGCCGGCGAACGCTACGACGATGCCCTGAAGGCGAGCGAGCGCTGGCTCGCCGAGAGCGGTGCCGCCGCCATCCACGCGTATGACCAGTGGGAGACGCTGCAAGGCCAGGCGACGGTGGGACTCGAGCTCGAGCAGCAGGCGCCGCGCCTCGATGCCCTGCTGGTCGCGGTGGGCGGGGGCGGGCTCATCGGCGGCATCGCGTCCTGGTATGCGGGCCGCATTCCGGTGATCGGCGTGGAGCCCGAGGCCGCGCCCACGCTCGCACGCGCGCTCGCCGCGGGCGAGCCGGTGGATGCCCCGGCCGGCGGCGTCGCGGCCGACTCGCTCGCGCCGCGCCGTGTGGGCAGCCTCATGTTTCCGATCGCGCAGCGCCACGTCGCCGAATCGGTGCTGGTTACCGACGACGCGATCCGCGAGTCGCAGCGCGCGCTCTGGAAGACCTTGCGCATCGTGGCCGAGCCGGGCGGCGCGGCGGCGATGGCGGCGCTCCTGTCGGGACGCTGGAAGGCGCGCCCCGGCCAGACGATCGGCGTGCTGATCTGCGGGGCCAACACGACAGCCGTTTCGTTCAACTGACCAAAGAAAAGCCGTGAAGAACGAGTAAAGGGAGTCGAGGGAGTAAAACCACGATGCATGTCCTTCGGGCTCCGCTAACCTTGGGCACGGATGCAATCGATAGGCTGTTACTCCCTAGAGACTCCCTTTACTCGTTCTTCACGGCTTTGGCGCGCGAGCTATAGCTGCAGCCTGAAGAGCGCGAAGAAGCGCTCCATCGCCTTCTCGGTCAAGGGACGCGATTCCCACTCCTCGTAGGTGATGCGGCGTGCGCGCTTGAGGTCGGCCTCGAAGTCGGCGACCTGGCGCTCGGCGAACCCGGCGTCGAGGACGTTCAAGTTGGCCTCGTCGTTGAGGCGGAACGAGCGGTTGTCGAAGTTGGTCGAGCCCACCGAGGCCCACAGGCGGTCGACCACCAGCACCTTGCAGTGGTACATCGTGGGCTGGTACTCGTAGAGCTCGGCCCCGGCGCGAAGGATTCCGCGCCAGAGGGCACGCGAGGCGCGCCGGACGGGCTTCGCGTCCGTGTGGTGACCGGGCATGACGATGCGCACCTTGACCCCGCGCGCCAGGGCGTCCTCGATCGCCCGCAGCGCCAGCTCGTCGGGGACGAAGTAGGCCATCGCCAGGTCGATGCTCTTCGCGGCCGAGGCGACCGAGAGCAGGTACATGAGGTGCATGCTCTCCGAGCCGCCTTCGGGCGAGCTCTTGAACACCTGCGCGAGATGGGTCCCGGCGGGCTCGAGCTTCGGGAAATAGGCGTCGCCGTCGAGCACGGTCCCGCTCACCTTGACCCAGTTGTCGTTGAACGCCGCCTGCATCTGCGCGACCGCGGGACCCTCGATGCGGTAGTGCGTGTCGCGCCAGTGGTTCGGGTCCTCGGCATCGCCGCTCCACTCGTCGGCGATCCCGACGCCGCCGGTGAAGCCGACCCGCCCGTCGGCCACGAGCAGCTTGCGGTGCGTGCGGTTGTTCAGCCGGTCGAGCATGTACCACTGCAGCGCGTGATAATGGCGAATCTCGACACCGGCAGCGCGCATCCCGTCGAGCATCTCCTCGTCGATCTTCTGGCTGCCGACCCAGTCGAGCAGGACGTGCACCTTCACGCCCGCCCGGGCGCGCTCGGAGAGCGCATCGGCGAATTCCCTGCCTACGCGCCCCGACCAGTAGATGTACTCTCGAACGTGATCGTCCGGCGCGCCCCGCGAATCGCGGCGAGCATGGGCGGGAAGATCTCGTCGCCGTTCAAGAGCGTCTCGATGCGGTTGCCCTCGAGCAGCGGCGGCCCGAGCAGCACCCCCATCGTGCGCGCGAACTGCGGATCGGAGACGGCGTAGGCGTGTGGAGCCGGGCGGCGGACCTCGCCCTCGCGGTCGGTGAGCAGGTTCATGCCGACCAGCGCGAGCAGCCCGCCCAGCATCACCAGGAGCGCGGTCTTCGGAACCGAGAGCCGTGGGCCGTGCCCGCGGCTCGGCGCGTTAGCGGTCCGCCTTGCGCCGCTGGCGGCCACGCGCGGCCTCGAGCTCGTTCACCTGGGTCGTGAGCTTGCTGCGCGCGCGCTCGGCGAGGGCCAGGTACTTCTTGTGCAGCCGCAGTTGCTCCTCCTCGTCCAGGTCCTCGGAGTCGAGCAGCTCGTCGCGCGCGCCGTCGAGGGCGTGGATGAGCTCGTCCAGCTTGATCTGGATCGCCTCGGCCTCGCGGTTCTGGGTTGCCTGGATGAGGAACACCATCAGGAACGTGACGATGGTGGTGAAGGTGTTGATCGTGAGCTGCCACGCCTCGCTGAAGCCGAAGAGCGGCCCGCTCACCGCCCAGGCGGCGACGACGGCGAGCACGATCGCGAATGCCGCGGGCCTTCCGGCGAGATGCGAAGTGGCGCGCGCGAAGCGCGTGAAGGGCTTGGGACCGTGATTCGTGGCCATGTCTCAGAGACAGATTCGGGGCACAATGGTTTCCCGCCCCCCGTCGTCTCCGGAGGTGCAGCATCGCCCGCAACCTTGGTTGAGCCGCGACCGCCGGACCGGCCGGCGCTGCGACCCGCCTCGATCGCCGGCGCGGTCGTGTTGCTCGCCCTCGCCGTCTATGGCGCTCTCACCTGGGATGCGTTCCTCACCAATTTCCAGGTGCGCTGGATGTGCGACGAGGACCGGCCCTACGTGCTGGTGCGGCGCCGCGGCGTCGAGGCGCTCGCGATCCCGGGGGAGCTCGCGCAACGCGATGAGCGCGTGCGGGCGTCCTTCGAGCCGGCCTATCCCGTCGTCGTGATCGAGGCCGGCGCGCCCGCATCGGGCGCACCCGACTTCACGCTCGCGGAGCGCTGGCCGGAGCTCGTGCGCCGGTACTGGGGATACGGCGTCCTGCGCACCGAGCTCTCCGTCGTGGATCGCGGCGACCGCAACCGGATTCGCGTGCTCGCCTCGAGCAGCCTCTATCGCCGTGTGGAGCGCGGCCCCGAAGGCTGGCGTGCGCTGCGGGCATCGCTCGCCCCGCCCGCCGAGCAATGCACCGCCAGCGACCGCGTCGAGTTCGTGCGCTACGTGCTGCTACCGCCTGACTAGAACAGCAGCAGGATTCCGCTCGCGAGGTAGAACACCCCGATGGTCATGACGACGCGGCGCGTCCAGAGGCGAAACGAGGCGTCGTCCATCTTCTCCAGCACGCGCGTCGAGAGCGTCGTGCCGACGAAGGCGAGGGCCACCATCATGGCTCCCAGCCACGGCTCCACCTGGCCGCGGCCGATCGTGAGGATGCCGCCGAAGTAGGCGATCTTCAGCAGGTGCGACAGGCTCTGCGTCGTCGCCTTGGTGGCGACCACGGCATGGCGCGTCATCTTCGAGCGCACGAAGAAGACGTCGAGGATAGGGCCCGAGACGCCGGCCGTCAGGTTCAGCACCGAGCAGATCGCGCCGCACCCCGACGCGTGGCCGCGCCGCTCGACATTGAGGTGCAGCTTCTCGGGTAGCGCGAGGGCGAGGAATGGAGTGAGGCCCATGACGATCAGCGCCACCGGCTTGCTCACGACGAACTGGAACACGGCGAAGAGCGCGGTCACCGCGAGCGACGCGTAGAGATAGCCGCGGAAGACCTTCCAGTCGACGTGCTGGCGCCAGAGAAACGCGCGCCAGCCGTTGGAGGCGAGCTGGGTGATGCCGTGCAGCATCATCGCGGCGGGCACCGACATGAGCGCCAGCAGGATGCCCATGAGGATCAACCCGCCGGCCATGCCCAGGATCCCGGAGATGAACGAGGTCACGAGCGCCGAGACCGCCAGAATCGCAGCCAGGATGGCAGTCGACATGGGCGGCTACCGTATCATGGCGGCGACATGGACGCAGCGCCGCTGATCGACGAGGAGCTCGCCGCATTCCTGCAGAGCGGCATCGCGATGCACGCCGCATCGGTCGGGCCCGGGAACGTGGCGCAGCTCGCGCGCGCCGCGGGGTGCCGGGTCGCGCCCGACCGACGCTCGGTGACGATCTACCTCGTGGAGTCGCAGGGCCGCGAGCTGCTCGAGCAGCTGCGCGGCGACGGGGCGATCGCGGTCGTGTTCACAAAGCCGAAGTCGCACCGCACGGTGCAGCTCAAGGGTGGGGACGCGCGCGTGATCGCGGCGCTCGCGGAAGACCTCGCGGACGTGGACCGCCAGGTGAGCGCGTTCGACGCGGAGCTTGCCTCGATCGGATTCCCCAGGCGATTCGGGTGGATCCTCGCGGGCGGCAGCCCCGCGGGCCTCGCCGCCGTCGCCTTCACTCCGACGAGCGCCTTCCTCCAGACGCCGGGACCGTCCGCGGGCTCGGCGCTCCGGGGCCGATGAGCGAGCTCACCCTCGACGCGATCCGCGACTGCATGGAGGGCGCGGTGCCGGCCACGCTCGCGACCTCGTCGGCCGCGGGCGAGCCGAACGTCGCCTACCTTTCCCAGGTCGAGTACGTCGACCCGGCGACGCTCGCGCTCTCGTTCCAGTTCTTCAATCAGACCCGCCGCAACGTGCTCGCCAACCCGGTCGCGCGACTGATCGTGACGCATCCGCTCACCGGCGCTCGCTACCGGCTGCGGGTCCGGTACCGGCGAACCGAGACCACGGGACCGCTGTTCGAGCGCATGAAGGCCAAGCTCGCGGGCATCGCATCGCACACGGGGATGGGCGGGATCTTCCGCCTGCAGGGCTCCGATGTTTACGCGGTGGAGGAGATCGAGCGAATCCCCGGCGAGGTCCTCCTCGCGCCCGGCCCACGGCGCAACCTGCTGTCGGCTGTTCGCGTGAGCGCGCAGCGCCTCGCCAGCGCCTGCGAGATCGACGCGCTGCTCGAGTGCGCCCTGGACTGCCTGCGTACCCAGTTCGACGTCCACCACGCGCTCGTGCTGATTCATGATGCGAAGAACGCACGGCTCTACACGGTCGCGAGCATGGGCTACGACGATTCGGGCGTGGGCTCGGAGATTCCGCTCGGCCACGGCGTCGTCGGCGTGGCGGCGCGCGAGCGTGCCGCGATCCGCATCGGACACGCGACCTCGGAGTACGCGTACGGACGCGCGATGCGCGAGGCCGCGGAGGCCGCGGGGCTCGCGCTCGAAACCGAGATCCCGCTCCCCGGGCTCGCGCAGTCGCGCAGCCAGCTCGCGGTCCCGATCGAGGCGTTCGGCCGGCTGATCGGCGTGCTCTTCGCCGACAGCGACCGCGACATGCGCTTCGGCTACGACGACGAGGACGCGTTGGTCGCGTTCGCGGGACAGCTTGGGACCTCGATCCACGTGCTGCAACATGAGGCGGAGGGCGCCGGAGAGCCCGCAGCCCCGGGCCCGGCGGATGCCGGAGGGGCCCGGGACCCAATTTCTGCCGCCACGCCTCTCCTGGTCCGCCACTTCGCCGAGAACGACAGCGTCTTCCTCGGCGAGGATTACCTCATCAAGGGCGTGGCCGGCGCGATCTTCTGGACGCTGGCGCAGGACTACGTGAACGCCGGGCGGACGCTTTTCAGCAATCGCGAGCTGCGGCTCGACCCGCGCATCCGGCTGCCCGAGCTCTCCGACAACCTCGAGGCGCGACTCATCCTGCTGCAGAAGCGCCTCGAGGAGCGCTCGGCCGGCGTGCGCCTGGAGAAGGCCGGCCGCGGGCGCTTCCGCCTCGCGGTGGCGCGCGCGCTCAAGCTCGCGAGCACTCCGGCGGCACGCTGACGCCGGCTATTTCGCCGCCAGGGCCGCGCGCGGCTCGAGCGGCTCGGGCACCTTGTTCTTCACCGCCGGAATCGACCGCAGGTACGCGAAGATCGCCTCGAGGTCGGCGTCGTCGAAGTTGTTGTAGACCATGACCGGCATCGGCGGCAGGACCTCGCGTCCGCGCCCCATGTGGCGGCCGGTGCGGATCGTGTCCCTGAAGTTCTTCGGCGTCCACTTTCCGAGGCCCGTCTCCTTGTCCGGTGTGAGGTTGGCGGTGAAGCTCACGCCCCACGGCCCGGCGAAGGCGGTGTTGGTCGCCGCGATCGTGACCAGCCACGGCTCGGCGGGCCTGGGCGCCGCGGGCATCTTCACGTCGCTCGGGTGTCCCGACAGCGCGCGCGTCATGTCGGGCTCGGGTCCCTTCGGCCCGAGGACCCACGGCGTGTGGCAGTCGTGGCAGCCCGACGTCGAGACGATGTACTTGCCGCGCGCGACCGGGTCGCTGGCTGCGGGCGCGGCGAGCGCGTCCGGAACGACGAGTGCGCCGGACAGGATGGCGGCGACTGAAAGCATGAAACGCATCATTTGATGTCTCCCTTGTGAGGTTGAAGGTCGTTCTGGATCCAGCGTCGGATGGGTGCCAGGCCATGCCTGTCGGCGACGGCGACGCCCAGCGGCGGCATGCGCACGTATCGATTTTCGGATTGCACGCGGCGCAGGATCTCGGGCGCGCGCTCGGCCACCGAAGCGCGAGTCTTCCCGGCACTCTCGCTTGGTGCGGCGGCACTCTGTGCGAGGAAGAGCCCTGTCGCCTCGAGCGCGTTGGCGTTGTGGCAATGGCCGCAGTTGCCGTGCAGGTAGCCCATCGCGGCGCGCTCGTGCGGTGTGCGCGCCGCGATCGCGCCGCCGAGCTGCACCGCGCTGTATCCCAGGATCGGTGCGGGCGCGCCCTCATGGCACGCGAGGCAGTCCACGCGCGAGGGGATGCCGCGCTTGGGCAGGCCACCGGCGGGTGCGAGCGTCGCCTCGGTGCCTTCGGAGTTCCAAACGTAGGTCGCGAAGCGCCACGAGCCGTCGGCGAGCCGCTCGATGAAGCGCGTCTCGATGCGGCCCCCGTCGCTGAACTCCTTCCAGGCGCGGGTGCCGCGTGGAAACTCCCAGCGGTCGGGGTCGGACTTGTCGACTGCGCTGCCGGCCGGAAGGTAGAGCCAGCGGCGCTTGGACTGGCCATCGGTCCAGAGTGGAAACTGCGGCGTGAACTCTTCGTTGGCCGCGCGGATACGCTCGACCGAGCCCGATTCGAAGAGCCCGGTGTCGCGCAGGTTCGCGGCGAGCGCCGACTCCATCGCCGTGTGCACCGGCACGGAGGCTCCCAGCGCAACCAACAGCGCGGCGGCGGTGCGAAAAGGACGGCCATTCGACATGCGGCCAGTCTAGGAAACTGCCGCACCGCCGTTTGCTACATCTTTCTTCAGCGAATGCTAAGAAATCCCTAACGGGCTGAATTTCCTACGGGGAAACGACGGCATTTTCCCGGTGGAGGCGTTCGATCGCTTCGGAGTCGTACCCCAGCTCGCCGAGGACCTCGCGCGTGTGCTCGCCCAGGAGCGGCGCAGGCCGCGTGACCTTGCCCGGGGTGTCGGAGAACTTGATCGGGTGGCCTAGCGCCCTCGTGCGCCCCGCCTTCGGATGGTCGACCTCCACTACCATCTCGCGTGCCGCGACCTGCGGGTCGGCCAGCATGTCACCGATGCGATTCACCGGCCCCACGGGGACGCCCGCCGCCTCGAAGTCGCGGATCCAGTCGGCGGAGGAACGCCCCTTCAGGCGCTCGGCGACGAGCGGGGTGAGCGCGGCGAGGTTGCGCATGCGGTCGCCGTTGGTGTGGAAGCGCGGATCATCGGCGAGCTCGGGGCGGCCGATGACCTTCACGATGCGCTCCCAGTTCGCCTGGTTGGCGCCGCCCACGTTGATCCAGCCGTCGGCGGTCGGAAAGGCCTGGTAGGGCGCCGTGAGGATGTGTGCCGAGCCCGTGGGGCCCGGGTTCACGCCGGTGGCGAAGTAGATCGCCGCCTGCCAGTACGTCTGCTGGATCGCGGCTTCCATGAGCGAGGTCTCGACGACCTGGCCTTTGCCGGTGCGTTCGCGCGCGAGCAGCGCCGAGACGATGCCGAGCGCGGCGAAGATGCCGGCGTTGATGTCGGCGATCGAGGTGCCCGATTTCGCGGGAGGCCCGCCGGGCTCGCCGGTGATGCTCATGAGCCCCGCGAATCCTTGCGCGATCAGGTCGAAGCCGCCCTTGTCGGCGTAGGGGCCGGTGCGGCCGTAGCCGGAGATGGCGCAATAGACCAGGCGCGGATTGATCTTCTCGAGCACCTCGTAGCCGAGGCCGAGCTTCTCGAGGGTGCCCTTGCGGTAGTTCTCGGTCACGACATCGGCGCCGGCGATGAGCTTCTTCACCACCTCGAGTCCGCCCGGGTGCTTCAGGTTCACCGCCATGCCACGCTTGTTGCGGTTCAGGATCATGAACGCGGCCGACTCGCCGTTCACCGAGGGCTCGGAGTAGCTCCTCGTGTCGTCGCCGCCGGGCAGCTTCTCGACCTTGAGCACGTCGGCGCCCATGTCGGCGAGCAGCATGCCGCACGTCGGGCCGGCCATGATCTGCGCCAGCTCGATGACCTTGATACCTTCCAGTGCGCCTTTCACTTGCCTTTGAATTCAGGCTTCGCCTTCGCGAGGAAGGCCTTGTATCCGATCTGGAAGTCCTCGGTGCCGAAGCAGTCGAAGCCTTCGAGGTATTCGGCCCCGGTGAGCGCCTTCGGATCGCGCAGCCGGCGGGCGAACTTCTTGTGCCATCGCGCCACGAGCGGGGCGCCGTCGGCAATGCGCCGCGCGGTTTCGCGCGCTTCCTTCTCGACCTGGTCGTCGGGGACCACGCGCGTCACCAGCCCCTTCTGGAACGCTTCCTTCGCGTCGAACACCCGCCCCTCGAGCAGGATCTCCATGGCGGCGGCCTCGCCGGCGAGCGCGATGAGCGAGCCGATCTCGGCATACGCCATCACCAGGCCCAGCTTGTTGATGGGCACGCCGAAGCGCGAGGACTCCCCGCAGATGCGGATGTCGGCGAGCCCCGCGATCTCGAGGCCGCCTCCCACGCAGATCCCGTGGATCTGCGCGACCACGGGATGGCGGCACCCGCCGATCGCCTCGATCGTGCGGCCCATGTCCTCGCCGTAGGCGCGCGCCTGCTCGACGTTGGAGCGCTCGGTGGCGAATTCCGAGATGTCGTTGCCGGGCGCGAACGCCTTGGTGCCGGCGCCGCGGATC
>Ga0307505_10001489_pt1 | contig 18739 bp, 18 predicted proteins | sample 23_S_MG_FD_202183 | JGI IMG/M metagenome (GOLD analysis project Ga0307505, IMG submission 202183) | Soil microbial communities from Populus trichocarpa stands in riparian zone in the Pacific Northwest, United States - 23_S | ecosystem: Environmental > Terrestrial > Soil > Riparian zone > Trees...
GAGCTCTGGTCCCGGGTCAACAACGAGGCCGGGCGGGTGGCGGTGACGGTGGCGGTCGCGGCGGTCGCCGTCGTGGCTGTTCTGCTCGGCTAGCGGCTTTTTTCCCGCACTCGTCGACGTGGGGGCGGGGCGTCTCTAGTGTCACTAGAGTCTGCGAACTACACCCTTGTAACTAGCGCCCAGTGTCTTTCTCCCATCTCCATCTCCACACCGAGTACTCCCTTCTCGACGGTGCGGCCAGGATCGGCGACGTCGTCGCCGCCGCAGCGCGAATGGGCCAGCCCGCCATAGGCATCACCGACCACGGCAACCTCTACGGGGTGGTCGATTTCGTCAAGGCTTCCAAGGCCCACGGAATAAAGCCGATCATCGGGATCGAGGCCTACTTCACCGACGGCTCACGGTTCGATCGGCCCCCGTCCGACCAGAACAAGCGTTACCACATGCTCTTGTTCGCCGAGAACGAGAAGGGGTATCGCAACCTCCTCCAGCTCTCCTCGAAGTCGTTCCTCGAGGGTTACTACTACAAGCCGCGGATGGACTTCGAACTGCTCGCCGAGCACTCCGAGGGCATCATCGCCACCTCGGGCTGCCTCGGCGGCCTCGTGCCCCAGTTGCTGGGCCCCGACGCTGTGTCCGAGGAGGGCAACAAAGGGACCCAGCGTGACTTCGACGCGGCGGTGGCAGCCGCAGGCAAGTTCCAGGACCTGTTCGGCAGGGACAACTTCTTCATCGAGGTCCAGGACCACGGGCTCGAGGCACAGAACAGGATCATGGGAGACCTCCTCGACGTTGCCAAGCGTGTCGGGGCGCCGCTATTGGCAACCAATGACGCCCACTACACGCACCAGAGCGAGCACGATGCCCACGACGCACTGCTCTGCATCCAGACCGGATCGCTGCGCAACGAGCCTGGACGGCTCCGCTTCGAGGGCTCGGAGCACTACCTCAAGACCAACGAGCAGATGCGATCGCTCTTCCCCGAAGACCGATTTCCGGGGGCCTGTGACAACACCCTCTGGATCGCGGAGAGGGCCAGCGTCGACATCGAGTTCGGCAAGATCCTGCTCCCGCAATTCCCTGTGCCGGAAGGGGAGACCGAGGTCACCTATCTTCGTCGGCTCGTCGAGCAGGGAACCCGTGATCGATACGGCGACCCCGCCGAAGAGGTGTGGGAGCGGGTCGAGCACGAGCTCAAGATCATCGAGGAGATGGGGTTCCCCGCCTACTTCCTCATCGTCTGGGACCTGATCCGCCATGCCCGCGAGAACAGGATCAGGGTCGGTCCCGGTCGCGGCTCGGCCGCCGGTTCGATCGTCTCTTATGTGCTCCGAATCACCGACATCGAACCGCTGCGCTACGGGCTGATCTTCGAGCGCTTCCTCAACCCCGGCCGCAAGTCGATGCCTGATATCGACATGGACTTCGACGAGCGCTACCGGGGAGAGATGATCCGGTATGCCGCCGAGAAGTACGGTCAGGACCGGGTCGCCCAGATCATCACCTTCTCCACGATCAAGGGGAAGCAGGCCGTGCGTGACTCGGCCCGGGTGCTCGGGCATCCGTACTCGCTCGGCGACCGCGTCGCCAAGGCCATGCCGCCTTCGATCCTCGGCAAAGACCCCACCCTCGACCAGGTGCTCAACCCACCCGATTCGTCCGCCGGGTCGGAGGTCAAGGACTGGTACAACAACGCCCAGGGGCTGCGTGAGATGTACGAGAACGATCCGGGCGTCAGAGAGGTAGTCGACGTCGCCAAGGGGCTCGAAGGTCTCCGTCGCCAGGATTCCATCCATGCCGCAGCCGTGGTGATCGCACCGGAGCCGCTGACCAACATCGTCCCGGTCCAGCGCAAGGGAGAGGGTGCGGAGACCGTCACCCAGTTCGAGATGTACGGGGTCGAGGACCTCGGCTTGCTCAAGATGGACTTCCTGGGCCTGCGCAACCTCTCGATCATCGAGCGTTGTCTCGAGCTCCTCGAGGAGTCCACAGGGGATCGGATCGACATCGACAACGTGCCGTTGGACGATGAGAAGACCTTCGCCTTGTTGCAGACCGGCAACACCATTGGTGTCTTCCAGATGGAAGGCACGGCGATGCGCGCCCTGATCAGGTCGTTGAAGCCGGACAGCTTCAACGATGTGATCGCTCTCGTCGCCCTGTATCGCCCCGGTCCGATGGGGGCGAACATGCACAACCTCTATGCCGATCGCAAGAACGGGCGGGCACCCGTGGAGGTGCTCCACCCGGTGGTGACTGAGAGCCTCCAGGACACCTATCAGATCATGGTGTATCAGGAGCAGGTCATGAAGGTGGCCCAGGATCTCGCCGGATACACGATGGCCGACGCCGACAACCTTCGCCGGGCGATGGGGAAGAAGATCAAAGAGGTGATGACGGCCGAGGAGGAGAAGTTCGTCGCCGGATGTCTCTCCCAAGGTCACACCGAGGAGACCGGGCGAGAGATGTTCCGTCTGATCGCCCACTTCGCCGGCTACGGGTTCAACAAGTCTCACAGTGCCGGATATGGCCTCGTGGCCTATCAGACCGCCTTCCTGAAAGCCCACTACCCGGCCGAGTACCTGGCTGCGCTGCTCACCGCCACCAAGAAGGACAAGGACCGCACTGCGATCTACCTCAACGAATGCCGGCAGATGGGCATCGAGGTGCTGGTCCCCGACGTGAACGAGTCGGAGTCCGACTTCACGGTCCGCGACGGGAGGATCCGATTCGGGCTGTCTGCGATTCGCAACGTGGGAGAAGGCGTCGTCGAGAAGATCGCCGAGTCCCGCGGCGACGAGCCCTTCACGTCGTTCCTCGACTTCGTCAACCGTGTCGAGGTGTCGGCCTTGAACAAGAGGACGGTCGAGTCGCTCGTCAAGGCAGGTGCCTTCGACGCGTTGGGAAACACCCGCAAGGGCCTGACGCTGATGCACGAGCTGGTCCTCGACGCCACTCTGGAACGCCGCCGCAACGAGGAGATGGGCCAGTACTCGCTATTCGCCGGTGAGGACACCGGGGCGGACTCCCAGGACTTCGAGATCCCGGATCAGGAGTGGGCCCAGAAGATCAAGCTCGCCTTCGAGAAGGAGATGCTGGGCCTTTATGTCTCGGACCACCCGCTTCTCTCTGTCGGGGCATCGCTGGCCGCCTCCACCACCACGACAATCGCCCAGCTCACAGAGCTCACCGATCGCTCCAGCGTCACGGTCGGTGGGATTGTGGGCGCCATCACCAGGCGATGGACCAAGAACGGCGATCCGATGCTCTTCTTCCAGCTCGAAGACCTGGAAGGCTCGGTGGAGGTCATCGTCTTCCCCAAGACTGTCCATGAATACGGGCCACTCGTGGTCGAGGATGCCGTGCTCGTCGTCTCGGGACATCTCGATCACCGCGGTGACGACGTCAAGATCGTTTCCCGGGAGCTGAAGGAGCTCGTGGTCAGGGACGACGCCTCGGTGCGTCTCGCCGTCGCCGCGCAACGGCTCACCCCGGAGGTGGTTTCCAACCTCAAGGCGATCCTGAGGAATCATCCCGGGGGGGCGAGCGTGTTCCTCAATCTCTCCGACAATGGGGACACCAAGATCCTCAAACTCGGCGACGACCACAAGGTGGAGCCTCGCTCGGCCCTATTCGCCGAGCTGAAAGAGCTCCTCGGACCCCGCGCCATCCTCAACTAGAGACCTGAGTCCCTCTGCTCGCGAGCAGAGCGTGTCGGTTGACGCCACGCTGTGCTCGCGTGCAGGGTCAGCGGCCCAACGTGGAGCGGGTCATCTGGGCCAATGCCGCGGTGCGGCCGTGATGGCGGCCGAGGGCGTAGCCGGTGATCGCGGCGGCGACGGACAAGACGCCGACACCGCTGAAGGCCACAGCCCGCTTGGTCTTCCGGGCAAAGATCACGATCGGCCATCCACGCTCACGGGCGATCCGGGCCAATTCCGAGTCAGGGTTGACGGCCACGGGATGGCCCACCAGCTCCATCATCGGGAGGTCGGAGATGGAGTCGGAGTAGGCGTAACAGAGGTGGAGGTCGTAGCCCCGGTCAGAGGCGAGTTTCTCGATCGCCTGGGCCTTGCCGGGACCGTAGATGAAAGGCCCCGAGAGACGCCCGGTGAACACACCGTCGACGATCTCGCCTTCGGTGCCGATCGCCCCGGTCATGCCAAGCGAGGCAGCGAGGGGCTCGACGATGCTGTGGGCGCTCGCCGAGACGATCCAGGTGTCCCTGCCCACTTCATTGTGCATGGCGACCAGCTTGCGCGACTCGGGGCGCACCCGGTTGACCAGCTTGGGGAGGATGGCCTGGCCGATCAGGTCGAGATCGGAGACGGACGCCCCTTCGACTCGTGCCAGGAACTCGGTTCGGATGTCCATTCCCGCCCCGTCGCCCTTGTCACCGGCGAGAAGGAAGCTCAAGGCGGCAACGGCCCACTTGGCGATGTCGCCGCGTGTGGCGAGACCTTGTCGCCATGCCTCGACTCCGAACGGGAAAGCCGAGGCGCCGGATATCAAGGTCCTGTCGAGATCGAAGAAGGCGGCGGCTTTGGCCATGTCATCAGCCTATTGGCACCATCCGGTCAGGGAAGGAGCTCTTCCCAGGGGATTCCCACGGAGTGCTCCAACATGTCGGCCAATCCGGCGAGGTCGTTGGGAGGTTGGGCGCGCAAGGGAACCGTGGCCACCCTCGCCCCGTATCGGGCGGAGAACTCGTCGCGCGCATCCGCCTGACGCAGGGTCTCGGCGCTCCACTGCTCGGCGACCCGCCCCAGCTCGACGTTGAGATCGGGATCTGGTCTCACCGCCGCCCAGTCGGGCGGCAACGCCCGGTTGAACACAACGGCAACCGGTGTCGAGGCGAGGTCGGGAAGTTGCCGGTAGAAGCGGACGGCCTCACCCACCGGTGCCGGGTCGGCCGTGGTCACGACGAGTGTCGTTGCTTCCCTGAGAACCGTTTCGATCTCGCGCCCCCGCCGGGCTACCCCGTCGTAGGTCGTGCGCAGGTCGAGGAGGAACTCGGACACCCGCTGCAACAAGTCGGACCCGAGGATGGTGTCGGCCACTCGCAACATCGGTCGGGCGGCGCGGTCGTAGAAGAACCTCCGCCCGGGCAGGGGACCGCCTGTGATCCAGCGGAGGAGCCGCCCGCCAACGAGGTCGGCCATCTGGGCGGGAGCGGTGAAGAAGTCGATGCCGCCTCCTGAGGGCGGGGTGTCGACGATGACGAGGTCCCATGCTCTGGCCTGGACGAACGTCGCCGCCTGGTCGGCTGCGGCATAAGACTGAGACGCCGGAAAGTGCTCCGAAGCGGCCTGGAAGAACTCGTTGTCCGCCAATCGGGTGGCGACCTCAGGGTCGGCGTGTCTCATGGCGACCGCCCGCCACGATGCCTGGGAGTCGAGCATGGCCGCCCAGAGGTTTCCCTCCTGGTCGTGGGGTTGGGGCTCGTCGCCCAGATCTTCGACGCCGAGAGCCGTGGCGAGGCGCCGCGCCGGATCGACCGTCACCACCAGCGTGCGCACACCTTCTCGAGCAGCCTTCACTCCGAGGGCTGCGGCGAAGGTGGTCTTTCCGACCCCGCCGGCACCGGTGACCAGGACGGTTCGGGTCATGCGAGCACCTCGAGAGAGTCACTGATGTGGGCCGAGACCTCGCCCGGGGTGAACAAGCCGAAGAGATGAGGAAGTGTCAGATCGGGGACGAGAGTCGTCAGCCAGCGCTGCTGCTCCGCGGTGAGGGAGCGATGCAGCGTGACCATCTCCCCAACGGCACCCGGAGGTGTCTCAGTCGAGGCCAACGGCTCGAGCACCCGGTTGGTGATGACGAGGGGCCGGCCGACGACTTTGGTCTCTTCGACCCACTCGAGGGTCTCGACTGTCTCGGTGGTGGGCAGTTCCTCGGCGAGGTTGACCACGACGAGTCGGGTGAGGTCGGGATCGGCCAGCGTTTCGGCCATCCAATCGGCCTGTGAGCTGATCCGCCCGGTGGTGACGAGCTCGGAGATCGATGCGGGAGCCCTCAGGTAGCTGGCGATCTGACCGGTCGGGGAAGCATCGACGATGACCATGTCCCATCGATCCTCTCGAACCTCCCACAAGATCTTGCCGATGGTGACGATCTCGCGAACAGCGGGGGCTGCGGTTGCCAGAGCATCGAAGGCCCGGGCGAAGGCGCCAAATCGCCCCATCCCCGGGATGCGGAGCTGAAGGGAGAGGTACTCGAGCAATGCGTCGGAGCGAACCATCTGCATGGCGTGTAGCCCGGGTCGAACCTCCCGTGGGGTGAACTGAAGCTGGCCGGTGCCGAAGTGGGACGAGAGCCCGTCACCGGATTCCATCTCGACTGCCAGGATCCTCAGCCCGTGGCGCTGACCGAGCAAGGCAAGCGCCGAGGCAACGGCCGACTTCCCGACGCCTCCTTTGCCGGAGACGACGACCAGTCGCTTGTCCAGCATCCCGGGGCCTCAGCTCCCCTGCAGCGGGATCTTCAAGATCAGGTGGGTGTCGTCGAGTTCCCATGTGGCGCTGGCCACGAGGGCGTAGTCCGTGAAGTCAGTCTCCGCCTGCTCGACGAACTTCTTTCTCTCCTCACCTGCGACCGGGGGCAGGGGTCTCTCCCTCACGGCCTTGGCGCGTTGTGAGTACCGCTTCAACATGGCGTCGACGTCGAATTTGGCCATGGGGAGAACCATAACCAGGCACGTTCGGGGAGCCAGGCTCGGCTCGATGTGGAGACCGGGAAACTCAGTCTGGGTGTGACAGGAGGCTCGGCGTCTCCCTGCCTACGATGGCCGGGTGCTGCAGTACCACGAGCTCCTGACCCGAATCCTCGACGATGGAGTCGAGAAGGGCGACCGAACCGGGACCGGGACGCTGTCGGTGTTCGGGCACCAGATGCGCTTCGACCTCGGTGTCGGGTTCCCGGTGGTAACCACCAAGAAGGTCCATCTGCGCTCGGTCGTCGCCGAGTTGCTCTGGTTCCTGCGAGGCTCCACCAACGTCGGATGGCTCCAGGAGCGCGGGGTGACCATCTGGGACGAATGGGCAGACGACGATGGCGACCTCGGCCCGATCTATGGGTACCAATGGCGATCGTGGCCCACTCCGAACGGCGAGCACGTCGACCAGATCGAGAGGGTGGTGACATCGATCCGGGACAACCCCGACTCCCGCCGGCACATCGTCAGCGCTTGGAACGTCGCCGACGTCGACGACATGGCACTCCCGCCCTGTCACACCATGTTTCAGTTCTACGTGGCGGACGGTCGTCTCAGCTGTCAGCTCTATCAGCGCTCGGCGGACGTGTTCTTGGGCGTCCCCTTCAACATCGCCTCTTATGCCCTGCTCACCCACATGGTCGCCCAGGTCTGCGATCTCGGTGTGGGTGACTTCGTCCATACCCTCGGCGACGCACATCTCTACCTCAATCACATCGAGCAAGCCCGCCTCCAACTGGAGCGAGAGCCGCGCTCCTTGCCAACGCTCAGGCTCAATTCCGACCGGAGGGCATTGGACGAGTTCGACATCGGGGATGTCGAGATCCTCGCCTACGACCCTCACCCGGCGATCCGCGCCCCCATCGCCGTCTGAGTCGTGCGGGTCGTCATCGTCGCTGCCGTAGGGCGCAACCGCGTCATCGGCATCGATGGCCGGCTCCCTTGGAAGATCCCCGAGGACCTCGCACGGTTCAAGGAGATGACCATGGGACACGCTCTCGTGATGGGAAGGGCCACTTTCGAGTCCATCGGGCGTCCCTTGCCGGGGAGGAGCAACATCGTCCTCACCCGTCGGCCCGACTGGTCACACGAGGGTGTGGATGCCGCCGGGTCTTTGCAGGAAGCTCTTGACATCGCCGCCGATCATGGCCAGGACGTCTTCATCGCCGGGGGTGCTGATGTCTATCGCCAGGCGCTCGAAGTCGCCGACTCGATGGAACTGACCGAGGTCGACGCTTCTCCCGACGGCGACACTTGGTTCCCCGAGGTGGACTGGAGCTCGTGGGCGGAGACCGGCCGGGATGAGCGTCCCGGCTTCGACTTCGTCACCTACCAAAGGGTTTGATCGACTGCCCCGTTTTCGGACGCGCCCCGGTTACCTTGTGGCGTTGTGGCCGTCTTCTTCGTGAGGCTCGCGGTGTTCGTCCTGGTGGTGGTGGCCATCGCCATAGGGATCGTCCCTGTCCTCGTGCTCATCGACCTCCTCGACGGAGGTACCGGCTGGGGGCTCTGTCCCGGAGGCATCGAACTCTGCGACAAGCCGTACTCGACCGGTGCCGAGCTGATCATCGTTCTCACCTTGGGCTTGTTCCTCGCAGTTGCCGGGATCCGGCTCCTGGTTCGTCTGTCCCGCCGTCTCCAGGACGACTCCTATCAAGTGAGTCAGTGACCTTGGGCTGACGGCCCCGGCGTCGCGTAACGCCGTGTCCCGCTGTCTCGTGACCACCACGAGAACGGGCCGGGACGGTAGGACGAGCCGATACCCTGCCCGAATGTCGCGAGCGAGAGCAGACGGTTCGGTCCCCAGCGCGACCGAGCGAGGGAAGGCCCGCGCCGTGCTCAATCGGCTCATCAAGCGCTACCCGGAGATGGGGACTGCACTCGACTACGAGAGCCCGTGGCAGTTGCTGGTCGTCACGGTGATGTCGGCACAGACGACCGACGAGAACGTCAACAAGGTGGCGCCCAACCTTTTCGCCCGCTATCCGACAGCGGCAGACCTGGCCGAGGCGAACCCCGAGGAGGTCGAGCAGATCGTGTACTCGACGGGCTTCTATCGACAGAAGACCAAGTCGATCATCAGCCTCTCCCAAGATCTCGAGGAGATGTACGGCGGTGAGGTGCCGTCAGACCTCGACGAGTTGGTCAAGTTGAGGGGTGTGGGCCGCAAGACCGCTTCCGTTGTCCTCGCCGAGGTGTGGGACCTCCCCGCGATAGCGGTGGATACCCACGTCAAGCGGGTGGCGGGCCGGCTCGGTCTCACCGACCAGACCGACCCCGTGAAGATCGAAGCCGATCTGATGGCGCTGTATCCGACCCGGTCGTGGTCGGGTATCTCGATGCGGTTCATCCAGTTCGGACGTGACATCTGCGACGCCCAGCGACCCGCCTGCGGCGTCTGCGAGTTGTTCACCCAGTGTGAGTGGCCCCGACGGTTCGAGATGGCGGGGAAGACTCCCCGGTGAAATCCCGGTTCGGGGCTACCGACAAGGAGATCCTCGGTCTCGCCATCCCGGCACTCGGGGCCCTGGCGATAGATCCGTTGCTCACCCTCGCCGACACCGCTTTCGTCGCTCGGCTGGGAACAGTCCCGCTGGCGGCTCTCGGAGTCGACACGGCGATTCTCGGGTTCGCCTTCTTCGCCTTCAACTTCCTCGCCTACGTCGTGACCCCGCTCGTCGCCAGAGCTTTGGGGGCAGGTCGGATAGAAGAGGCGCGACGATGGGTCGGCGACGCTCTCCTCCTCGCCGTCGCCCTCGGAGTCGTCGTGTCGGTCGTAGTCGAACTGGCCGCCCCGTTCCTGGTCGACCTGATGGGTGCCGGGCCCGAGGTAGCCGATCCTGCGATCAGCTACTTGAGGATCCGGGCGCTGGCCACCCCGGCAGTCCTCGTGGTCACCGCCGGACACGGCGCCTTCCGAGGTCACAAGGACACCAAGACGCCACTCAAGGTTGCGCTGGGCGTCAACCTGATCAACCTCGTGCTCGACCCGATCCTGATCTTCTCGGTGGGTTGGGGCTTGGAGGGAGCGGCCATTGCCACGGTCGTCGCCCAGTACGTCGGCGCTGCCTGGTTTCTCAGGCTGCTGATCGCCCGAGACATGGCGGCCCGTCCCCGGGGGCTTCGGGCGAGTCTGCCCTCCCTGCTCGATTTGGGCCGGAGCGGGGCCTTGCTGACGCTGCGCAGCGGACTCCTCCTTGCCTCGCTGACCGTGGCTGCATCGGTGGCTACCCGACTCGGGCCTAGCGAGATCGCGGCCCACCAGTTGGTGGCTCAGATGTTCTTGTTGTCTGCCTTGCTCGCCGACTCGTTTGCCATTGCCGCGCAAGCAATGGTCGCTGACACCGCCGGACGCGGCGACAGGGACCTGCTTGACGCCTTGAGTCGCCGGCTCGTCTTCTGGGGTGCGATCGCCGGAGTCATCTTGATGGTGGCCGTAGGCCTGGGTCGACACGGGCTGGGGCTCCTCGCCAGTGACGAGTTGGTCGCCGACATGGCCGTGAGCGCCGGGGGAGTGGTGGCGTTGTCGGAGCCCGTTGCCGCGGTCATGTTCGTGGGTGACGGCATCTTTCTCGGATTGCTCGCCCTGGGGATGATGGTGGCTTCTACGGGGCTTGGCGGCCTCGTCGCAGTGGCATTGATGGTGTGGACGCCGCTCGGTGAGAGTGTCGAGGGCATCTGGTGGGCTATCACCGCAATGCTCGTCGTTCGCGGGTTGGTGCTCCTCGCCGGCTACCGCCGGTCGGCGACCACCGCGGTGAGGTCCTGACCCCTGGTCTCGTCGAGAGTCCAGGTGAGCATCACCGCCAGGATCACGCCGATCGCCAGGAGATAGACGGTTTCGGAGAGCCCGAATCGGTCGATCGTGTAGACACCCGAGATCAGGCCGAGAGCCGATCCCACCAGTCCCGCATTGCTGGCCGCGGTGTTGGCGCTGGAGCGGAGGCTGGTGGGGAACAGCTCAGCGCGATGTGACCCACCGGCCGGGACGAAGGCGAAAGTTCCGAATGTGGACACCACGGCCGCCGCCACTATCACCGGGATCGACGTCGAGGTGTACAGGGTGATCCCTCCCACAACCGTGAGGAGCAGGGCCACGATCGACGTGCGTTTCCTTCCCCAGGCGTCGGCGAGGTGGCCGCCGACGAAGAAGCCGATGCCACCGATCGTGCCCCCGACGAGGAGTATCAGCACGGTGTCGCCGGTGCTCATCCCGACGTCCTCGATCATTCGCTCGGTGGAGAAGGCGGCGCCTACAGCGCCGTAGGCCGAGACCAGGATGTTGATGACGACGATGGTCCAGAAGCGGCGAGCCCAAGGTCCGTTCAGCAGTTCGCTCCAGTGACCGCCCTCCGGGTGGTGAATGTAGATGGTGCTTTCCGGGACCCGGCGGATGAGGAAAGGCAGCACCAAGAACCCGATCGCCACCATGAGATGAGGGATTCGCCAGCTCTCGCCTCCACCGTCGGCCAGAGGGAGGGCCATGAGTGCAAGCCCGCTTCCCAGCGAGACCGCGGCGCCGAAGAAGGAGATCGAATAGGCCCGATTTGGCACCGAGATCGACTCGGCGAGTATGACCACCCCGAGTGCAGAGGCGGCAGCAGTTCCGGTGCGCAAAACGGCATGGAAAGCGCCGAACTGCCACGCCTCGACCGCGAACCCCGCAGCCGACCCGCCAATCACCACGAGGGTCATCGCGATTAGGAAAGGGCGTCGTCGGCCGCGATGGTCTCCCATCCAGCCGATGGGTAGGGCGGCGAACGCAGCCAGTCGAGCGAGACCGAGCATCAGGCTCATCTCTCCCTCCGAAAGCCCCAGACCGGCCCGGGTGAAGGGGAGACTGGCGCTGGCCTGCGACTGGCCGAAGCCCTGGACCAGCCCGGCGACCCAGATGACGATGACGAGACGGCGGTCGGCTGCAGTGAATCGACCTACCGGGAGGATCGGGTCGAGGACCCGTCGAAAGGCAGATCGCATTTAGCGAGGGTAAACAGTGGAAATGGGAAGATCGGCCGTGCCCACCCCGTTTGAGTGACCAGGGAAGATGTTCGAAAACGTCGGCGACGCCACATTTCTAGTTCAACTCATCGTTGCCTTCGGCGCCGGGGTGATCTCGTTCATCTCGCCTTGTGTCCTCCCTCTCCTCCCCGGCTACCTGTCCATGATGTCCGGCTACTCGGCCGCGCAGTTGGAAGCGGGCGAGGTCTCGTCACGTCGCATGCTGCGGGTGATCCTCCTGTTCATCCTGGGCTTCACGTTGGTGTTCGCTGCCTTGGGAGCAGCGGCCACCGGTTTCGGCCAGTTCCTCCGGACCAACCTGAACACCCTCACCCGCGTGGCCGGCATCGTGATCATCGTGTTCGGAATCCTCATGGTGGCGATGGCGGTCTCGAACCGCGGCTTCTTGGCCACCCTGAGCCAGGAGCGGAAGGTGCACGTGCGGCCCTCGCGTCTCGGCGAGTGGGCGCCCCCGGTGATGGGGGCAGCTTTCGCGTTCGGCTGGACTCCCTGCATCGGCCCCGTGCTCACCGTGATCCTTGCCGCTGCCGCCACTCAGGAGTCGGTGGGACAAGGCATACTCCTGCTCATCGGCTATTCCCTCGGGCTCGGAGTCCCCTTTCTCCTCGCCGGACTCGGACTCTTCAAGGTGTTCGGGAAGCTCAAGCCCTATCTGCGCCCCATCAACATCGCGTCAGGCGTGTTGCTCACCCTCTTCGGTGTCCTCATGGTGACCAACAGCGTCGACACTCTGTCTCGCTGGTTCGTCCAGATCTTCGACGCGGTGCCTTTCCTTCGCGAGCTCTCTGATGTCTGAGGGCAATTGGCTGGCGCCGGCGCAACCGGGCGTCGTCTGGTTCTCCGGGGGCGACGCCCTCCGGTTCCTGAACGACATCATCAGTCAGGAGATCGGCGACCTCAGCCCCGGCGACAGTCGCAGATCGTTCCTGCTGGAGCCGCAGGGGAAGCTGCGCTTTCTTCTCTGGGTGATCCGGGATGGTGACCGCTACGGCCTGATCACAGAGGATGGTCGTGGCGGGGAGCTCGCCTCCGCGCTGGGTCGTTATCGGATCAGGGTGGATGTCGAGATCACCGAAGAGGAGGGCGGGGCCTGGATCGTCGTGGGGGAGTGGGACGGCTATGACGTCTCCTGGCCCGGCGTCGCGCGCACGCTCGTGATCGGCGGCCGTCCTGATCTGCCTGAGGGACTCGAAGAAGAGTACGAGCAGCTCCGGGTCTCGGCGGGAGAACCGAAGTGGGGAGTGGATGTGGACGAGAGCACCATCCCCCACGAGTCGGGACTGGTGCCGGCGAGCGTCGACTTCACCAAAGGCTGTTTCTTGGGCCAGGAATTGGTGGCACGGATCGACAGCCGGGGGGGCAACACCCCCCGTCATCTCCTTCACCTTCGAAGTGGCCATGCCATCTCGCCGGGTGAGGTGGTGACTGCCGACGGAGAGGAGGTCGGTGTGGTCAGTTCCGCCGGCGACGGCCTCGCTCTGGCGATGTTGAAGCGCTCGGTCTCGGTCGGCGACTCGGTCGAGGTGGCCGGGGAACATGCCGTGGTCGAGGACCTCCCCTCGAAAACACAGGCATAACTCACCCTCTCTTTACAAATGTGAGGCCACACTGTCTTCATGGTCGCCAACCCGCGTTCGGTGCTGCTCGTCGAGGACGACGACGCCATAGCCGACATGCTGCGCACCTTCTTCGAGCGTGACGGCTATCGCTTCCTCCATGCCCTGACCGGGGAAGAGGCCGTCGAGCGTCTCCGCATCCGCCCGGTGTCGGCGATCCTCCTCGACCTCAACCTCCCGGGAATCGACGGGGTGGAGACCTGTCGCCGGATCAGGGAGTTCGCCAAGACCCCGGTGATCATGCTCACCGCCAGGGACTCCGAGGTCGACAAAGTGCTCGGCCTCGAGATGGGCGCCGACGACTACGTCACCAAGCCCTTCTCCCCGCGCGAGCTGCTGGCGCGGGTCAAGGCCGTGCTCCGTCGGTCCGAGGAGCCTCCGGCCAAGGCGCGTGTGATCGACATGTCCGGATATGAGATCGACAGTGGGCGCCGAACGGTGCTGACTCCTTCCGGTGAGGTCGTGGAGCCGACCGCCAAGGAGTTCGACCTGCTCTGGTTCCTCGCCGAGAACGCTGGCTTCGCCATGAGCCGAAGCCAGATCCTCCAGGGGGTCTGGGGTTATGAGTACTTCGGTGAGACGAGGACCGTCGACGTCCACATTCGCCAGTTGCGCAAGAAGATCGAGGGCATTCCGATAGAGACCGTCTGGGGTGTCGGATACCGCCTCGGCGGATAGGACGACTAGGACTGTGAGACGCAGGCTTTTCTGGACCATCGCCGGCGTTGCTGTCGCCACCGGCCTCTTGGTGCTGGCTGCTTCGGTATTCGCTTCGCAGCGAGCAGCCGTGGATGCCACCTACAGGGAGCTTCAGGTGTCGGCGAACGAGGCCGCCACAGTCATCGATGACATCCTCGAAGCCGAGGGCAGGCGTCCTGCCGCCATCCTGGAGATCATTCGTCTCCTGGAGGGAAACGAGGTCAACAACCTCTTCAACCGGATCAGGCGAACCGCCGGAGGCTCGGAGATCGGGCTCGCCGTCCTCGACGACGAGGGCATCGTGAATTCCGATGCCGACCTCTTCCAGCGGATCGACCTCGGCGGCGAGACCGTGACTCCAAGAGGCACCTATCAGACCACTTCCACGAGCGGCGAGCTGGTTGTGGTCACGCCAACCATGGTCGCGGTCGGTGATGCCGAAGTGACCCTCCTCGTTGCCCTCGCCAGGGAGGCGCCCATCGTCAGACTTCGTGACCAGGGCCCGGGTCTGATCCTGTTGGTGGCGGGGATAACTGCCTTCGCCGCCGTCGGCGCACGGTTTCTGTCAGCTCAGTTGGCCAATCGTCTCGAGCCGCTGGCCGACGCCTCCCGCCGGGTGGCGGCAGGAGACATGACGGCCCGTGTGCCCGACGTAGGAGACCCCGACCTCGATCAAGTGGCAGCAGCGTTCAACGACATGGCTTCTGAGCTGGCAGCCGCACGTGATCGCGAGCGCGAGTTCATCCTCGGTGTCGGCCACGACTTGCGCACGCCGCTGACGACTATCGGCGGGTATGCCGAAGCGTTGGAGGCGGGCGAGCTCAGTGAAGAGGAGTTGGAGCGGATCGGCTCAGTGCTCGGCGTGCAGAGCCGCCAGTTGGGCAGGCTCATCGACGATCTCTCCACGCTGGCTCGTCTGGAGCAGGCCGAGTTCAGTCTTCGGGAGGAGACCGTCGATGTCGGAGCCCATGTGGCGGAGGTGGTGGAGGGATTCACCCGCCGGGCCGGCGAGCTTGGCGTCGACCTCGATGTGGTCGCTGCCCCGGGAATCCTCATCGACACCGATCCCGATCGGCTCGGCCAGATAGCGCAGAACCTGGTGGAGAACGCCCTGCGTCACACGCCCGAGGCGGGATCTGTCACGGTGTCCGTGCGGGCGGGTGACGACGATGTCCAGATCGAGGTGGCCGACTCGGGCATTGGCATCGGCGAGGACGATCTGCCTCACGTCTTCGACCGCCACTTCGTTGGACGGCAGCGCTCGGTTCACAAGGAAGGGACGGGCCTCGGTCTCTCCATCGTCAAGGGGCTCGTCGATCGGATGGGCGGTTCCGTCTCCGCTTCCTCTCGTCCCGGGAAGGGGACCACCATCACTGTCCGTCTCCCACTCTCCTGACGCGCGGAGGGGCCATTGGAGAACAGGAGCGGTCAGCCCTGCGGAGCAACCTCCCAGCGGCCACCTTTCATCACCCCGGCGGGTGATCGCAGCAGACCGACGTCATGGGTCGGATCCCCGGGCACCACCACCAGGTCGGCGTAGAGCCCGGGTGTGAGTGCACCGACGCGATCTTCCCAGCCCATCAATTCTGCCGCCCACCTGGTCGCCGACTGAATCGCCTGCGCCGGTGTCAGGCCGTGCTCCACGTAGTGGGCGAATTGGAGGGCGTTGTCTCCGTGGGGGTAGACGCCGGAGTCGGTGCCAAAAGCGATACGAACCCCGGCCTCCACAGCCTTGCGGAAGCCGGCGCGCTGGGTCTCGGTGGTCATCGCTGACTTGCGGAGCACCTCCTCGCTGTATCCCATAGACGGCCCCTGCAAGTTGATGTAATCACCGTCGTAGAGGTCGGCGACCAGATAGGTCCCGTGCTCGACCATCAGTTCGATCGCCTCGTCGTCGAGGAGTGACCCGTGCTCGATGGAACGTGCTCCTGCCCGAACCGCCCGCTTGATCCCCTCGGCGCCGTGGGCGTGGGCAGCAACGTGGGTGCCGGCCTCACCGGCCGTCTCCACAGCAGCGCGAAGCTCATCCTCGGTGAACTCGGGGGCGCCGGGGTTGGTGCCAGAGGTGAGGACGGCGCCAGTGGCGAGGACCTTGATGAAGTCAGCTCCAAATCTGAGGATCTGTCGCACGTTCGATCTCATCTGGTCGGTTCCGCTGGTGACGCCGAAGCGCATCTCCCTGGGGACGACCCCATCGACGTCGACTGCCAGGCCAGTGATGTCCCCACCGCCCCCGGGACACGTGACATAAGCACCGGCCACCATCATCCTTGGGCCAACCACCCACCCGCCGTCGATCGCCTCCTTGAGAGCCACATCGGCGAAGGCGCGAAAAGTGCCGATGTCGCGAACGCTCGTGAATCCGGCGGCGATGGTCTCCGCAGCGTGTTTCACGCCGATCAACGCCTCCTGTGCCGAGCTCCTCATCACGAGGGCGGCGTATCCCTGCCCGTTGTCGACCGGGCCGATGAGATGGGAGTGCACGTCGATGAGACCGGGGACGATGGTGTGGCCCTTCAGTGCCAATGGCTCGACCGCCGACTCGGCGGGGACGATTTCCTCGATGCGATCGTCCGCGACCACCACGGCGTGGTTCTCCAACATGACACCGTTGACAGAGTCGAAGACACGATCGGGGAGGAGGGTGAGACGAGGCATGTGCGGAAGATACCGGTCCGGAAAGCATCAGTAGCGTCGTGATGCCTAGTTGGCATTGACAAGGTGCCGGAGAGGTGCCATAGTGGCACCATGATTCTTGGAACATACGTAGAAAGGCTCCAGAGCCGGTTGGCGATGGCAGCCGAAGCGGGAGGCGATGAAGCCCGGGAGCTGGCAGCTCGGCTCACGGCCCCACTCGAATCCGCCATCCGCTTGGAGATCCTCGATGCCTTATCCGATGCAGCCGACGAGATCACGAGGGAGTTGGCGCCCGGAAGCGTCGACGTCCGTCTTCGGGGCGGTGAGCCCGAGTTCGTGGTGGTCCCGCCGCCGAGTGAAGACCAGTTCTCCGACATGGCGGCTGCGCAGCCTTCGCCCGCCGGGGCAGAGCCGGCTGATACCGAGGAAGGCGGCGTGGCACGCCTGAACCTCCGTCTGCCGGAGACCCTGAAGCGCCGCATCGAGGACGCCGCCGCGGCCGAAGGGCTGTCCCTCAACGCATGGCTGGTCCGCTCGGCGAGCGCATCGCTTGACTCAGTCGCCGCTCGTCGCGGCCCCACCGGCGGTGACCGCTTCACTGGGTGGGTGCGCTGATGAGTTGGACTTTCGACTCGACCAGGCCCATCGCGGCCGAGGTAGACATCGCAGCCGGATCGATCCACCTGATCGCCGGTGATCGAGACGAGACCGTGGTGACCGTCAACCCAGCCGACTCATCGTCGAAGCTTGACGTCGAGGCTGCCCAGAAGGCCAGGGCGGAGATGTCGGGATCCCGTCTCTCCGTGGTCGTGCCCAAGCCCGGGGGAATCCTGGCCTACGTCAGTTTTCGCGACTGGGGTTTGGTCGACGTGACCATCGAGCTGCCGACAGGGTCCTCGGTCGAAGCCAAGACCGGAGCCGGCTCCTTCAGGGCCGACGGTCAGTTTGGCGAGGTGAGTGCCAGGAGCGGGGCGGGTGACATCTATGTCGACCGCGCATCGGCGCGGCACCTGGTGTCGGGGGCGGGGCGGCTCACGCTGGAGGCGTCGATCGGGGACGCTCTCCTCGTCACGGCCGGCGAAATGGAGATCGGGCTGATCGACGGCTCGGCTCAGGTCAAGAATCTGAACGGCCGGACTCGCATCGGGGAGGTCACCGGCTCGCTCAAGGTCAAATCTGCCAACGGCGACATCGTTGTGGAGCGGACCCACCGGGACGTTCAGGGGCGCACTGCGAACGGCGACATCGAGATCGGGGAGCTCGTTAGGGGGACGGCGAACTTGGCCACCGCTTCCGGCGCCATCGACATCGGGATCGCCGAAGGGACGGCGGCTTGGGTCGACGTCGGCACTCAGTACGGACAGGTCCACAACACGTTGGAATCCACCGGGAGCCCGGGCACGGGGGACACCGTGGAGATAAAAGCCCGAACCGCGTTCGGTGACATCAGGGTGCACCGATCCGGAGCAAAGCAATGAAGGGGAACGATATGACTACTACAAAGACCAAGGACGCCATCTCGGTTAAGGGACTGCGCAAGTCCTATGGAGACAAGTTGGTGCTCGACGGCATCGACCTGAAAGTGCCGGAGGGATCGGTGTTCGCCTTGCTCGGCCCCAACGGGGCGGGCAAGACCACCATCGTCCAGATTCTGTCCACACTCATCAGCTTCGATGAGGGGCAGATCGCGGTAGGCGGCCACGACCTGGCCACCTCGCCCGACGGGGTGAGGACGGCTATCGGTGTCACCGGCCAGTTTTCCGCCATCGACAACTTGTTGACCGGTGAGGAGAACCTGAAGCTGATGGCCGACCTCCACCATCTCTCCAAGGAAGAGGGCCGTGACCGGGTGGCCGAGCTGCTCCAGCGCTTCGACCTCGTCGAGGCGGCCGGAGACACGCCGGCGACCTACTCGGGTGGTATGCAGCGACGTCTCGACCTGGCCATGGGTCTCATGGGGTCACCTTCGGTGGTCTTCCTCGACGAGCCGACCACCGGTCTCGACCCCCGGGGGAGACACACCGTATGGGAGAGCATCCGACGTCTCGCTTCGGAG
>Ga0307505_10001490_pt1 | contig 18738 bp, 19 predicted proteins | sample 23_S_MG_FD_202183 | JGI IMG/M metagenome (GOLD analysis project Ga0307505, IMG submission 202183) | Soil microbial communities from Populus trichocarpa stands in riparian zone in the Pacific Northwest, United States - 23_S | ecosystem: Environmental > Terrestrial > Soil > Riparian zone > Trees...
TCGGCGACCAATGATAGCTTTCCAGGAGTGCCCTCAGCGGCCAAGTTGGTATCAGACCGGTACTGGAGGATGACGAAGGTCATGCCCGCGATGCAGAGCCAAGCCGCCAGCCCGATCCCGATGCCGCGCATCCATTCGCGTGTCAGCAGCGATGAGGCGGCGAAATTGTAGGTGGCTATGAAGTGGCGGATCTCCAGTTCGGCCCGCAGTCTGTCCAGCTCGTCGGCGGGGCTTGGCGTGGTGAAAGGGGGCAGGGTCGTCACAAAGCTCGAGTTCTTCCCGAAGACGTAGAAAGTGATCAGCCCCATCACAGCGAATCCGAGCAGCACGACCACAAAGATCAGTGCGTACTCGGCACGGCTAGGCCCCGTTCTCATGCGCGTTCCTCCTTGGAGAATCACTGAGGTTCAGCTTGAGCGCGATCTGTTCGCCACCGGGAAATCCTCAGGCCGGTTCGGACTTGGCGCGCGAGAGCGTCGGAAACTGTACTTGGATTTGGACGGTTTCGAGTGAACGACCGCGGGCCGGCTTCAATCGCTCTGTCATGTAGACTAGCTGACTAGCTAGACGCGGCATGCAGCCCACGCGGGCGTCATCTGGAGACGCCGAGGCGGTCGGCGCCATGCACGCGCCGGGGTTAACCTCAGCAAGGCAGGATTGGTATTAGAAAATGGGGCCGACCTCACGGTCCGCAGCGGGGTCTGGCCCATTCCGCCAAGTCAGCCTTGTCGCGCGTCGTCGGGTCTCTTAGGTGTTGCGTCGATGTCAACGTCTGTCGCAATCGGTTTAACTGATCCTCAACGTTACCGCGTGCCTGATTCACGTCATCGCGCCATCCTTCAATATCGTTCCCGCCCAAATAGGGGGCGATTTTGATGCCGCTGGAGCCATCGAGGTTCGTGTTCCATTCAATCTGGCGACCAATTGCGGCGACCTGTCCGGTCACTTCCCTCAAGTCTGCAAGCTCTCTTTCGTAATCTTCCTTCGAAGCTGGCGCACTTCCTTGGAATCCCGAGATTCTCCTTCGAAGTTCGTTGCAAGTTCGGTAGGCGTCTTTCAAGCTTTCCAGAACTGGTAGTGCAGATCGATGACGAATCTCATTTCGCGTGAGGGCAGGCAAACTCTTGATATTATCAATTGTTTGCTCCGCGACTTTGGCTCGTAAGTAGCTGTCGTGCCGCGAATTTGCGGAACTCCAAGCCTCATCGAAAGCTCCGAGATCGCCCTCAGTGACTAGCATCTTTCGCCACAAACGGACTTCCGCATGTTCGCATTCGACGCTGAATTTGTCAGAGTCGTGAAGGGCAAGCTTTAGCTTCCTGCGACTGGCGGACTCTCTCGTGTCCCGACCGTTGGCGTCCGCACTGATCTCATCTCGAGCAGCCGTCAAATGCTTAACCACCTTAGCCGCCCATTTCTGACAACGCAGAAGGTTCGATGGCTCCGTAGGAGCACTCACGAAATCGAGGTTAGCTGTGGGCTCGGCATCTGATTGAAGGGACACACTATTAGGCATCTGAGACTCGAGGTCAATCTCTTCTGACACCTTTATTGATTCAGCGACTTTGCGCTGCAGTATGCTGTTTACAGCGATTAGTTCGTCTATTCGTATTGGTTCAGAGACGCCAGTAGTTTCATGTAATACCTCACTTAGTTGGTTACGCCGGGCATATCCGTTGAGAAGCCAAGCATTGTCCAAAAGATCGGCCCGAATCATCTGCAGAGATGTGCATAGCGCTGCGACCTCACGCTGGCAACTTTCCAAGGCGGTCTGCCGTGCCTGCAGTTTGGCCACGCGATTGAAACCGACTCCTGAGGAAGGATGCGTGCTAGGGCAGGTTCGCCCGCCAATCTTCTTGCAGACTTGGTTGCGGCCCGCCTCAATCAACTCTAGAATTCCGGGATCAGTGGGCTTGAGACGCGTATCAGTGGTGCGAGCTGTTTGTTCCTCGTCCAAGTCAAGATAGAAAACAGCGACGTCACCCTCGCGGGCGGCGCCTTCTATTATTGAGAACGCTTTTTCGTCATGATTCGAGAGGTCAGTTTGGGTTCGAAGGCGGTGGCCAGCAAGTGAATGGTAATTACTAAGAGAGTCGATAAAAACTGCAAGCTCGGATGGCACTTTATTTTGTCCGTAAGGCGAGGGGGAGCCATTGAAGGCATCGATGATGATCAAGATGCGCCTCTGGCACTGTAGGGACTTGATTCGCTCGTGGCGAAGAATTTGAAGTGCGGAAAACAAAGCAAGGTTGTCTCCCGTTCCGCCGTCTATCAAGTAGATTTTCTGCTTGTCGTGGCCGGCATCAAAGGCGACAGGAGGAAATACTACGGGAAAAGAGAAACTTGCCCTCATTCCCACTGCTAGCGGTATCGTGGCGTAGAAGCTGTTTTGTTCTTTCCTGCTTGGATTGAGGTAGTGTCGACCATTCTGCCAATACGATGTAAAACGGCGCAAGTCCGTAGGGTGGAACATGACTGTCTGTCCGTTGTTGTATATTGTGGCATTCGCAATCCAGTAGGGTGCACACGGTACGGCTCCCTGAGGAGCAAAAACATTTCCCAGCGAGAAGGTTCCGGCTGGACTGAGCATCCGATCGGTCCAGCAGGCATCGTTTTTAGGGCGTGAGGGAGGCGTGAACAGTTTTTTGTCAATGTAATCCTGCAATAGATCGGCTCGGGTGGGATCGAACCATGTAGTAGGGTTGAGAAGATTTTGGCCGAGCCTAGCTTCCAGGTTCTCCGCGAGAATCTCCCGGTCCGGTGAGGTCTCGAGATAGTCATGGAAACTGAGAGTTGATCGAGGGGGAGCTTCTAACTGTGTCCCGATGCGCGGACGGCGCAAGAAGTAGTTTGTCAAAGCCGCAGCTGCAAATCCGCCGCCCGACACCGTTGTAATGTAGTCGATCTCTTCCAGGAGATTGGAGCCGTCACCGAGGGGAAAGAGTTCCATCTGGAGCAAGGCGCCCAAGGCGAATGCGGCCGCGCGGTACCCGCCCCCTGAAACGGCGACAACGACTGCTAAATGTTTCTCCTGGTGGGGACGTTCCTGGACGCTTGTGTACTCGCTGAGCTGGAGATGGCTAGCGTATGTCCTATCGGGACGGTATGCGGGTTCTTGCCTAACGGCCGTAACGCATGAGGGAAGCGAGAAAGCACAAGCCAGCAAAACCGCGGAAGGAATGATACTGGTTCTTTTGAGCGGACCCATGGCACAAGTGGTAGTCAGCGTCCGACCTGGCGGGACGTTGCGCGCTTTCGCTTGAGTATCAATCATGACAAAGTCTCAATCCGACGTTGTGCATCAGCGGAACTTGTGCTCCAGCTATCCGTCATGTTTTGCACGAAGCCCGTGTAAGCCGTAAAACTATGTGATCAATCCGATCTGGTTGGAATGTTGGAAACCTAACATCACACCGCCATATTTCGGCAAATTGACTTCATACTGACACTTAGGGGGCAGCGCAACCATCTGCCTCTGCGATCCTGGGTAGCGTCGCGACGGTTGCGTGCGCTTTCGTCCGCCTGTCAGCGCCCTACCACTCGGCGGTCTGATCTCGAAAGTCCGCTTCTACTCGCTCATCACGTTGCGTCGCTCTTCTTTCAGGGCGCCAAGTAATGAGAGTAGGGCCCGAGTGCAGAGAACTCTGTCGAAGGCGCCAAGCGAGTCCATGACCGGCATGGCATGATCGACGCCGTCGAGCGTGACCGTCCACGCGTCCTGCAGTGTCGCCGAGCTGGCAGGGACCAACCCGTCGTTGTCTTCCCCGGTTAGTAGTTTAGTCAGCAGCAGGGTTGGGCCCAGAAATGTATGGTGCAGTTGTTTGCTCGAAATGGAGCTCGCCATGCAGACGGTCGGAATCTTCTCCAGGAGTGCCGCGATCGCGTCGTGATTGTTCGCAAGGTAAGTGTCTCTGGTGGCTGATCGCATGTCGGTCAAGCCTTCCAGTTCTCCTTTCGCTGCTTCGAGCAGGACTCGCGCGGCCTGGCGCAATAGCGGCCTGCTCGCGACGAAGTCGGCGACGGGTGCACCGTGGAATGGTCCTTGGATCGCGATCCACCCGTTGACCTTCTTCCATGTGTCCGGAGCGTCGAGCAGCGCCTGGAGTGTGTCCAGGCAGCCTTTACTGTGAGAGATGATCGTAATGGGCTCGGGGCCGGCAAGGTACGGTAGGATCTTTTGGGCATTCTGACGGACGGGTGCCTCGGATTCGATGTCCGCGCACACAAATGAAATGTGTTCATCTTGAAGCCATTGGGTCTGTGTGTCGAAATACTCTCCAATCCTCTGGGGTTCTGGGGCTTGAATCAGATCGCGGGCCCACGAGACGGCCTGCCCAGCATGGGAGTCGGCAATCTCCTGGGCAGGAAGCTTTCGGATCAGATCGGCAATCTTCAACACCGTTTCCGACAGGAACCCACGCACGAAGAGGACCTTTTGGCCGTGGAGTAACTCCCGAGTGCGTTCAGCTGTTATGACGCCTTGGCTCAAGGCGATCTGGTACCGGCTAGTTGCATCGCTCATGCGATTGCTCCTCCTGTTGCTGGTCTGTTGACTGCTGACCCATCGGTGCAGGTTGCGCACACTTGAGACCGAGAGCCTCGCAGGCATACTCAGGCGACTGTTTTGTATGCGGCGACGTACCCGGCGGCCAATCGCTGCACGACATCCGGTTGCGCGAGCAGGTCTTGGGCGATGTTGTTCCGAAACTGCTTCATCAAGTCGGGAAGCGCTTGCAGGAATGTGCGGAGCTTGTCCGCGTCGAGACCGGGGCCGATCCAAGGAATGCCGGTATACCAGGCAACGCTCTTCATCAGCTCTTTTATGTGTTTGTCAGAGGCGTCAGCGGGGAACTTGTCGACAAGTGCCGGCGCTGTGGGGTCGGGAACCGCCACGAAGGCGGTCGCTGCGTATTCTCCTTGTGGCAGGACGTTCTGCTTCCATGCAACGAGCAGTTCCCCGACCGAGGCCGCGACGGCTTGTACCGGTAGTCGTACGGCCAGTGTTTTGTCCGCTTGGGGAGGCAGGAACAGCTGTCCATCGCAGCGTGTGAACCAGCAGTCGCCGCGTGCGTTTCGAACGGCCAATCCGTCGGTCTCGGCTCGGCCTGTTTCGCCCTTGCTGTGGAAGGTGGTCACGTGGCCATCCTGGTCGTGGAGCAGCTTCGAAAGTGCGCCGGCCAGTTTCTCCGAATAGCCGACAAGTTTCGCCCAATCACAGATCTCCTTGCGCGGTACGCGCACATGACCCGCGGCGAAACCGTCTGTCAAAAAGTGGTCAGCGAACGCATTGGTGTACACCGCGCGACGGAAGGTTTCGTCGTCGTTTCCAGCAGCGCCGGCCGCGAGCGTGAGCGCCTCACCGTGATAGCGCGTGTAGGCCTTCATGTTGTGCCAGCCAAAGTGCTCGACGTTCGCTAGGGCGAGCTCCAGGTACCCCTTGGCATTCCACCACATGCGGATGTTCTGATCCGGGTAGTTCGTAGCGGTCTTGCCGGCGTCGTTGCGGATCCAGTCGAGTTCGACTTCGAACATGGCTTGCAGGTCGGAGATGTCCTTGTCCTCATATAGCCAGGACATCGGTCCCGGCCGTTCGTCGAACAGCTCGCTCGGAGAGCTATAGAAGTCGCCTGAGAGGGCAACGATCTCGCCATACGAAAGGCGGACGCCCTTATCCAAGCGCGGGATGGACGACAGGAGTTGTCCGTCAAGATGATGGGTCTTGCAGGCCTTCGCCGCGCCTTCGTCTGCGACCCATATATGGTCGCCGGAGTTGAACGGCTTTCCCGCTGCCGTCTTGAGTGCTGGCCCGCGGATCTGCAGAAATCGGCTCAGTGGATCATTGGGCATGGATATACCTCCTCGCGATGGATGCGGCGGGATACTAAGTGTTCGTAGCAGATTGCGCCGATGTGCTGCTCCCGCTGTGTCGCAGCGCTGGCATGCGTTGCAGGCGGGCGCGACCGTCGTCGCGGAATGCCACGATGGGAACGTTATCTTGGCCTGGCATGCCGATCTGGCCACGCTTGACGAGGTACGTGAGGTAGGCGGCTACCTGGTTCCGGCGCGCGTCGCTTGCTTCGTTCAGGACGTAATGGAGGACGTTGCCGTTGCCGTCGAGAACGAGAGTGCCTCCACAATGGACTGGAAAGCGGAGGGCCGCGAGGTTTCCGAATCGTTCGGGGTCGGCATCGAGCGGCATATCCTCGGTCCAGGCGAATTCGAGCACGACCTCGCGCGGAGGAAAGTGGCCGTTTGCGGTCGCCTTACGCGTGCGGTAGTGCCGCACCACTTGAAAATTTGCGCTACGCGGAATGTCCAGTGTCGCGCGGTTCTCGTCGAGAAAGCGATACGCCGCTTCCGACGTCGCGGAGAGCGCGTCCACGTCGTACGGGTGGAGATCGCGGTTTCGCGGGCGCGGGGACTCGAGGTCGGACAAATGCGCGCCGATGCCCCGGGCATTGAACAGCTCGGCAAGCTTCGCCCGTATGCCGCGCCGGTCCTGGGGAAAGGCGACTTCGTCGGCGCGCAGCACGGCCCGCGCGTATTGCAAGTAGGACACGTCGACCGGCGGGCAATAGTCTACCGCGCATAGCATGGTGCGCGCCGCCTGCTTGGCAGCGTTCACGAGCGCGGCCACCGCAACTCCGCCGTTTAGGCGCTGCCGGCGGGCACGCGTCTCCTCGAGCTTGAGTTTATAAAGGAACGCGAGAAACTCGAAAAACACACCGCTGAGCACCTGCGAGTAATCGTGCGCGTTCTGGTTGTCGTTCTTGATCAACTCCGTGAGCGTCCAGCGATCGGAAAAACGACGGACGTATGTCTGATCGCCATGGCTGCTCGCGGTGCCGAACTCCTCGCCGATGTGGTCGAGAAACGCTGCATCAAGGACCGGGGGTGCCTTGCCAACGGCCTTGACCAGCACATCCCGGAAAGTAAGCGCAGATGCCAGAGCCAGTGCGTCGCCGAAATACTCATGAAATCCAGCGGCCTCCGGTGAGGAGACCTCATCGTATCCCGGCTTGAGGCCGTCAAGTACCGCGTGGCCCAGTTCGTGGGTCACGATATCGTGCGAGAGGCAGGAGTAGACAGGATCCTCGGGATCTCCGAAGTAGAGAAACCGCAGTGCGCCTGCCTGGGGGTCGTAGTAGGCGTTGGTTCCTCGCCCGGCATGCGGCATCACTATCAGCCGACCGCGACCCGATGCCCAGGGCACCGGACGTCCCAGCAGCCCCGGCTCCTCCAGCAACGCCAGGGTCCGGTTGACGATCGCCCAGACGTTCACTTGGTGGAAGAAGTAGTTCGAGCGGAGGTCCTCCTCTCGGAGGGGACCGACGGCAAACCCGGTACCGTTCTGGCGAACCGGTGCGGGGGGATGGGTCTCGCCGGTTTCGGCATCGTAGTCGATCACTTCGACACGCGCGGTCGTCGGCCCCTGCCCAAGATAGCGCTCGCCGTCGAGCGCGACCCGCACCAGGCCTAGCCCAGTGGTCTTCTGCACCAGGGGATCCTGGCAGAGGATGTCGAGGCGGAGGGGTGGTGTGGATTGCGGAAACTCGTGGAACGGCTTCCCGATTCCGCGCGGTCGAGTGGTCATCAGCGGCAGGGGCCTTCTCGTCGCGCCGCCGCGTGTATCGACCGTTCCCGCTGCATGGCAGGTTTGAGAAGAGAACGCAGGCGTTCCAGTGATTGAGATTGGAGCCAGCATGACACCTCGAACGTCAGTGCGGACTTGTATGTTGTGCAAACATCCTGAATAGACACGGCGAAACGAACGCAGTCAGCAGCCTGCATCAGGCTTGGTGGGCTCTCGATTTTCATAATCGCCCCGATTCCTCCTTATTTCCCGCAGCGCGGCGCTGCAAATGAATCAAAGGCGGAGAATAGCCTTAATGAAACAGGCCCTGTCAATTAGGGACTTCCCTCGTATGTGTGAGGGTGCGTCTGCTAAACAGCTGCCATATCTAATTGCGCGCCGCATCTCATCGCTGGTGCAGTCGTGTAATGGCGCGCGCGAATCTGACCGATCAAGTTTTATTGAGCCTCCAGACGCGAACAGGGAAATCCCCAATTGATTAATTCCTGATAGCAAGTATGGATACGCCTGTGCACGATCCTATCCTTGTATTAAGGTCGGATACGCCGATCGAGCCGCAACCCGCGCTACGGCTACGTTGTGGCTACGTGGGGGTGTTGGCATTCATTATTGTCCTCAGCCTATCGGGTTGCGCCGTTGTCTACCACGACTCCCGCTCCGGCGCCGTCCATCTGTGGGGCATCGGGCATATGGCAATGCGTGCCACCGTTCCCAATGGCGGCAAGAAGGCCGTCGTGCAGGGTGTCGGCACGTGTGGTGTGAGTACCGGCGTGTGGAACGAGGCGGCCTTCATCACCATCGGGTGGAATCGCCAACAAGTCGTAGAGATCGTTGACGAGAACACGCACATTCAGCTCAACGGGCCTAGCAGCGATCTGCTCGACATTTCCGTCAGTGGGGCAGGCGCTGCCAAGAACTATAGCGAGGGGGAACATGAAGCGGATTAGGGGCATCTTCATCATGGGAGGGGTCGCGGTCGGTTCGATCGTCGCTGGATGTGGCCTCGGATACAATCGCATGCTCTTTTTCACAGGTACGAACTTTGGCTTGAACATCGACTCAACCCCGCCAACTGCCGAAATTTCAGTAGGCCGCCGCGAGGGCGTCATCGCTCCGGCCTTCGAAGGCGATAAGGTGCCGCCGGTGCTCGGCATGTTTCGGTCCGACGGGAACTTCTTCAGCCCCGCTCTGACCAGTGTGTTTGCGGGCGGGAGCGCTGCCGCGACCGTTACCGGAAAGCCCGACGGCACGGGGAGGTACTGTGTGGCCAATCCCCCGCGCTCGCGAATGCTCGCCTTTTGGAGCGCGGTGCCGGGCGTGAGAGCGTTGACCGAGGTGGATGACACCGCCCGGCCGTTCATTTTCGCGACGGACACCATGACCGGTCTCAAGGCCGTGTGGTCGGGCGCAGGGGGCGCCGTGCCGGAGACGGTGAAGTTCGGATACAACCGCAAGGAGTCGGCCTATGCCCCCGTTTTCAGCGAGCCGGGGACGACCCCCGGTGCGACCCCGGGAGCCGTTCCGTCGCCGATCTGCTCCCCTGGACAATCCGAGGTGAAGAACCCGTCGTTCCTGGCGACCGCCTTCACAAGCACGGAGCTAAGCGTCATCAATGATAGCGGCTTTCGCTACGTCCAGACCTTCGCTACCGGGACAGCGGCGGACAACCTCGCGGCACGCGAGGATATTCAGCGCACGCTGACTCAGAAGATGCTGCCGACCGAGGTCGTCGGTCCGCTTTCGACCGCCACCCCGGTTCAGCCGGCAGCGGCAGCTACGACGACGCCGACCACGATCGCAACGCCGGCCGCGACCACCACCCCGCCGGCTTCGTGACCGCGACGAGGTATCTCATGGACGATGCAAGGGGGAAGCAATGGCCACATTCAAGCTAGGATCGCGTTCAGTGCGGGAGCTGGAGGGCGTGCACCCCGACCTAGTTGGGGTCGTGCGCCGCGCCATCGAGCTGACGACACAAGACTTCAGCGTGCACGACGGCAGGCGGACCCTGACCGAACAGCAGCGGAATGTGGCGGCCGGCGTCTCGAAGACCCTCGATTCTCGACACCTGACTGGGCACGCCGTCGATTTGGTGCCGTACGTCAATGGCCGCCTGCGATGGGAATGGGAGCCCATCTACATCATCGCGGACGCCGTCCGGATTGCAGCTAAGGAAAGGGGTGTACCCATTCGGTGGGGTGGAGCGTGGGACCTTCTCTTGACGGATACCGACGAGGCCCCGGAAGACTTGGTGTCCGACTATGTCACCAGGCGCCGCGCAGTCGGGAAGAGAGCTTTCATTGACGGACCGCACTACGAGCTTCCGAAGAGCAACTATCCCTGAGCGCGGTCGGCGGAGCCGCGGGGTGCTTGCAGGCCGCTGGGCCTCGACGGCTGTCGCTGTTCTGGGCCTCCTCGGCGGTTGCGGCCATACCAGCCCGCCACCCGACTCCCGGAGCGAGGCGCGGGACGAACGCCTCGTCGTCGAGGGGCCGATCGTTATCGGGTTTTTCCCGACGGTGAACGACGCCTCGCTGGCATCCGACGACAGCCTTGCCGCCGCGTTCGACCATTTCACCGGAGCGATCGCGAAGGTGAAGCGATGTTTGGAGCCACATGGCATCGAGGTTCGGACGGTCTTCGTAAACCGGGTATTGGTTGTGAGCGGCGCCCGCAGCACCGAGCTTCCGCCCGACCGGGCGCCGGATGGGATCGGCGCGTATCTCGACGCGCCCGGCCGCGAGCCGCGTATCGTCGTGCCACCGGTTGGACCTAGCTCTCTCGGAGATGCGCTCGCGGGTGAGGCGGCTGGGTATTTTGGTGTCCCCGCGTGCAGGCCCGCTGGCCAATGAGTCGACTTGCTTCCGGTGAGCCGGCTCGTGTTCGACTGTTCGGCCGAATATCGACAACGGAAGGCCGCTTTGCGCGTCAATTCGCCCCGCTCGCAGGTGCGGGCCACGGAGGGAGAGAGATGAGACGAAAGCTTCGTGATCGCCGTCTGCGCGCGGCTTGGATTGTCGTATTGGTTTCAATCGTTTGGGGCGATGGGCGCAGCGCCGCCATTGAGTGCGAGATGGCGGAGGTCGTCCGCCACAATGACGCTGGGCGGACCCGGATCTACGCAGCCAACGCGGGCCGGGCTTCGCTCTACTTCCGGTCCGACTTGGACGTGAATACGGACGGGGCGGCGCGTTCTTACCATCCTGACGATCCGCGCGGCAAGACACGCGCCCTAAACAACATGGGCAACGCGCTGACCAAGATTTTCGACCAAGAGGGGCGGGACGTCACATGCTCGCCCCGGAGAGGGGCTTGCTTCAATCTGCTGATCTCGACGTTTGAGCAGGCGCGCGACGCGGGCTACTCGCCCGGCGCCCATCCGCGTGTCGAGACAAAGGGCATCATCCCATGGAGGTTCGACGCCCGACGGGGTTGGAAGGTTCCCTGCACCATCCCCGACGGACCGTCCGCTGGATTCTTCGTCTCGCAGACTTCTCTTGAGGTCGATCGGGCGAGAGACGAGTGCGATCAGCGCCGATACCTTGACAGTCTGTCCTTCAACGCCATCGTCCTACCGAGAAATGTGAGCTGGCGTTCGCAGGGCGTGGCCACCGACGAGGGTGACCTCGTCGTTGTGCGCGATATCGCTTCCGGTCGCATTGCCTATGCCATCACGGGCGACCGCGGACCAGCACAGGCTCTAGGAGAAGGGACGGTAGCGCTCGCCGCAAGCCTAGCGAACCGCAACCTGGAAGGGGACGAGACCTATCAGCAGATCAAGACGTTGGCTCGCCCCGACGTTCAGTACGTCATCTTTCCGATGGACGACATCCGTCGGATCATGTCTGGGCCATTCACGCAGCAGGACGTCAACGACGTCGGAGAGCGGCTGTTTTCCGACTGGGGAGGCGGCGACCGCCTTGACGCTTGCGCGGATCTTGCCCGATGAGCAAGCAAGCACGAACTAATTCGAGAGTCTGTCGATAAGTCAAGGCCAATCCGTGGTGGGGTCTTAGCTCGACGGCAAGACGAAATGACTACGGTCGCTTGGTACCTTTTAGGAGCCGGTTCGGAGGAGTATCAGACGCACGGGGGGATCGGCCGAGCGGCATACGGGCCGGGATCGATCGCAAGAAGTCACTACAAGTATTTGTACCGGAAGCTTCACCTGGTTCGGGTAGAAAGAGCGGACCGCGCAGCTTCCATGCGCGATCGCGGAGAGCTTCTGGGGAACCCTCAAGATCGAACTCGGCGACGAGATGGACTTCGCGTCCCGAGCCGAGGCGCGCGCGGTGATCTTCGAGTACATCGAGGGCTTCTACAATCTACGACGACGACACTCGTCCATTGAGTATCGAACACCTCGGGAGTACGAGATGCTCTTCAGCTCCCAGAGCGAAACACCTTAACGATGGTGTCCACCGAATCGGGGCAACCTCAGTTCCTCGCGTTGGTCGCTGGCTTGTCGGTTGCGAGGGGCTCCGCCGACACTGTGAGGCGGACGTCAGTCTTGGAGATCCTGCGGTATCTACGTACTCTTCCTAACTTGATCATTGCTGCCCAGCTATCGTAGGCAGCTGCCCGAAGATCACCAATCAATAGGAGCAAGTGCTGTGTAATTGTTCTTCTTGGGTGCGACTGCCGCGTAGGAATATTGGGACTCGGCGTTTGCGATGTGAAGATCGAATGGGGCCGCCGTTGAACTGTCGGAGCGCAAGGGTTGTTACTGAGGTCTCCTGGAAACCGCCTAGACGGGTGAAGGTCCGTTCGTCTGGGGAGCTTGTTTCAGCGCGTCAGCCGGTTGTTGATCTGAGACCGGCCGGATGAGTATGGAGCATCCGGGTTCTCGCGGGGGTCAACGAAAACCCGAGGGGCAGCGGCACCTTCCCGTTGGTCTGGACGGGGCGACCCCTCAATGGACCGATCTTCACGGCGAGGGAATACCGGGGATTCTCACCGAGCAGGCCGGCGCCTGGTTCTACAAGCGCAACCTCAGCCCGATCGCACGCGACCCCGATCCTTCGACGCCAGGCGTCGACAAGATCGCCGCACGGGTTGAGCTAGCGCCGCTCAGGTTGGTGGCGTCGAAGCCCAACCTGGCGCTGGCTGCCAGTGCCCAGTTCATGGATCTCGCCGGAGACGGTCAGCCTGACCTCGTCGTCCTCGATGGTCCGACACCCGGGCTGCACGAGCACGACGGCGAGGAGGGGTGGCAGCAGTTCCGGCCGTTCACGTCGCGCCTGAACCGCGACATGCAGGATCGCAATCTGAAGTTCGAACTCGACGGCGACGGCCACGCCGACGTGCTGATCACCGAAGGCGAGGCCGTCATGTGGCACGCCTCGCTGGCCGAGGCCGGATTCGGGCCGGCGCTGCGCGTTCAGCAGGCGCTCGACGAGGAGATGGGGCCGCGGCTCGTTTGCGCCGATGGCACGCAGTCGATCTACCTCGCCGATCTCAGCGGCGACGGACTCATGGACTTGGTGCGCATTCGCAACGGCGCGGTATGCCACTGGCCCAACCTCGGCCACGGTCGATTTGGCACCAAGTTGACGATGGACGACTCGCCCTGGATCAACCAACCTAAATCACCGGCCCACGATCACGACCTCGTCGTACCCCTCTCCGCAACCGAGGTTCGCCACTAAACTCCGTTCATGACTGTCTCATTTTCATTGACAGGCTATGGCCGAGCACAAAGACTTTGAGGTGCCTCTTAGAATTTCACGCTGCTGGTCCGAATTACTTTGACGACGTACACGCTATAGACAATCCGTTATGCGATCCACTATAAAGCCTTGGCCGCCCCCGTGATCAATCTGGTTTAGCATCTGCCAGCGGCGTTGGCTCAAATTTTCAACCGGAGGTTTGAACCATGACTGTATTCAAGATTGTGAAACTGGGCCTTGGGGAGATCGCCTTGGCGTGTCTGTTGAGCGCCCCAGCTTTTGCGCAACCGTGTCTCCCCGATTTCCACGGCCTTCCGATCGGGAAATTTCAGAAATGCTTCGAGCACTGGAGCAGCAACGGCAGGGCACCTGTTGCGTTGAGCGCGTATCAGGTGAACGGGAGCGTCCTGATCGCAGGCTCGTTCCAAAAAAAGCAACCGCCGAAGCGGACGAACTACATGCAGACTCCCCAGCAGTATCGCGAGAAATTCAAAGCCCTGAAGGCGAAAGGATTTCGGCCGGGACGAGTAAGCGCGCTGACGCGTGCCAATGAAACCCTTCCAAGATTCACGACGATATGGATGGAAGCCAATGAGCCCTTCGAGAATGTTCCCGGTGCTGCGGAGTGCATCGACGATCCTTGTCCCCCACCCGGACTGTCCCTCAAGGCATTCCGAAAAAGGAACTCGCAAATGCGCGAGGAAGGATACGCCCTCGCTGACATCGCGGTGTATCGGGTTGGGAGCTCGGGCTTGGTGTTCAATGCGACTTGGACCAAGAGACCAGTCGACGAAGTTGCTGCCGGGGTCGAGTTGGACGAGGCAGCGTTCCGCAGCAAGAATTCGGAGCTGACCCGCAAGGGGTTCGTGCTCATTCGGCTGCAGGCGTACCCTCACAACGGAATCAAGTTTGCCGCGATCTGGGAAAAGCGTGCGGGCACGTCGGTGTTCGAGCTGCTACTTTCAGGGTCGCAGTATCAGACCAAGTACAACCAGCACATTGCAGATGGGTATGTCATTCAAGACATCAGTGCCGCTGGTGACCCGACGTCTTCCGACGATTTCATCACAGCCGTCTGGGTAAAGTAGGACTCGTGGCGAGCCAGGGAGCGAGAGGATGACGAAGCGCGTGCGAGGTGAGGGTGGCTTTTCAGAAGCAAGGGGCCTGGGCGGCAGTTGTTCAGAAGCATGCCCCGCTTTGAGGGGTAATCTGTTCGTAACGCGTACAGTGCGCCGAATCGGACCGACCGAGTTCTCGGTCGTCGCCAAGAACTTCCTATCCGTTGCGTCGCGAACTTCGACAATGTCCTGACGGTTCCGCGCCATGGAGCGGATGCGACGCTTAACGCTCCACGGTAACGTCTCCGTGTCCCTTATGTAGACCTATATTACTCTGTCCAAACCGAAAAAGGAGATCTAATTATGGCTCTTGTTGCCCCGGAGGTAATGCTCAATAGCATCATGGGTAAAATTTATAGTGTTCTTACCAGTGGAGATGATAGTGTTCCGAAATCAGAAGATAACTTTTTTAGTTGGGCGACACCGGGTATCCCGGTGGAGGCAGAGGATTTCCGCTTTCTAAAACAAGGATTTACCGGCGTGGTGCGCAAGGCGGCGGTGGATGCGATGGCATCGACCGCCGGAACCGGGCAGGCCGAGCTGACACCGGAACTGCTCGAGCAGCTGCGTGCCACCGATGCAGCCCAGCTTATACTCCAGGCAGAGAGCTTCGCCAGGCTGGTCGACTTCGTGCCTGATCTTGCCACAACCACCAACAATCAATTCGCGAGCCTCAGGATCATGAACAACGAAGGGACGTTGTCGGAGCGCTACGATTACATCCTGCGCATGAGTCAGATCATGCATGCGGTTCTCCCGGAAGACACAAAGAAGAAGATCGAAAAGTTCCGTGCACTTTTGCAGACCACGAAGACGACGAAGAATCTTGTCGACGACAGCGACGTGGAAGTCACCGAACCCAGTCCGTTAGTCCAAGCGTACAATCAGAAGATGGCCGCGTATGAAGACGCGGCACTGCTGTACAACGCGCGTCGCGTCGATGCCTTGGCAGCCGACAATCAGAAGGCGGTGCAGTACTGGGCGATCAATGCCAACATCCTGCGCAACAAGGTCAAAGCCGCCATGAGCGACTGGGTGTCATCAGGCTACAAGAATGACTTTGAGCAGATCTCCGCATTCATCGACCAAGTCATGGCGCGCGACATGTCGCTATTGAAGCAGCAGTATCGCGATGACTTGGAAAAGGCGCGATTGACCGGTCTCACATCCGGCAGCGATTTCTTTTACGCGGCCCTGGTTCCTGGAAATCCGCTCGAGGCCTCCGGCTGGACAGAGTTCGGATTCGCCTCTTCCGATTTCAACAATGAATCCAATTCCAGCTTTTCTATGAAACGTTCGAAAACGAGTGGCGGCGGAGGATTTCTGGGGATCGGCGGCGGTGGTGGCTCAGCTTCGAGCACGAGCATAAATGCCGATTCTCACGTGCAATTCGATTCGAACACCTTCCGCCTGAACTTCAAGATCGCTCAGGTGCCTATCGTTCGTCCATGGTTCAAGACAGCGTTCCTGACCAGCAAATGCTGGCGTATGGATCAGTCCAACCCGCAGGCGAAGGGCGAGATGGCATCGGATGGCGGTGAGCCGGCAACGGGGATCCTTCCCGCCTATCCAACGTCAATCATCCTGATAAAGGACTTGGTCATGAAAGTTTCGAACTCCAGTGGCTTCAGCAACTTTGCCTCGAGCTGGAAGAGCTCATCGGTTAGTGGAGGCGGATTCGTCAGTTTTGGCCCGCTTCACCTGGGCGGCTCGCATGGTCGTAGCTCGATAAACTCTAAGCGCTCGAGCGACTTCCACTACGACTCGGAAGACCAGACCATGAGCGTGCCTGGGGCACAGATCATCGGATTCAAGTGCCACATTTTTCCGAAGTCACCGGATCCGTTGAGCTCCATCACATCTTGGATCTGAGTCGGGCGAAGGTCGGACCGGAAGGCAGGTCTCGCGTGGCACAACTCGATCGAGTGAGAGGAGTCCAATGGACGCGGCTACTCAACTAGCTTTAATGGCGAAGGCCACTCATGTGTTCGGCAGCGATGCAAACTTCCTGAGCTTTCCGGTCACCCCTCTTGGGATTAACAAGTCGAAACTCGACCTCCTGGGCGACACCAGTCTCTTGAATCTCATCGAGTTTTCTCAGCTGGCAAACTTGATTCCGACCGGCACTGCATGGTTGCCGAACGCTTCGACGTACTTGTGGGACGTGTACCGGAGTGTTTTGACCTATGCGGTATACGCCGAGTCGAGCCGCACGGCGGGCGAGGAAGCGGACTATCAGGCCGCGTTGGACGTGCTTTACGATCCAGGCGCCGACGGCCTACGGGTACAATCAGCACGGGCGTTGGCGTACAAGATCTGCCGCGATCGATATATCGTAGCGCAAGAGGCTTACTTAGCGAGACCAAACGCGGCGCCCGGCTCCTCCGAAAGTACAGAAGACGCCGAGCTCCGAACCGAAATGGAGGAGGCGCTACGTGAATGGGAAAGCGCCGGGTATCGCGCGGAAATCGAATCCGCCGAGGCGACGGAGCAGCACCTCGGTGCGAAGTCCCCACAACGGACACGCAAGGAGTGGTTGGATCGCTTCAACAGCGATGTCGATTCGCTGACGCGGCCGAGCGATCAAGCGATAGTCTACCCGACAAGCTATGTCCCGGAAGATGCACTCGATGACAGCTCATGGCGCCCATTCACCATCTCGGGCGACGAGATCGCCTCCGTGTTGGCTCTCGCACCCAAAGAGCTGCGCGATCGTTTGGGTGTTCCCGCCGCGGGCTCACCGATCGAGTCACTCAGCTTCGAGTTTAGCTCGGCAGCGTTAGTCCGGCCATGGTTTACGCCGGATTTGTTCCGCTCTCGGTTCTGGAGATTTCCGGATTCGGACATGATGCTGTCGGACGAGCAGGCGACTGACACGGGTCTCTGTCCAGCATACTCTGTGGCGCTGGTGTTCGCGCGGAATATTCAGCAACGAATGAAACCGAATGCGCCGGTCGGGACAGGGGGAAAGGAGCTGCGATTCAATCTCGCCGCTTTACCGCAGATGCAAATCCAGCTGGCACAACTGAAGCAATCCCCCACATTCCGTCCGCGCAGACCTTCGGCCAAGGCCGCCGTTCACCGTCCTATGCCGCCCTCACTGAAACCTGTGCCGGCGTTCAGGATCAACCCGGCTGCCCCAATCGCACGACAACGCACGATGAGGCTGCAACAGATGCGCTTCCGTCGGATGCAACCTCGGCCGACTAACCATCCTCCGGTGCCTGTACCGTCAGCGCCGCCGGTGGCGAGCGTCCCAGCCAACGAAACAATCTATATACTGGCGTTCGTATGCAAACGAGTGGGTAAATCCCCAAATCCCGATATGTCTCTCCACTGGTAGCGCAGCAAGAAGGAATGCCTGACCACGCTCCGCCCAGAGATGCTACAGCGCAACCGAGCAAGGGGAGAGTAAACCATGGGCGATGCCGAAGATTTTGAAACCGATATGCAAACGATTCGCGACTACACACGCGCCGTGATCGAATGGCAAACCAAGCTTGTGGTTGTGTATACGAATGCCCTCGCCAGCGTCGAGACGACGCTGAGCTCGGCATCACCTGAAGAGGCGACTCCCGACGTCCTCGGTACCATATTGAAGTCCGGATTGACGTCCCTCGAAGAGTTGGCCGTCGGCGTGGTGAAGAGTCGGACTGGCGCTGACCTGAGTGCGGTCACCTCGATGCTTCATGCCATATGGGACGAAGTCGATCGGGCGGAGGAAGCCGCAGAGAGCCTGGAAGCCGGCGAGTGGATTCGGAAGCTGCGCACCGGGATTACGAATGCGTACGGACAGGGGCAGAACGGCGACGCCCTCAGGGAGGATATTGAAGGCGAGTACAAGCAGGGCGATACCGGCGAGCGAGGCGGGTACATCGGGGGGATTCAGAACGAATTAGCGGCATTGCGAACGATTCGGATGCCACGTGTCGAATGCATCGAGCTGTCAATGTACGAAGCGTGGATCAACCGATTCTTCGATAACGACTGTATGGAAGGAACGGGAACGGTCGTGTTGACGTTCAGCGACGACGAAACGCCCGAATCCGCAACCGTCAATGTAATGCTGGGAGACAGAATCGCGGGTGCCCTCAACGGGATCATGAGCGGCGCCGGTATCCGACGCATCATGGATCTGAAGGTCGTCAAGAAGGTCTGTAGGGGAACCGCCTGCATGTGCTTCGAGGGGAACAACGTCGTCCGCGCGTCTACCAACGACGAGAATGCCGAGCAGTTCCTAATTTCTCCGCAGACGTGGGTAAGCGTCCGACGAAACACACCCTTCCCTGAGTATGATCACCGCTCGAGAATCGCCGTCGGAGGTGACGATGGCGAAACGCGGACGATGGCCGGGGCG
>Ga0307505_10001491_pt1 | contig 18735 bp, 11 predicted proteins | sample 23_S_MG_FD_202183 | JGI IMG/M metagenome (GOLD analysis project Ga0307505, IMG submission 202183) | Soil microbial communities from Populus trichocarpa stands in riparian zone in the Pacific Northwest, United States - 23_S | ecosystem: Environmental > Terrestrial > Soil > Riparian zone > Trees...
CTCCAACGCCGGTTGGGCCGTCTCTCTCATCGCCCTTGCCGTCTGGGCAACCGTGATAGTCCTCAGCCACATGCTCGCCGCCCGCATTCCCTATGAGCTCGTCGATTGATCAAAGAAAATGAGGCAAGGTTCTGCGTTGAACCTCGCCCCGTTTCCAACCAAAGTATCAACCTTAGTATCAGCTATTTACTTTCTTCGCGGCCGGCTTCTTTGCGGCCGTTTTTGACTTTCCCGCAACCTTTGCCGCCGGAGCCCGTTTCTCGGCAGTCGAGGTCTTGGCTTTAACCGACGACTTCTTCGCCGGGGGATTGAGCATCGCGGACCAGCGATATTCGGGTGTTTCGATCTCGCCTTCGAGTTTCCTGAGGATGAAGTCGGTCATATTGTCGACGATCCAGTTGTGGTTGTATTCGCCGACCGAAGCTAGCTCCGCGTCGGGAGCCGGGTTCATAAAGTCGATCGCGTACGGAATGCCATCCTTGATCGCGAACTCGACGGTGTTCAGGTCATAGCCGAGGGCCTTGCAGATCGTGATGACGTCCTGCTCGACGCGTTTGTGCAGTTCCGGTGTGAGATAGTTCTCGACGTTTACGTACTGCATCCCGCTTAGGTACGGCTTCGACGGATCGTACGGCATGATCAGGACCTTCTCCTGGCCGACGCAATAGCAGCGGACGAACTGATCGTACTCGATGCCTTCCTGCAGGGTCATGCAGAGCTGGCCCGATTGGTTGTATTCACTCCACAGTTCTTCGAGCGAGTGGATCTTGGAGACGTTCTTCCAGCCGCCGCCATCGAACGGCTTCAAGAAAGCGGGAAAGCCGACGTAATTCACGATACCTTCCCAGTCGAGAGGGAACTCGAGGTTGCGAAGCGATTCGCTCGTGATGTCCTTGATGTAATCCTGCTGCGGCAGAAGCACCGTCTTCGGGATCGCCACGCCGATCTTGGCCGCGAGCGAGAAGTTAAAGAACTTATCGTCCGCCGACCACCAGAACGGGTTGTTTATCACGTACGTACCCTCAAGGGCCATCCGCTTCAACATCGCACGGTAGTAAGGCACTTCGTGCGAAATGCGGTCGATGATAACGTCGTATTTCTTCGGCTCGTCGAGTCGGATACCGCCGACCGTCACCATTTCCGCGACGACTTTGCCGCCGCTCTTTTCATTAATGCTCTTTATTATCGATTCCGGGAACGTCTGCTCGCGTCCCACCAAGATTCCTACTTTTTTCATAAAATTGTGTCCTAAAGGTTCGAAACCAGTCCTATCCGAAATCCCTGATTTTATGCGATTCGGAATACTTGGGCAAGGGATGAAAAGTACTTGTGCAAAACATTGTTAACACGGTAGAATGTAAGTTGTCTCCCCGACCCCGCCATCGAGCGTTTTTCGGCCTTTTCGTTTCTTGTCTCCAACGCAATGCACGATTCAACAACCCCCGCTGTTACCGCTACGCCCGCATCACCGACGCTTCCGACGATACCGCCGCATATTCAGTCGTTTCACAATATCCTGAAGCACATGCTTGCGGCGGGGCATAATGTCAGCGATCTGATCTTCTCGCCAGGCCGCCCGCCTCAGGTTGAACTTACCGGCGACTTGGAAGGGGTCGCGATCCCGGGACTCGAGATCCTCAAGCCGCCGCACATCAAATCGTTTGCTGAGATCATGCTTGCTCACAGTGAGCAGGGGCGGGAAGCGTTTGACAAGCTCGGATCGGCCGACATTTCGTATGGCGTACCGGGACTCTGTCGTTTCCGCGTGAACATATTCAAGCAGCGCGGCTCGCACGCGATCGTGATGCGTGTCATTCCGACGACGCCGCCGAACTGGAGAGACCTCGACCTTCCGGAAGCGGTGATGAATTCCGCTGAGTTGAAGAACGGGCTGGTGCTCGTTACAGGTCCGACTGGCTCGGGAAAATCGACGACGCTTGCGGCCGTCATCTCGCTGATCAACGCGACCAAGAAGTATCACGTTGTGACGATCGAAGACCCGATCGAGTTCATCCACGACCACAACCTGAGCACGATCCATCAACGAGAACTTCACTCCGACACACCAAACTTCGCCCTCGCCCTTCGAGCTGCGTTGCGCCAGGCACCGAAAGTGATCCTGGTCGGCGAGATGCGTGACCGCGAGACGATCGAGGTTGCAATGGAAGCGGCAGAAACCGGCCACCTTGTGCTCTCGACGCTTCACACTATCGACGCGGCGAAGACGATCGACCGCATCATCGGCGTATTCCCGAAAAACGAGGAACCGGTCATCCGCACGCGACTGTCGCAATCATTCCGCCGCATCATCTCGCAGCGTCTGATGCCGAAAGTTGGGGGCGGTCGGATCGCGGCGATCGAGATCCTAGTTTCGAACTCGCGAACCCGCGAATATATAGAGAAGGGGGAGAAAGAAGGACGGTCGATCACCGACGCGATGAACGACGGCGGTCTCGACGGAATGCAGACCTTCGATAAGGTGCTTGAACGCTATATCCGCGAAGGCCTAGTAACGCGCGATACGGCGATGGCCTATGCATCGAACGCCACCAACCTCGCCCTCGCGATAAGCGACCTCAGCGAGGATGCCCGGGTAGCCGCCGCCGAAGCAATTGCAAAAGAACAAGAAGCGGCGAGTGCTCCGAATGTAACCGCAGGGGATATTCAGATAGACGGGTTTGAGCGCTAAGGCGGTTACGTTTCTCGAGCCGGAAGTTTCAAAAGTATTGACGGCTCGGTAATTCTCGAATAGATTGCAAGTGTTATTGCTTTTCGAGTATGCGGATTCCCATAACCACCCTGTTTGTTTTGGCCGTTCTGGCCTCGTCAGTTTTTGCTCAGACTGAGGTTTCTCAGCTTCGAGCCGATCCGGGAAGAAGCGGTGAATTTACGGTTTCACCGATCAAATCCTTCGACCGCCTTCTTTGGAAATCGCCTAAGCTATTTGAGGTTTCCATTACCGATCGAGGGATGGTTGATACGAACGTCCTGGGTGAAAGACTTAGATTTGAACAGCGGCGTGGCTCGCCAATCTCACCGTCGGGGATTCGGGAAGCGGTGAGTGGGGAAAGGGAATTTGGAATCGAGAGCATGCCCCTTCATCACAAGGGCAATCTGCACATCGCTGTAAACTTCGGGCCAGCCTCCTTTTGGGGTTCGCAATCGGAACCAGGCGATGGATTCCTTCTCGCGATTGACGCACAGAATGGAAAGCCTCAATGGGTCTACAGGTGCGGCGATTGTTACATTTCGAACCCTGTTGGATTTAACGACTGGATCATTGTGATCTCCCGGAATCGCTCTGCTCGTCGCGACCCGGATGGGGCCGTGACGGCGATTGACCGTTCGACCGGGCAACGTGCTTGGTCCGTTCCCGCAGGCACCTCGCTTTCGACGCCGACGATACACAATGAGGTTCTTTATTTTGCCGATGGCCCGACGTACGCGCAGACGAGTACCTCCACATTGCATGCCCTCGATTTGAAGGCAAGAAAGATCGTCTGGTCGTTCGCCGCGAAAGGTTTCTTTAATAGTCCGGCAATTTCAGGTGGCCTCGCCTTTGTCGGGTCAAATAAGGATTACCTATACGCGATCGACCTGGTGACCGGCCAAGAGAAGTGGCGATTCAAAGCCGAAGCCCGAAGGCCGGCTGCGCGCGACGGCGTCGTGTACTTCAGTGATTTTTCAAAGCTGTATGCGGTCGACGCTGCATCCGGAAACCTAAAATGGAAGATAAAGGTCCCGGAAGGAGTGACAAAACCGCTTGCAATTTCAAAATCATCAGTGTTTTTCAGTTCGGAAGGTCGTAAGTTTTATGCGGTTGACGTGTCAAACGGTCAGATTCGTTGGTCGATCAAGACCAAGCTTTATCCTTATGAACCGGTAATTGCCGGCAATCGAGTATTTGTCGGAGGGACTGAAGAGCTATTGATGCTGGACACGGAGACCGGGCAAAAGTTTGATACGGTGAAACTAGGCCCGAACATTGCGTACACGCCGACGCTTCTCGACGATATTGCTATCATTTACAACGGCGATGGTTTCTTTTTCGCGGCAACGAAATAGTCTAGCGGTTTCCTTCGGGAAGAAGTTCGTAATTGCCCATCTGTCGGTTGTAGGCGTCGAGTTGGCCCATGTCGTCGGCGGTGGCGTCGAGCATCTGCTTCGTCATCGCGATAGAATCGGAAAGCTGCTCGAAATCCAGAAGCGAGAATTTCTCTGGCGTGGACATCGTGACGATTTCGTCGTTGAGGTAGCTGAAGAAGTTTTCGATCGACTGCAACTGCCCTTCAACCAACTTCACGCTCTGCTCGATCTCATCGAACGACGCGATGCGGCGTTTGAGGATCTCGACGTTCGTCTGCTGAATGCGTTTGGTCTTTTCGTCCGTTGCACTTTCCGCGGCACGATAAGCCTGCGAGAGCTGATTGTGAACGGCCTGGCGGTTGATCGATTTCAGGTGCTGTTTTCGACGGCGGTAAACGTCGAGCAGGTCGACAAAATCTTCCCACCGCTGATCGAGCGTCCGCAGATTTGACGGAAGCGAGCCGGCACCGGTGAACTTTCGATAGTTGTCCTGGATCTTTTCCTTGAGCCAGCGGAGATACTCGACCGCTTCACGTTCGCGAGGAGTAAATGATTTGATCAGTTTCTCGCGGGCGGTCTTCGCGGCAATCAGCAGTCGCTCTTTCTCACGACGTTGAACAAGGGCGCGATAGGACGGTAGATTCGGCACGACCATCACATACGCGATCTCGGCAATAATGGCGATAAGGAGCGGAATTACGCTGAACGAATACGCCGCCGCCACAGCAAAACCCGCAAGGCCCCAAAAGTTGATAGGTTCCTTGACGGCTTCCTTAAGGTAGCTGGTATTGAATTTTTGTAAGTCCCGCTGGTAATGCGCCAGGTCTGCCATAGACTCTTTGGATGCCCGCCTCGCTCTTTCTGTTTCTACAAAATATTCAGTTCGATCGGCTTTCGTTCGCTTCGTTGACGATCACCTGCTCCAGCACTTCCTCGTCATTGGTCGCATTAGCACCCGCCGAGATCTGCTTGCCCGACGCATTGCCCGACCCGGCCCCGAGCAGTCCCATCTGCGACTTGTATTCGAGCAGCTTGTCTTGAAGCTGGATATCCATCGCTTCACGCTCGATGTCCTGCATCTGCGTGTCGACCGACGACGTGCCAAGCTGGAGCTTTGCCTCCGCGGACGCGACCCGCCGCTCGATCTTTTCGCGCATCTCGTTGAAGGTCGAAGCATCGTCGCCGATGTTGAAGCCTTCCATCGTCTGCGCAAGCTGCTCCTGAAGCTTCGCCTGCTTGGCCGCCGAAATAAGCTGCATCGCTTCGGTCGTGCGCTTCTTCATGTTCAGGACGTAGTTGTCCCGGGCCTTTAAAGCGTTCTTCGACGCAGCCGCGGCAAAATCAAGCTGAGCGTCAGTTCGCTCAAGATCGACCTGTGCCTGTTGAAGCTGTCCGATGTACGCGGTGGCGATATCGTCGCGTCCCATCTTGACCGAAGCCTTGATCTTCGAATCAAGTTCGACGACCTGTTTCGCGAGGTTTTCCTTGTTTTTCAACATGAGCCGCTCGGTCGCCATCACCTGCGCCACGGAGTTATTAAGCTCCGGCACGCGGTCGCGCATGTCCCTGATCGTCTGCTGAAGGACAAGCTCCGGGTTCTCGATCTTGTCCAAAGCCGCACCGGTGCTAGCCCGGAATATTCGACTGATTCTTGCCCACAATCCCATTTTATCTCGTCACGCGCTCCTCAATTGATCAACTCCGCGAAGCCTCGCAAACTTCTCTACGACAAGGCACTTACGGAAGTTGCAAGATCCGGCAATCAGTATAGCAGGAAAGTCAACAAAATAAACGATAACGTCGTGAAACGGTTTGCCGCCTCAAAGGCCGGTTTGCGTCTGAACGCAAGAACGGCCTTGGACAAGCGTTCCATAAACAACGGCCGATTGGTCGATGCCACAAATAGTGGAGTATCATAACGCGGAATTCACCTATCGTTTCGACGTTTCCGCGCATCAGAGGGGCAGATCATAACAATGAGAAAATTCGTTTCGGGAGTGCTGCTTGCGGCAATTTGTTGGTCGATGTTCCTGCCGTTCGCGTTGGACGCTCAGGCACAGGTGATCGGGAAGACAAGGGAAAATCGGATGAATAACACACCTCCGGGATTGACGTTCAGGCTGAGCGAGGGCGCCGCCGGAGCCGAATCGCGCCAGGTTCAGCCTGCGGCGAACGCTGATCCGATAACGGACGCCGAGTCCGGTAAGGTGCTCGGCCGCCTTCCGGCGATCAAGTTCGACCCGAACGACCAGACCGAATTTGCCAAGCGGATCGGCACCCTGCCGGCGCCGAAGACCGGCAACAAGGTCCCGGTAAAGTTCCCGGCGGACGATCAACGCGGCCTTCCCACGAACGAATCCGCCAAGCAGCCACTTCAAGTGGTCCGATACACGCCTGAAGGCGAGGTTCCGCTCGCACCCGATCTTAGCGTGACCTTCTCGCACCCAATGGTCGCGGTCACCTCGCAGGAAGAAGCAGCGAAGTACGCACCGGTCGAGATTACGCCGAATGTCGAGGGCCGCTGGAGATGGCTCGGGACAAAGACGCTGATGTTCGATACCGACAAGCGTTTTCCGATGGCGACGCGATTCACCGTTCGTATCCCCGCCGGGACGAAATCCGCCGTGGGACCAGTGCTTCAGAAGGATGTTACCTGGACCTTCACGACGCCCGCGCCAAAGGTCGAACAATTCATCCCGCAAAGCCAGACGACACGCCGCAACGCGCTGATGTTCCTTAAGTTCGATCAGGCTATCAACCCTGAGGCGGTGCTCAAAACGATCAGCGTGACCGGCGGACGCAAGCTCCCGATCCGCCTTGCGACGCAAGCCGAGATCGACGCCGATCCGCAGATCTCGTACCCCTCAAAACAGTCTCAACCGGGCCGCTGGATCGCCTTCCGGGCGGTCGAAGCCAACGGCGGGACAGAAAACGCACTGCCCGGCGCCTCCGGAATAAGCGTCACCGTCGAGAAAGGCACGCCCTCAGCCGAAGGGCCGCTGACGACGCCGGCAGCGCAGAGCTTCGGATTCAACACATATGGCCCGTTCAAGTTTGGCCGAGGCTACTGCGGCTGGCGAGATAATAAGAATTGCTCACCATTCGAATCGTGGGTGATGGAGTTCAACAATACGATCGACCCTTCGAAGTTCAACAAGGAACTGGTGAAGATCGAGCCCGCGGTTGAAGGACTGCGGATCTACCCGTCCGGCAATCATCTCTATTTCGAGGGTTACAAGAAGGGCAACACGACGTACAAGATCACCGTCGACGGAAGCCTGACCGACACCTTCGTCCAGACGCTTGGACAACCGGCTGTCGCCACGATCCGCGTTGGATCGGCACCGCAGAGCTTCTATGCTCAGGGCGGAGCCATGTCCGTGCTCGACCCTTCGGCACGCAACACATTCTCTATCTATTCGACGAATCACGCATCAGCACGTGTCCGCATCTACCGCGTACAGCCGAGCGATTGGCATCAGTACATGCAGTACTTTCGCCGTCTGAACTACGACGACAATCAGCGGCCGACGATCCCCGGAGCGCTCGTTTCGGACAAGACCGTCGAGATCAAGAAGACGGCCGACGAGATGGTCGAGACGCGCATCGATCTGACGCAGGCTCTCGGCGGTGACGGGCTTGGCAACGTCATTCTCGACATCGAGCCGACGGTCAAACGCGACAAATATGACCGCTCGCGCATATTCACGTGGATCCAGGCAACGCAGATCGGACTCGACGCGTTTGTCGATAATCAGGAACTGGTGGGATTCGCGACCGAGCTCGGCACCGGCAAGCCGATCGGAGGTGTCGAATTTTCGATCTGGCCGAATGGGACCGGAACCGGCACTCGATCTGAGAACATCGCTCCGGCCGAAAAAGGCTGGATCGAATCCGCCTGGGATTGGATAACCGGTGCGAGCGGCCCGAACGCGGGCGAGATCGAATCGTTCAACGCCGACGGTACCGAGGTCGGAACAGAATCCATCGAACCGGCACAGAATTCGACCACCGGAGCCAACGGCATTCTTCGCCTTCCGCTGCCCGACGGCGCCTCCCAGAAGGGAATGAACCTGCTTGTCGCAAAACGCGGCAAGGATACGGCATTCCTGCCTGAGAACACCGATTACTATTGGCAGGACACGGGCAACTGGTATAAAAAGCCCGACCACGATTCGCTGCGTTGGTTCGTCTTCGACGACCGCAAGCTCTACAAACCGAAAGAAGAAGTTTCGGTCAAGGGATACATCCGCAAGGTCACCGGCGGCAAACTCGGGGATGTGGCCGAACTCGGCGATGCCGCGAGTGGCCTGACGTGGTCTGCGAAAGATCCGCGGAACAACGAGATCGCGAAAGGGACGGCGACCCTCAACGCGTTCGGCGCATTCGATTTCAAATTCAAGTTGCCCGACAACACCAACCTCGGCTACGCACGGATCGACCTGACGACCAGTACTTCGATCAGCGGCGGCAGTTTCTCGCATCAATATCAGATCCAGGAATTTCGACGCCCCGAATTCGAGGTCACTGCAAAGGTCGAGAGCGAAGCGCCGCATTTCGTCGGCGGCAAGGCTGATCTCTCGGTCGAGGCGAAATACTACGCGGGCGGCGGGCTTGCGAACGCGGATACCAACTGGACCGTCACCGCCACGCCGACCAGTTACACGCCCCCCAACCGCGACGACTTTACGTTCGGCACGTGGGTCCCGTGGTGGAGATTTGCGGATTACGGCGGACGCCCCTACGGCGGCGGCACGACGCAATACTTCAAGGGCGTCACCGACGCGGCCGGCAAGCACTTGCTCAAGATCGACTTCGATTCCGTAAAACCGCCGCGTCCGTACACGATCTCCGCGTCGGCTTCGGTGCAGGACGTGAACAGGCAGGCGTGGGCCGGCCAGACCTCGCTGCTCGTACATCCGTCCGACCTCTACGTCGGCATCCGCACTCCTAGGACGTTCGTCCAGAAGGGCGAGAACATCGTCGTCGAATCGATCGTCTCCGACATCGACGGCAAGCTGATCGCCGGCCGCGACGTCGAGATCAAGGCCGTCCTCAAGGATTGGCAGTTCGATAAGGGTTCGTGGAATGAAGTTACCGTCGATGAACAGACGTGCACCGTAAAGTCCGGCGAGTCGGCACAGAAGTGCTCGTTCGTCGCCAAAGCCGGCGGCCGATACACGATCACCGCGACCGTCATGGACGACCGCGAACGGTTCAACGAGAGCGAGTTCACCGTCTGGGTCCCCGGCGGAAAGACGCCGCCGAAACGCAACGTCGAACAGGAAGAAGTTCAGATCATTCCGTCGAAGAAAGACTACGCACCCGGCGAAGTCGCCGAGCTGCTCGTGATCGCTCCGTTCACACCCGCGGAAGGCATACTCACTCTCCGCCGCGACGGCCTGGTCAAAACCGAGCGGTTCTCGATGAAGGATTCGTCGATCACGCTCAAGGTGCCGATCGATGAAAAATATCTGCCGAACATCTACGCCCAAGTCGATCTGGTCGGATCTGTCACGAGGCAGAACGATAAGGGCGAGGTCGATGCGAAGCTATCGAATAGGCCTGCGTTCGCGAGCGGGAATCTCAATCTCTCGGTTACAACCGAATCGCGCAAGCTAACCGTGAGTGCCGAGCCGAAGGAAAAAACTCTCGCGCCCGGAGGCGAGACAAAGGTTGATATCGTGGTCAAAGATCATCGCGGCGAGCCGGTCGCAAACAGCGAGGTCGCGGTCGTGATCGTTGACGAAGCCGTCCTTGCCCTCTCGCGATACACCATCGCCGACCCGATGGCCGTCTTCTACACCGCCCGCGGCACCGGCGTCACCGACCACCACATGCGAAAGGATGTACTGCTGGCGAACCCCGAAGACGTGAAGAATCCTCCGGCTCCACCGCCGCAACCTGTTTCCGAAATGGCTGCCGGCGTCGGAGGAGATCGCGGACGAAATGTGCTTCGTTCTGCTGCGCCAAGCGCTAAGGTGGCCCGGCAGGAGATGGCGGATTCGGCAATGGCAGCCGAGGCAGATGATCGTTCACCCGACACCCCCATCAACCTCCGCGAAAACTTCAACGCTCTCGCCGTCTGGTCGCCGTCGGTTAAGACCGACTCGAATGGCCGTGCGACTGTAGATGTGAAGCTGCCGGACAACCTGACTCGGTATCGTGTTACGGCCGTCTCGGTCGATGCCGGCAAGCGGTTCGGCAAGACGGAATCGAACATCACGGCGAAACAGCCGTTGATGGTGCGTCCGTCTGCGCCGAGATTCATGAACTTCGGTGACCGCATCGAGCTCCCAGTCGTCGTCCAAAATCAGACCGACAAAGACATGGCCGTCGACGTGGCGGTGCGTGCGAGCAATGCTCTTCTGTCAGTACCACCTGCGGTAGCGGGTGGTTCATCTCAGCCGACGAGCAACTCGGCCGGAAAACGCGTACTCGTCAAAGCCAACTCCCGCGAAGAGGTCCGCTTCCCGGTCTCCACCGACAAGGCCGGCACAGCTCGATTCCAGATCGCGGTCAGCTCAGGCACGTTTGCCGACGCCGCCGAGATCTCGCTGCCGGTTTGGACGCCTGCGACGACCGAAGCATTCGCGACATACGGTACGACCGACGAGAACGGCGCGATCTTCCAGCCGGTTACAACACCAGGCGATGTCTATTCGCAGTTCGGCGGACTCGAGGTCACGACCAGCTCGACACAGCTTCAGGAACTGACCGACGCGTTCATCTACCTGACGAACTATCCGTACGCCTGCTCCGAGCAGATCTCGTCGCGGATGATCTCGATCGCGGCGATGCGCGATGTGCTGCAGGCGTTCAAGGCAAAGGAAACGCCGACCGCCGAGCAGCTAAACAAGCAGTTCGCACGCGATATCGAGATACTCCAATCGCGTCAGCGAAACGACGGCAGCTTCGGCCTGTGGAAACGCGACCGCGAGAGGTACGAATATCCGTTCCTGACCATCCACGTCGCCCACGCCCTGGCGCTCGCCAAGGCTAAGGGCTACAAGGTGCCGGACGAGATGCTCAACAAGACCAAGCCGTACCTGAAGAACGTCGAGAACTATCTCAAGGACGAGTGGTACTCACGTTCGCCGCAGGTCCGCTGGACGATCTCAGCATACGCCCTCTACATCCGCGACATGATGGGCGATAAGGACGTTGCGAAGGCAAAGAAGATCCTTGCCGAAGCACGCGTCGCGTCACCGACCGGCGACACCACGATGTACGACACCAAGCTGCCGTTCGAGGCTCTTGGCTGGCTGCTCTCGGTGATCGCTGACGATAAGGGCTCGGAAGCCGAGGTCGAACAGATCGTCCGCTATCTGTTGAATCGCACGACCGAGACGGCTGCTCACGCAAACTTCGTCACCAACTACGGCGACGGTGGTTGGCTGATCATGCACTCGAACCGGCGTGCCGACGGCGTGTTGCTCGAAGCGATGATCAAGCTTCGTGCGGCCGGTCGTATCGGTGCGGGTGAAGACCTCATCCCGAAACTTGTCCGCGGCCTGCTGGCACATCGCAAGAAAGGCCATTGGGGAACGACGCAGGAGAACGTGTTCATCCTGCTCGCGATGGACAAATACTTCAACGCGTTCGAAAAGGTCACGCCCGATTTCGTCGCACGCGTCTGGCTGGGCAACACCTACGCCGGCGAGCAGACGTTCAAAGGACGCTCGATCGATTCGAACGAGTTGACCATCCCGATGTCTTATCTCGTCGAGCAAGGCGGCACGTCCAACCTCATCCTCGACCGCCAGGGAGCCGGCCGTCTCTATTACCGCATCGGCATGAAATACGCGCCGAAGAACCTGAAGCTCGAACCTGCGGATTACGGATTCACCGTGCTGAGAAAATACGAGGCGGTTGATGACAAGGACGATGTGAAGCAGAACGCTGACGGCTCATGGACGATCAAGTCCGGTGCCCGAGTCCGGGTTCGCCTCACGATGGTCGCACAAGCACGGCGATATCACGTGGCACTGGTCGACCAGCTTCCGGCGGGGCTTGAGATCCTCAACCCGTCGCTCGCGACGACCGAGGCGATCCCGCCCGATGCAGGCGGCGGCAACACCTCTGTCATGGAAGTCGGCAGCCGCTCCATCGGCCGCAACTATTACTGGTGGCGGATGAACTGGTTCGAGCACCAGAACTTCCGCGACGAGCGAGCCGAAGCGTTCTCATCGCTCCTGTGGGAAGGTGTCTATAACTACACCTACGTCACCCGAGCGACCACACCCGGCAAGTTCGTTGTCCCGCCCGCCAAGGCCGAGGAGATGTACGCTCCCGAAACCTTCGGGCGAACGGGAACCGATTTCGTGAACGTTGAATAGAAGAGAAGGCGGCTTTCGGGCCGCCTCTTTCTTTAGAGCCCGGAGCGCAGATTCACTTTCTTTCCGAGATGGAGAGCCATAAAGGCTGCGTTCTTTTTGGAAGGCGAACCATTGTAGTCGGGTGAACCTTTTAGAAATCCATCCTGACCATTGTGAAGCGTGTCGTCCATGTTCGACTTGATATGAGCCGCTTCGTGATATGCGGCTCCGGCCAGTTCTTTCGGGCTGCCTTGAAAACACCTGTCGAAATAGACCTCGCAGATCTTTGAATTCAGATCCGTGATCCCGAGAATGTTCGTATCCGCTATTGCCCGGGCGACGGTTCCACCGCTCGCCGCGATCACGCTCGTGTTGGCGTTGGCAACCACATAGACGATCACATCAGTATCGAGCAGCGCCGGTGCCCAGTTGTCGGGCGACCATCGAACATCCACCTTCGTGAAAGTCTTATTGATCTCGATTATCGGCCCAAGGTAGCCCTTTAGCAGATTTACTACCCGTCCGGCGACGGGTCCGATACCGTCCTTGTCGAAGTATGGTCGATCTATCGACGACACCTTATCTTTGAGGTGCAGCGTGAAGGCTGTCATGATTATTTCGTTTCTCCTTTTGTGAGCTGTCGACCAGCTAATGATCTTGTCTACAGCAACCGGTAGTAGTAAAAGCTGTATTTTGTTAGGTCCGGCTTAAGTTTTCCTTCGGGGCTCCGGTCGTATGCTGCTTGAGCTTTCACGCCTGCAAGGAACTTCTCGATGTTGTAATTCCTTTCGCCTACGATCTGTCCATCAAGATTGCCGTCGCTGCTGTAGAGCACGTTGCCGACGCGGTTGTTGACAATGAAATGATGCTGGTTCTCCTGAATGACACATATGTCGCCCGGACCAATGTCCTGATGATTGAAATAGCCCGGCCGAAGCTCGAGCATTCCCACTGGCGTTGTGATCCCTTGAGCCCGCGTCCACGTAGCGGGCACGCCGATCGCCCGCAAGCAGTACGCAGCAAATATGCCGCACCACATCGTTCCCTGCGCAGCTATGGATGTGCCGCCCGGCGTACCGTCCTTTCGCAGCCATTTTTTGGCTTTCAGCGCATCCAGGTTCGTTCCCTTTCCGGCGTTGTGGGTCCAGTTGACAGGTCTTTCGAGCAAAGTTCTGTCGTACATCTCCTTGAGAAATGAACACTGATCCTCCTGGCTCATCCCCTGCCACGCCGCCGAGACGCTCCGGGCGTAGATATATAAAGATTCTCTTGATGGCATAAAATTCGACTCCTCTAACTTGTTTTCAACTGTTCGTCGCCTTTGAACACAAAACGAGGGTTCCGTGTTCGACGCCTTTGATCTGAAACTCGCCGGAGATCAGCAACTCTTCGAGCGTGAGATGCGTCAGGCCGCCTTGCCGTCGAACGTCGGTCCGGCATCGGTCACATGTCTCGCAGAATTTGAAAGGACTACCGGAGCTTAGAACTATCCGGGTGGATTCGAAACTTTCGGTGATCGATCTGCGTCTCGTTGCTTTCATAGGGACCAAATGTCTTTCGGCGATCCTGGGATTCTGTTAGAATTGCTGCTCGCAACTTTGTACTTGGGCTCCATAGTTACCCGCTTGGCTCTCAAAAGTCCTTAAAATGCGGGCCAAAAAATTCGAAAAACTTCCAAAAAGCTGTGTTTGAACCAACTTCCGATAGTATTTCGTTCGCCGAGTTTGAGTTGGATCGAACTCATCGAAGGCTGTACGGAGACGGCAAGCCGATCCCGCTCTATGCGAAGGCCTATGACCTGCTGGAGTTCCTTTTGGAACAAAATGGGCGGATCGTATCTAAGGACGAGATCCTCGCGAACGTCTGGCCGGATCAAATAGTCGAAGAAGCCAATCTGTCCGTCCAGGTTTCTGCAGTCAGGAAGGCTCTTGGTGAACCCAAAGGCTCGCCGAGATTCCTGATCACGATTCCCGGTAAGGGATATAAATTCGCGGCGGACTTTAACCAGCCTCACGGAAGCATTGTTGTCGAAAATCGAAAGTACTCGCGCGTCATCGTTGAAGAAGAGATGGAGACGGACGAGGGCACGTCGGATCAGGAGGCTTTCGCTAGTCGAGGAAGAGACGGGCGTCGAAGACTGGCGGTCGGAGCACTGTCGATCATCGTATTAGCTGCCTCAGCCGCCGGACTCTATTCCATCCTGCAGCGTTCGGACTCGGCTGTTCCTTTCAAAGACATAAGGGTCTCGCGGGTGACAAATAGCGGAAATGTCGCGGGGGCCGCCCTTTCACCCGATGGAAAGTTCGTAGCCTATGTCTTGAAGGAACCCGACGGGAACGGGTTATGGCTACGGCAGATAGGAACCGCCAGCGACATTCGCGTGCTTCCGCCGACAAGCTCGGAGTATTGGGGACTGATCTTTTCGCCCGACGGCGAGTTTATCTACTACAATCTTTTCGCTCGAGATAAGGCTGACATCGGTGTTTTCCGGGTCCCAAAGCTCGGTGGCGTTATTCAGGAGGTCCCAAACGTAGGAGCCTACGGAATTACGTTTTCGCCCGGCGGTGAGCAGATAACATACGTCAAAACGGATTCGGCTTCGAAAGCGAACTCCGTGATGATCAGCAATGCCGACGGAAGCGAACCCAGAGAGGTTGCACGGCGAACTTATCCCGAAACCTATCAGTTCGAAGGGACGACCGCGGCCTGGTCGCCCGACGGAAAGTCCATAGCAACTATTGTCAGCCGGCAGGATGATAAGGGAAATTACGGTTCGATAGTCGGGCTGGCAGTTGCGGATGGTAAGGAGTCCGCGCTAAGCAGCGATCGCTGGCAAAATATTTCGCACCTTGAGTGGTTAAGGGACGGAAGCGGACTTGTGGTAACGGCGAGCGAAAAGGTCGCTGGGGATCCGCAGGTTTGGTTTTTGTCGGTGTCCGATGGCAAGGCCCGGCGTCTTACAAACGACCTGAACAACTACGGCTGGTTGAGCGTGGCGGCCGATGGCCAGTCGTTCGCCGTTGTTCAATCCAGTCAGGAAAGTGGGATCTGGGTTGGGCAGGCAGATCCCGCCGAATTTCGCGAGATCGCTTCCGAGGTCGGCCAGATGTCGCCGCTGGTCTGGCTCGTCGATGGCCGGATAGTTTTTCGATCGCACCGGGACGGAGAAGGGAATTTGTGGACCATCAACTCGGACGGCACGGGCCTGAGCCAGTTGACCGTTGGGGCCGCGGTAGATTCACGCGGAATGTGTGCGACTCCGGATGGAAAGTTCATCGTCTTTACCTCGACTCGCTCGGGCCGCTCCAGCCTTTGGCGCATCGGGTCCAGGGGCGAGAGTTTGACCGAGTTGACCAACGGTGAGGCCGACGCCCACCCTCAATGCACCCCTGACGGAAGGACGATCGTGTTCCAGCGTGGGATCTATTCAAAACCCGAACTGTGGACTGTTCCGCTGGAGGGCGGGGAACCAAGGCCGATCGGAGACCGGGGTAAATGGCCTGCCATTTCTCCCAACGGCGACCGTATTTCGTTTTTTCAGATCATGCGTGACGAGTGGAATATCGTCGTCAGGCCGGCCGATCAGCCGACGGAATTACATCGGTTTGTCGTGCCGAAGAATTTGCGCGAAAGCACGACGGCCTGGGCCTTGTCCGGCGAGCTATATTACATCGGGAATGACGGCAACTTGGGGAACATCTGGTCGCAGCCGATCAACGGGGGATCGACGCGGCGTGTAACCAACTTTACCGACCGCGACCTGTCCGGCTTTACCCTCTCACCCGATCGCTCCCGGATGGCGGTCGTCAGAAACGCGGAACGACGCGATGTCATCATCGTAGAAAGCGTTCCGGCTCCTTAACCCGCTTCGAATAGGTCCGAACCAATTGTCGACCCGTGTGAATTTTGATTGACACGTTCGTTATATTTGTGGCAATCTGGCAGGCCCCGATCCGCATGATCCGGGCCTGATCTTTGACAATGGGAGCTGCATAATAGCCCGCGGGACAGCATCTCAAAGGCCCTCACCTGGTGGGAAGAAGTATTACATATTCCGAAATATTCGTACCAATGTTAAATCAGTAGGAATAATTCGGAAATGATCGGAATTATTCCCACCGGGGTATAACATCTTCGAAAAAATTTTTTTCAAAAACGCCGAAATCGGGCTCGAAAATGCCTGTAACTATTGACATGATTGCTACTTATCTGTCCCACGCATCCCGTGGGACACTGCAGGACACGCGGGACAGGGCTTGAAAGTGAGGCCTATGTTAGAATCCGCGTGAGATGAAATATATCTGCCTGGCAATTCTATTTAACCTCGCGGCTGCCTCCGTTTTTGCCCAGTCACCTACCGCGAAAGTCTTCGAGACCGAAAAGGCATTCGAAAGGATGGCTGCCGAGAAAGGGGTCAACGCTGCCTTCATCGAGTTCATGGCTCCGCTCGGGATAATGTTCGTTCCCGAAGCCCGCAACGGCCGCGAATTCTGGAAGAGCATTCCGGCATCGCCCGACCTGCTCACGTGGAATCCGATCTGGATCGACGTTTCGTCAAACGGAACGCTTGCGTACAGCATCGGCAATTCCATCCGCCGGCCAAAAGGGAAGGACGACCAAGAGGTGTTCTATGGCCATTACATCTCGATATGGGGAAAGCAGCCAGACGGAGAGTTTCGCGCATTGCTCGACACCGGCATAAACCATCCGAAGCCGAAGTCGATCCCGACAGACTGGAAGTCGCCGGCCGATTCCGGAGTCGAGAAGAACGAAGGGAAATTGTCCGCAGCCGATTCCGCTGTTCCTTTCTATGTGTCGTTGGAAGCGAATGCCGGAAAGGCATACAAAAGCTTCCTTGCGGACGATGCGGTGGTAATGAGGTCGGGCAAGGAGCCGTTCATCGGAAAGAAAGCGGCAATGTCAGCGATCAATGGCATCGACGGAACCATCCGAATTCCCAAGCGAAAAGCATTTGTTGAAGGTCCGGACCTCGCTTACGTACACAATGTTTATTCGATAGTTGATAAGGCCGGGAAGGAGATCGAAGGCGGCAACTTCGTTCAGGTGTGGAAGCTAAGAAAAGGAAGATGGCTGATCGCGGCAGAGATGTTTGTCACAAGCCCTAACCAGAATTAGATGAATCAGAGCGTGCAGGAAAAACAAAACCTTTCAGGCAAAGTCGTTGAGATACTTCGGCTTGAGGCCGCGTCCATCGACGCTGCCGCGGATAATGCGGATATCGAAAGTATCGAGCGGGCACTCGTCCTGATCGCGAATTGCGAAGGCAAGGTGATCGTCACCGGAGTCGGCAAATCCGGCGTGATCGCTCAAAAGATCGCTCAGACGCTGACCAGCACCGGCACCGTCGGCATCTTTGTTCACCCGTCCGATGCACTTCACGGCAGTCTCGGCGTGGTCAAGGACGGCGACGTCGTCATCGCCCTCAGCAACTCCGGCGAGACCGACGAGATACTCGCGCTCATGCCGACCCTCAAACAGCGAAATGTGTCGGTCATCGGCATCGTCGGCAACGTTGAATCGTCCCTCGCTCGGCAGTCCGATGTGGTACTCGATGCGTCGGTTGATAAAGAGGCTTGTCCGCTCAACCTGGCGCCGACCACCTCCACGACAGTTGCCCTCGCGATCGGCGATGCGCTAGCGATGACGGTAATGGAATCCCGCGGCCTGACCGCCGAAGACTTCGCCGCGAACCATCCCGCCGGCCGCCTCGGCAAGCGGCTGACCCTAACAGTCGAAAGCCTGATGCACGATAGCCCGAACGTTACGGAAGACGCCGGGTGGCTCGAGGTCGTCAAGGCTATCTCCAAGCATTCGCTCGGTGCCGTGAATGTCGTCGACAACGCCGGCACCCTCGTCGGAATCGTAACCGACGGCGACCTGCGGCGGACGATCGAGAAGACCGATCCGTCCGAGTTCGGTTCATTGTTTGCGACTTCGATGATGACCCGATCGCCGATCACGGCCACGCCGGATATGCTCGCCTACGATGCTCTGCAGTTGATGGAAAACCGCCCATCGCAGATCTCGGTCCTGCCTGTCGTGGATGATGCTGGCGGATGTGTTGGTTTACTGAGGCTTCATGATGTTGTGAGGAGTGGCTTATGAGAACGATGGTTAGACGCTTTATCGCATTGATCACGGTTTTGGCGTTTAGCTCAGCGGCATTCGCGCAGCAGAAAGCCGAGGTGACTATCAGCCTTAATGAGGCTTTCTTCGACGCGGCTCTCGAAGCGCTGTTTACCAACGGAGCGCCGCTGGAGTTCTCTATAGCCGACAACTCTATTAACCGCAGAGAGGCAGAGGCGCAGAG